>Ga0160429_1000311_pt1 | contig 53264 bp, 44 predicted proteins | sample SolpanmetagenomR_FD_108199 | JGI IMG/M metagenome (GOLD analysis project Ga0160429, IMG submission 108199) | Solar panel surface microbial communities from Lawrence Berkeley National Laboratory, California, USA - R | ecosystem: Engineered > Built environment > Solar panel > Unclassified ... | reverse complement strand
TGCTAATTCTGCCGCCGTGGCAAATCCGGCCGACGCGCCTATTTCCGCCAAGCTCGAAGCTTTGCTCAACCTGCAACGCATTGATTCGCAGCTGGATGAAATTCGCCGGGTGCGCGGCGACCTGCCCGAGGAAGTACGCGACCTCGAAGATGAAATTGCCGGCTACGAAGCCCGTGTGAAGCGTTTCGACGAGGAAATCGGCGGCCTGCAAGACCAAATCAAGCAGCGCAAAGCCGCTACCAAAGAGGCCGAAGGCCTCATCAAGCGCTACGAAGAGCAGCAAACTAACGTGCGCAACAACCGCGAGTACGAGGCTATTGCCAAGGAAGTGGAGCTGCAGCGCCTCGAAATTCAGATTTCGGACAAGAAAATCAAGGAGGCCCAGTACCTCATCGACCAGCGCAACACCGAGGCCAACGTGACCCGCCAGCGCCTCGACGAGCGCCGTAAGGACCTCGACACCAAGAAAAGCGAGCTCGACACCATTGTGGCCGAGAACGAAGCCGAGGAAAAGCAGCTCATGACCGAGCGCGAAACCGCCGTGCAACCCGTCGAGAACCGCCTGCTGACGGCCTACGACCGCATCCGGGGCAACATGCGCAACCGCCTGGCGGTAGTGCTGGTGCGCCGCGACGCCTGCGGCGGCTGCTTTAACACGGTGCCCCCGCAGCGCCAGGCCGACATCATTTCGCACAAGAAAATCATCGTGTGCGAGCACTGCGGCCGCATTTTGGCCGACGTGGAAGGCAAGCAGTCGGCCAACTAGGCCCCGCTTAGTTTGACAGGAGAAAGGAACGGCCCCGGTCGTTCCTTTTTTTGTTTTTAGATATGTTTTTTACCGCAGAGAAGCGCCATAGAGCCCGCCAACGGGCGCAGCAAGCCATTGGGGCTGCTGCGCTCGCTGGCGTGCTTTTCTGCCCCCCCCTGCGGGCTGCTTCTCACCAAAACTTACCCCTGGCCGCGCCAGCAACCAGCGACCAGAAGCCCGAAGCCCTCTCCCCCACCGCCCGCCGCGCCTACGCCGAGTTGCTGAAGCTGAAGGCCGGCGCCTGCCGCCAGGTGCTCGCCACCGAGCCAACCGCCGCGCCCGGCACCCTGCTGGTAACGGATTGCGCCGATTTTCTGGAGCTGCTTATCAACCTCGATGCCAGCCGCTACCCAGCCGCCGTGGCTGCCCAGGATGCCCGGCTGGCCCTCCTGGAGCAGGCCCCGGCCGGGGCCTTACGCGACTACGCGCGGGCTGAAATCCGGCTGCACCAGGCGGCCACCCAGCTCGCCTTTCACCACGAGGTGCGCGGCGCCTGGAACCTGCGCCAGGCCATGCTGCTGACCCAGGCCGTGGTGCGGCAGTACCCGGGCTTCGTACCGGCGCGCAAAACACTGGGCTTGTGCCAATTTGGGGTAGGCTCGCTGCCCGAGGGCTACCACTGGCTGCTGCGCCTGCTGGGCCTGCGCGGCAGCATCGACGAGGGCCTGGCCAACCTGAGCCGGGCGGCTGCCCAGACCCACGACTTTCAGCCCGAGAGCCAGATTATTCTGGCTTTGGTGCGTGAGTCGTACTATAAAAAGGGCGACGAAAGCTTGACCATCGCCGGCCGCCTGGCCCGCGAGCAGCCAGATAATTTACTTTATAACTACTTGCTGGTCAGCCTAAACAAGCGCCAGCACCACGGCGAGGAGGCGCTGGCCGCCTACCGGGCCCGGCCCACCGGCCCGGCCTACTTGCCGCTGGCTTTTCTACACCACCTGGCGGCCGACCTGCTGCTCTACCGGGGCGACTACGCCGCCTCTACCACGGAGAACCAGCTGTTTCTGCGCGATTTTCGGGGCGACTACTACCGCAAGGATGCCGCCTTCAAGCTCTATCTGGCCGCCTGGCTGGGGGGCGCGCCGGCTGCCACCGCCGAGCGCTACCGCCAGCAAATCAACCTGGCGGGCCCGCTTACGATTGAGGAGGATATTTACGCCCAGCGCTTTTACCACGATGCGCAGCTGCTCAACCCCACCCTCACCCGCGCCCGGCTACTCACCGATGGCGGCTACTATATGCAGGCGCTGAGCTTGTTGCAGAAATTTCAGGCCACGCCCGCTACCCCAGTGCGCGACCGCCTCGAAGCCCCCTACCGCCGCGCCCGCGTGTGGCAGGGCCTCGCCCGCCCCGACTCGGCTCGGGCCGACTACCTGCGCACGCTGCGCCTGTCGGCCGCCCTTGGCGAACCGCCTTACTACTTCGCCCCGCAGGCGGCCTTGCAGCTCGGCTACCTGGCCCAGGCGGCAGGCCAGCGCGCGGCGGCGCGGCAATATTTTGAGCAAGCTATGCGCTACACGAAGCACGAGTATAAAAACAGTACCGACCAAAAAGCCAAAGTGGCCCTGCGTGAGCTAGGAGCCTGATTGTATGCTGACGATTGCCCTGGCCGACCTCCCCGCCGACTTCCGGTCTCGCGCCCTGCGCTGGGCGGCGCAGTTTGGGCACTGTGCTTATTATGAGCACAATGACCTGCAAACGGCGGCCGCCGGCACCTTCCGCCGGCTGCTGGCGGTGGCCGCCGCGGCCCCGGCGGCGCCCGGCGCGCTGGCCGACCTACCGGCCTACCTGGCTAGCCCAGCGGCGCTGCCGCATTGCGGCTTCGTGACCTACGACCTGAAGAATGAGCTGGAGGCGCTGAGCAGCGCTAATTTTTCGGGGTTTGACTGGCCGCAACTGCATTTTTTTCAGCCCGAAACCTGCCTGCGCTGGCACGCCGACACCCTGACTATTGCAGGACAAACGGCGGGCGTGCTGGCCACAATACTAGCTACCGAGGGGGCTAGCCCCGCCCTGCCCGCGGTGCCGCCCCTGCGCGCCCGCCTGGCTAAGGCCGACTACCTGCAAGCCGTTGAGCACGTGCGCGAAGACATTCTCAACGGCGAGGTCTACGAGTTGAATCTGTGCCAGGAGTTTTACGCCGAAGGCGTGGCGCTCGACCCCGTGGCGGCCTTTTGGCGGCTCAATGAGGCGTCGCCCGCGCCCTACGCGGGCTTTCTGCGCCACCACGACCACTACTTGCTGTGCGCCTCGCCCGAGCAATTTCTCGCTAAAAATCAATCTACTATCACCTCGCAGCCCATCAAGGGCACCCGGCGGCGCGGCGCTACCCCCGCCGATGACGAGCAGCAGCGGCTGGCCCTACTGCACGACGAAAAGGAGCGCGCCGAGAACCTGATGATAGTAGACCTCGTGCGCAACGACTTGGCCCGCGTGGCGCGCACCGGCACCGTGCACGTACCCGAACTTTTTGGCACTTACGCCTTTAAGCAGGTATGGCAGCTGATTTCTACCGTGCGGGCCGAGTTGCGGCCCGAAGTAGGACTAGCCGACATGCTGCGCGCCACCTTCCCGATGGGCTCCATGACGGGCGCGCCCAAAATCAGGGCCATGCAGCTCATCGAGCACTACGAAAACACCCGGCGCGGCCTCTACAGCGGTAGCCTAGGCTACGTACTACCCGATGGCGACTTTACCTTCAACGTGGTAATCCGCAGCCTCCAGTACCGCGCCGACACGGGCTACCTCAGCCTGCAAGTCGGCTCGGCCATCACCTACGACTCGGTGCCCGAGCAAGAGTATGCAGAGTGTTTGTTGAAGGCGCAGGGCGTGCTGCAAGCACTCTCGACGGTTACTCAGCCGGAGTAAGCAACTCTGTCATTGCGCGCACAGCAAAATAATCGCACCTGTACGTAATCGCTCGGATGCGATTGCTTCACTACACTCGCAATGACAAATGATTGCGCGGCGGCTCTGTCATTCTGTCATTTGCCAGCCCTATTTTGTATCTTTGTTACCAGCCCGGCTCTTAGCGCCGGGTTATTTGCCTGCTATGTCTCAACCGCTCATTACGTTAGATTTTCTGGATAAGGCGCCCGTGGCCGACGCCCTGCCGGCCGACGTGCGCGTGAGCGCCGCCACCCGCACCGGCCGCGCCCGCAAGCTCTACATTGAGAGCTACGGCTGCCAGATGAATTTTTCGGACTCCGAAATCGTGTCCAGCATCCTGGCCGATGAGGGCTTCGACACCACCGACGACCTCGCCGGGGCCGACCTCGTGCTGCTCAACACCTGCTCCATCCGCGAAAAGGCCGAGCAGACGGTGCGCATGCGCCTCAAGCAAATCAACTCGCACAAAAAGCGCAAGCCGGGGATGCTCGTAGGCGTGCTCGGCTGCATGGCCGAGCGCCTGAAAAGCAAGTTCTTGGAAGAAGAGAAAATTGTGGACCTCGTGGTGGGCCCCGATGCCTACCGCGATTTGCCGCAGCTCATCGGCCAGGTCGATGGCGGGCAAAAGGCGGTAAATGTGCTGCTGAGCCGCGAGGAAACCTACGCCGACATTACGCCGGTGCGCCTGAACTCGAACGGCATCACGGCCTTCATCAGCATTATGCGCGGCTGCGACAATATGTGCTCCTTCTGCGTGGTGCCCTTCACCCGCGGCCGCGAGCGCAGCCGCGATGCGCACAGCATTGTGCAGGAAGCCCGCGACCTCGTGGCCGCTGGCTACAAAGAAGTTACCCTGCTGGGGCAGAACGTGGACTCGTACAAGTGGGCCAGCGAAGACGGGCAGGAACGCGTCAACTTTGCGCAGCTGCTAGAGCGGGTGGCCCTCGTGAGCCCGTCGCTGCGGGTGCGCTTCTCGACCTCGCACCCCAAGGACATTACCGACGAGGTGCTGCTCACGATGGGGCGCTACGACAACATCTGCAAATACATCCACCTGCCCGCCCAGAGCGGCAACTCGCGGGTGCTGGAGCTGATGAACCGCACCTACGACCGCCCCTGGTACGAGGAGCGGGTGCAGGCCATTCGCCGCATCCTGGGCGAGGACTGCGCCATCTCGACCGACATGATTGCCGGCTTCTGTTCCGAAACCGAGGCAGAGCACCAGGACACGCTGAGCCTCATCGACTTCGCGCAGTACGACATGGGCTACAACTTCTTCTACTCGGAGCGCCCCGGCACCCTGGCCGCCCGCAAGCTGGAAGACGATATTCCGCTCGAAACCAAGAAGCGCCGCTTGCAGGAAATCATCGACCGCCAGCAGCTGCACGCCCGCGCCCGCTACGCCCGCATGGTGGGCCGCGTGCACCAGGTGCTGGTCGAGAACTTCTCGAAGCGCTCGCAGGAGCACCTAAGCGGCCGCAACAGCCAGAATCAGGTCGTTATTTTCCCGAAGGGCAATTTCCAGAAGGGCGACTACGTAAACGTGCTCGTGACGAGCACGACGGGCGGCGCGCTGCTGGGCGAGGCCGTGTAGGTAGCCTCTGTTATGAACCTGATATCCGTAAAAATCAGCTGGTTTCATCTTGCAGCAATAGCCAGCCAGTTGCTTTACCTACTATTTCAAAAGGTTCGCGCCCGGTCGCAGAAGCCTTAAAGACAGTATTTCCTTGACCAACCAAGAAATTCAATCCATCAAGCAGCGCTTCGGCATCATCGGCAACGCACCGGCGCTGAACTACGCCATTCAGGTGGCTAGCCAGGTGGCGCCTACCGATATGACCGTGCTCATCACCGGCGAAAGCGGGTCGGGCAAGGAGTCGTTTTCCAAGATTATCCACGCGCTCTCGCCGCGCAAGCACGGGCAGTTCATCGCCATCAACTGCGGCGCCATCCCGGAGGGCACCATCGACTCGGAGCTGTTTGGCCACGAGAAGGGCGCCTTCACGGGGGCCAACGAGGCGCGCAAGGGCTACTTTGAGGTAACCGACGGCGGCACCATCTTCCTCGATGAGATTGCCGAAATGCCGCTCGGCACCCAGGCCCGCCTGCTGCGCGTGCTCGAAAACGGCGAGTTTATCCGCGTGGGCAGCAGCAAAGTGCAGAAAACCGACGTGCGCGTGGTGGCCGCTACCAACGTGAACCTACTCGACCGGGTGCAGGCCGGCAAGTTTCGCGAAGACCTGTATTACCGCCTGAATACGGTGCCCATCACGGTTCCAGCGTTGCGGGAACGGGGCGATGATATCTACTTGCTATTCAGAAAGTTTACGGCTGATTTTTCGGAGAAGCACCGCGTGAAGCCCATCAGCCTCACGCCCGACGCGGTGCGGCTGCTCACGCGCTTCCGCTTCCCGGGCAATATTCGCCAGCTCAAGAATATCGCCGAGCAGATTTCGGTGCTGGAGCTCGACCGCGAAGTCGACGCCACCCGGCTGGCCACCTATCTGCCGGTGGCCCAAACCTCGCAGCTGCCGGCGCTGCTGCCCGCCCAGGGCGGGGCCGGCGGCGACTTTGGCTCATATTCGGAGCGCGACATCCTGTATCGGCTGCTCTTCGACATGCGCCGCGACATGACCGACCTGAAAAAGGTGGTGCTGGAGCTGGCCACCGGTAACCGCCCCGCGCCCGCCGACACCCAGGAGCTGCTGCGCCAGAATAGCCACCTGTTCAACAACTTAAGCGAAGCCTCGCCCTATCCGAGCCCCGATGGCCCGGCCGACCCTAGCGGCGGCTATTACTTGCCGGGCGGCCCCGCTGCCCCGCTGCGCGTGGAGGTGGCGCCGGCCGGCCCCTACGCCGATGAGGACGAGGGCGACCATACCGAGGACATCTCGCACGAAACTGAGGAGGAAACGCTGTCGCTCGACGCCATCGAGAAAGAGATGATTCTCAAGGCCTTGAAGAAGCATCATAATAAGCGTAAGTACGCAGCCCAGGACCTGGGCATTTCGGAGCGCACTCTCTACCGCAAGCTCAAGCAGTATGACCTCGAATCGGCTTAGTTTTTCGCGTCGCCGGGCGCTGGGCCTGCTGGCGCTGGCTAGCCTGCCCTTACTGAGCGGCTGCGGCATATACTCGTTCAACGGCACCAACATTGACCCGGCCGTGAAGACGATTTCCATCCAGACGTTTCAGAACACCGCGCCCAACGCGCCGGCCTACCTGGCCCAGCGCTTCACGGAAGACTTTAAGGACTACTTCCAGCGCAATACCACCCTGAAGCTGGTGCCGCGCGACGGTGACCTGCAATTTGAGGGCACCATCGCGGCCTACGACTTTGCCCCGGCCCAGATTCAGCAAAACAACGGCCTGCCCACCGCCGGGGTCAACCGCCTCACCGTTCAGGTGCAGCTGCGCTTTACGAACACCAAGAACAACAAGCAGGATTTCGAGCAAACCTTTCAGAGCCAGAAGGACTTTGCCTCGACCCAGGACATTGCCACTGTAAATAACGACCTGACGTCGGTGCGCGAAATCACGCGCAACATCATCAGTGACATGTTCAACAAGTCGGTGGCCAACTGGTAGCCTTAGCCGCCGGTTCGGCCCCAGGCGCGCTATTTTGCCCACTTTGCCGTAACGTTGCGGGTTCAAAACCTATTCAGGGAAAGGCCTGCCCCCACTTTTTACTATGACCCGCGCCACGCTGCTGCAACTACTCGCCCACCCCACGGCCCTCACCGGGGCCGACGTGCGCGCGCTGGAGCAGTTGGCCGAAGCCTTCCCGTATTGCCAGACGGCGCACCTGCTGCTGGCTAAGGCCGCGCACGACCAAAGCTCGATGCTGGCTGGCCAGCGCCTGCGCCGCGCCGCCACCTACGCCGCCGACCGTGCCCGCCTACGCCAGCTTATTGAGTTGCCCGCGCCGGTGGAGGAGCCCGCGGTGGCCATCATGGAAGCGAGCGGCGCGGCGGCGCCCGGGCCACTGGCACCACCTGCCCCAGCCGCCCTAGCAACTGAGCCGTTGCCCGAGCACTTAGCCGACCCTGTGCCTACCGAGTCGGCACCGGCTAGCCTCGCCGTGCTGGAAGACAAGCCCGACCAGTTCATTGGCCCGCCCGAACTGGCCCCAGTACCTGAAGTAGCGCACGCGCCTTCTGTCGCCCCAGCCCTGTCCCTGCCTACGGAAGAACCATTAGCAGAAGAGTTTACGCCGACGACGGCCGTATTAGAAGCTGCGGAAGCAACCACCGAGGCGGAGTTGCCACCGCAGGCGCCGCCCATCCGGCCGCCCGCCGAGGCCGAGGTGGCCCGCTTCGAGTTTGGCTTGGCCCCCGAGGAGCCCGCCGAAATCATCGCCTACCGCCTACCCGAGCTAGAGGAGGCTAACGAGCCCGCGGCCGCGCCAGCGTCAGCTACTCCGACCTTGCCCGCCTTCCGGGGCTTGGCTGAGGTAAACTACGCTCCTAGCGAAGGTAGCCGGCTGGGCTTCAGCCTAGTAGCGCCCGCTGGCCCCGAGGCCGTGCCGGGCGCGAGCCTGCCGCCCGCCGGCGAGTTTTTCGCACCCGATGCGCTGCTGCTAGCCCACCTGGCGGCTCACCAAGCCCTGGCGGTCCCCAAGCCCAGCTCGCTTGACTTGATTAACAGCTTCTTGCAGCGTACGCCGGCCCCGGCGCGGCGGCGCGTAGCGCCGCTGCCCAGTGCGCCTGAGCCCGATGAGCAAGCCGACCTTTCGGTGCGCAGCACCCGGGCCGAACCCGACTTGGCTTCCGAAAGCCTGGCCAAGATTCTGGCCCGCCAGGGCAAACCCGAGCGTGCCATCGCAGTTTATGAGCGCCTGATGGTGAAACACCCAGAAAAAATAGCGTACTTTACAGCCCAAATTGACTCCTTGCGCCCATCGGCCTAGCTTTACTTTTTTCCATGTACCTCTTCCTCGTCATTTTCATTCTCCTGATTTGCTTTCTGCTGGCCCTCGTGGTGCTGGCCCAGAACCCCAAGGGCGGCGGCCTCAGCAGCCAGTTTGGTGCGGGCGGCGCGGCCAACCTCATGGGCGTGAAACGCACGGGCGACCTGCTCGAAAAACTGACCTGGGGCTTCGCCGTGGGCCTGATTATCCTCTCGCTGGCCACCCACGTTATCGGCGGCGGCAGCGCCGGCCCGGTGCGCAGCGTCAACCAGCAAGCGGCTCAGCGTGCGGTAGTGCCCACGGCCCCCGCCGCCCCGGCCTCGGCTCCTACGGCCCCGGCCGCGCAGCCTTCGACCATTCCGGTCCCCGCGCCGCAGTCGAAATAAATAAAGCCTTTTGATTTTCATCCAAAGCCAGTGGCAGCCGTTTAAGGACGGCGCCGCTGGCTTTGCTGCTTTCTGACCTATTGCGGCAGGCTAGCGGCCGGGCGTCTGCCAAAGCGGCTCGCTGCGGCGCGCATTCTGTCAGGTTTGGGGGGTTGGCACATTTCGTGTCACCTCGCGCCGCAGAAGTTCCCACTTCTTTGTTATCCAAAACATCCATTTCCCATTTCAACCAATGGCACTGAGCATTAAACCGCTAGCTGACCGCGTAGTCATCAAGGCCGCCGCCGCCGAAGCCACCACCAAATCTGGCATCATCATCCCCGACACTGCCAAGGAAAAACCCCAGCGCGGCGAAGTAGTGGCCGTGGGCGATGGCAAAACGTCGGACAACGGCACCGTTATCAAGCCCGAGGTGAAAGTAGGCGACCAAGTGCTCTACGGCAAGTGGACCGGCACCGAGATTACCATCGATGGCGAGGACTACCTCATCATGCAGGAGAAAGACATTCTGGCGGTGCTCTAATTAAAATGTGCAAGGTGTGTAGTGATGTAGAAAATGTGAAAATCATTGTCTCTCAAGCTAGTAGGGCATTCTCACATTTCCACGTTTCTCACATTTAATCATCTCATCAACTTACCCTACCCCTTAACCACCCAATGGCTAAGAACATCCAATTTGACACCGAAGGCCGCGACCGCCTGAAGCGGGGCGTCGACAAGCTCGCCAACGCCGTTAAAGTAACCCTCGGTCCCAAGGGCCGCAACGTTATCATTGACAAGAAGTTTGGTGCGCCCACCATCACCAAGGACGGCGTATCGGTAGCTAAGGAAATCGAGCTACGCGACCCCATCGAGAACATGGGCGCGCAGTTGGTGAAAGAAGTGGCTAGCAAGACGGCCGACCAGGCTGGCGACGGCACCACCACGGCTACCGTACTGGCCCAGGCCATCTACACGGCCGGCTCGAAGAACGTAGCCGCCGGTGCTAACCCGATGGATTTGAAGCGCGGCATCGACAAGGCGGTTCTCGCCGTAGTTGCCAACCTGAAGCAGCAGTCGAAGCCGATTGCCAACAGCGCCGAAATCGCGCAGGTTGGTACCATCTCGGCCAACAACGACGCCGAAATCGGCAAGATGATTGCCGATGCTATGGATAAGGTTGGCAAAGAAGGTGTTATCACGGTAGAAGAAGCCCGTGGCACCGAAACCGAAGTGAAGACGGTAGAGGGCATGCAGTTTGACCGCGGCTACCTGTCGCCCTACTTCGTGACCAACCCCGAGAAGATGGAGACGGAGTTCGAGAACCCTTTTATCCTCATCTACGACAAGAAAGTGAGCACCATGAAGGAGCTGCTGCCCGTGTTGGAGCAGGTGCTTCAGACCGGCAAGCCGCTGCTCATCATCTCGGAAGACGTGGACGGTGAGGCCCTGGCTACGCTGGTAGTAAACAAGCTGCGTGGCTCGCTGAAAATCGCAGCCGTGAAGGCTCCTGGTTTCGGCGACCGCCGCAAGGCCATGCTCGAAGACATCGCTACCCTCACGGGCGGTACGGTGATTTCGGAAGAGCGCGGCTACAAGCTGGAGAACGCGACCCTCGACTACCTCGGCACGGCTGAGAAAATCATCATTGACAAGGACAACACGACCATCGTCAATGGCAAAGGCCAGAAAGAGGACATCACGGCCCGCGTGAGCCAGATTAAGGCCCAGATGGAAACCACCACCTCGGACTACGACAAGGAGAAGCTGCAAGAGCGCCTGGCCAAGCTGAGCGGTGGCGTAGCCATCCTCTACATCGGTGCCAGCACCGAGGTGGAAATGAAAGAGAAGAAAGACCGCGTAGACGATGCCCTGCACGCTACCCGCGCCGCCGTTGAAGAAGGCGTGGTGCCCGGCGGTGGCGTGGCCCTGGTGCGCGCTATCGAGGCCCTTGACGCTGTTGATACGCACAACAGCGACGAGAAAACCGGCGTGCAAATCGTACGCACGGCCCTCGAAGCTCCCCTGCGCACCATCGTGGCCAACGCTGGTGGCGAAGGCTCGGTAGTAGTGCAGAAGGTGCGCGAAGGCAAAGACGACTTTGGCTACAACGCCCGCGAGGACCGCTACGAGAACATGACGGCCGCTGGCATCATCGACCCGACCAAAGTAACCCGCCTGGCGCTCGAGAACGCTGCTTCCATCGCCGGCCTGCTGCTGACGACCGAAGCCGTTATCTCGGACGAGCCCGAGCCGAAGGAAGCCGCTGGCGGCCACGGTGATGGTGGCATGGGCGGTATGGGTGGCATGGGCGGCATGATGTAGACCGCAGATGTAACGGATTAAACGGATTTCGCAGATACGCCTGCTGAAGCAGGCTGACTTTTAGCTTGATTCGTTTTTGAAGTTAGCCTATTAAAAAGCCCCGCTGGACGTTGTCCAGCGGGGCTTTTTTTATGGTTTTGGCTGGCTTATTAAGCGCTAGGCAGGGCAGCGGTGTCGGGCTCGTCGGCCATCATCTTGGTGAGCTTGCGGTAGATGAGCAGCAGCAGGAAGGCGGTGGCGCCGCACAGCACCACAAAGACCATGAAGAACTCGTAGAGGCCGGTTATCTCAAAGCCCGCGAAGTGCGGGGCGGGCTTGCCGGGCTCGGGGTAGAGCGCGCCCAGCGTGCCCGAGAACTTATTGCCAGTGGCAATGGCCAGAAACCACACCGCCATCATCAGCGAGCCGAAACGTATGGGCGACAGCTTATTAACCAGGGCAAGCCCGATGGGCGACAGACACAGCTCGCCAAAGGTGTGCAGCACGTACATGGCAATCAGCCAGAACATGCTGACCTTGGCCGTGGCCGAGGCACCCTTCACCCCGAAGGCAATGATGACGTAGCCCACGGCCAGCAGGGCCAGGCCATAGGCCATCTTGAGCGGCGAGGAAGGCTCCAGGCCACGCTTGCCGAGCCACGTCCAGAGCCAGGCAAACATGGGGGCGAAAATGATGATGCCGAACGGATTGATGGTTTGGAAGAACGAGGCCGGCACCAGGAAGGACCCTAGCTGGCGGTCGGTTTGCTTGTCGGCAAACGTGGTGAGCGAGTTGCCGGCCTGCTCGAATGCAGCCCAGAAGAAAATCACGAAGAAGCCGATGATGAGCACCACGTTGATTTTGCGGCGCTCGGTGGGCGTCAGCGAGCTGTCGGTAATCACGCTGATGGGCACCACAATCATGGCCGAATAGATAAGCGCGTCGATGAGCTTGTGGTCGAGAATCACGAAGTACCACACCGCGAACACACCCGCGAACAGGGCCAGCATGAGTAGGTTTTTGCGGGTATCGGCGGCGGCGGTGCCGGCGGCCGGGGCAGGCCGTCGCTCGGGGCGGGCGCCCATCGGCGAGCCGTCGGGGTTCACCACGTAGCGGCTTTTCAGGAACTCAAACGTGGCGGTGCCAATCAGCATGCCGATGCCTGCCAGCAGGAAGCCCCACTTAAAATCGGCGGGCCGGCCGGTATCGCCAAAGTAGCCGCATATAAACGGGGCGATGGTGGCGCCCAGGTTAATGCCCATGTAAAAGATGGTGTAGGCCACGTCGATGCGGCGGTCGCGCGGCGGGTACAGCGTGCCCACCATGCTCGAAATATTAGGCTTGAAAAAGCCGTTGCCGAAGATGAGCAGGGCCAGCCCCGCATAAAAGGCCGTGTGCGCAAAGCTTGGATTCTGATACGAGCTGGCCGAGGCAAACAGCACAAACTGCCCGAGCGCCATCAGCAGGCCGCCCACCATAATGGAGCGGCGGTTGCCCCAGTACCGGTCGGCCACGTAGCCACCTAGCAGGGGCGTCAGGTATACCAGGCCCAGGTACGAACCGTATAATTCTGACGAAGCCGCCTCGCTGAACAACAGGGCCTTCACCATGTAGAGCTTCATAATGGCACGCATGCCATAGAAGGAAAACCGCTCCCACATCTCGGTGGTGAACAAAACGTAGAGGCCGCGCGGGTGGCTGCCCGAATCCGTTTGGGGCGGTTGCGGGCGCAGGCTGGCGGTAGCAGGTTGCATGCAGGGAAGGAAGGGGAAAGGGAAGAGAAAAAGAAATCCCCCTTCCTTAATCAGGTGTCGGGGGTGGGTAAAGCTAAGAAAACTTTGGGTAATAGCGGGGGCACCGGCCCGGCTGGCCTGGCTCGTGCCAGCGCGGCTGGCCGGCGCGGCGCCCCCCTAGCCAGCCAGCCAAGCCCACTTTCGGGCGGCCGGAGACCACGAATAACCTGGTCTGTTACAAAAACATAGTGCTTTCTTAATTTTTTAATAATGGCCCGACTTCCGTTTCCGCAAACGTTTGCGGTCATTATTTCCGCGGCTGAGTTACCTTTGTAGCACGATTTCACTCTCCTCCCACCCCATTTTTCGCTCTTTTTACATGGCAGACCCAAAAGCTGTCGCTGCCCGCCTGGCTCCGCTGGGCTTCGCGCAGGCTCCCACCCACGCCCACCTGAACCTGCCGCCAGCGGCGCTCATCGCGCACGCGCTGCGCCGGGGCGAGGGCACGCTCACCGACACTGGGGCGCTCATGGCCGACACCGGCACCTTCACCGGCCGCTCCCCCAAGGACCGCTTCGTGGTGCGCGACGACAACACGGCCGATAGCGTGTGGTGGGGCGATATCAACATCGCCTTCGACCCGGCCAAATTTGAGCAGCTGCACCAGAAAATGGTGGCCTACCTCGCCGACAAGGAAGTATTCGTGCGTGATGCCTACGCCGGGGCTAACCCCGACTACCAGCTAAAGCTGCGCGTGGTGAACGAGTTGGCCTGGCACAACCTGTTCTGCTACAACATGTTTCTGCGCCCCGCCGAGGATGCTGACACCAGCTGGACGCCCGATTTCAGCATCATCTGCGCGCCCGGCTTCGAGGCCGACCCGGCCGTGGACGGCACGCGCCAGAAAAACTTCGCCATCATCGACTTCACCCGTAAACTGATTCTCATCGGCGGCACGGGCTACGCGGGCGAAATGAAAAAGGGCATTTTTGGGGTGCTCAACTACCTGCTACCCCACGAGCGCGCCACGCTGCCCATGCACTGCTCGGCCAACGTGGGGGCTGCCGGCGACACGGCCATCTTCTTCGGCCTCTCGGGCACGGGCAAGACGACGCTTTCCACCGACCCGAACCGCGGCCTCATCGGCGACGATGAGCACGGCTGGACGCCCGAGGCAGGCATTTTCAACTTCGAGGGCGGCTGCTACGCCAAGGTCATCGACCTGAGCCGTGAAAAAGAACCCGAAATCTGGGATGCCATCCGCTACGGGGCCATCGTAGAGAACACACGCTTCGTGCCGGGCACCCACACCGTGGACTACACCAATAAAACCGTCACCGAGAACACGCGCACGGCCTACCCTATCTCCTTCATTGCCAACGCCGTGGAGCCGTCGGTGGCGGGCGCCCCGCAGCACATTTTCTTCCTCACGGCCGACGCCTTCGGGGTGCTGCCGCCCATCAGCAAGCTCGACAAGCGCCACGCCATGTACCACTTCATGAGCGGCTACACGGCCAAGGTGGCCGGCACGGAGATGGGCATCACTGAGCCGCAGACCACGTTCTCAGCCTGCTTCGGCCAGGTCTTTCTGCCGCTGCACCCCACCCGCTATGCCGAGATGCTGGGCCAGAAGATGGACGAAAACCCCGATATCAACGTGTGGCTCGTCAACACGGGCTGGACGGGCGGGGCCTACGGCACCGGCCACCGGATGAAACTAGGTCACACCCGCGCCATGATTACGGCTGCCCTCTCGGGCGTGCTCAACGAGGTCAACTTCAAGGCCCACCCCATCTTCGGGGTGCAGGTGCCCGGCGCCGTGCCCGGCGTGCCCACCGAGATTCTGGACCCGCGTAATACCTGGGCCGACAAGGTGGCCTACGACCACACGGCTGCCGAGTTGGCCGAGAAGTTCGTCAAGAACTTCGAGAAATACGCCGACTACGCCAGCGCCGAAATTCTGGCCGGCGCCCCCAAGCTAGCCGTCGAGGCCTAGCAGGCTAGCCCCTTGTAACAAAGCCCCGCCGCCGGCAATGCCGGCGGCGGGGCTTTGTTATTATACCCAATGATAATTTATTGATTATCAATTCATAAAGCACCAGCACTCAATCAGTAGTTATCACTCGCAGGCCTAGCAGATAGCTGGGGCGGTCGCTGGCAAAGACGGGGAGCACCAAGTATTGCCGGGCACTGCTGCGCAGGGCGGCCCTGGCCATGAGGCTGTCTTCGTTGTGACCCAGCACCAGCAGGTCATGCACCTGGCGGCTGCGGGTACTGTAGCTGGCGATGAGGGTTAAGCCCCCCGTTTGAAACGAAGCCAGGGAGTCGGGGCTTACGGCTTGATTAGTGGCGGCCGGCTCTTCTTCCGCCAGGGCGGCGAAGCTGGCCGGCAGCGGCTGCCGCGGGCCCAGGCGGCCCGCCAGCTCGTCGATAGTGAGGCCTATCAGCGCCGGCACGTTGGCCATGCGTGCCACCCTGGCCCGGGCAGTCGGCGTGGTGGCCTGGGTAGGCTCATGAGTGCCCGAGCACGCTACGCCCAGCCAGGCACTGGCCAGCAAGCCAAGGGAGCGAAGCGAGTGGGCGCGCGGCATTAGTCGGGGGTGGTGGCTTTGGCAGGTTTGCCGGCCATCTCGCTCAGGTAGTGGCGCACTACCAGCGTAATGGATGCGTAGGATTCTTCGAGGCGGGCCAGGGCATCCTGGGGCGACATCCAACGCACTTCCTCAATATACTCCTCCGTTTGAGGACGCATCACCGAGTCGTCGAGACACTTCATTACAAACCAACTGGTTTTTTTCAGCATCTTATTGCCCTTGTAAGCGTACGAATGCCAGGTACTGGGCAATTCCTCGCCCAGCTCTACCTTGATATTGCACTCCTCCTCTACTTCCCGCATGGCCCCCAGGGCCACGTCCTCGTCCTTGTTGAGCTTACCCTTGGGCAAATCCCACTTGCCGAGGCGATAAATCATGAGCACCTGGCCGTCCTTTTCTACCAGTCCGCCGGCCGCCTTGGCAATCTTAAACTGGTCCTTAAGGTGCAGAATCAGATTTTTCTTTTTGCGAGCCATCAGGGTCAGGGTCTTGAGCTTCTTGAGCTTCTTGACTTCCATAAGCCGCAGCAGACGGTCGAGAAAGGCGGCCGTGGCGTCGCGCACCAGCACATCGCCCACGAGGTCCTTGCTCGTGAACTCGTCCTCGGTGCCCAACACGAGGTCGTATTTATGTTTGTATACCTTGTCGCTGGCTTTTTTAATAATCAGCGGCACATCGTTGATGAAGACGTTCATCGGAAATAATGCAAATAAGACGGCGTGAGGGCCTAGCGCCCGTGCCAATACCCGCCCCATACGGCGGAGCGCGTCGCAAGATACGGGCCAGCCGGATTTTCGGTGCCTCCAAGGCCAAGCTGCATCTTTGTACTCTCCTATGACCCAAATCGCGCTACTTTCCGATACGCACGGCTATTTCGACGGCCGCATTGCCCACCACCTGCGCGGGGCCGACGAAATCTGGCACGCCGGCGACTTCGGTTCTTCCGAGCTCGTGCTGCGGCTCACGGCGCTGGCCCCCGTGTTTCGGGGCGTATATGGCAACATCGACGGCACCGATGTGCGCTGCACCGAGCCGCTGGTGCAGGATTTTGCAGTGGAGGGCCTGCGGGTGCTGATGACGCACATCGGTGGCTACCCCGGCCACTATGTGCCCGAGGTGCGGCAGTTGCTAGCCCAGGTGCGGCCCGGGCTGTTTGTATGCGGGCACTCGCACATCCTGCGCGTCGCACCCGACCCCAAGTTGGGTCTGCTGGCGCTGAACCCGGGCGCAGCTGGCCGCCACGGCTTCCACAAAGTGCGCACGCTGCTGCGCTTCGGTATCGACCGGGGCAAGGTGGTGGACATGAAGGCCGTGGAGCTTGGCCCCCGCACCGCCGCCCTGGACACGGAACTGCACTAAAAAAGGCGCCCGACTGTGCAGTCGGGCGCCTTTTTTAGTAGGCTGGCAGGCTGGGTTAGAGCGCGATTTCAGGCTTGGGCTTGTCGCCTTCCTGGCCGTCCTCGTTCACCGGCTTGGTTACCGCCTCAGCGGCGTCGAAGCCTTCGGTGCCAGTTTGATTGGCTTCAGTGGCCTGATTTTCTTCCGGGCTCTTGCTCTCCAGTACGTGCTTGGCGCCTTCCACGAGGTTGTGGGCGGCTTCCTGCACGGCTTCGGTGGCTTTCTCCACGAGGGAGTTGTGGGCCACTGCATCAGCCGCATCGGCCGCTAGGTGCTTCACCTTGTCGGCCGCGGCCGAGGCCGCGTGGGCAGCCTTCGCCAGCAGGCCTTCTTCCTTATCGGCGGGCTTGGCAGCCTCGTCTTTTACGCTAGGCTTTTTTTTTTCGTCAGCCTCCGCAGGAGCCGACGTAGCGAAGCGCGACTTCAGCTCGTCCAGGTCCACGTTTTTCAGCACGGGCGTACGCAGCAAGTTTTTGATTTTGCGCGTTTCATTGTTGGCACGGGCAATGTTTTTGCGGTGCTTGCGCTTCAGACGGGTAACGGACATGGTATTCGGGGCAATTAGAGTTCTAGGGGGGGACTTCTGGCAAATGAGGTGCAAAAATAAGGCGCTAACTTTGAAATCCCAAACTCAATTCAGAAGCCGTTAGCTTTTAGCTGCTAGCCGTTAGCTTTCACCTTGTTAACAGCCCCCATAAAAAGCTAATGGCTAACAGCTAACCGCTTTTTTATGACTATCGACCTGCGCTCCGATACCGTGACGCGCCCCACCCCCGCCATGCTCGCCGCCATGCAAACCGCCGCCGTGGGCGACGACGTGTACGACGAAGACCCCACCGTGCGCGCGCTGGAAACCAGCCTGGCCGCCCGCTTCGGCCTGGAAGCCGGCCTGTTCTGCCCCTCGGGCACCATGACCAACCAGCTGGCCATCATGGCGCACTGCGCGCCGGTTTCGGAAGTTATCTGCGAGGCCACGGCCCACGTGTACCTCTGGGAGGTGGGCGGCATCATGCACCACGCCCGCGCCTCGGTGGCGCTGCTGCCCGGCGAGCGGGGCCGCCTCACGGCCAGCCAGGTGGCCGGCGCCGTGCGCCCGGTGGGCAATGTGCACTACCCTACCACGCGCCTCGTGTGCCTCGAAAACACCCACAACCGGGGCGGCGGCAGCTGCTACGCCTGGGCGGATTTAGCGGAAATCGCGGCCTTTACGAAAAAGAATAACCTGGCCCTGCACCTCGACGGGGCGCGTATTTTCAATGCCCTCGTGGCTACCGGGCAGCGTAGCGAGGACTACGGCCGGCTGTTCGACTCGATTTCGGTGTGCCTGAGCAAGGGGCTGGGCGCGCCGGTGGGCTCGGTGCTGCTGGGCTCACGGGAGTTTATCAACGGCTGCAAGCGGCTGCGCAAGCTGTTTGGCGGGGGCTGGCGGCAGGCGGGCTACCTGGCGGCGGCCGGGCTATACGCCCTGGAGCACCACGTGGACCGGCTGGCCGATGACCACCGCGCCGCCACCCGGCTGGCCGAGGCGCTGCGCCCGCTGCCCTACGTGGCCGAAATTCTGGCGCCCGAAACCAACCTCGTCCTTTTCCGCCTCGACGAAAGCCGCCTCACGGTAGCCGACTTTCTGGCCCGGCTGGAGGCGCAGGGCATCAAGGCCAGCGGCTTTGGGGGCAGCTGGGTGCGCTTCGTAACGCACCTCGACGTGAGCCCGGAAATGCTGGCCCGGGTTATTGCCACTTTGCCGGGGCTGGCTGGCTAGGTCGGCAATTTACTCACCGGTTTTTCATCATCTGGAGGCGGCCTGCGTAAGCATAGGCCGCCCTTTCGGTTTTTCAAATGGATGTATACAATGCCCTGGCCCTGCTGCTGGTGCTGGCCGCGGCCTTCGCCTACCTCAACCACCGCTTCCTGCGAATGCCGCCCGCCATCGGGCTGATGGTGCTGGGGCTGGCCGTGTCGCTGGCGCTGGTGGGGCTGGCCAGGCTGGGCGTGGCGCCGGTGCTGGCCCTGGCCCGCGTGGTGGGCCACATCGACTTCAGCGCCCTGGTCATGCAGGTGATGCTGGGCTTTCTGCTCTTCGCCGGCTCCATCCATGTCGATACTCGGCGGCTGGGCCGGCTGCGCTGGTCGGTGGGCACGCTGGCGCTGCTGGGCACGCCGCTGAGCGTAGTGCTGGTGGGCGGGGCCATGTACGGGCTGCTGCCGCTGCTAGGGCTGGCCACGCCGCTGGCGTACTGCCTGCTGTTCGGCGCCCTCATCTCGCCCACCGACCCGGTGGCGGTGCTCAGCATTCTCACCAAGGCCAACATCGACAAAGACCTGGAAACGAAGATTGTGGGTGAGTCGCTTTTCAACGATGGCGTGGGCGTGGTGCTGTTCGTGGTGCTGCTCGAAGTGGCCCAGCTAGGGCCCCAGGACGTTACCATCGGCCACGCGCTGGCCGTGTTTGCCCAGGAGGCCGTGGGCGGCTTGGCGCTGGGCGCCGTGCTGGGCCTGGGCGCGGCCTGGCTGCTACGCTCGGTGGATAACTACCAGGTAGAAGTACTGCTGACGCTGGCCCTGGTGGCGGGCGGCACCGCCCTGGCCGGCCGCCTGCACACCTCGGGCCCGCTGGCGATGGTAGTGGCGGGGCTGCTGGTGGGCCACTTCAGCCGCAATGCCAGTTTGCTCTCGGAGCAGTCGCAGGACTACGTGGACAAGTTTTGGGAGCTGATTGATGAGGTGCTCAATGCCCTGCTGTTCGTGCTGGTGGGCCTGGAAGCACTGGTGCTGCCCATCACGAGCCAGATGCTGTGGGCCGGGCTAGTGGCCATCGGGGTGGTGCTGGTGGGGCGGCTGCTGGCCGTGTGGCTGCCGCTGGTGGCGCTGCGGGGCAGCGGGCTCTTCACGCCCTCGCAGCACAGCGTGCCGGTGCTCACCTGGGGCGGGCTGCGCGGCGGCCTGTCGGTGGCGCTGGCCCTGAGCTTGCCGGCCGCCGCCCCGCGCGAGCTGCTGGTGGGCATTACCTACGTGATTGTGGTGTTTTCCATCATTGTGCAGGGGCTGACGATTGGGCCGCTGGTGCGCTGGCTAGGGGTGAGCCGGCCGAGCAGCTTAGCCACCGACCAGCCAGCCAAGGACTAGCTTTTTGTCGTTTTTGAACGTCAGAACCAGCTTTTACAGGCACTCCGACGTAGTATCGGCTGTTGAGAATGACTTATGAATTTCTTCGTTATTGCCGACGTCCACGGCTGCCTGCACACCTTTCGCGCGCTTCTCACCCACTGGCGGCCCGCCGAAGAAACCCTGGTGCAGCTCGGCGACCTCGTGGACCGCGGCAACTACTCGCCCGACGTGGTGGAGCTGTGCCGCCAGCTCAGCCAAGATTTCCCCGATAAAACCGTTTTTCTCCAAGGCAACCACGACTGGGCGATGGCCGAGCATATCGGGCTCAACGGCCCCTACAAAGCGTGGCTAGGCTGGGGCGGCCGCGCCACCCTGGCGCAGTACCAGCGGCACCACCCGCTGTTGGCTAAGCACGCCGTGTGGCTAGGCCACCGGCCGCTTTTTTGGCAAAACGACCACCTGCTCTTCTCCCACGCCGGCTTTGCCGACGTAGCCAACCCGCTCGACCCCACCAGCTCGGAGGGCGTGCTGTGGCGGCGCGGCCCGCTGCGCAACACCGGCCAACTGCAAGTGGTGGGCCACACGCCTACTGCCAGCCACCAGCCCGAACACCACCAGGATTCCAACACCATTTACCTCGATACGGGCGCGGCCGATGGTCATTGCCTCACCGCCCTGCGCCTGGGCGAAACCGGCGAGTTGCTCGAAACTGTTGCCGTACCCACGCACCCAATCGACTTCCGCAAAGCCTGAGCTACACTTTATGCCCGCTCCTATCTTCCCCCAACCCGAACCCCACTGGCACGCCGCCGCGCTGGCCCACCTGCGCCAGGCCGACCCCATTCTGGCCCAGGCCATTGCCGGCGTGGCCGGCCCGGTGCGCCCCGCCGCCCACGAAGACTTGTACCTGGCGCTGCTGCGCGCCATTGTGAGCCAGCAGATTTCGACCAAGGCGGCGGCGGCCATTTGGCGGCGCTTCACCGCCCTGTTCCGGCCCGATGGCTACCCCGAGCCCCGCGAGGTGCTGCGGCTGGAAGAAGACGAGCTGCGCGAAGCGGGCCTCTCGCGCCAAAAAGCCGGCTACCTCAAGGCCATTGCCGAGTACCAGGAGCGCGGCCTGCTCGACTACGAGCACCTCAGCCAGCTCGATGAGGAGGCCTTCACCGCCCACCTCACGGCCATCCGCGGCGTAGGCCGCTGGACCGCCCAGATGCTGCAAATGTTCGCCCTCGACCAGCCCGACGTGTTCAGTGAGGGCGACCTGGGCATTCAAAACGCCATGCGCAAGCTCTACGGCCTCGAAGAAACCGGCCGCGCCCTGCACAAGAAAATGCTGCTGCTGGCCGAGCCCTGGCGCCCCTACCGCTCACTGGCCTGTAAATACTTGTGGAAGTCGCTCGACCCCACGCCGCCCATTAATGCTGACCTGGGCTGGGATGGCTAACTTCCTGCCATGAAAAAGCCCATTCACGTCGGCATCTATTATGCACTTACCATTTTAGCAATACTTTACTGCTCAAAACATTATAGAACCGGTCCTTGCACACCGAACTTTGACGTTTTGTCTTTTCTGCTATTACTCCCGTTAAGCTTTGCATTGTTGGCGCAAAGCTTTTTAAGAATTGTGACTAGAAAACAGGAAAGAAAAATCTCCTTTTTCATTCACACAGCGGGCGTTGCAACTATGCTATTTCTGTTTTTAAAATAGAAATACATTGCTAACACCAAGCAACGAGGGGCTACCGCGGCCGCAAGAAACCAAAGTCGGCGCTACAAACCCTAGGCCTATCTTTGGGCTTTACGCCCACGTTACCCCAACCCCCTGCTCTCCCAATGGCCGACCCCCACGCCGCCACCCACCCCAGCCTCTCCAAAACCGAGCTGCTCGCCGCCAAAAACGAGGAAGCCCTGCTCGGCGGCGGCCAGGCCCGCATCGACGCCCAGCACAAGAAAGGCAAGCTCACCGCCCGCGAACGCATTGACCTGCTGCTTGACGAAGGCTCGTTCGAGGAAATCGGCAAGTTTGTGATGCACCGCGCCAAAGACTTTGGCCTCGACAAAGAATATTACCTCGGCGACGGCGTAGTGACGGGCTACGGCACCGTGCACGGCCGCCTGGTCTACGTTTTTTCGCAGGATTTCACGGTATTCGGCGGCTCGCTGAGCGAGACGCACGCCGAGAAAATCGTGAAAATCATGGACCTCGCCATGAAGAACGGCGCGCCCGTGATTGGCCTCAACGACTCGGGCGGCGCCCGCATTCAGGAGGGCGTGGTGAGCCTCGGCGGCTACGCCGATATCTTTTATAAGAATACGCTGGCCAGCGGCGTGGTGCCGCAACTCTCGGCCATTATGGGGCCGTGCGCGGGCGGCGCGGTGTACTCGCCGGCCATCACGGACTTCATTCTGATGGTCGAAAACACGAGCTATATGTTCGTGACCGGCCCCAACGTGGTGAAGACCGTGACCCACGAAAACGTAACCAGCGAGGAGCTTGGCGGCGCCAGCACCCACTCGGCCAAGAGCGGCGTCACGCACTTCACGGCGCCCAACGAAGTCGTCATTATTCAGCAGCTCAAGCAGTTGCTAAGCTATATGCCCCAGAACTGCGAGGAAACCGCCCCCGCCGCCGCCTACGAGGCCGGCCAGGACGAAAGCCGCCCGGCCCTCGACACGCTCATCCCCGACAACGCCAACCAGCCCTACGACATCCGCGAAGTGATTGAGGGCCTGATTGATGCCAACTCCTTCATGGAGGTGCACCAGAACTTTGCCGAGAACATCGTGGTGGGTTTTGCGCGGCTGGCGGGCCGCAGTATCGGCATTGTAGGCAACCAGCCAGCGGTGCTCGCCGGCGTGCTCGACATCAACGCCAGCACCAAGGCCGCGCGCTTCGTGCGCTTCTGCGACTCGTTTAACATTCCGCTGCTCGTGCTCGAAGACGTGCCCGGTTTCCTGCCCGGCACCGACCAGGAGTGGCGCGGCATCATCACCAACGGCGCCAAGCTGCTCTACGCCTTCTGCGAAGCCACCGTGCCACGCATCACCGTCATCACCCGCAAGGCCTACGGCGGCGCCTACGACGTGATGAACAGCAAGCACATCGGCGCCGACCTCAACTTTGCCTGGCCCACCGCCGAAATCGCCGTAATGGGCGCCAAGGGCGCGGCCGAAATCATCTTCAAGCGCGAAATCGCCGCCGCCGAAAATCCCGAAGCCAAGCTTCAGGAAAAGGTGGACGAGTACCAGCAAAAATTCGCCACGCCCTACCGCGCCGCCCACCGCGGCTTTGTGGATGAGGTAATTCTGCCCTCGCAAACCCGCCAAAAGTTAATTCGCGCCTTTAAGATGCTGGAAAATAAAGTGGATACGCTGCCGCGTAAAAAGCACGGCAATATTCCGCTGTAAATACTATAAATCGCTGTCATGCTTCATCTGGCGTCCGCTTGCCGAAGCATCTCGCGTGCAGCAGTAATTAAATCGTTCACTAATGCGAGCGAGATGCTTCGGCAAGCTCAGCATGACAATCGCAAGCTAAGAAAATGCGTCCCGAATCGTTCGAGTTTCTAGAGAAATACCTCAATAACCCCTCACCCACCGGCTTCGAGAAAGAAGGTCAGAAACTGTGGCTGGAATACATCAAGCCGTACATCGACTCGTATTTTGTTGATACCTACGGCACGGTAGTCGGTGTTATCAACCCCGAGGCGAAATACAAAGTCGTTATTGAGGCGCACGCCGACGAGATTTCCTACTTCGTGAATTACATCACCAAGGAAGGCTACCTGTACCTGCGCCGCAACGGCGGCTCCGATGCGCTGGTGGCCCCGAGCAAGCGGGTGAATATCTTCGGCGAGAAAGGCATCGTCAAAGGCATCTTCGGCTGGCCCGCCATCCACGTGCGCAAGGTGGAGCAGGACAAGGCGCCGACTATCGAAACCATCTTTCTCGACTGCGGGGCCAGCAGCGCCGACGAAGTGGCCGAGATGGGCATTCACGTGGGTTCGGTCGTGACGTTTGAGGACGAGTTCACCGTGCTCAACGACAAGTACTACGTGGGCCGCGCCCTCGACAACCGCGTGGGCGGCTTCATGGTGGCCGAGGTGGCGCGCATGCTGAAGGAAAATGGCAAGCAACTGCCCTTCGGCCTCTACATCGTGAACGCGGTGCAGGAAGAAATCGGCCTGCGCGGCGCCGAAATGATAGCGCACCGCATCAACCCCGACGTGGCCATTATTACCGACGTGACGCACGACAGCCAGTCGCCGATGTACGAGAAGAAAACGGCCGGTGATATTTCCTGCGGCAAGGGCCCGGTCATTACCTACGGCCCCGCCGTGCAAAACAACCTGCGCGACTTGATTATCAACACGGCCAAGGAAACGGATATTCCCTTCCAGCGCGCCGCCGCTACCCGCGCCACCGGCACCGACACCGACGCCTTTGCCTACTCGGGCTCAGGCGTGGCTTCGGCCCTTATTTCGCTGCCGCTCAAATACATGCACACCACCGTCGAAACGGTACATAAGGACGATGTGGAGAGCGTGACGCGCCTCATTTACGAAACGCTGCTGCGCATCGAGGACAAGCAGGATTTCCGGTATTTCAGCTAATTGACCCTAGCCACCGACACTAAAAACAAAAAAGAACGTCATGCTGAGCTTACCGAAGCATCTCGCTCGAATCGTTAAGAGGTAGTAACCCTAGCGGCGCGGTAGAGATGCTTCGACAAGCTCAGCATGACGTTCTTTTTTCAACGTGATAACTAGCTGCTGTTTTTGATTTACTTATGGCTTACAATTCGCATCAACGCTTACGCATTGTTGTTGACCAAATGGGTAGGGAGGTTAGGTATTCATATCCTCCGTTGCGCATTGTATCGCTGGTACCTTCTCAAACAGAATTATTATTCGATTTGGGATTGCAGAAGCAAATCGAAGGCGTTACTAAATTCTGTATTTATCCGCCCACGGCCCGCCACTCGGCGAGCGTAATTGGTGGCACCAAAAACTTCGATTTTGCCAAGATAAGAGCGGCCCGACCCGATTTAATTATTGGCAATAAGGAAGAGAATTATCAGGAGGGCATTACGCAGCTAGCCCAGCATTTCCCGGTGTGGCTCAGCGACATTACTACGCTGCCGGAAGCGCTGGATATGATACGGCGCGTGGGTGAGCTCACTGGTAGAGCGCCCCTAGCCGAGCCACTGGCCGCTGAGATTAAGCACTCGTTTGATAAGCTCCGCCTGGCGGCCACTGCGCCTGTGGCGTCGGCCGCGTATTTCATCTGGCGCAAGCCCTATATGGTGGCGGCCAGTGGCACGTTTATCGATGATATGCTGCGGCGGGCGGGCTTTCGCAATGCCTTCGCCGGCCTCGGGCGCTACCCGGAATTGACGGCCAAGCAGCTAGCTGAAGCCGCGCCTGAGCATATTTTTTTATCATCGGAGCCCTATCCGTTTGGCGAAAAGCACCTAGCGGAGTTTCAGGAAATATGCCCGGCGGCGAAAATTTGGGTGGTAGATGGCGAGCTGTTTAGCTGGTACGGCAGCCGGCTGCGGCTGTCAGCGGCTTATTTTCAGGAGTTGCGCCGCACGGCCGCGGCGGAATAAGCAGGCGCGCAATACCTTGCGGGCCTAACCCCTCCCCGCCCGCCGTATGGACCAGCGCATCATTAACCTCTTCGACGAGTACACCCACCGCCCGCTGTCGCGCAAGGACTTTCTGGAGCGCCTGCTGCTGCTGGCGGGCAGCGCGGCCCTGGCCACTACGGCCCTGTCGGTGCTGGAGCCGGGCTACGCCCACGCGGCCACCATCTCGCCGCTGGCCGAAAACCTGGTGGAAGAAACCGTGACCTGGCCCGGCGACGGGGCCACCGTGAGCGGCTACCTGGTGCACCCCAAGGGCAAGAAAAAGCGCGGCGCGGTGGTTGTCATCCACGAAAACCGGGGCCTCACGCCGCACATCAAGGACGTGACGCGGCGCGTGGCGCAGGCCGGCTACCTGGCGCTGGGCGTGGATGCGCTGAGCGTAGTGGGCGGCACGCCCGCCGACGAGGACAAGGGCCGCGAGCTTATCGGCCAGCTCGACCCGGCCAAAAACCTGCACAACTACCTGGCGGCCCTCACCTACCTGCGCGCCCGGCCCGAGAGCAACGGCCGCACCGGCTGCGTGGGCTTCTGCTGGGGCGGCGGGCTGGCCAACCAGCTGGCGGTGCACGACCCCGGCCTCAACGCCGCCGTGGCCTACTACGGCCAGCAGCCCAAACCCGAAGACGTACCTCAAATAAAGGCCAACGTGATGCTGCACTACGGCGGCCTCGACCAACGCATCAACGCCGGCATCCCGGCCTACGAGGCGGCGCTGAAGGCCACCCACATTCCTTACGAACTGTTTATCTACGAAGGCGTCAACCACGCGTTCAACAACGACACCTCCCCCGCCCGCTACAATGCCGAGGCCGCCAAGCTGGCCTGGGAACGCACGCTACGGCTGTTTAAGGAGAAGCTAGGGTAGGCGATGAAATTCCTTTTTAAGGTTACGCAAGTGAACCGAGAGTTTCTCGTAAAATACCCTTATGCCGCACTGGATGGCTATTTAACTATTATTATCAAATATTCTGTATTTCTTGATGACGCGGTTGCGCTTCTTGATTTTGCACTTTGTATTAATAGCTGGCTAATTAAAGTAAAAAACGGGTCTTTGCCTGATTTCGATTATTCATCAGACGAATACACAGAAAACCCCGTTTTGCGCTTAACAAAAATTGATAACTACCACTATGAAATACATTCAGCATGGGCCGTAAACCATTCTGAAATAATTCTCGGCTTGGGTGAAATCACACACTGCTTCGAGTCTTTTTTACAAGAATTAGATAGCCATACTCAGCACACGCATGGTGTTGCCCTAACCGATATGTCTTTTTTTGAGAATCGTTGAAATCACTTCTCTCATAACAACTTATCCGGCGTAATGGGCAGTTCCCGCACGCGCTTGCCGGTGGCGTGAAACACAGCGTTGGCGATGGCAGCGCTGAAGCCGACAATGCCGATTTCACCCAGGCCTTTGGCGCCCATCGGGTCGAGGTACTCGTCGGGTTTGTCGATAAAAATGACGTCGATGCTGGGCGGAATATCGGCGTTGACGGGCACGTGGTAGTTGGCCAGGTCGGCGTTGGTGATGCGGCCGAAGCGATGGTCGAGCACGGCGTCTTCCATCAGGGCTAGCCCCAGGCCCCAGGTGATGGCCCCGTACACCTGGCTGCGGGCGGTTTTGTGGTTCATGATGCGGCCCGCGTCGATGGCCGAGACGACGCGGCTCACGCGCACCTCGCGGGTGTGGGCGTGCACCCGCACCTCCACAAAGCTGGCCCCGAACGACTTGCCCGACCGCTCGCTCTTCTCCGGCACCTCGGGCGACTCGTGGGTGACTTCGAGCGCGGGCTGGCCGGCCTGGCGCAGCACCTCGCCGTAGGGGCGGCTCGTAGCGGGGTAGCTGGCCAGGTGCACGGTGCCGCCCTCAGCCACCACATCGGTGAGCTTCGCCTTGGCAAAGGGCGAGCCGGGCATGCTGAACGCCAGGTTTACCAGCTGCTGGCGCAGGGCAGTGCAGGCCCCGTGCACGGCCGCGCCCACCGAGGCCACGGTGTGCGAGCCAAACTGGCCGGGGGCCTCGGGGTAGGCCGCGTCGCCAAGCTCGAAGCGGATATTTTCGGGGGCCACGCCGCTGGCATCGGCGGCAATCTGGGTCATGACGGTGGCGGTGCCGGGGCCGGCGTCGGCGGTAGCGCTCTGCACCAGCAGGGTGCCGTCGGGCAGCAGGCGGGCGCGGGCGCTGGCCTTGGCCCGCACGGCTTTGTAGATGCCCATGGCCATGCCCTGGCCCACCAGCCAGTCGCCATCGCGGGTAGCGCCGGGCGTGGGATTGCGCTGGCTCCACTTGAATTTCTCGGCGCCCTGCGTGTAGCACTCGCGCAGGTAATTGCTGCTCCAGGGCTTGCCGTTGTCGGGGTCTACGTCGGCGAAGTTTTTCAGGCGCAGGGCCAGCGGGTCCATCTTGAGGGCGTAGGCCAACTCGTCCATTGCCGATTCGAGGGCGAAGGAGCCGGTGGTTTCGCCGGGGCCGCGCGTCCAGGCGGGGGTGCTCAGGTCGAGGGGCACGAGGTGGTAGGTCAGCTCGGCGTTGGGGCAGCGGTAGGCCGACTTGGTGGGGTGCAGAATGCGCTCGGTAAACTCCTCGTAGCGCGAGGTGGCCCCGTAGGCCGCATGCGCCACGCCCACCAGCGTGCCATCGGGCTGCGCGCCCAGCGCCACGCGCTGCACCGAGCGCGGCCGGTAGCCCACCATGTTGAACTCGTGCTCGCGCTGATTCAGCACCTTCACCGGGCGGCCCACCACCTTCGCGCCTAGAATAGCCGCCATCTCGGGCGGCCAGATGCGCGAAGCGCCCCCAAACGCCCCGCCCACGAACGGCGAGTGCACCCGCACGCTCTCCTTGGGCAGGGCCCAGAGCTTCATTAAGTCCTTCTGGGCCAGCGAGGGGGCCTGGGTTTTATTCCAGACCGTGAGCTTATCGCCCTGCCACTCGGCAATGGCGGCGTGCATTTCCAGCGGGTTATGCACTTGCAGCGGCGTCTGGTACTCGTGGGCAATTTGCACCGGGGCCGTTTTGTAGGCCTGGGGCTGGCCGCGCAGGATGTCCTTCTCCTTTTTGGGCTTGTAGCCGGATATTAGGTTTTTGGCGAGGTCGGTTTGCGGCGCGGTGGGCGCGTACTGCACCCGCACGAGCGTGGCGGCGTGCTGCGCCTGCTCTAGCGTGGCGGCGATGGCCAGCGCCACGGGCTGGTTGCTGTAGTGAATTTTATCGTCGAAAAACACGCGCAGCTGCTGGCCTTCCACCCGCTCGTCGGGCTGGGGATTTTCGTAGCCGGGCACCTTGGGCGAGTTGAGGTGCGACACGATGGCCAGCACACCGGGCGCGCTGGCGGCCGCTTTTGCATCGAGCTGCGTGATACGGCCGGCCGCTATCTGGCTCACTACCAGCACGCCATGCACGCAGCCCGGCACGGCGTGCTCAGCGGCGTAGCGGGCCTGGCCAGTTACTTTGAGGCGGCCGTCGACGCGGCTGCGGGGTTGGCCGATGTGGGGAGCGGGCATGAGGTTGGAAAGGGCTAGCGGGCGGGGCGGAATAATCCTGGCTGGGTGTACGCCATTCGCGACGGCGCGTTAGCCCCCGGCCGGGGTCAGCGCAGGTAGCCAGGCGGCCGCCGCGGTCGCAAGCTCGGCGGGGTCAGCGGCTTCGGCACTAGCCCAGGCCACAATGCCATCGGGGCGAATGAGCACGGCGCGCAGGCCTAGCGACACTTCGGGCTGGCCCGCTACGTAGCGCAATGGGTCGCCGGCCGAGTTGGCCCAGTCCCGCAGCTCGGCATTCTCTTCAAAATCAAGCAGCAACCCGCGGCCCTCGCGCAGCAACTCGCCTACCGTGGGGCCAGCGGCCAGCTTGAAATTGGGTACGCTCTGGCCCACCAGCGGGTGCCCGCCGCCGAGCGGGTAGCGCGTGCCCAGGCCCCACACCCGCCCGGCTACGTAGGCCGCCCCGTCGGGCGTATCCATGAGGTCGCCGATGATGGCGTAGAGGGCGCGGGCCGCCGGGGTGGGGCGCATGATGACCACCTGGGCGCGCGACCAGTCAAGCACCCGCACACCCACGGGGTGGCGCTCGGTGGTGTAGGTATCGAGCAGGCCAGCCGGGGCCGTGCCGTGGATGGTGGCGGCCAGCTTCCAGCCCAGGTTCATCGCATCGCCCAGGCCCAGGTTGAGGCCCTGGCCGCCCAGCGGCGCATGAATGTGGGCGGCGTCGCCGGCCAGCAGCACCCGGCCCTGGCGGTAGGTGGTGGCCTGGCGGGCGCGGTCGGTCCAGGTGCTGGCCAGGTGCAGGGCCTTGATGGTCACATCGGTACCCGAAATGCGGCGTAGCATCGCCTGCAAATACGCTAGGGTGAGGGGCGGCTGGGCACTATGCGCAGCCCCGCCGTCAAAATCCTGCATGATGAGGTAGCCGGGCAGCGACTGCATGTACATACCCGCGGGCGTGACGTGGCGGCCGGGCTTCAGCTTTTCGGGGTCGGCCAGCTCTACCTGGGTGGAGTAGCCGGTAAACTCGGGTTCGGTACCGGCAAACTCAATCTGGCTCAGCTTGCGCACCACGCTGCGGCCGCCATCGCAGCCCACCAAGAATTTGCCGGCAAATTCTTGGCTGCCAGCCTGTACCGTCACGCCCTCGGCAGTTTGCTGGAAGGCGGTGATGGCTAGCCCGCGCCGGATGACTACCCCCAGCGCTTCGGCGCGGCGGGCAAGCACCGCTTCCAGCTCGGCCAGCTCGCACAGGATTTGGTTATCGGTAGCGGTAGGCAGGCGATAGGGCCAGTGCGCGGGGTCAATTTTAGCGGCCTGAATCTGAATGCCGGCAAAGTGCCCGCCGCCCTGCGGCTTGCCTTTGCCGGGGGCCGCGGCGGTAGCGGCCGGAAACGTGAGCCGCTTGGGTACTTCCAGCTCCTGCAGCAGCCCGCGGCGGTCGAGCGCCTCCACGGAAGGTGCGTTCAGTCCGCGCATCCCAAAAGGCAGCTGCTTGAGGGGCGACTGCCCGGCCTCGGCTTTTTCCAGGATTAGTACCGAGCAATTGGCCAGGGCCAGCTCGCAGGCCAGGAACAGCCCGACGGGGCCGGCCCCGGCAATAAGTACGTCGTAGCCCGCCGTAGGCGAGGCAGGTTTTGGGTAGTTGGTGGGCACTTCCATGCGCTTTGTGGGTCGTTTGAGTACCACACAAAATTCCGGCGCATCCCCACGCTAGGCTTGTACAAACGCGACAAAATCGGGCCCGGCGGCCGCCTGCTCGCGCCGGGCTTTGCGGGCAAAGGCGGCGGGCGTGGTGCCGCTGTAGCGCCGAAACTCCCGGCTCAGGTGGGCCTGGTCGGCGTAGCCCAGCTCCTGCGCCAGGCCCGCCAGGCTGGCGGCTGGGTCTTGCCAAAGGCGGTTGCGCACCTGCTCGAAGCGCATGAGCGAGGCCACATCTTTCACCGTGTGGCCCGCCGCCTGCTTGAACTGCCGCTCCAGCGTGCGCACCGTGGCGTGGGCGGCCGCCGCCACCTGGCTCACCGGCAGGGTACCGTGGGCGGCGTGCAGGGCCGCCCCGGCCTTGCCGAGCAGGCTGGTGCTGGCTAGCGGCGGCCGGTGGGCCAGGAAATACGCCGCCAGTTGCCCTAGCGCCTTCTCTACCCTACCGGCGGCCAGGGCACGGGCCAGCGGGGCTTGCAATTGGGCAAGCGGGTGTGCCAGCACGCGCCCGGCATCGCTGCCGGCTGGTAGCCCGAGCAGGTCGAACACCGCCCAGGGAAAGCAGCGGATACCAATGATTTCCAGCTGCTGCCGAACGTGAAAAATTGCCGGCTGGCTAAGCAGCCCTACCAGAAACGGCGACGGCAAGGGCTGCGCATCTCCCTGGTAAGCCAGGCCGGCGGGACCGCCGAAATGAAAGATGATTTCCGCGTACCCATCCGGCACGACGTCAAAGCTGGCGGGCAGCTCGGCAAACTCGCGCCGCATGTACCAAAAGCACCGGATGCTGCTGCGCAATGCTGCGGGCGGCTCAATTTCGTGGGGATGCATCCGGAAATATAGCTTGGCCAGGCGGCTTCTAAGCCTGCGCCGGGGCCACTAGGCCACGGCCGGCTGCGCGCCGGCCTGGGCCTTGCCCAGCGTTTCGGGCATAAAAATCCAGAACACCGCCAGGCCCACCGCCGCAATGGCGGCCAGGGTGAGAAACGTGAAGTCGTCGCCCTGGTTTTTGGCCAGGTAGCCGGCTACCGAATTACTCAAAAATGCCCCTACGCCCTGCGCCGTGGCAATGGCGCCCTGCGCGGCATTGAAGCTGCCGCTGCCCTTGGTGAGGTCGGCAATGATGAGCACGCCCACTACGCCGAAGATGCCCGCTCCCAGCCCATCCATGCACTGCACCGCGATGAGCGCGGCCGGGTGGTGGCTCAGGGTATAGAGCACCCCGCGCACCGCCAGCGCCACGAAGGCAAAGAGAAACAGCGGCTTGCGGCCCAGCTTGCCCGCCAGCTAACCGCTCACCGCCGCCACTACCATAAACACGAGCTGTGAGGCCACCATGTAGCCCGAGGTGAATAGGATAGCCTGCTGGGTACCCACGCCCCTGGCCAATAGCTGCGTCACGAGCGGCACCATCGCGGCATTGGCGAAGTGAAAAATAACGGCCGACACCAGAAACACGAGCACTGCCTTTTGGCTCAGTAGCTTGCGAAAGCCGCCGAGCAGCTCCTTGATGCCGTCCCAGGCGCTGCCGCTGGGGGGCGCCGGGCTGGCATCTTGGCCGTTGGGCTCGCCGGTAGCAGCGGCCTTATCGGCCCCGCGGGCTAGGTCGTAGTCGATGTCGTCGCCCTTGATGCGCAGCACGCACAGCACCGCGCCCACGCACAGAATACCCACGAAATAAAACATCCAGCGCAGGTTGAGATAATAGCCTACCGCGCCCAGCGCAAGCGCAGCGAACATGTTACCGGCCGCGTTAAACGCCTGGTTGGTGCCCTGCGCCTGGTCAAATTTCTGGCGCCCTACCAAGCCCAGCGCGATGGCCGACAGGCACAGCGGAAAAATGGCTCCCGCTACACCGATTAGTGCCTGCCCGCTCATCACCACCGGCTTGGTCGTAAAAAACGCGGTGGCCAGCACCGCCAGGGCGATACACCCGATGCCGAAAAGCAGCAGCGCCCGCTTCTGGCGCACCCGGTCGATGAGGGCCCCGGCGGGCGTCTGGGCCAGCACCTGGGCAATGTTACCCGCCGCCAGCGCCGCCCCAATGCGGGCCGGTCCCCAATGCACGCTCGTTTGCAGGTACAAGGCCATGTAGGGTCCCATGCCGTTCTGCACGTCGGCGATGAAGAAGTTGAGCGCCCGTAGCGCCTGGATGCTGCCTTTCTTGGGGTCGTTGGCCAGGTCGAGGCTAGCCTCGTCTCCCGCGGCGGGCGGGCCGGCCGCGGGCGGCTTGCCGGAGGCTTGGGTAGCAGTAGTCGTGTTGGTGGCTGACATAGAAGAATGCAGGCCCAGGGCCTAGATGAACGATTGATGAAAATGACTGGCAATCATTTACTTCCTGCTTACGGTTGTGCTTGACCAGCGTTTGGCCCTAGCCGCAAAAAGGTCATTCCGCAACCGTATTCGGCGCAGAATGACCTTGTTCGCAGGGGCTTCCCCGTTTCACAACCCGTTATTTGATGAGGAACGACTGCCCGCCCACCGTCAGCAGTTCCAGCCGCAAGGGGGCAACGCTACCGGGGGCGCGCAGCTCGCCGGGGCGGTCGGCGTGGCGCTGGCCGCTGGCCTGCACCTGGGCCCCAGCTTTCAGATGTTCAGTCAGCTCCTTGCCCAGGTGGGGCGGGAAGCGCAGCTCGGCGGGCTCGCCTTCGAGGCGCACGGCGCGCAGGTGGCCTTTGGGGTCGAGTAGCAGCTCGGTTACCTTACCGGCCACCGAGAAGGCTTCGGCGGCAGGGCCGGCGGGCTGGGGGCTCAGGTGCTGGCCACCCACTTCTAGGCTGGCCAGGTGCAGGTGCTCATCCCCCTTGGGCGTGGTGTGGACGTAGCCGAGCACCGTGACTGCGGCACCGGGCTGGGCTGCCGCGTGCAGCGCCTGGCCAAAGTGCGGCGGGAACTTCACGGCCTGCTCCTTGCCTTCGGTAGCGAGGGTAAAGCGGTCGTAAATGCCGGCGGGGTTGGCGCCGTATGCGCCCACGGTGCCGGTGTGGGGGGCCAGCGGGTGCAGCTGGGCCTTGGGCTTGTCGGGTTTCGGGCCGGGCTTTTTGGGCTTGTCTTTTTCCGACTTGTCGGCGCCGGCTTTGGCAGCGGGCTTGGCGGTTTTAACTTCTTTTACTGCGAGGTTTTCGATTTGGCTAGACATGGCTAGGGGAGGTTTACAGCAGCAATCGGTTGCTGATTGTGCTGCAAACCTCCCCTAGTCAACTGAACCCGGCCTTAAGTCGAGGTTAATTTTTCTTCAGCAAGGTGGATGATGGGTGAATGGCCTTTTAGAATCCCTAAAATGTTGGTCATGCTGACGAAGGGAGCATCTTGTCAGGTTTGCACAACAGCTGTTCTACCCTGACAAGATGCTTCCTTCGTCAGCATGACAAACGTTTTTATACGCCGCTTAATAATTACGACACGCCTCTTTTATTGCGCCTTTGCCGCCGCGGGCAGCGGCTTGCGGGGCAGCTTCTGGTCGCGCATGGCGGCGTTGTACACGAAGGAGGCCACCACTACCGAGGCCTGCTTGAGGTCGTCGGCCACGAGGCGGTCGTAGGTATCCTGGTTGGAGTGGTGGGTGCGGGCGAAGTAGTCGAGCCCATCCTGGATGAACTGGAAGCCGGGCAGGCCCACGGCGTCGAAGGCGATGTGGTCGGTGCTGCCGGTGTTGCGCAGGGTCACGGTGCTGGCACCCAGGTCGGCGAAGGGGGCCAGCCAGGCGGTGAAAATGGGCTTCACGGCCTCGTTGCCCTGGGCGTAGATGCCGCGGATTTTGCCCGCGCCATTATCCAGGTTGAAATAGGCGGCCAGCTTCTCGTGGTCGGGCTTGAGCTGCATGGTGGCGGGGTCGGCAAAGTGATTTTTCACGTAGTTGCGCGAGCCGTGCAGGCCTTCCTCCTCCTCGCCCCACAGCGCAATGCGGATGGTGCGGCGCGGCTTCAGGCCGCTGGCCTTCAGGATGCGCACGGCCTCCATCATCACGGCCACGCCAGCGGCGTTGTCGGTGGCGCCGGTGGCGGCGTGCCACGAGTCGAGGTGGCCGCCGAGCATCACTACTTCGCTTTTCAGCTTCTTATCAGTGCCCGGAATTTCGGCCACCACGTTGTAGCCCTTCAGGTCCTGAGTCTGGAAATGGGTTTTGGTTTCCAGCTCAATCTCCACCGGAATGCCGGCCTCCACGAGGCGGATGAGGCGCAGCTGGTCCTCGCTGCTCATTTCGAGCTCGGGCAATACCGGCTTGGCATCGGCGGCGTAGGGTGCGCCGTTGGTAGTGAAGACGGTGCCGTCGGTGCCGCGGCCGGGGCTGAGGATGGCGGCGGCGCCTTCGGTCATCAGCATGTCGTTCATTTTCTGGCGCAGCTCGCGGGCGGCGAGCAGGGCGGCACGGCGGGCTTCGGGGTTGGCCTCGGCGGGGCGGTTGGCGGCGGTGGGGGCGCCGCCGGCGGGGGCATCGGCCAGCTTTTGCAGGTCTTCGGCAGTGAGGCGCTTGGCGTCGGGCTCGAAGTTGGGCTGGGGCGGCGTAGCCACGGGCAGCACCACAATTTTATCGCGCAGCTGGCCCTGGTACTTGGCCAGGTCGGCTTCGGTTTTTACGTTCACGTAGGCCACGGCTTTGCGCAGGCTGCCGGCGGTGCTGGGCGTCCAGGCCTTGGGCACGCCGATGAGGGCGTGGTAGTAGGGGGCCGTCATGGCCACGTAGCTCTTGTCGATGTCCCAGCCGCGGCCAAAGTCGCCCCAGGCTTCCACGTTGGCGTTGGCGAGGCCGTAGTCGGTGAGGCGCTTTTTGGTCCAGGCGTTGGCGCGGGCGAGGCCCTCCGAGCCGGCCAGGCGCGGGCCGCACACGTCAGTAAGGTAAAAGGCGGTTTCCATCACCTTGGAGCGGTTCAGGCCCTCGTCCTTGATTTTGGCTAGCGCGGCGGCATCGAGCTTTTCGGCGGTCTGGGCCAGCGCCGGGGTGGCGAGCAGGCTAGCGGCGGCTAGGGCAGCGAGTAATTTTTGCATTCAACAAGAGGCTTGGCTTAGGCGAAAAAAGAAGGGATACCAGCCAAGGACACCGGCCGCTAGCCCGGCGTTGCGTCGGGCTTGGCCAGCCTCCCCAAAGGCCCTTTTGGCTAAGCTGGGCTATAACTACCGGCAAAAGCCGGCCGTTAGCCAAGTCTCTTTTCCACTTGACGTAACCGCACTTTTTATCATGGCAGACTCTCAAAAAACCGCCCTCATCACGGGTGCCACCAGCGGCATCGGCCGCGAGCTGGCCAAGCTTTTTGCCCAAGACCACTACAACCTCGTCATCGTGGCCCGCAGCCAGGATGAGCTAGCCCAGACCGCCGCCGAATTGCAGCAGCACGGCGGGCAGGTCACGACCATCGCCAAAGACCTGTTTGAGCCCAACGCCCCCTTCGAGGTCTACGACGAGGTGAAAGCCCACGGCATTCAGATTGACGTGCTGGTGAACGACGCCGGCCAGGGCCAGTACGGCCAGTTCACGACCACCGACATCCACCGCGAGCTAGCTATTATTCAGCTCAACATCGGCGCCTACGTCACCTTCACCAAGCTCTATTTGCAGGAGATGGTGGCCCGCGGGGAAGGCAAGATTTTGCAGGTATCGAGCCTGGGCGCCGAGATTCCGGGCCCACTGCAAGCCGTGTACCACGGCACCAAGGCCTTCGTGACATCCTTTACCGAGGCCGTGCGCGAGGAAACCAAGGACAGCGGCGTCACCATCACCATCCTGGAGCCGGGCGTGACGGACACAGATTTCTTCAACAAGGCCGACATGGAGCGCGCCAAGCTGGTGGCCGAAGGCCCCAAAGCCGACCCTGCCAAAGTCGCCCAGGACGGCTACGACGCCCTTATGGCCGATAAGGACAAAATCATTTCGGGCCTGATGAATAAGGCGCAGGCCGTACTAGGCCACGTGCTGCCCGACAGTACGGTGGCCGCAATTATGCACAAACAAGCTGAACCGGTAGACGGCAACGAAAGCGCTCGCTAGCTACAATTTACCCACACGAGTATCGTAAAAAGCCCGGCCTGATAGCTGGGCTTTTTTCTAACCCTACTGCCCCCTAACTAGTTAATGCGGGGCGGACGCTGGCGGCTAGTAGCTAATCGGCCCGCCATAACCTTTGCCGGAACTGCCCGGTTGTAGTCCCTTATGAAGATTTTACACCGCACCGCGCGGGGCCGCTTGTGGGCCCTGTTCGCGGGCTTTTTGCTGGGGCCAGGTCTGGGCTGGGCCCAAACGCAGGCCCCTACTCCCCCCCCACCGCCGGCTGGGCCGCTCACCCTTCAGCAGTGCCTGGGCTACGCGCTGGCCTACCAGCCGCTGGTGCGCCAGGCGCGCCTCGACGAGGGCATTGCCGAGGCCGGCAACCGCGTGGCCCTCTCGGCCTGGCTGCCGCAGGTGAATGCCACGGCCGTGGGCCAGCACTATTTCGGGCTGCCGTTTACCGTGTTTCCCGACCCCACCACGGGCATTGCCACGCCACGCCAGTTGGGCGTGAAAAACGTGACCACGCTGGGCCTGGCCGGCACGCAGGTTATCTACAACAACGACGTGCGGCTGGCCGCCCGCCAGGCCCCGCTCAACCGGCTGGCGGCGGGCCAGAACACGGTTTACAATAAAATCACGACCGTATCGGACGTGAGCAAGGCCTACTACAGCGTGCTGTTGTCGCAGCGCCAGGCGCAGGTATTCGACGAGGATATCCGCCGCCTCACCCGCAACTACGTGGATGCCCGCAACCGCTACGAGGCGGGCATCGTGGACAAAACCGACTATTTGCAGGCCCAGATTTCGCTCAACAACTCGAAGGCCAGCCGCAAGCAGTCGCTCGAAGCCGTGAACGCCAATACGGCTTACTTGCAGCAGCTGATGGGCTTCCCGGCCACCCGGCTCGTGGAGCTGAAGTACGACACGCTGCAACTGGAACGTGAGGCCGTGACCGATACCCTCACCCAGCTTGACCCGGCCAACCGCATTGAATATCAGCAGGTACTTACCCAGAAGTCGCTGCAAGGCACCTATGTCAACTACTACCGGCTGGGGTTCCTGCCCTCGCTGTCGGCCTTCGGCAACTATAATTCGGTATACCAGGCTAATACGGTGAGCGACCAGTACAGCCAGCGTTTCCCCAACTCCTACGCGGGGATGCAGGTGGCGCTGCCGCTGTTCACGGGCTTTCGGCGCACCCAGAACCTACGCCGCGCCCGCCTGCAAGACCAGCGCGTGGACGAAGACCTGCTCAATACCCGCAACCAGGTAACCACTGAGTACGCCTCGGCCCTGGCCGACTATAAGGGCTACTACGAAGCCTACGTGCAGAGCCGCCAGAACCTGGACCTCTCGCGCCAGGTGTACCAGGTTGTTGACCTGCAATACCGCGAGGGCATCAAGGCCTACCTCGATTTGCTCGTGGCCCAGACCACGCTGCGCACCTCGCAACTCAACTACTACAGCGCGCTCTTTCAAGTCCTTACCAGCAAGGTCGAGCTGCTGCGCGCGCAGGGCACGCTGCCCACCAACTACTAAGCTCCTTTCGCTTTTTATGAATACTAAGTACCTGGCCCTGTGCGCCACGGCGGCCCTGCTGGCCAGCACTGCCTGCGGCAAGAAAGACGAGAAAAAGAACGCCCCGCCGCCCCCCACGGCCGTGAGCGTGGTCACGGCCCGCACCACCGACGCGGTGTACTACGACCAGTTTCCGGCCACCGTGGTGGCCCTCAAAACGGTGGAGCTGCGTTCGCAGGTTACGGGCTTCGTTACGGCGCTGCTCTTCCAGGAGGGCGACGTGGTGCCGGCCGGCAAGGTGCTCTACGAAATCGACAAGCGCCAGTACGAGGCCGCCTACCAGCAGGCGCTGGCCAACCTGCGTAGCGCCCAGGCCTCGGCCCAGAACGCCAACGTGAACAGCAGCCGCTACCAGCGCCTGCTCCAGCAGGATGCCGTGGCCCGGCAGCTCGCCGAAAACGCCACCACCAGCGCCAGCACGGCCGCCGCGCAAGTGGCCTCGGCCCAGGCGGCGGTGGCCATTGCGCGCACCAACCTGGGCTTTGCCACGATAAAAGCGCCGTTCACGGGGCGCATCGGCATCTCGCAGGTGCGGCTCGGGGCGCAGGTGGGCGCGGGCACCACGCTGCTCAATACCCTGTCGAGCGAGAACCCGATTGCGGTGGACTTTGCCGTGAACGAGAAAGACATTCAGCGCTTTATCACCCTGCAAAACAAAAAAGGCGCGGTGAGCGACTCTACGCTACGCTTCGTGCTGCCTAACAATCAGCCCTACAACCAGCCAGGGAAAATTCAGACCATCGACCGGGGCGTGGATGCCCAGACGGGGACCATCACGGTGCGTGTGCAGTTTGCCAACCCCCAGCGCCAGCTTAAGGACGGCCTCAGCGGGGTGCTCAAGGTGCTCAATAATCAGTCGGGCAACCGCCTCGTCATTCCCAACAAGGCCATTGTGGAGCAAATGGGCGAAAACTTCGTGTACGTGGCCCAGGGCGACAGCGCCAAGCAGCGCAAGGTGCAGCTCGGCCCGCGCCTGCGCGACGATATCGTGATTCTCGACGGCATCAAGGACGGCGACAAAGTAGTGACCGAAGGCGTGCAGAAGCTGCGCGATGGCGGCAAGATTCAGGTGAGCGCACCCGGCGCGGCGGTAGCGGCTCCGGCTGGCCCGGCGGCGGGCGGGGCCGGCAAATAGTTTATTATAACGTCATGCTGAGCTCGCCGAAGCATCTCGCGCACGCCGCTAGGGTTGCTAATCCAACGAAGCGGTAGAGATGCTTCGGCAAGCTCAGCATGACAACCGGTGTTTTCACCATTGTCATTTTAGCTATCAGCTAAGAACTTATGATTGCAGAAACCTTTATTCGCCGGCCCGTCACGGCCATTGTCGCCTCGCTGGTGATAGTGCTGGTGGGCGTGCTGGCCATGCTGAACCTGCCCATCGGGCAGTACCCCGAAATCACGCCGCCCACGGTGTCGGTGACGGGCAACTACATCGGGGCCGACGCCCAGACCGTGGAGCAAACCGTGGCTACGCCCGTGGAAGTGCAGGTCAACGGCACGCCCGGCATGACCTACCTGCAAAGCAACAGTACCAGCAACGGGCAGATGAGCATGACGGTGAACTTCGAAGTCGGCACCGACATCAACATCGCCGCCCTCGACGTGCAAAACCGCGTGGGCATCGCTACCCCCACCCTGCCCCAGGAAGTGCAGCGCCTGGGCCTCACCGTGCGCAAGCGCAACCCCAGCATCCTGATGCTGGTGGCCATGTACGCGCCCAAGGGCACCCACAACACCACCTTCCTCGACAACTACGCCAACGTTTTCATCAAAGACGCCCTGCTGCGCACCAAGGGCGTGGGCGACATCGTGAGCCGCGCCGACGACTTCTCAATGCGCCTCTGGCTGAAGCCCGACAAGCTGGCCGCGCTAGGGGTCACGGCCGCCGATATCCAGGCCGCCCTCAACGAGCAGAACGCCCAGATTGCGGCCGGCTCGGTGGGCGCGCCGCCCGCCCAGCGCGGGCAGTCGTTTGAGTATATCGTGACGGTGCAGGGCCGGCTGGCCACCATCCAGCAATTCGGCGACGTGGTGGTGAAGACCCGCCCCCAGGACGGCTCGCTGGTGTACCTGCGCGACGTGGCCCGCATCGAGCTGGGCAAGTTCAACTACGCCAACAACTCGTACGTGGACGGCAAGCGCGCCGCCTACCTACTTGTTTATCAAGCCCCCGGTGCCAACGCCCTCGAAACCTACGAGAACGTTATCGCCACCATGAACGGCTTGAAAAAGCAATTCCCCGCCGACCTCGCTTATATCGTGCCCTTCGAGGCCGCCAGCGTGGTGCAGGTGTCGATTGAGGAAGTGGTGCACACGCTGGTCGAGGCCCTGCTGCTGGTAGTAGTCGTGGTGTTCGTGTTCCTGCAAAGCTGGCGCACCACGCTCATCCCGGTGCTGGCCATCCCGGTATCCATCGTGGGTACGTTCATCTTCTTCATTCCGCTGGGGTTCACCATTAATACCCTGACGCTCTTTGGCTTCGTACTCGCCATCGGTATCGTGGTGGATGACGCCATCGTGGTGGTCGAGGCCGTGGAAGTGAACATCAACGAGCGCAAAATGAGCCCGTTTGACGCCACGCTGGAGGCCATGCGCGAGATATCGGCCCCGGTTATTGCCATCGCGCTTATCCTGGCGGCGGTGTTCGTGCCGGTGGGCTTCATTCCGGGTATCACGGGGCGGCTGTATCAGCAGTTTGCCATCACTATTGCTATCTCGGTGCTGATTTCGGCCTTCGTGGCTTTGTCGCTCACGCCGGCGCTGTGCGTGCTGCTACTCAAGCCCCACGAGGAAGGCCACGACGAGCACCCAAAAGGCTTCGTAGCCAAAGGGTTTAAGAAGTTCAACGACTGGTTTGGGCGCGTTACCGAGAAGTACGGCAACGGCGTGCACCGGGGCATCAAGCATTCGCGCTTCGTGGTCATCATCCTGGTTTGCCTGCTGGTGGGCGCGGGTCTGCTGTTCCGCAGCAAGCCCAGCGGCTTCCTGCCCACCGAGGATGAGGGCCGCATCATCATCACCTTCAACCTGCCCGAAGGCGCCTCCACCGGCCGCACCGTGGCCACGCTGCAAGAGATGATGAAGGAGCTGAGCAAGACCGAAGGCATCCGGCACTACGCCGCCCTGGGTGGCCTGAACGCCGTAAACTTCTCCTCCAAATCGAACTCTGGCACCATCTTCTGCCAGCTTCAGCCCTGGGAAGACCGCAAGGCCAAGGAGTTGCAACTCACCGGCCTCATGGCGACCGTGCAGCAGCGCATGGCGCGCTTTAAAGAGGCTACTACGGTGGTTATCTCGCCGCCGGCCATTCCCGGTTTGGGTAATACGGGCGGCTTCTCGTTCATCTTCCAGGAGCGCGAGGCCGGGGGCGACATCAAGGCCTTCGACGCCAACCTGCAAAAATTCCTGGGGGCCATCCGGCAGCGGCCCGAAATTGCCTCGGGCTTCTCGTTCTTCACCGCCAACACGCCGGGCTACAAGCTCGACATCGACCGCCAGAAGGCCAAGAAGCTAGGCGTGTCCATCACGGAGGTGGGCAATGCCCTGCGCACCTACCTGGGCAGCGCCTACATCAACGACTTCACGCTCTACGGCCGCACGTTCCGGGTGGTGGCGCAGGCCGACTCGTCGTACCGCGGCGACATTGCCGACCTGGGGCAGTACTACGTGCGCAACAGCGCCGGCGACATGGTGCCGCTGAGCACGCTCACCACTTATAAGCGCACCGAAAACGCGCCGCTCATCTCGCACTACAACCTGTTCCGCTCGGCCGAAATCAACGGCAACCCCAACGCGGGCTACAGCTCGGGCGATGCCATCAAGGCTCTCCAGGAAACCGCCGCCCAGACCTTGCCGCAGGGCTACGGCTTCGAGTTTTCGGGCCTGAGCCGCGAAGAGCTGCTGGCGGGCGGCCAAACGATTTACATCTTTGCGCTGTCCATCATCTTCGTATTCCTGTTCCTGGCCGCGCTGTACGAGAGCTGGTCGGTGCCGTTCTCGGTGCTGCTGGCCGTGCCGGTGGGCATTTTCGGGGCCATCCTGGCCCTGTTCTTCCTGCCCAAGCTCACGAACAACGTGTACGCCCAAATCGGGATGATTACGCTCATCGGTCTTTCGGCCAAGAACGCCATTCTGATTGTGGAATTTGCCAAGGAGCGCGTCGATAAAGGCATGCCCTTAGTAGATGCCACCCTCGATGCCGTACGCCAGCGCCTGCGCCCCATCATCATGACCTCGCTGGCCTTTATCCTGGGTATTCTGCCGCTCATATTCGCCTCCGGCGCCGGTGCCCAAAGCCGCCAGACCCTGGGCTGGACCGTCATGGGCGGTATGCTCGCCGCCACGGGCCTCGGCATCTTCATTGTGCCGGTGCTCTACGTCATTATCACGCGCTTCGCTTACGGCAAAGAGAAGCTGGCCGAGCTGGAGAAAAACTACAAGCCCGAAGAGCACGGCAACCCGCCCAAAGACGGCGACGCGCCGCACGAAGGGGAAGCCCCACAAGGTGCCCCAGTGCCCGCGTAAGGGCTAGCCAGCCGCCTATAGAAAAGGCCCGACCGCAATTGCGGTCGGGCCTTTTCTATTGCTTATCTTTTGTAATTCGGGCTGCGACTACTCGCCAGCCTTTTCCATCAAGTCGGCCATTTCCTGCGAAATGCCGGTGGTGCTGAAGCCACCGTCGTGCATGAGGTTTTGCATGGTCACGTAGCGGGTGAGGTCCGAGAAGAGCGATACGCAGTAGTCGGCGCAGGCCTCGGCGGGGGCGTTGCCGAGGGGCGACATTTTCTGGGCATACTCATAAAACGCGTTGAAGCCGCTGATGCCCGAGCCGGCCGTGGTTTTGGTGGGCGACTGCGAAATGGTGTTCACGCGCACCTTCTTGGCGTGGCCCAGGCGCTGGCCGTAGCTGCGGGCAATGCTTTCGAGTACCGCCTTGGCCTGCGCCATGTCGGTGTAGTCGAGGAAGGCGCGCTGGGCGGCGATGTAGCTGAGCGCCACTACGCTGCCCCACTCGTTGAAGGCGTCCTGCTTTTCGGCCACGGCCAACATCTTATGCAGCGAAAGGGCCGATACGTCGAGCGTCTGCTGAAAGAACTTATAGTCGAGGTCGCCGTAACTCTTGCCCTTGCGGATGTTGGCGCTCATGCCAATGGAGTGCAGCAGGAAGTCGATTTTACCGCCAAAGTGGCCTTGCGCCTCCGTAAACAGCGTGGTCAGTTCCTCTACCGACGTGGCATCGGCCGGGATGATGGGCGCGTCAATCTCAGTGGCCAGGGCCTTGATTTCGCCCATGCGCATGGCCAGCGGGGCATTGGTGAGCACGATGCGCGCGCCTTGTTCGTGGGCTTTCTGGGCTACTTTCCAGGCAATGGACTGCGAGTTGAGCGCCCCGGAGATAATGCCGACTTTGCCGGCGAGAAGGTTATTGGACATGCGGTGAGATGGTGAAACGGTAAGCTGCTGCGGAGAGCCGCCAGGCAGCACCCAGAAACAAGGCCGCAAGTTACGGATTCGCAGCCGCCTCTTTGGCCAGTTGCCAGCCACGCACCCGCCTGCTCATTCAAAGCTGCTAGCTAGGCATCCACTTAACACCTCCCTATCGGCACTTATACAGGTCAACCTGATAAGTCGACTCTATTATCTTATTGCCCAGATAGTACTGATATCCCTCAAGGGCCATGAATATGCCTAGTATGGCGCTAGCACCTACAAGTTGAGCCATCGAAGTCGGTTGTTTTTCGAGTATGAGCCGGCCCTGCTCTGTTCGCTTTATCGTCCACAGCGCTTCGCCCACCGCTAGCAAGCTCAGTAACAAACTGAAACCGAGCGAAACTTTAGTGGCGGTCAGAGACGCGTCGCGGTTAGTGAGAAACGCCTGCTGGCAAGCCTGGATGCTAGCGAAGCCTTTTTGCCGCTTCGCCAGCAGTTCTGTTTGCGCAGACATAGCCATCCATTTTCCCGGCTGGCAGCCCCTTAGATGAGTCAGCAGGTATAGTATGCTTAGCCGGGTAAGTATCTTTCTCATTGTGCTAAGTTTAATTACTAAGTTATTCGCAAAGTCTTCGGAGCCTCTAAACTTACTAAAGCATAAAATTCTACTCTTACTTTTTTCAGTCACCAGCTACGTAACAGGCCAAAACCATGCAAAAAAAGCGGGCCGACAATATTCCAGCCCGCTTTTCTCAATCCAATTGCCTCAAATGTAAAAGGTTACTTCTCTCACGTTCACACTGTAAAACTAAAAGAAGACTAATTAAAACTCTTCGCCCGTAATATGAGTCGAATACCAAGCGGCCCAGTACATTATCGAAGCGATGCCGAATGGCGTAAGCACCGAAAATAGCCAGGCATTAAGGTAATTTCCCTCCTTAAAGAACCTCAGCCCTCGGTTTAGTACATTCATTTGCACACCAAATGCCAGAATCATTAGTAGGAGGGCAAATTGCTGATTGTTAATATGCCTGATATTCTGCCAGGCTGCGTGCATCACCAGCAGGATGCAAAAGAGTTGCGAGGCCGCAAGCGAATAAATATTTTTTGAATAGGACATAATTAATTAGGGCATGCTGCCAATGCGGATTGATAAGCAACTTCTATTTTATTGAGCGTTGCCGAGAACGTAAAAAATTACTAGGCCAGCACATCTAGTAACATAAATACCGCCCACGCCACCACCAACTACCGGAGCAAAAGGTCCGGTTCCAATGGTCATCACAGTAGTGCCTGTAGCTACTTCATCGGCCGTCCAGTCGAAACCTAGTAGAGTTACTGTCATTTCTTCCGTAGCAACATACAGTAAAAAAAGCGAGCCGGAATAAGTCCGGCTCGCCTCAAAGTTAGCTTATCACGTGAAAAGCGTAGAATAAAAAACCTGCCATGATAAGAGGGAACAGAATTGAATAGCCCCAAGCTGATACCAAAACCTGTTTGCGCAAGTGATAATGCCCAACTAAAGCAATAAATATTAGAAAAAACACTAGAGGTATCGGAGTTGCAAATTTCCCGAGCAAATCTTGACGTTGCCAAGAAGAGGAAGCAAGGTGTACTGCTAGTACAATTGCTGAAACTAGCAATTGGCATGCAGATAAGACTAGATGACTTTGAAGCATATCCATAACAAGAAATTATATAGCGCAGCCTGCTATTTTATCTTGGTATTGGAGTTCCGCCTGTTGAATTTTAAGCTGATAATCTCTTAAAACGAAAGCGCTACAGCCTACAAATACGGCACAACCTACAAAACCGCCTACTTCTGGTGCTAAGGGGGCCCCTAATATAGTTGCTACTGCGGTTCCACATGCTACCTCTCCTGCTGCCCAACCGCTTCCGCCACACGTAATCAAGGCCACTATAGCTGCATTATAAGCTTGGTCTATCGCATTCTGTCTTTGGGCCCGCGCATTTTGTCGACAATTATAACCAGCTCCACCACCATCGGTATCATCGCCCGGCTGCTCCCCATCTCTGGGGTTTGAATTGCATTCGTCGCAATTATTAAAATGGCAGTCCGTGCAAACATCGGTACCACCGAGACTAAGCAATTTCGCGCCTGGTTTTACGCTTTCCGGCTTGCGGCTGAAAATCACCGGGTATTTCAGGTTCAATCTGGCAGACGCTAACCGGTTAGCCTCGGTCAAAACTGGCAAGGGTAATTTCTCCAAAAATATTCCTGACTTAGCCAGCTGTTGTTTCGCGCTCATCAACTGGCTTAGGTTAACGAGGTACTGATTCACATCCTTAAAGCCCAGCAACTTGATAGCCAGCACCAAGCTATCCTTATCGTTGCGGTTCAGCAGCAGGCCGACCCGCTTGCTCATTGCTACCCGCTTGGGCTCACTGTGGGCATCGCGCAAATTGTTGTATAACACGTCGCGCATGTTGGTAGTCAACGTGACAATGCGCAAGAAGGAGGTATCCGCGGCTATGGCCTGGGCCGATAGCTGCACCGGCACAATGCCCCTGCTATGGTCGGACGAGCATTGCAGAAGAACGCTGAGCAGGCAGGAAAACAAGACCGCTCGGAGGAAAAGTAGCTTCATATGGAAAAGAGTTATGGATGAGGTTGCGGCAAATTCAATACGCAACTTCTTCTATACAACTCTGGTTGAAGCTTTTCTTATTTTGTTTCCACTGCCTCGCCGCGCAGGGCCAGCAGTTCGCGGGCGCTTTGCAGCGCGTGCTCGCTGGGCTTGGCCCCGGCTATCATGTGGGCGATTTCCTTGATGCGGTCGTCGGGCGAGAGCTGGCGGATGCGGCTCACGGTGCGGTCAGCGCGGTCTTCCTTGTATACGAAGTAGTGCGTGTCGCCGGCCGCCGCCATCTGCGGCAGGTGCGAAATGGCCACCAGCTGGTGCTTGTGCGCCATCTGCTGCATCATGCGGCCCACCTTCACCGCAATTTCACCGCTGATACCGGTGTCGATTTCGTCGAACACTATCGTCGGCAGGGCCGTTTTATCGGCCAGCATATACTTGATGCACAGCATCAGGCGCGAAAACTCACCGCCCGAGGCCGCTTTGCTCAAGGTCTGCGGCTGCGCGCCTTTATTGGCCGTGAACAGGATGCTTACCACGTCGGAGCCGCTGGCCGAGAGCGGGCCGGTTTTGTGTTCCACCACGATGCGGGCGTGCGGCATCCCGAGGTCGGCCAGCAGCGCGCTCAGCTCTTTTTCAAACTTGGGGAAGGCCTTGCGGCGGCTTTCGGAGAGCTTGGCGGCCTGGGCGGTGGCCTGCTTCAGGGCCGCGTCCGAATCTTTACGCAGGCGGGTTATTTCCTTATCGAGGTTCAGCACCGAGCCCACTTTCTGGCGCAGGGTTTCGCGGGTTTCGAGCAGGCCTTCCACGTCGCGGCGCTGGTGCTTGCGCTGCAAGTTGTAGAGCACCGTGAGGCGGGCTTGCAGCTCCTCGGCGCGGGCGGGGTCGCCCTCGGTGCGGCGCTCAGCGGTCTCAACCTCATCGGCAATGTCGTGCAGTTCAATCAGGCAGCTTTCCAGGCGCTCGCGCAGCTCGCGAAAGGCCTCGGAATAGCCCGATACCTGCCCCAGCAGCGTGGAAGCGTCCTTCATGGTGCCGGTGGCGCAGCTTTCGCTGTCGCGCAGGCCGTGCAGCGCCTGGCTCAGCTTATACTTGATTTCCTCGGCGTGTTCGAGCTGCTTTACTTCTTGTTCCAGGGCTTCCTGGTCCTCCTTATCGAGGTTAGCCTCCTCTAGCTCATTTAGCAGAAAGCTATTGTAATCCAGCTCTTTGCTGGCCTGGGCCGACTGGTCTTCCAGGGCCTTGAGGTCGGTTTCGAGCTTGCGGTACTGGCGGTAGGCGTTGCCGTAGTGCGTGCGCGTGGGCACGAGGTTGGCGTAGAGGTCGAGCAGGTTGAGCTGAAACACGGCATCGCCCAGCAGCAGCGTATCGTGCTGCGAGTGAATATCCATGAGGTTTGCCCCAATCTTGCGCAGGGCGTCCAGCGTCACGGGTGTGTCGTTCACGAAAGCCCGCGACTTGCCCGAGGGGCTGATTTCGCGCCGCAGAATACACTGCGTATCATAGTCCAGGTCCTCGGCCTCAAAAATGTCCTGAAGCTGGTAGTTCTTGATATCAAACTGCCCCTCAATCACGCACTTGCGCTCGGTATGGAAGAGCATGCGCGAGTCGGCCCGGTTGCCCAGCAGCAGCCCGATGGCCCCGAGCATGATGGATTTACCCGCCCCGGTTTCGCCGGTAATAATATTAAGCAGCGGCGAGGGCCGCAATTCCAGCTGCTCAATCAGGGCATAATTCTGAATACGAAGGTCTACTAACATGGACCGCAGATTTAACGGATTTAACGGATTGCGCGGATACGCCCGCGGCGCGGACTGACTACGCCAGGAGATTTGGGGGCGGCACTTAGTTGGCGCGCCGGCAATCCACACTAAAATTACTAGCTAACCGACGAATAGTTGTACCAATCAGCTTGGCAGTAGCTAAAAAGCCGGCTGCGCGCGCCGAATACCCCAAATAAAAAAAACGGGCCGGCTAAGCCACCGGCCCGTCACTTCCCGGCACGTAGTCAGCCCGTGCCGCGGGGCATTCCCGCAATCCGTTAACGCTACGGTTATCAGCGGCTCAAGACCGTTTGGTACTTAGGCAAGTTGCCGGGGTCTACGTCGGTGAGCAGGGTAATGAGCTGCTGCTTCTGCTGCGAGTCGGTGCTGGTGCGAAAGATATTGGTAATCTCGTCGGCTTTGGCGTCGAAGAAGGCGCGCACAAACGGCACATTCGTATTGCGCACCGCATTGGCTTTCTGAATGCCGCTGAGCGCCGCCAGAATAGCGGTGCGTGCCTCGTCGGGTTTCTCGATAAAAATGTCCATCCCCTGCCGGTAATAGGCATACAGGCCGGTGCGGAAGGCTTCGAGCTGCGGGTCGGTGAGGTTGTTGAGCAGCCAGTAGCGATTGCGCGAGTTGCTATCGCGCCAGCCCTCGTCGCTCTCGTTGGTCTGCGTCTGGTTGGCCGAATATTGCAGAATATTACGCGCCTGGTCGTAGTACGGCGTGCCCCCGAGCCGGGCAAACGTATCCTGGTCGGTGCCAATCACCATGTAGGCATAAAAAGCCAGCAGCGACGACAGGTTATTGACGAAATTGCTCGGCGCGTAGTCGAGCGGCGTCTGCGGAGTATAGTTAAAATTAAAGTTACGGTCGTTGATATTCAGCAGGTTGGTTTCGTAGCCCGTGCCGTATACCGGGCGCGTAGCAATGAGGCGCATCGTCGTCTGGTACGTCCCATTCTGCGGCACCCCGGTAATTCCTACAAACAGGCGCAGCTTGATGCGCTCTTCGGGCCGGTAGGCCTGCCGCGTCCAGGTGCGGGTATTCAGAAAGGCGGTTATGTCCTTTTGCAACTGCGTTACCAGCGTGGGGTCGGTTATCGTCACGTTTTCGAGTGAGATGGCAACCTGGGCATTCAGCTCCTGCGCCTGGCTGGCCTGGCTAGCCAGCAGCAACGCGAGCAACGCGAAAATCTTACGCATAAACGGCGGCAAAACGGGTCAGAATAAGGGCTACCAACGTGCGGGCCAGCTCCGATTTGGCTTGCAGCTCAAAGTTAAGCACTTGGCTGGCTCGGTCAAGCACGGTCACTTTGTTCGTGTCGTGGCCGAAGCCGGCGCCGGCATCGCGCAGCGAGTTGAGCACGACCAGGTCGAAGTTTTTGCGCAGTAGCTTACCCCGGGCGTGGGCCAGCTCGTTGGTAGTTTCCAACGCAAAACCCACCGAAAATTGTTCAGCCCGCTTGGTTTGGCCGAGCGTGGCGGCGATGTCCACGTTCTTCACCAGCTCCAGCGTCAGCGTATCGCCCTCTTTCTTAATCTTTTCGCTAGCCACGCTGGCGGGCCGGTAATCGGCCACGGCGGCGGCAAACACCCACACGTCGGCCAGCGGCGCCGCCTCGACGGCGGCCTCGTACATCTGCTGGGCCGTTTCGACGCGCACGGTGACCACCAGCGGGCTAGCCGGCGCGGGCAGCGCCGTGGGCCCACTGATGAGCACCACGCTAGCCCCCGCCGCTGCAAAAGCCTCGGCCAGGGCATAGCCCATTTTTCCGGTCGAGCGGTTGCCCAGAAAGCGTACGGGGTCGAGGGGCTCGTAGGTGGGGCCAGCGGTGAGCAGAACGCGCATTTGAGTAACTAGTTATTATAGAACAATGTCATGCTGACGAAGGAAGCATCTTTTTCACCTTCGCGTAAGTCGTTCGGGCCGGATAAGATGCTTCCTTCATCAGCATGACATTGCATTCATTAGCGAGAAAAAAACTGCTCTAATTCCGCCACAATTTGCTCGGGCTCCAGCATGCGGCCGGGGCCGCTGAGGCCGCTGGCTAGCTCACCCGCGGGCGAGTCGAACACGTGATTGCCGAACGAGCGCAGGCGATTAATATTCTGCTGCACGGCCGGGTGGGCGTACATATCCAGGTCCATGGCCGGGGCCAGAAACACCGGGCAGCGCGCAGATAAATACACGGCGCTCAGCAGGTTAGGGCACAAGCCGTTGGCGAGCTGGCCCAGCGTGTTGGCGCTGGCCGGGGCGATGAGGTAGGCCTCGGCCCATAGCCCCAGCTCTACGTGGTTGTGCCACTGCCCACTAGCCGCATCACGCAAAAAGCCCGTCAGGACGGGCTTTTTGGAGAGGGTGCCGAGCGTGAGAGGCGTGACGAACAGCGCGGCGGCCTCGGTGAGGATAACCTGCACTTCGGCCCCGGCCTGCACCAGCAGCCGCACCAGCGGCGCGGCCTTGTAAGCAGCGATGCTGCCGCTCACTCCCAGCAGGATACGGCGGTTTTTTAATTGTTGCGTGTTGGCTACTGATTGTTGGCTATTAGAACTCATCGGCTCAGCTACTTAACAATCAACCACCATCTATCAGCGCTAAACAATCAGCCTAGAACAGCTCGCGGGGAATGATGACGGGCGCTGCCTCGGGCGTTTCGTAGTGCAGCTCGCCGGCGATGAACTCCTCGATGGCCTGGCTCGTGGGCTTGGGCAGGCGCTCGTACTGCTTGCTGATTTCAATCTGCTCGCGGTTTTCGAACACTTCTTCGAGGTTATCAACGGTGGTGGCGAATTCGGCCAGGCGGTCGGTCAGCTCTTCTTTCAGCTTCACCGACAGCTGGTTGGCGCGCTTCGAGATGATGGAAATCGCCTCGTACACGTTGTTGTTGTCGGTGGTGATGTCGGCCAGGTTGCGGGTGATGATGGAGGCGGAAGCGGGAGTCTTCATGATGGGGGCTATTATTTTTTTAAACGCTGGCTTGTCGAAGGGGTGGCGCGGCTAAGCACCCAGCCGGGCCTGACAAACCGGAAAGCAGGCGATTCAGTTTGCGGCAGAGGTAGCGGGCGAGGCGGGCGGGTTGGCCTCCGGAATGCTTTTGAGGCGCTCGAGCTCGGCCCGGCTGTCGTCATACATAGTTTGGGCCAGGCGCAGGTTTTTGCTCTGCGGGTAGGTGTCGATGAAGTGCTGGTAGTAGGCCACGGCATCGGTAAAGCGCTCGCGCTGCTTCGATTCGATACTTTCCTTGGCCCAGGCGTACTGCGCCTGCAAGCGGATATAATCGGCCTGCTCGCTATACACCGAGCCGGGGTACTGCTGCACGAAGTTGCCGAGCGAAGTAACGGCCGCTTGGTTGTAGCGCAGCGCGTAGTACAGCTTGGCACTCTGGAAAGCTTTGTTTTCCAGCTTCTTCTGCAACTCCTGCGACATGCTTTCGGCTTCGGCCTTAAACTGGCTGCTGCCGTAGGAATTCAGGAAGTCCTGGATGGTTTCGACCGCCGTGATGGTGTTGGTCTGGTCGAGTTCGTAGCCCGGCGAGTCGCGGTAGAGCGACTTAGCCCGCAGAAACGACGCCTCCTCCACCAGCGGCGAGTTGGGATAGGTGTCGATAAACTGCTTGAAGTAATAGGCGCTCAGCACGTAGTTGCGCTGCTTGTAGTTCGTGTTGGCGAAGTAAAACTGCGCCTTCTCAGCCTCGGGACGGCCCTTGAGCAGCGGAATCAGCTCTTCGAGCAGCGTACCCGAGCGAAAGAAGTCGCCCTTATCGTAGTACTTGATGGCTGCCTCGTATTTCTCATTCACACTGCCGTTTTTGAGCAGTTTCTGGTAGCCCGTGCAGGACCCTAGCGAGAGGGTGCCGGTGAGCAGGGCCGCGGTAATCAAACGGGAGAATCGCATACAAAGGGCAAAGGTACGAGTAAAACGGCGGCCGGCCGCGGGGTAGTTCCGCCGGCCCGCCCGCTAGGCCAGGAGCCGCTGGCCTAGCGGGGGGTTGCACTGGCCGCCGGCGAGGTAGCGGCGGGCTTGGGCGCCGCGGCTTTGGGGGCGGCCGGGCGGGCCGGGGCTTTCGCTTTGGGCCGGGCCCTGGTGGCTTTGGATTTGGCTTTGGCGGGCTTGGCTTTGGGCTTGGCGCGCTTGATATCGCTGGCGAAGTGCTTGCCGAACACTACGCGCCGGGTGGGCCGCTCGGTGGGCCGCCAGCGAAAGCCTTTGAGCTCTTTATCAGTAGCTTTAAGCTCGTGAATCGGGAAGTAGCTGGCGTCGGGATTGGTGACCCAGGTGAGGCTCTTGATTTTGTTTTCGGCGAAGCGCAGCGTCATGGAAGCCGAAAAGGACTTGTTCATGCCGCTCATGTACGACTTGCTCAGGCCGCTCTTGCTGGAGTCGTTTTCGACGGTAAAATAGAGGCTTTCCGCATTGCCCAGCACGTCGATGCGGGCCAGCTGGCTGCGCCGGAAATAGGCTATCATGTTGCGGCCTTTCACCTGGTTGTAGTCCTGCACGGTGTCTTCCTGCACGGCAAAGGCGTTGGCAAACAGGCTAGCCCGGTCGAGCTGCCCGCGCTTGAAGCGCAGGTTCATCGAGTCGGCGGTGAGCTGATTGCGCGCCTGCCAGATGACCGGGTCGCGGTTGAGGTAAATGATGCTGTCCTGGCGGTCGTAGGTGAGCGAGTCGCAGCGGCCCTGCATGGCACCCCTGAAAATCTGCACCTTAGGCCAGGCGTAGAGAATGGGCCGCTGATTGGCGCGTCCCACCCGCGCCTCCACGCTCAGCAGCGTATCGGCGGCCATGTAGAGCGTGTCCTTGCCCGAGATATTGCGCACCACCGGCCGCGTGCCAAAGAGCTTGGTGCGGCCCAGCGCCCGCCAGTAGCGGCCCTGGTCGCCGCGCAGCACGAGGTTGTCTTTCTTGGAAATGAGCGAGACGTGGCCCGTCGCCACGCCATAGAGCTTCACCTGG
>Ga0160429_1000310_pt1 | contig 53461 bp, 51 predicted proteins | sample SolpanmetagenomR_FD_108199 | JGI IMG/M metagenome (GOLD analysis project Ga0160429, IMG submission 108199) | Solar panel surface microbial communities from Lawrence Berkeley National Laboratory, California, USA - R | ecosystem: Engineered > Built environment > Solar panel > Unclassified ... | reverse complement strand
TTGGTATGAGGTGAGGTTGAACCACTGGGGTTAGGTCTGCAGCTGAGTAACTCTTGGCGTTGCAGACCTCTGGACCCTGAACAACTCTTGGCGTTGCCACTTGGACTTCACCTGAATTCAACAAGTTATTTAATCAATCAATCTTTATATGTACAAAGTAGCTCTAAATAACCTTTTATACTTATCTAGATTAAAGAGGAGGTTATAGATATATAGTAGGCAGTAAAAGAGCTACATGCTATATTTAGCCTAGGATTTATTAGGACTACTAATAGGTTCACTCGTAATATAGGGGTAAGAACCCTTAAGAGAGCGACGCGTAGGTCAGCATAATAGATTAGTCTATAATTCATAATTTCGAGAACACTCTTAATACGCAATATACCTTGTTTAACTCTTTGCGTGTATGCGACTGTAGTTAAGTAATATTTATACTATTAGAACCATTAGAAAGAGGCTGCCTACGGGCTGACTTTTAATAGGCTAGGCCTTAGGCTAGCCCTAGGCGGACCCTCACTATAGCCCGACCTAATTAGGCACCGTTAGTAGGCGGCCTTAGTCCCGTAGCCTAACCTAAAACCCGACCTAAAGCCTAACCTAGCCTAGCCTATTACGGGCTAACTATACCTACCGGGACCTCTAAGTTCTCCTACTATAGTAACGACTTATGCTAGAAGAATAGATTTAGATACTTTTAGTAATGAAAGCACATTTAGTAATTTAGCTTATTTTGCTGCAATGGGTAAAATTAGTAATTTAAATTATAAGGTTGAGTTTACTTAAACAAGCTATAGAGGCCTAAGGCCACCTAAATAGGCCCTAAAGAAGACTTAATAAATAGGGGGTTAAAATAGAGCGCCTAACCTGCCTAAAACTCCTAATTAGACTAATTAGTCTCTAAGTAGGTCACGATGAGGTCATGTGTAGGAGGGTAGGCTTTATAGATGTGCATTCCGCTAGCATTACTATACGTATATAAAGTAAGACGAAATATAAGAGCGTTAGCTAATTAAAAGAGAATAGGTAGCGAAGAGATAGGCCGGTCGCTAGAGGAACGTTTAGAGAGTTATAGCTCTAGAGGGACTAATTAGGTAAGAATTTATATACGCAGCCGTAGTTAGCCCGTGCGCACGACAGACAGGATTCGCAAATACTTGTGGTAAGGTGAAAGAGAGATGAATACCTAGACGCGTGGAAGTACTGGTACCGAGGTACACGTTGGGGCCTCGGTGAGGAGTCAACGTACAAGAAAGAGGCTGACAGCTCGCTGAAAGATATACCGATTAACTACCCGTGTATGAACATCTAGCAAAATAAGAAACTTCGACTTCGGAGCTGAAAGTGCAATCATGGCGACGCTCCTGTTCAGCACTGCCCTGATCATTCTCGCACTCACAACCATCCTCCTGCTGAATAGACTCCTCAACAACCTAGCCCTCAACCATTGGCACCTCACTTCTCAAGGCTCACCTTACGCCTTCTCGAACAACAAAGAGCTCGCGATTGTAACAGGAGGAAGTTCAGGCTTCGGCAAACTAATCGCACTTGGCCTCGCACCACACGCAAAAGTTATTGTCCTCGATATCACAGATCTCCCCACAGAGCTTCTGTCGAGTCCAAACATCTCGTTCCGCAAGTGCGACCTCACCTCACCGCAGGATGTTCAAGATGTCGCAGTCGCAATAAAGGAGGCGCACGGCACTCCTTCAATCCTCATCAACAATGCTGGTATCGCCACGAGCCACACCATCCTCGATACATCAGACGAGTGGCTCGAGAAGATCTTCCGCGTGAATATAATGAGTCATTTTGCACTCATCCGTGAGTTCTTGCCTGGGATGCTGGCGATGAAAAAGGGTCACGTAGTCACAGTGGCGAGTATGGCAGCTTATGCATCCACGGCGAATCTGGTGGATTACTCCACGACAAAATCAGCCGCACTAGCGTTGCATAATGGTAAGTCGTTTCCTCTTTTCTTTCCACAACAAACAGAATCAGCTTAACCTCGGTAGGCCTAACACAAGAGCTCCGCCATCGCTACCAGAACGGGCACTGCATTCGTACGAGCGTCTTCTGCCCAATGTGGGCACGTACGCCGTTGATCAAGACATGGGAGTCGTCGTTAAACACGCATCGTGCGCCCGTGCTCGAGCCGTCGGATGTTGCGAACGCTGTGGTAAGGCAGGTGCTCGCTGCAAAGTCAGGGACGGTATACCTACCGTGGCATATTGCAAGTGCGGCTGGAATGGCAGCTTGGCCGTTGTGGTTGCAGGGGTTTGCGCTAGATTTGCAGCAGCAATTGACTGTGAAGGGGACACAGCCCGGTATGTAGTGTTGTACACATTACATATAGCTTGTCTCGAAACCAGAAAATTAATGAGCGTACGAAAACCTATGAGGAGCGAACAGGTGGAGAGCGACTGATACAAGAGAAGAGTGAAAGAGCAACCACAATTCAGATGGAGCGAGGAAGCCTGAATGGATGTTGGGCAGCCAACTGAACGCGGTATGTTGATCGTTTCACAGAATGTTCTTAGGATATGGCTGTACAAAGACGCCCCAAAGCCGTCGCAGGTCTTCCGAGCAGTTCTGTCATCACCTGACGAGTTCATGAGAGCAAGTGCATGAAACGAACTTATGCGTTCATGAAACGTATTACCTTTTGCCGCCTCATTGGACGACATCGTCGTTGCTCCACTTAACATGCAGAGATCTCGAACAAAATGATAGGTAACATACTTGAGCCAGGAATACCACTCATTAAGAAGTCTTTCCTTCGATACAGCTACGTAAGATCGAGCACACTCATAGCGTATAGATAAAATCAGGTCTAAGGGAAGATTAGCAATGCTTTTTCGCACATTGTGAAAACTGGGAATATACCTTTTGTCACCCAACAGTTCGATTTGTTCCGCTGTCTTACCAAACAGCCCAATAATCTGATGCCATCACGCGCCGGGTTTTGTTCTTCCGCCTCAAAAGAACATAGTGTAGAACTGATCCGCCAAACAATAGCGCCAAGTAGCCAGTGACAACAGCATGACCAGGTATGAACCTCGGAGCATCAGCACCTCGATACACATTCGATATGATGACGCCTTGGAGATTTGCCCACCCCATTGCCACGCCTAAGGTGACACCACGCCTGTATTGTCCGAAAGTATTGTTGGCAACCCAAGTAATTGTGTTTAGAATACATGGGTATATGCCCATTGCGGCGAGGAAGGTTGCAGCATATTTGACCCCAGCACTGTTCGATGTGAGGAGCATGATGAAGCCGATAATGCCCAGTGGAGAAACCACCATGGCACAGATACCACGTTGTTTCGTTCGATCGCCAATATAGCCGATGACGATGGTGAGCAGTGCTGCAGCGGCATATGGTGGAACAGCTGTAATGGTACCCTACTGTCAGTATCGTGCACAGTAAAACCTGTAGGCGGAGTACTCACATAAGAGTTGTGCTCTCACAGTCTTGTACCCAAGCTCAGCAAGAACTGCCACAATGTTAGCTTTGCATTTCATTGTGGAGTAGTAAGTCAGCTCACTAGTTGGCAAGAACAAGCTGGAAGCATACAGTCCACCACCACATCCCATGTAGATTAGGCCAGCAGTGTATGTTGTCCAATCTGTCAGACTCTGTCGAACATAGACCCACTTGAAGTTCTCTCCTTCTAGACTGCCTCCAGGAACATCGCGATTCAGTTTGAGCAAACGCCCGAATGTCGATGTACCCTGGTATGACTATACAGCTGGGTTAACACGCAATCTTAGAAATTCTCGTTTGACCTTAAAGCTAGACGGTGACGCGAGATACTCGTTGAGGAAAGTTGGCTAAAGAAGAGCATGAATGAAGTGGGGATTGAACGAGTCTCAACTCGCGCGAGCGCCTGATATCCAAGATTGCCATCATTGGGAGCTGTTTGTAGAGGGAGAAACACTTGCTCGTCTCGGTGCACAGGTCCCAGTGATCCAATAGTCGACTTTCTTTTCAATCATTGCCTTAGTTCCTCCCGTACACTTCGAGGGCTGACGCTGGAGAGAAACCTGGGCTTAGTACAAACTGCCGTGTGCTTCTTGTCCTAGAATTCGGGGTTAAACAAGCACTCAAATTCAATTTTTGAGCTCGATGCTTCTTCACTAGGGTTCACAGTTATAGCCTTAAGCTACCAACGATGTGTAATTTATCGTGGATCCGCGTCACGCTCCTATCGTAGCGGCCTGCGCGCATTGACTTTCAGAAAAAATTGCATTTAAGCCCCCTTTAGATCCTGCGCTATTAGGTCGAGCTCCATGGCGACATCCAGGCTGAGAACACTCTGAACGCTCAACGAATATTAGTCACATTATTACTGATTAGCGGCTTCGTCTTTGCTGCTATGTTTGTATGTGTTGAAGTCCTCCTACGGCTTGAGAAGAACGATTGCCAGATACGAAAGCTCATGGCCAATATATCTTCTGTATCTACAATAATGATGCTCGATGCGCTTGAGAAAAGCTGTGCTGTTCATAATCCCAGCGACGCCCTTTGACAAAGTAGGCGAAGTCGCAAACACAGCTCGTCTAACTAAACGCGATTGACATATTAGATGCTGCGCCTGCTGTTTGGCAGTCCAGGTCCAACCATCCGCCAACCTGACAGAGCATCCTTGCGGAAAAGGAACAGATACTCGATGCCCACTGACGTTGGATGTGTCATTAATCAGTCATGTGAGTGACGGTGTGGGCTCCACGACGGGCTCCTAGGCTCTTCTAGCCTCAAGCGCGACCTGACTTCAGGCTGAAGCGGCATGCTATGAGCAGAGCCCAAGACTTATCGCACCTTTCTCAAGGGCGATATCAAGATGATATTTGGTTCGAACGAACGTCCCTATACGTCGAAGATATGCCTCGCTTAATTTCGTCACTGAGTGAGTACTGTACCTGAGCTGGCTAAATGTACAGCTGTCGCGGCCCGACGCAGATCGTCAGCAGGTACAGCAAGCGTTGCACTGCCAGAAGCTAGATGGCGCAATATTGAGGGGAACATGGACGGGTAAATGAATAGGGTGGGGAGGACGTTTCAAGGTGAGGGGAACGAGGGGAAGGTCTGGGGATATGTCAAATGGAGTGGTTTTGCGTGTGGCTTCATGATCAAAGTCAAGCCTTTTGCCCAAGAGTTTGTACTGTGAGCTTATCTTGTCTTGTCTTGTCTTGTCTTGTCTTGTCTTGTCTTGTCTTGTCTTGTCTTGGACATTGGCAAAGGCTTGAGTGCTGTCTTAGCATTCGAAGGCTGCCAGATGTACTACCCGTGCAATTCTGCAACACACTGAAGAGATTCTTCAGGTGACTTCGTCAAAATTATGAATGGGAAGTCGTCTAGAAGAAGTGACCCTTCACTTTTTAACCGTAAACTTAGCCGGTTACAGTTTTCCCAAGCGCGAGTCGGAACAGCGCGGCCAAAGTCAACGTCATGAGACTACCTTACTAGCCCTTCTTGTTCAAGCCGCCTCCCTCTGGCGCAATAAGCTCAAGGCTATGAAAGGCTAGAGACTTGGAGATTTGTATCAATGCGTTTCTGCCTCTCCCAGATCACCACACTTTAGCCAGTTACGGCATCCATCGGGAGGCATTTCAGCTTCTTCTCTTCCAGGCAAGTCGTGCTAGAGCTTGTTCGACAAGCTCGTCATGCCTAGATCCTGCCAGATGCCGTCCTGGCATCGCTGGTGACCACTTGCATCGTCGACTGGAAAACCTCGTCTTTTATCCGAGACTATACTTTCCCCACTACTCCAATGCGCCCACTTCCAGGCCTGATGATCATGCACGCTCTTCAATAATGGACGAGCTAAAGCTGTTTGAAACGTCCTATGCGGGGTTCATCTTCTTCCACAGCGATCGTCATGTGCATGCTGCAGCCACAGCAAGATGTCCACAGCACATTATAAGTATGTCGATGGCCACCCATGTCTTCCTGTTCCTGCTCCTGCATCCTCATCACACCTGCATCTGTTCCTTGTCATTCTCCAGTCTAGGACACAAGCATCACTATGCTTACTCACATTGTTACCGGTGCCACGGTGCTGGCCTCTCTCGTCTCTGCTCTACCTCAGGATGTCGCTGTTGTTTCCGATGTCAAGGCTCCTGGCCCGGTCGTGAAAGTCAGTCCGGCCACGAAGTTCCAGGTGTACGATGGCACGCTTGTCTCTGAGGCTTTCCAACGTAGCAAGGAGATCTACCTACTCGATCCCAAGCAGCGTGATCTCACGCTCGATTTGCTTTTCTCCAATGTCACTGGCGCAGGCTTCACTATTTTGAGGAATGGTATTGGATCCGCGCAAGTCGCTCCATGGGATCAAATGCCTTCCATTGAACCAAACGACCCTGGCCTGAACTATTCCACACCCACGTACTTGACCCTGGCAGAAATCAATGGTGACGACAGGCAGCTCTGGCTCGCCAAGCAGGCCATCTCCAGGGGTGTTCACACCATTTACGCTGATGCGTGGTCAGCTGACTGTAGGTATTTTGCCACCAAATTCGATTCGAAAGTTTGCTAACTATTCCCAGACTACATGAAGAATAACAGCAACCAGAACTATGGAGGCTTTCTCTGTGGTGTCACTGGCACCAACTGCGCTACCGGAGACTGGAGACAAGCATACGCTAACAAGCTGGTCCACTACATTCAAGAATATCAGAACAATGGTATTACCATTGACTACGTCGGTTTCCTGAACGAGCCTGACGAGAATGTTTCTTACGCCTCCATGCTCTCCAATGGTCAACAGGCTGCTGACTTTATCCCAATCCTCTTCGATACCATCCAAGCCGCCAAGCTGACCACCCAGGTTGCCTGCTGTGACAACGATGGTTGGGAAGCACAGAGAGGACTCCTTCCCGGCATCCAGGCTGCCGGCGCTGAGCAGTACCTTGGCATTGTCACATCTCACGGCTACAGCTCGCCCCCAGGCACTCCATTCAACACGACTAAACGTGTTTGGGAAACCGAATGGTCAACTTTCGATGGCTTGAACTATGTATGTCCAACTTCCTGCTTCCTTGGCCTTCCTTTCCACTATTGATATCACGGCTGACCTCTTTCTAGAATTGGTATGTCAACGGCGGCCAATCCGAGGGTTTGACTTGGGCGAACCACGTCCTAAGTGGATACGGCATCAGGTATTTTTGAACGATGAGATAACAAAGGAAGAAGCAGAAGCTAATGCGCTACAGCAATATTTCCGCGATGGGATACTGGTGGGGAGCGGCGAACAACACGGACAACGAGGTAAGTCGCTTTGTATTGCCGAGCGTGCATTAAGCTACTCTTCCATCAAATTGCTCTTCTTATTCCTCTCTCGATTTCGTCTTTCCTTCAATATTCTAACTACTGACAGGCTTTGATTTACGTCAACAACACAAACAATGTCGTGACCACCACGAAACGCCTTTGGGCATTCGCTCACTTCGGTTCCCGCTTCATCCAGCGTGGCGCATACCGCATTGGTGCTACCGTCACTGGTGGCAACGCAACCTCTATGCTCAACACCACTGCTTTTGCCAACGCGGACGGTTCAATCGCCGTGCAGATTATCAACAACGGTGCTCAGAATGAGACTGTTACCCTTGAGGGAGCTCCATTGACGGCAAGCGGTTACGTCGAGACATTCCTCACCAACAACCAGAACGATCTCTCCATGGGCCACCCTATCAGCCAGGACAAGGGCAGGATCGTCGCAAATGTGCCCGGCAAGAGTTTGTTCAGTTTCCTCGTCGTGCCTTCTCAGTAGGTGGGCAAGGAAGACTGATGTGTTTGCAATCGATGGCTTTTCTGAATTCGCTTTAGCAGGCACTTAACTCCATTGAAAGGTGCGAAAGAAAGAGCAGTAACATTATTCATGACCGGTCTCGTCGCTCTGGGACATACGACACTCATTATGAAGTAAGATAAACCAACCGTAGATATTAATAATCTTGTACATAGCGTACTCATCAAAAGACATTTGCTGTATCATGCTGTACCTGCGTGCTGCAGAGTAAGAACGATCTTTGTGGTCTTTGTAGTGACACTGCTACATTTTGCAGTAAGCGACCAGTAGGAATCCGAAACCCGCAAAATCACTCCACGGACGATGCGCTGCACGAATAAGAGCTTTGGTTATGGCATTCGAAACACCTTGAGCTTTCATGTTGACGAAAGAAGGGTAGATCAAGTACCACTACACGCTCTTCTAAAGACAATTTACATCCATGCACGCTGTTTCGTTACTTCCAACTTCACGAGGCAAACCAAGGTAATAACCAAGTAAGCAAAGGCAATGCGAGGCAAGGCGAGGCAGATAGTAGGCTAAGAAATGCTCTGTATCAAAGCCACCACCATACCGCGTGCATCAATTTCGTTACCGGCACAACGTGAACAAAGGAAGACTTCCGCTTACGACTAGAGTATTAGAAGCGATACAAGTCTATTCTGCTTGAGCAGCTGCCGACGACAAATCTAATACGACCACAAAATCACTCTGTAGGCTTCGGACTGAACTTGTTCCTTCCTTGAGACAAACTCAGCATCGAAGTAGCAACTCCGCTAGCAAAGATTTTGTTGATGCTGCCCATGTCGTGAGTGCGACGTTCACTTGATCATGCACCTGGTCATTGTCAATATACTTGCCAACAGTAATGAATGGACTCAATGAGGAAGATTTCTTGGATCATTTATTACCAAACGCTATTGCTTAATTGACCAGGCTATAGAGAGCTCGTCGCAATTTCCTTGAACATCCTATCCACAATTAGAGTGAGGTGGACCATCACGAAAATGCATCACTCCGTCAACTCTCGACCATACTCTCCTGTAGTAACAGTCGACTTGAACTTCCTAGCAGGGACTTTGCGCGCAAACAGCTCGTCCAGCTCAGCATACGTCCTGCCAGCATACTCTGGGATCATGAACCACACGCCAACTATACACAAGCAGCCCAGAATAAAGAACATGAAGCCAGTCTTAGCACCCCATCCAGTCCCGCCAGCATCTTTGTCGTTGAGCATATAAGGGAGAACACTCGTCATCACAAGTCCGACAAGAGCATTACCAACTGTGCCAAGCGTCGTAGTCTTTGCACGAAGACGTGCGGAGCCGGATTCACCGGTGTAAGCCCAACCTGCAACACCTGGTCCCACAGTAGAAGCAGCAATGAACAGAGAGACGAAGAATGTAAGAGCAACACCACCTCCGTACGTGAACTTGTTGTGTCCAATCACAGCGGCTAGAGCGATAGCCAGCATCGACGCTGTCATGAAAACCAGACCCCAGAAGAGAAGACCCCAACGACCAACGCGCTTGTTCTCGATCAGGAAAAAGGAGACGAAGTTTGCTGACAAGCCGACTGCGGTAGTGATGACCGACGCGACAAGAGGATCTTTGGATCCTGCGATGACGAAGAAATAGGTCGCATAGGTACCCGCCAGGTTTTGACCAGTGAGGTTTTGCGTAATCGGTGGGAAGATGGCACAGAATGAACGACGGAGATCTACTCCTTTGAAACATTCGAGGTAAGAAGCGTGCTTAGCCATGTGAATAACCTCGGCCTCTTTGTCGAGAGTATACTCGAGCTCGGCCATTGTAGCCTCGCCATCGTAGCTATCTTCCCAGGAGTGCATATAGTCCAGGGCTTTCCGAGCTTCTGTCTTCCGTCCGCGCATGAGAAGCCACCATGGAGACTCAACGAGGATACAGAGCTCAGCAATGAGCGAGATTGTTGGCAATGCCAGAGCCACGTAAAGAGGGATTCGGAATGCGCGGAGGTCGTTGATATTGCTGCCAAAACGATTGTTTGCACCCCAAGTCACCAACGTGGCGAACAATCCTCCAATGTTCATACACATGTTGAAGAACGACAAACTGATAGCACGCAGTTCACGCGGCGCAATCTCTGCAACGTATGTCGGCACGACTGACTGCATGATTCCTGTTGCGAATCCAATGACGATTTTCGAACCGAGCCACATTTTCCAGTCGGTGGAGATAACTTCGAGGACGACACCGAGGTAGGTCCAGAAGATGACGGAGTAGAGACAAATACGGCGACCAAAGTAGTCGGATTGGAAACCTCCAGCAAATTGGCCTAGAACCTGGAACGCTGCAAAGACTGCTGACCAGATAGTGAGTACACGAGCTTCGACTGCCCATGAGCTACCCGAAGGAACACCAAACTATACGGCGGGATAGTGTTAGTCATGGCCTGGTCAATGATCTGCTGCTGAACATTTGCAAGTCACTCATACCTCTTTCAAAAACGCAGGAATACCTAGTAGGTTTCCAGGCATACTGAATTCGACACCCACAATGACGGCATTGCTCTGCACGGCGAGGATGAGTAGCAAGAGTTTCTTGTTCTCGAGTAGGACCTTCCATGGGTTCCGTGCTTCTTTATGTGTCTCCTCGAACCCTAGCTGTAATCTAGCATCATGTTTGATATTGCTGTCACCAATCGGATAGTCTTCGGTGTGGACGGTGGCCTTCTGCTTGGAATCCATGGTCGTTCGTCAACGGGAGTGATAAGGTGAAGGCACTGATTCACCCTCGAGGAAAATAGTGGAGAAGAAGAGAGACTATGGGGAAAGTGTACGGGGAAGATCTGGGGTTGGTGAAAGACAGGAGATCTCTTTATAACAGATAGCCTCGTGGTAGTGTTGGCCGAATTTGCACTTGCTCGGCAGTATATCTTCTGCGTGGGGGTCGCCCAACCTCGAGGTTCGCACCACGACCAACCGGAGAACCGAGTGCAGACATAAACCTGCGCAACAGCATCATGCCGAGAACGGATCATACCAAGGACAAGAACTCGGCATGAGGCGAAGATATCCCAGCCAAGGAAGGGTTGCCTCCCCGATGTTCTTCCAGGTGCCGGACCTCCACTAGATGCGGAATTTAAGCCAATCATAAATGCTCAAAGCCGGCGCCAAGAGACTTAGTACGACTTCCCCTCTTCTTGACGACTAGCATTTCTCTTGGAACTTCGGGCTATCAACATGTAGTGGAGCTTCAGTCGACCACAATCTCGAAGTGGGCTCGCCGAAGACTTGTCCGGTTGGCGAGCATGCCGCTATATTTCTCGTCCAATTGGTTTTGCTTTTTCCTCAGAACCCCGAGCTAACAAAGCCACTGCCAATCACCACTTAGTCCAGTCTTGCATAAACAATAATGAACACCTTTGATGGATTGCCGCCGACCAATGCAGGATTCGCAGCTACAGCGAATGCATGCATGCCAGAACTCTATACTATTGACCAACATGCTCGCAATATCGTAGAGGCCAAGAAAGACCCGACCACCACTCTAGGATGGTCAGCTTCTGTCAAGGGACCTGTGGAAGATATGCAAGTGTTGAATTCTGGTGACTGTGTCATTCTGGATTTTGGTAAGGCAATGTCCCGTATATAATGCTCCTACAGCCTCTCACACTACACAGGCGGTCATCGCACTGGCTACTTCAGCTTCAATCTGGTGCCATATAAGCATGGCATGGAGCCTGCGGATTCTCCAGCAAGGTAACGATTTAGGTGGAACCACTCGGCAAGCCCTTCTATACTGATTTTGACGCAAGGCTTCGTATTGTCTTTGGAGAAATCCTTGCAGATGTTGCAGAAGAGCTTGAACCATACAACGCTTGGTTGAGCAAAGCTTGGTTACCGGACGAGATCATCAAGTGAGTATTGCTAGCAGTGCCCACAGGTCTGCTATAGTTATTGAGATGAGTTTCTAGTGTGGACTACCTTCCACAGCCGGTCAAGATTCAAAGAAGGCATGCTTTTCGATACATCCGCATAGATGTTCTAGCAGTATCAGCAAGGTTCGGTGTCAAAGTCGAGCAACCACTAGCACATGCTGTTTCATCCGCTCCTCGTGGAAATCCAGCATCCTTGAGTTTCACTAAGAGAGGCCAAGAGTTCACTGAAGAAAAGAAAAACGTACTTCGCAAGATTGATGAAGTTGCCTTGCTGACATTGCGGAACTGCATGCACACTGTGTACGAAGATGGTCCACGCCGTGATATGCGTCTCTGGTAGGTCGATACTTTGCAGGTATTCCGTCAAGTGTGTGTCTGACATTGAGGCAATCTGATAGGATTGGCGACCTCCGTTTGCAAGCACTTGCCAATTACGCGACATTCCGCGATACTACCCTCGCAAAAAGATGCCTGTATCTTTTCGCGGCAACGCCGTTACGAGACGACGGTCTTCTCTCTGCTTCCTGCTATGAGAAGCCGCATATATGCTCGGGTGGCCAGTCAATCGTTGATTTCACCCAGATATATGCTGCTGCATTACTCGATTATGTTCAGTTTTCAGGAGATCATACCACAGGAAAGGAACTGTTTCCAGTAGCTTTGAAGCAGTTTGAGTTGTCAATTGCACGGTGCGATAGTAATAATGGCTTGTACAAGCCTGTTTATGATGACATGAGTGGTCCATCACCAGTTGGAGGAGCCACGTGGCATTTCATTGACTGTAAGTGGTGCCTCTCCGTTGCAACCTTCTTCTTTATGGTACTTGTGCTTGGAACTTGTTTTCTGACAACGAACGACAGGGCACGAAGAACTTGACAAAGACACGGCGTCACACTGCGTTATCATTTTCGGCCTCAAAAACGTACTCAAATTGTCGCAAGTACTTAGCCTACCAACGCCTATGATACAGACGCCTTTCTCAGATAAGCCGTTGAAACTACCTGTTATCATTGACAAACTCACCCAGGCCGCCCGTGCACATTTATACGACGCTTCTCGTGGCGTGTTCGTCTCCGGGCGTAAGAAGCAAATCAGCTGGGCAAGCAACGCCTGGGCAGTCATGGCCGGTGTGCCGACTGACAAGGAGGAAGCAGCACATGCACTTGAAGTGGCTTACAAAGACGCTGGCTCGATCATTGCGAATACGCCGTACCTGCACCACTACCTTTGTGAAGCATTCATTGAGGCTGGTCTTGAGGATCTGGCCACACAGCATATTGTTGAATACTGGGGATCGATGTGCGATGCTGGTGCGGAGACGTTCTGGGAAACTTGGGATCCGAAAAAGCCTAAGCACTCGCCTTATGGTGACTTTCACAGCAATTCGTTTTGCCATGCATGGTCGTGCACGCCTTCGTTGTTGCTTCGCAGATTGGGATATGAGTAGATTTTAGAGCAGAGTAGGTTGTCAATAAACTCCTTCTGAACACCTTCCTGTAGAGTAGAGCTGGACATCAATAGAGTCGTATCAATTATGGTTCTAAGCGAAGGCGAGTTCATTCATTATAGTGGCCAGGTCGAAGATGCTGAGCATCACAGATTCACCACAGATGCCTATTCCCGTTTTGCGGCTGCTCGCTCTTTCGCGACTATACCAAGAAATACCTTCTCTCGTAGCCAACCTGGCATAGCTCTGATAAACCCAAATTGAACAGCATGAGGCCAATGAGGCCAAGCTTCGTCGTGACCACATCCCACTAGATCTAGGGCATTCCCCGCGAAGCACCTCGAACTCGGCGTCATGAAGCCCGGAACTCTGTCTTTTTCTCTTTCGGTGGCAACCATGCCGACTTGCAAATGAATAACTTCGACAGCATTTCCTTCCACTTTCATCTCGACACGTAAGCTCTTCGAAAGAGTTGCCATGTATGCTTTTGTACCCGAGTACATCTCTAGATAAGGAACAGCGAACTCACTGATTGCACTGCCAACATTGAGTATGAGCGATGGCTGATGCATGATCAGCAGTGGTAGCAATACACGTGTAATCTCAGTTGTGAAGCGTGCATTAATGTCAATAAACTGACCAACGTCGGATGACGACCTAGCACTCAAAGGTGCCCAGAGTGGTGTCACGGTGCCATTCCCACCGACGTTGTTGATCAAGATACGCAGTTCCACATCTTCGAGCGATTTTGCAGCTTCATTGAGTTTCGCGTCGTTGGAAGCGTCCGCATTCGCATCAAGCACAAGTACTCTGACCTGCCGATCTGGCCAGCGTTCAAGCAGGCTAGCTCTGACTGTATGTAGCTTTGCCTCGTTGCGACCATGAAGGATGACATTAATACCTCGTGAGCAAAGCTCTTCGGCGAACCCTTTACCAACGCCGTCAGAACTACCAGTGACGAATGCCCAAACGCTCTCGCCACTAGCGGATGTGGTGTACTTATCGAGTGCTTTTCGACTTCGCAATAGATATGGTTTTGCAAATCCGATAAAGTTGAATGCTGTTCGTGCACACCAGAGTGTACCGATTACAGCGAGAGCGCGCCAAAGAGGAGAGGAAGATATGAGATACATTCTGCGTACCAGTAAACGTGTCATTGATTTAGACTCCATTGTGTTGTCCTTCAAGTTCCTATCGGGTATGGGTTAACAAATACTTTATGCTGCGGGACGGTGCTCATCAATAGAAGACCCTCCCGTTGCGTTCACGGACCCACTCCGTGCACAGTTACCTTGTATTTCACCACCATCTTATAACTACTATAACTACATCGAATATGAATCAAATTGAGCGCGGATTAGCGATTCTAAAAGCCTAGGATAAGAAGAACGTATCCCTAGCCGCACGAGAAGCTAGTTACAACCGTAGCACGCTCAGCAAGCGCTAGAATAACGTAACCTAGCAAATGGATGATGCTATATAAGAAAGGCGATTACTCGATAATACGTAGTAACAGGTACTACTAGACTAGATTAATAAACTATCGGCTACGTACGTACCTCCTACGCCTGCTATAGTAACGGCGTAGGTCGCCTATCTAGCCTGTAGTAGGGAGGCCTCCTAGCCATAACTAGATTCCACGATTTATTAAAAGAAATAGGGATACTTTAGCCTCTAACTACTTAACTACGCTTGATATAAATTGCCATAAAGCTAATATCTTAGCTACTTATTAGCAGTACTTCCATATGATACGCTAAAAGATGGATGAATACGAAATTACGCCTAGAAACATGTATAATATAGATAAAAAAGGCTTTCTTATTAGACGACTCATTAAGGCGCGTAGGATCTTTAATAAGAACTTAAAGAGGTTAGGGAAGCTTGCTAGGGTTAGGTAGGATAGTAGTAGGGAGTGGATTACAGTTATAGGCACAATATGCGCGGATAGGGATATATTACCGCCGCTTCTAATATATTAGGCTAAAGGAGGTAGCGTTAGTAATGTCTAGCTATAAGATTTTAAACCTAACGCGTAAGATTACTAGTTTACGTGCTCGCCTAATAGCTAGACTAGTAACACGCTAGGTTTAGAATGGCTAGTTAATCTATTTGACCGTGCTACTATCGCTAAGGTAAGATGGAGCTAGAGGATGCTCTTTATTAACGGTTACGGAAGCTATATTACGCTAGGATTTCTTAAAGTAGCTATGAAACGGAAGATTCTAGTTGCTCTCTACCCGCTATATACTACTTACCGACTCTAGCTACTCGATATTAGCTATTTCTCGCCGCTCGTAATTTACTATAGTTAAGAACTAGAAAAGTAGTTAAATGCGTCCTACGGCGCTATAGATATCATAAAAAGAAACTTCTTTAATCTCTTCTAGACCGTATAGCGTAGAGCCTTTATCCCTACTAACGTCCTATCTATACAGAGCAAAATAGGGCTATCGCGGTGGAATCTATAAGAGGTACTTTCTTAGCTACACATACCTAAAAAACCTGAAACAACTCTAAAACAGTAGGACTAGACCTCGCTAGAGGTACGACGAAGCCTTAGGAAGGCCGTTAATACTAAAAATAACCCTATAACCCGTAGAATCTTATCTAACGTTACTCACGAGGTTATTAACTTAAGTTTACGCATCAAACTACTAGAATAGGATAATGCGCGCCTTATAGACGCTCTATACGATAAGAAGAAGAGAAGGAAGCGCGGGAAGAAGCTAATTAAGGAGTATAGATTAGTAGAAAAGACTAGTAGCCTAATATTTTCGCTATAAAGTTTACGTAGGATGGAAGATATACAGGCCTCTAGAGACGCTGCTAAGGAGTAAGAAGAGGCTTAAAAAGTATAAGCTAGATACAATAGAGCTATAGCTAAGGCCGCTAAGGACGCTACTACTAAAAGAAAGAGAGAAGAGCGCGCTATTACTACTACCTCACGGAGGTAAAACGCCGCTAAAAAGCGAGCAGTGATTATAGAGCGTAAGGCTATTAGGGAGGCCGCTAAGGCCGCGAAAGAGTAGGCTATAATATATAAGGCTAGTAGTAAACCTCTCTAGCGATTAAAGATTATTAAACTACCTACCTTTATCGATATAAAGGGTAGTCCTGTCTAAGTAAGTATATTAGCTAGGAAGACGCGTAGTAGGAGATTTATTAGAAAGCTAGTATATAAGCAATAATTTAACCCGGGGGATTTATAGCACTATATCTTAGCTTTAATTTAAGCCATTTCCGACGCTTTTAAACTTATAATTAATGTAGTTATAAAGATAATAAGATGGTGGTGAAATATGAGTTGGCTGCGCACGGACTGGGTCCGTGAACGCAAGGGGAGGGTCTTCTAGGGGGTGGCCGACCCCGAAAATGGTTTCTTCGGTAGTTTCTATGGACCGGGAAGAGATGAGCTAATATTCAGATAAACAGCATTGCGAAGGAGTATCAATGAAGGCTACGGTACTGGGGATAGTCAGCGGATCCTGGACTGAGCTCTTCTAGATATGAACTTGCACAGAGTATGCTGCATTCGTGATCTAATTGTAGTCTATTTATCTTCAAGTCATAATACATTCTTCTATCCCAATCATGACATCTTCGTCTCGCCACCAGCAAAAGACGCATATTTACTCTCTTCAGCTTCCCATGTTTCACGCTCAGTCCTTCTCCTAACACCAAAAGCCTGCACGAACCGCCATGCTTCAGTATCCGCAAGATTCCACGCTTCGACACTTCTCACAAGTGATTCTTGCGCTTTACTGCCCATTGTCTCACGAGCCATTTCAAGCAGCATTCTTTGCTTGGCGAGCTGGGAAGTTGATATCGCGTCGTTGCCAAGTGGAACCCTTCCTGATGTAGCACGCGGTAGCTCGAAGCCGAAAAGCCAATCGCGCTGAATAGCTTCGGTACGCTCTGCTGTTACCCATAGAGAGTGCGTCATGGCGAATGGGCTTGCCACGGCGTCCTTGAACAGCACTAATCGCGATGGCCCACCAATCTTTGAACCGAGGATGGCTGTTGTTGTAGCGTTTAGCCATTGATCACGCATCGTGTCTCGACGCAGAAATGGAACGTCGAGGGTCTCCTTGCTGTGTAGCATGGCAGTAAAGGTATATGGATGTGGGACGGTGCCGATGAAGAAGGTCTTGGAGTCGTTCTGAAAGGTGTCCGGAGTACTTAAAGACAAGTCTGAGACCGTTCCTGTACATGGCTTGCAATCAGGCATGTTGAGCGGACATATAGAAGGCATGGGTGAGCTCGGACAGGCAGCGAGATCTCTAGCTAGTCTTATCGAAAAGCTTCCAAGAGCTGTTGTCGTATCCGAGTGCGGCTGAAGTACCGCAATACCTTTGGGGAAACTTCTTTGCCACGTAATGTGAAGATGTGCATTGATCAGTTTCTGAAGCATTAAAAGGCCGGCTGCACGATCTTCAAATAATACCTTCGCAACTCTTCCGTATGTGTTTGCGACAGTTTCTTCGTCGTAGTAAGCAATAGCATTTTCAGCGTCGACGTACTGCCAGCTATTTGCGGAGAGTGACTGCATGAACGATGTGCCTTCGTCTGTACCAGCAACCTCCAGGAATTCTTGAACTGCAGCATTCACTCTTGCATGATCACCACAAACGAGACCATGCTTAATATCTTTGAAGCTGATGAGTGGCTCATATCGTCCACGTCGCAAGAATGCCAATACCGAGTCTTCATAGTCCGTCATCGGCATTGCAAGCCAGTGTGACAGAATACCACCACCAATAAACCCCCACGCCATCCATCTTACAGCCTCCATCTCCAATTTTGCATCCAAATTCAATCTCGTAATTCGAGGATATAGTGCGTGTTTCGCTGCCTCCGCACGTCCAATCACAACAGGTTTGAACCCTTTCGCCCACCAAGCTCTTCTCCAGGCCAAAAGCAGCTTCTGCTCTGCTTGCGCAATATCTGGATCTTTTGAGCTTCGTAGTAGGCGTAGATGGATTGTCGTGGTTGGAGAGGTGGGAGGAGAGCACGGGATTCGTCAAGGACGATTTCGGAGCTGAAAGGATTGAGCCATCTCAATTCGCTGTACCATCTTGTATCTTCACTACTGCTATCTGCTTGGTCAGGAGGGTGCGCTCCAGGACTGAATGGGTTCCAGAACTTGGGAAGACTCGGATTTGCGAGAGCATTGGCGGCTTGTTTTGCACCCTCCTGAAGGTCAGCGACGGTGGGTACCGCGACTGCTGTAGAGGAAGTCCGAGTGACGGAGACGACGATGACAACCAGGAGGATGGCGAGGAGGAGGAGCGGCCCCAGTCTCCGCCGCAGGATCATGGTCCGTCCTGTTGTTGATAAGTGCATGCTGATAATTGTCATCAACATAAAATGCACGGGCCACCGGAGTCAGCTCCAACCCCACTGTCACAAGATGCTTGGATTACTGGGGACTCATTTCAACAACACCTTGGTCCTACCGCATGTCTTAGCTTAGCTTTCGCCATATCACCCACATACTGCTCTGTAACTTTCTAACGTGACCTGCCACTTCATTTGTTGTCATGTTTGAGCTTTCTAAAGCTATTTTCTACTCCTACTAGCACATTTTATCTACCTGAATATAGTACACTGCCCGTCAGCCTAGAGCCTTGCCATATCAAGTAGGAGCTCATGAGTACTACTGGTCTTATTAGATCTACGTTGTCGCCTACGAGTCCTGCAGCTTGACCATAGCTCCTGCTTCATGTTTTGTGGCCTGAAGCTAAGCCACCTAATTTCGAAGATCTTCTCATCCCAGGAGATGAGAGGATCTCTCAAGTCGAGCAAAAAGAAGTCTGCTCGTCGTCACTCTCGCTCTTCAGTAATCCCAGAATCTCCATCGCAGAACACCAGAGCTGCTAAAAAGCGTCGCAGAATGGATCTTTTGAAACAGTACAACCAGAATCAGGAGAAACAGCTCCCAACCCAGACAGAGACAACAAGATACCAGGCTTTCGACGATCAATTCCTCCAAAACGCATTGCTTTCTCAAAGCGATACTCTACCGATACAATCTGCACCACTTACCTCACGCGACCATCACGAAGATGAAACAATGATCGATCAGGGTTTTACCCATGATATTCCATTTTCATGCCAATGTCGCTTACCTTTCGCACTCACACATAACACACTCTTATGTTGGAGTTCTCCCGAAGTTGGACTGGACAACAAAGATGTCCTCATGCCAGTTGTAGAAGAACTTCCAGACTGGCACGATCAGGTTGAAGATGTGAGCCAATGCCGATTCTGCAATGCTGTCATCGACGTCGATGCAATGGAACTTGTACAAGAGGAAGAAGAAGAAGAAGACAAACAGCCATTGATACTTCAAATACCACTGGAACTTCGACAGCACATCTTCAGTTTTGTCCTTCCAGCGGTGACTGGACGACCTTACTTGCGTCATGGCAAAGATATTTGTTGGATCAAAGGTGCATGTGACGTACTCCGTGTCAATAAGCAGATCTACCAGGAAGCTATTAGTGTGCTATACAGCAACACCATTGTAGAGTTTGACGTCAATTACAAGGGCGTCTTGGTCAACGCAACGCAGAAGAGTGGCATCTGGAACTCTCCTCTCCCAAAGAGCTTGCCAGACACAGGTGTCGAGTGCGAGTTAGCCAGAGTGCGTCAGGTAGTGATCAATGTCCCGGATATGCTGAGCCTGGAAGATTGGCAGTCTTTGGAAAAACATCAAGCGGGAATAAAAGAGAATGGTGCCGTTGAATTATTGCCGCACCTTGAAAAGCTGGTGGATGTGCTTGCCAGTCAGTGTAAGGAGTTGCGCCATGTGCAGGTCAATCTGCGAGTAAGCTTTTTTCGTACCTCAACCTAACACAGCCGGAATGCTGACTATACCTTCTTAGGACTGGGACGAAGACATCAACACAGCACTCGACGTACTGCAGCCACTCCAGAAGCTGACCAACCTGGCCTCGAAGATAACGGTTTACAAGGTAAGTCCAGTTGCACCTCGTATAAGACAATCACTGATCACTTCGCAAGGTCGGCTGGGAGTTTTGGCCTGTTACTAACTTCGACCTGGTCAAAGAGTGGCAGGAGCCTTTGAGATCTCGCGAGGTCTACAAGTATAACCTATCAATCAAGGAAGGCACCTTCAACATTACCGAGGTCGAGCGTGCATCGATGGCGAAAATCCCAGTCAAGAAGGAGGTGGAGGAGGATGATGAGATGTAATAGTAGATGAGAACAACTAATAGTCATGTAGTGTATCGAGGGAAGGGAGGGGAAGGGGAGGGGGTATTTGGTGTTCAATTATTGGCAAGGTGTTATCGAAAATTGAAACAGATGAGGCTGTCCTTCATTGGTCAACGGAGCCCGATCCGACAAGCTGATTTTACGATTTTGTTCTGACATCAAAGCTCGAGCTCGAGTCACTTTTCTTCAATCAAGTCTCTACTACAAATAGTACAATCTGAAACACATCCCAAACCACTGCTATACATAGCAGTGCTCATCATCCACATTCAACCCCGCAAATATGTCAAACAAGCGCCCAAGAGACGATCACGACCACAACACACGTCACTCTTCCTCCGGCCCATCACCCAAGCACCATAAAACACACCACCAGCACAACCGCAACTCCAACTCCAGCTCAAACAACCCAAATACCCAACCTCTCCGCAACCAACGACAATCAACATACAACCCCCGTGCACCCTCTCTCCACAAATCCTACCCATCATCGCAGAACCACCCCTCAATTCCTCCTTACAACACCAACGCACCACTACCTTTGCGTGCGAACCTGCCTCCTCTCCCACCCATTGAGCCCAAGCTCGCTGAAGCACCATTCACGCACTCCAGCATCTCCAGCACACACAACTACGAACGTCTCGAATTCCTCGGCGATGCGTATCTAGAAATAATAGCAACGCGGCTTATCTTCTCGCACTTTCCTGCGCTGCCATCCGGACGACAGGCGCAACTAAGGGAGAAGATGATACGAAATACGACATTGGCGGGCTTTGCGAAAGCGTATGGATTTGGGGAGAGAGTGCGTGGGGCGGCGACGTTGAGGGAGGAGGCGAAAGACAAGTATGAGAAGATGTTAGCGGATGTGTTTGAGGCGTTTGTGGCGGCTGTGGTGCTAAGTTGGGTTGATGGCGGTGGTCCTGCAGATGAAAGTAATGAAGCAGATGAAAATAAAGATCAGAATAAGGATAAGGATGAGAAGGACACTGAGGACAAGCACACACGCCAAAGCAAGAACAAGAAAACCCCAAGAGGCGGCTTCGAAATAGCAGAAGCCTGGCTAACCGAACTCTGGATCGAAATCCTCCTCACCCACGAAACAGAAGGCGCCACGCTTCAGGCCACAACACTCAATAACCGCAAAGACGAGCTGAATCGTCTAATTGGCGGCAAAGAAGTCAAAATCGAATATCTAGACCAAAATACCATACCTGTATCGCAGAAAGGTGTTAAAAGCAACGGTGTGCAAATGTATGAGGTCGCTGTATTCGTCACAGGATGGGGTTATGAGAAGGTCAAGCTTGGAGTGGGTAAGGGTGTGGGCAAGAAGGAAGCGGGGATGATGGCAGTGTTGGATGCGTTTGAAAGGAATAAGGCACTGATTGATGAGATTGCTGAGAAGAAGAAGGTGGAGGATGAGAAGAGGAGGAAGGCTATGGGATTGATCTAGCGAGAAGGGAGAAGTGAGTATTTTTGTTGAATTACTTCAGTCCGGCGAGAAGGGGATGAGGCGTGGTAACGTCATGACCATTACGAGGACGATAGCTGCAACGGAGCTTTACGGAAGACCGTTCTGGCACGTATGCTGCTTTGGTGAGCTGGAATCGTTCAGGAACATGGAGATCTTAGATGATATGAAGGCACGTCTGCAAGCAGTGCAGCTTCCAAACGATGAAAGCATCAAATCCATAAGCAAGCATTTCAAGCATTGTTTGCATCGCATCACACCCTCTCCTGCAATGCATAACGCTTAATTCTCAACGCTTAGCGCCCTTCTGTGTCATCCTCCTAAACGCCTGCGAACCACCCGTGCCCATACGTTGCGCGACTTGTCCATGACCAGTAACATTACTTCTCGGAGCAATGCTATAACTAGCGAGACCACCCTCAACACGAGCACGATTGTAGAGAATAGGTGTAGCCAAAGATCGTTCTCGGGCGGCGGCAGCAGCTCGCGCGGCAGCAGATATGCCTTGACTTGATTGTGCTTGTGAGGCGTTCAGAGGACGGCCACTGGTTGTGTCATGTTAGTTGACCGGTATGGCAGTGTTTGTTCGCTGAAAACATGACTTACGATGGATCATATACTGCCTCCTTGACGTCCCGCTTCCTATAGTCATCCGTACGCTTCAAGATCGGTCGTGTCCACTCTCCAAGAAGCTTCTCAGCCTGTCTCTTAATCCCGGGTTCTGGCTTGTTACTCTTCATATAGAATAAAGTCACCTTGCCAATGCCACTGGCAATAAGTGATTCCTTTGTGATTGGCAATTTTCCAAGTGCGGCAAAAAGCTCGCGCTGGATGTTGTATGCTGGTAGACTGCCATCGTTCAATGGCTCGAGGAAGAACCTCACTGCTTCGAGTAGATTGATGTCTGGATCGGCGAGTTGGTCGCGCAGAGTGTTGCGATTGAGTAATGCTACGACTTCGGGTAGGAGTTTCAGCTTTTGCATGGCTGGTTGTCCTGCTTGTCGAGCGTCTGTATCTATTTTGGCGGCTTCGGTCATACGACGCCGCATATTTTCAATCAGCTCGTCTTGTTGTTCCTGAATGTTCTAGGGACGCTGTTAGCTCGCGAAGATAGACCAGTCATTCATTTAGATCTCACAATTTCATCCTTCTTTTTCCCTCTACGAGCATTCGGATTTCGTACTGCCTCGTCCATAGCTCTGTCAAGCGCTCTTTTTCGCCCTGGTTAACCTGTCAGCAACTTCTTAGACGGCATCACGACACGATAAACTCACTCTCTTCAGGTGACAGCTCATCATCGGGCGTCGCCTGTCTCTTGCGTCTCTCCCCACCTTCTTCCCCATCTCTTCTCCTACGACCTGCTTTGCCGGCTCGTTCTACATCTCCATCAATCTCATCCGCACTCTCCCTAGGTCTCCTCGTCTTCTTCTCTCGCCGTCCTTCTCGCTTCTTCTTCCGTCCTTCCGTGCCTTCACCTTCCTGTCTCTTTCGCTTATGTGTGCCAATCAGCCCAATATTACTTTCATCCACAGCAATCGGTCTCTCTTCAATGGATACAGCGTTTGGATCGAAATCTTCAAATTGTGCTTCATCAATGTCGGATAGAATGGATTCGTCGTCGGAGAGCTCGTCTTTGTCTTCTGTCACTTCAACATCTTGTAATGGCGCGCTGATGGGCGCGTCGGGATCGTTCTCTTCTTCAATGTCGGGACGCAAGGGATCTTGAGGGTCATCAAGTGCTTCAGGGATTGGAGAGTCGTGGACTGATCCATCTTCTGCAGGCGGGAGGTCTTCCATTGTAGGAAAGCGTGTGAAGTGCGGCAGGTGTGGTATACAAGGGGCGATAGACGGCGTCAGACAGTGGGCGAGGGCGTGAGGGAGTAAAGTAAAAGGCGAGGTTGCATATGTGTGAAGGTGAATGAAGTCAACGCGACCTTGACTTGATTTGGTTTGGCTAGTTCTATTGAGACGGAAAGCCCTCCGATAGATGACGAAAATCGCAACTGCAATTCACGACAAACCATCTCGTCTACATCAAACCTCATCTACTCACCCACAACATGTTCGGCGGAGGCAAGCTAGCTATACTGCTCATATTCCGGCACCCCTCACTAACGAGTCCTAGCACCACGAGCACCATCCAAGGAGGAGGTCGAGGAACAGGAGAAGGTTGCCAGCAGGACTATTCAAACCATTGTCCTCTCCAGCATTGCATTGTATCTCTGTAAGATTGCGCCTCGGAGCATATGTAATCGAGACTGAGCTAACACAACAAAGCGCCCTTCGCGATTGACTACATGCGCAATTTGTTCTAGGAAAATGCACTCATGAAGAACGGCTGGACAAATACAGGGGCAACAGGGTGTCAGGAGCATTAGATCGGACTTGTATGAATAGCTAAAGGACACTGTTACTGTGCCGTATCATCTTTGCTACAATGATGCTACACGACTAGGTCGGACTTGCCACCAACATTGGCCTATCAAGGTTCATCGACTATTTGACGCAGGTTGCTGCCACTTCTCAAAGTCTTTTCGTGTGTCTTCGAGCTCGCGATGCAGATGCTGGATCTGAGCATCATAGTCGCCTAGAATCTAGGAACCGGTGTTAGCGAAACCTACGCAATCAATAGAAGTAGCTGGCATCCAGAACAAACCTTCTTTGTCATCTTCACGAGGTCCTCATCCAGGACATCTCCTTGACCCTCACCAGTACCGCTATCTGCTCTGTCCAGCTCCTGCTGCAGAAATCTTGCTCTTTCCCGTATACCAACCATCCTCGCCCATACTTCTTCCTGTCTCCCACTCAATTGCGGATCAAACACCCCACGCTCCAGTTCCATCAGTTTTCGTTTCAGGGCTTCCTCCGATCTGTCCATTACGTATCCACGGTTGCGCAGTATCTGAACCTTTGTAGCCAGTTGTAGAGATCTCTGACTCAACGTAATGTGCCTTCTGCGTGCATCAACAGCACGTATCGAGATATCCAGATCGTGATTCTGAAGCATTGCTGTCAAGCTATTGTTGATTTCGTGTAATCTTGCTTGCAATGCAACGACTGCTTGCACCTGTATCCTCAGGCGATTTCCAAGTGCTGAGAAACCCTTGCAAAGTACAGGTATCGCGCCTTCATGTGGCTTGTTTGCCAGTGCTTCCTCCCAAGCTTGCTCGTCCTCGCCAGGCTCCGGGCCATAATATGGGACAACTTCAGCCTGGACGTTGTTGTAAAAGTAATGCTGGAAAGTACAGCTGTTGCTTTCTGGTGACCATTTTTCGAAGAGTGTTTGCATTTGTTCGGGAATGGTTTTGCTGCCTGAAAGAATGAATTAGTTCACTGCACTATACATGAAGTTTCACCTTGACTGACGAGGCATGACAGAACTGCCTGGCTGCCACAACGGCGCTCTTGCAGTCTGTGTCAATTGCTGTTGTGCGGCATTGAGAGCTGAACCACCAAAAGATTGCTGGGCTTGTTGGGCTTGTTGGGCGGGTTGTCCAAAGAGGTTGCTCGTCTGTTGCTGGGGTTGTTGAGCGGGTTGTCCAAAGAGGCTGCTCGTCTGTTGCTGAGGTTGTTGTGTCGTCTGTCCGAACAGGCCACTCCCTGGTTGTTGCGTGGTCTGTCCGAACAGGCTGTTGGTAGGTTGCGGTTGCTGCGCAGGCTGTCCAAAGAGAGAATTGGTTGTTGTTGCAGGCTGCTGTGTTGATGCACCAAAAAGACTTGTCGTAGGCTGAGACGCGGTGTTGTTCTGCGTGCCAATCTGGCCGAAGAGAGACATTTCGTACTGTCACTTGTATGTACTAATTTGCTATCTGGCTTGGATGTTTTGGTCTGAGAACCGCGTCTCGGTTGAACTTCGCTTGTCTAATTCAAGGGTCTTTCAGCATTGGGTCGACCGACCTCGTCGATGTTGTCGTCGTCGCCATCTTGAAGTTCGCTGCTACATCATCCATCCTCCATCCTCCATCCCGTCCCCCCCAGCTAGACAGAGACAATGGCGAACGACCGCCCCAAGTAGGCTTGCTCCGCGTCAAGGTCCGCCAACCTCGCTAATACCCTGGGCACAGCTTCAACCAGCATGTCTTGATAGACACCACCCCCATGCCCGAGAGCATTCCCAAAGTACAAGAAATCGGTTCAACCTCCGCCCCTCTTCTCAGCGCCGCATACTTCATTGGAGCTCGATGCAAGCCTTATAACGACGACTACATGATGTGCAAGACGGAATCGTACGGGAAGGGAGAGCTAGAGTGTATGAAGGAAGGCAGGAAGGTTACCCGCTGTGCGGCTAGCGTGTATGTCAAGTCCACTCGAATATATCACTTGTGGCAGTGAGGAACAACGTTGAAATACAGCGTATACTGAGACCTTGTTAAAAACAGACTTGCGGATGTCAACGCCCACTGCCTGGATCAATTTCGTAACCACTGGCAGTGCCTTGAAAACCAGAACCATCAACTATGGCAGTGCCGACGAGCAGAGCGAAGACTGAATGCTTGTGTATTCGACAAGATCGTGAGTCAAGGACCTTACGTGGGTATCGAATATATGCTTATCCACATCTTCCCAGGGTCTTGAGAAGGTCATTCCCGATACACCAAAAGACGAAGTTCCTGTACACCTGCGCCAACACCAGATATATGCCACACATGCGCAGGACGAACCTGCTTTACGACGACCGAGGGCGTTTGCCAGAGCAATTGCGAAACAGGAGAAGGAAGCACAGGCAGCAACTCAGCAAAGCTCATCATAGTAACTATTAGCAATCATTTTGTCGGAAACTTGCGATAGGAAATAATCGATGTGTTGGCAGAAATTCGGGCCTGACGATTGATCGAGAACCAAATGGAGCCCGAGCTCCAGACTACTCAAGCTGTTGCACACAAAGCACGGGGGATATGGGGTCAGCTGTACAATATCAACGATGAACAATGAAGCATCAAAGTTCCCTCCAAAGACGCCCTATGTTCTTGCACCACTGCCAACTTTTCAAGAGTAATCGTTCATACTACTCACCATTGATGCAGAAACGTGCTGTAGACGTAGTAAAAACCTAAGTGAATTGACTTGGATTCTATAGATGTATGGCTGAAAGCTACCTACTTCGCCTCACTTCAAAGTTCCCACACAAGCAAGACTTCATCTCCTGCCTCGCCCATCATTCACGATCTAGGATTCCATAGATGTATTAGTGCTGCCATCTACTCAATGTCATTTGAGAGAATATCCATTACGCAGAACTGTGAGGCACCCGTCGCTCTCGCCAGCTCGTGGGACTTTAAAGTAGAAAGCTTTTTTGCTTAACAATTCGTCTTTAAATTGGTTTTGCGGAATTGAATTGTGCTATTGTGGTTATCGTATCAAAGGCCCACGAGAGCTGGCTTGTTGCCACTTTTGCTTTTACCGACTTGTGCATTTGATTCGTTCTGGTGCAGTTTGTTAGTGTCCACATCGTGGATAGATTTGTCTTGCGTGATACTCGATTCTTTTGCGTGCATGAACACGGTTTTCATCAATCGCAGCCTTTCGAAATGATGTTGCTCTGTTTCAAATTCTGATAGATAGCTATCTGTACACAGGCATCTCATACAGACTTGGAAATCTGTGCCCACCCACCACCAAGTACAGGCGAGGTATCTGCGCTACCTCCCATCCTCTCACATCAATTTATTCATGTCCTTTTTTACAAACTCTTCCCCATAAACCTCCTCTTCACAAACCCCATCCACCACTTACTCGGTCCCTCCATTTCCCTCCCCTGCTCCCACAACCTCTCAACCAATCTAAGCGTAACCTCCTGCCTCAACTGACTAATATACCCCCTCATTTGATCCGCCTGGCCTCTATCCCTCGGCGCCTCAAATGCCTGCCCCAGCGGAAACCCGGGATCACCCGGCATCGCAAAATTGCCATCCAGCGCAATGCCCATCAACAGTTTCTCGCCCTCACGCCTATTCAAGCCGACGCCTTTCCCGCCACCAACACCACCTAACCCACCAGCAGCGCCTTTCTCGGATAGGGTTGTGAGCAGTTGGGATACGAATAGGATGCCGTAGATCATGGTGCGGTCGGCTGGACTGTGGATTTCGAAGTTGCGGAAGAAGGTGTTTGCGCGGAAGATGGCTAGGATTTCGTCGACGATGTCGTAGGAGGGGTGGTCGGAGGGGATGGTGAGGGGTGTGTCGGGGGATTGTAGAGGTGGGAGGGTTTGAGCGGGACCGCGGGTGCGGGTGCGGAGGGGCAGGGCTGAGAGGTTGCCTGTTGTGGTGTGTTAGCTTGGAGGGTGGTGGGTGAGATGGGGAGGAGGGAAGTCAGAGGTGTGATTTGAATAAGAGGAGGAAAGGTGGAAGGGGGAGGTGCTACCTAAGACTTGCTGATTGGGCTCGTCTAGGAAGACGGAGTGGTATGCTGGCATGTTGAGGGATGTGTTGGTGGTGGTTTGCGCTGAACTGTAGTGTAGTCGGGTTCTCGCTTGCTCCGCAGCACTTCTATAGAGGTAAATGCGTCCGCTTGTTCTTATTGCTGTGGTGCTCTGATACCCCAAGCGGTCGAGATAGTAACTTGGCGAGATGAAGGCGTGTCGTTAGGAGTGACCGAAGACAAAGATTCAATCAATACTGCTTATCAGTTGAGAAAGGCGCAATGTTGTCACTCGAGGTTGACTGCGGGGAGTGGTGGACAGATTGACGTCGCCGTCTCGATGGACAGGTTAGTAAGTCCAGCCGGGTAAGCACACGTGGAGACTTTTCTACTTGGACAGAAAGAGGGCCTGGTCTCAATTGTATTCCACAGCTACTATAGATACACTAGATATCATACATGCCTTCCAGAACTTCATCCCAACACTTATGCATGCTCTGATCACCTTCTTTCCCTGTCGCCACTAGGTCCCTGAGGTGGTGGTTGACCATAGCCACCACCAAACGTACTTCCAGGCCTCGATCCATACCCTGGTGCTGCATTTGCATTTCCACCAGGCCCAGTCGGCGGACCACTTGCTGGCGCTCTACCTTCTATCGGTTGATCCCTATATCCAGATGCAGAGATAACACGTTCTCGCTCTTGGTATCTTGGCTGTTCTTGCTGCACGCGTATATCCATATTCCTTGCGTCCATCGAGCCCTGTTGTCGACGGTGGTGCTGTGCTGGCAGAGGAGCCCCTTGTAGAGATTCGTATTGGGTAGAGTATGACCTTGATGGACCTTGCGAAGGTGGTCCTCCATACTGCTGATTTGAGGGCATGTAGAAGGAGTCTGCGGGTCGCGCCATACGTTGTTCTTGCTCCATAGCATACTGTCTGTCGAGGTACTGCTGTTGTGCTTGCTGCTGCTGCTGTTGTTGCTGCTCACGATCACGCCGAATACGCTGCTCTTCCTCTGCTGCGGAACGACGGTACACATCGCTTGCTTGACGTTGATGGGCATAAGGTTGGCTACCTGATGTAGGTTGCGTTTGCAGAGGTTGATTGAAAGGCGACTGATATGCTACTTGTGGTGAAGCTTGATGTGGAACTTGTTGATGATATTGTAATGGAGCAGGTGGAGCGGGATGAGGCTGAAAACGACTCTCCCTCTGATACACGCTTGGTGGTGGCGACGCATTGAAGCGGTTATTAATACTTGATAACGACGTTCGATGAGTGTAAGGAGGACGAGACTCAGGCGACCTATCAGGCTGGTACGGTGTAGGCTGAACACCGACATTTGGTCCCAGAGGATTGTATGCCGGTCGTGGTTGCCACTCTGACCTGCCATGATTCTGTGATTGATGCTCACGTGGATCGACTTCAGCAGGGCCTCGGGAGGTACTGAGCGAAGACGTTGGCGGTCCGTAGCCACCTTGCTGAGTCATCAATGGTCTCGTCGCATAGTCGTCACACATGCCGATCTGTGATTCGGGACGCGATGGTTGACTGAAAAGTGGATATGTAGAGTGCACAGGTACACGTGAGTTCAAGTTGTCAAGTTCTCTGACCGTGACTGGTCTTCGTTCAGATGGCTCGATTGGCTCATCTGCATTTAGTATGGCCGACAGGTTCGACGTCTTCCTTATCTCTTGTTTTACCGGAACTTGTTGAGGTGCAGGACTTGCTGTGCGAGGAGGCGGAGCCATTGAATATCGTCTTTCATCTCTTTGACTCTGTGGCGTCCCAATTGGTGACGTTGCGGTACCTCTGACCAAGGAAGGATCATGTCCATGCACAGGCCGTGAGTTAAGTTGAGGAGACGCATTTGCTCGAGCATCACGGGGATCATTCAAGAAGCGTCTGTCCTCTAGTCTGACCTCACCTGACAGTCGTCGGTCATGTATGGGATCAAAGCGGGAATATGGCTGTCTTGGTGTGTCGTGATATACTTGCTGAGCTTGCTGTTGACTTACCTGAGGTTGCTGCTGTAGATGTGAGGTAAGATGAGTCTCATCTCCTCTAGACCTTGTTTGCCATCGTTCGGCATTTTGGGTCGTCATCATGTCTTGACGATACATAGCTTCCTGCCGAGAGCGGTAGTCGTCCATTTCTTGCCGTGCTGGTGGTTGATGAGTTAAAGGTCCGTACTGGGCAACCTGAACAGGATGCTGCAGGAACGACGATGAAGTGGAACGAGCCTCAACTCTGGGGACGTCACGCAAAGACTCCAAGCTACGTCTGGCCTCAACAAGTGGTGCTGGACTGCCAGCAACAACTGTGGATGGAGATCCAAGGATACTTTCTCTTCGAACTTGGTTCGCCAATTGAGACGGTGGATAACCAAGAGATGCCGATAGGGAAGGATAGTGCTGAGTCTGCTGTAAGGGCTGTTCGAAGATACGTTTTTGAGGTGACGCAGTCTGGCGAGGTGGGCTTTCTGTACCATGCTGAAGTGAGCCCGAAGGCTGAAGCATGGGAGCTGTATCATTACGCCGTTGCTTTTGGTTCATAGAAGGAGTCCTTGGCACAGATGATTGTCCTTTATACAGATTACGCTTGTCAGCATCGGCTGCTATGGTCTCAAACATTGGCTGCTTCAACACTTCACGATTGTAGTAGTTCTTGAGCTATTTCGACAGTCAGTAATCATTACCTCCGAGATGAAAATGTTAATCAACATACCATAGTTTGAGTCTTGGTACCCATTGCTTCAGACAATGCCATCCAGTTCGTTCCATATCTTCGGAGAAGAGCAGGAAATGCATCATGTTCAGGACGAGACCAGTAGCTAGAATTCTGACCTCTTCCTTGTGTGCTTGCTCTCGTAGGATCAGGTGTCGCCCAAGGGTCCGAACTTATCGCAGGCTCCGCCACTCCCTGCAGAGGATAGTTAGCAGACATGTCAAAGCCGCGACCAGCCTGCATCGCGGCAAGATTGTTTGCTACTTCCAACTCTCTAGCTCTCATATCTTCTGTTGCACCAGTTAGAACGACAGTAGAAAGATCGGGGTCCTGCTTTTCTGGAGATGCTGATTGCCTGGCAGAGGCGGAGGGTTGAGCTTGGATTCGTGGTTTGCGACCTGGCCCTAACTTGGGAGCCCGAGTTTGACGTTTGGGTTTTTCGCCACTATCACCATTGACCTTTGCTTTTCTGCCCACTGGTGCTTGAACAGCTGCCACTGCTGGCTCCTCCACATCTTTCTCGCCGAATGTTGGTGCCGCTGCTCTTCGTGGTCGACCAGACTCGGTAACAGCAGGTTCTTCGCGTTCCTCGTCCAGATTTGACATAAGAGCATTCGTCTTGTTTCGTCCGACTGGTGGACCACGCTTGGTCGCTCTACCCTTCTTACGCTTATCACGGGGTTTATACTCTCCTTGCCACTTTGTCGTGTAGTAATGATTAATACACTCTTTGTAGTTCCGACCTGGAAGTGCATCCGCAATCGTACCGAACTTCTTCGGGTAAAGATGGTAGCGCTCCACTAAAGCTTCATGCTCCTCATCGGTGAAATCGTCCTTGGGTGGCATGAGAGCATAGAATCGCAAGGCATCCTCAGCAGGTCTTCTTCGGCTTGTATCCGCAAAGATGCGAACCTTGATCTCTTCCTGAGTGAGAAGTGCTGGGATCACCGCCTCCTTGGACATGTCTGGACGAACAGCAAGAGATTGCTGATCTCTTGCGGCGGCCTCGGCTGCAGCAGTCTCTACAGACTCCTGCAAAATTGTATGGATATCGTAGTCTGTTGCGTTGATGGTAGCACGGCCACGACGACCTTCGTGCACAACCGCAGCCGTTGCAGCAGCGTCGAGTGCAGTACTGGCTACAGCTGTCATACCACCAATAGCCTGTGTGGAATGGCTGTTTTCAGGATTCTCACGATCGAGCTGATCCACGTATTTTCGCCAAGGACGATATAGATCTGCATACTCTGCACTAATATCTTCCTCAGTCTGCAGCCTATCCAGATTCTGCCTCTTGAGTTCTGCTTGAAGTAGTAATCGAACCGCATCTTGTTGACGAAGTGTTTCCTGTACAACTTCGTTCTCCGATAGAGGTGTTATGGGGCCTTCTCTTAGGAATGGCAAGGCTTTGAGCTCAGGTGAGCCAATTGCTGGAGTTGGTGGATCTGCTGCATCGATGAACGTCTCGTCTTCTGCATCTTCAGTCTTCGGAGTAAGCAGCTGTCCATCTGGACGCCGAGTCTCTACATCAAGTGAGTTGTCCATGACTGGCTCTTCATCACCAACAATGATATCACTAATAATCATCCTACCGAGGAAAGCAAGTCGCTCAATGGGTGAAGCACCTCGGAGATTCCGGACGCTCAAGTCAGTCAGCTGCACTTCCAGTGCAGCTTTTCTCTTTTGATATTCAGCTTCGTTCTTTTCAATGTCATCCTCATCAAGCATCATGCCATCTTCGTCTCCATCTTCGGTTGGAAAGGCAGGGCTGAGAGGAGCACTCGGGAAGGCAGGGCTCAGAGGAGCTTTGGAAGCTTTGACTATAGATGGGGATCGTCGCCGTGAGGCTTTGTATGACGAAGCTGCCGAAGCGTCTCCAACGCTTCTGGCTCGGCCGGTATGAATCGGAATGATGCTCACCGGATTGCTTACTGAAGGTTCGCGGGTTCGGACGAGCTCACGAGATGACTTCGTATCAGCCCGTGCGAATCCCTTTTCCATCGAGCCACTTTTTTCATCGCCTTGAGCATCACGCTTCGCAGGGACTACGGATGTCGGCTTCATCTGCTGACTTGGGAAAGCAGGTCGAGTATTGCCCCATTGCCATTGATTTGCTGCTGGCCCACTCGGTGCAATCCGTCCTGGCAGTTGAACGGCGCCCTGGGATGCTCCCCTGATAGCTTTAGGACCTGTGGGAATGACATTATTACTGATATTAGGTGAGGCACCAACAGAGTGTGGTACAGATCCTCGAGGACCAAGTGGAGCCGCAAAGTTTGGAGATGGTTGTGGACTGAGAATTGCGGTATTGCCCTGTGTACGCATTGACTGAGGTGCCGAAGGTGGCAATTCAGAACGCTGCGAGGGTTGAGGCTGAGATTGGGTTGGAGCTGGAAAATTGGGATGTTGACGAGGGCCCAATGGAGGAGTGTTGTGCACCACGGCGTTTTGTGCCTGCTGCTGTTGCATGGAACCAGGTCCTGATCCAGTCAACGAGGTTGTTCGAGATAAAGGCGACACAGGTCCGTCAGATCGTAATGGCTCGCGAGGGGGAACCAAGAAATTCTGTGTTCGACGTTCAAAGTTGGATCTCGGCTCTTGAAACCTGTCTGCTTTTGGGCCTCTGGGTACTTGCTGAGTCTGCTGAGACTGTGGTAAGTGCTGAGTTTGTTGCGATTGCTGAAACTGCTGTGCCTGCGATAGTTGAGGCTGCTGCACTGGATGTGATAACGGAGTACGCTCAGATTGTTGAGTTTGCCGAATTTGTGGGGGTTGCTCAAATTGTTGAGCTCGCTGTGTCTGTTGAGGTTGCTGTGCCTGTCGAGATTGCTGTGCTTGCTGAGACTGCTGTAATTGTTGTGACTGCGGGTTATGACTATGCTGCTGTACAGGCTTTCCCAATTCAACTTTGGGCGCTGGTGGCGGCGCTCTAGTGCTTGCAGGCACATTAGGTCCAGTATTGAGTTGTGAGACCGATGAAGCTACAGTTGGCGCGGGCACATGTTCAGTAGCGTTTGGGCGACTCGGTACATCCGGCATTTCTATATCTCTTCTCTCCTTCTGCAAACGTTGTTGTGCCACTCGTTGTGGGTTCAGAAGTATGGGCACTGGTGATGATCGTCGGGTGACAGGCGGGCGTTGTTCAGGCTTCGGCTGTTGTTGTGGTGCTGGAGCAGGCACAGTTGGAACACCCACTTGCTTGATGGGGTCGGCTGTAGCTTTGTTTATGGGCGGTCTGGTTATAAGATGAGAAGGGGTCATTGCTTGTGATGGAGGTGGTATTCGCTCAGATTGAGATTGGAATCTATTGACATTAGTAGAGACCTGACTTTGTGCCGAAGCTTCACCCTGCGGTCTTTGGGATTGCTGGTCATTTTGTGATCGCTGGGCAGGTGGAGGTGATTGCTTTCGCGCGGCAGGGACAGGTTGAGGTCTGACATAGCCTTCCACGGGTTGCAAGGCTGGAGAAGGGGACCGAGGAGCGAAGCGCGATCGAGCCGAGACAGGAGAAGGTGGTACAGTAGGCTTTGCAGACTGTGGGGCTACCCATACATTCCATTGGGGTCCTTCCTCTTGCCCAGACTCTCTGCTTTGCGATGTGCCATATGCAGGAACGGCTGGTGCAGGTACAGGTGATGATGCTCCAGAGGTGTAGCGGCCACGAGAGGCTTCGATACGAGAGGCAGGGTAATCGGGTTTCGGACCTTGACGATTCTCCCGAGAGATGGCTGGTGTGTTGACGCTTACCACCCGTCTATTGATCAACTCTCTATCAACATCGGGACCTGGTCTTGGCGCGCTAGTGGTTTGCGCAGAGGCAGCAGGAGGACCATGTGGAGTCGCAGGGCGTGAGGAAGGGGCACTAGTTCTTCGAGGGTCAATAGCTGAAGGCGCTCGATCGTTTCTGAATCGATCCTTGATCTCGCCATGTTCAAGGCCTCTATCTATGTCTCGCCGAATGGGTGGAGGTGGTGGTCTCCATTCATCATGTCGCAGAGGCTCGCGATCGCGCAAGGGAGGTCTCTCCCAGCGATCTGCCCGAGGAAGTCCAGGTGGTGAACGACTACGACTACGAGGTCGAAAGGGTTCCCTGGCATCAGCAAATGATTCTCGTCGTCTGTCGAATCGATCGTCCCATCCACCTCTTCCTCTAGGTGCAAATCCTCCTCGTCCTCGTGGCGGAAAGGTAGTGTCTCGAGGTGGGTAAGCGCTATCGCGTTGGGTGAAAGCAGTATCGCGAGGTGAGAAAGCAGTGTCACCACGAGGTGGAAAGGCAGTGTCGCGAAGTGGTGGCGCGCCTCGTCCAAATCCTCCTCGACCTCTTCCAATACCTTCGTCACGTGACGGCGGTCCATCTCTGAAATCACGAAAGTCTGGTGGTGGACCTCCACCTCTGCCTCTTCCTGCTGGCAGTGGCGGTGTGCGTCGACGTTCAAAGTCTCTTTCGTCTCTCCAGGCTGGGCCTGGACGATTGTCTGCAGGCCGATCGTTGTCAAATGGTAGTGGTGAGTTGCGGCCATCTCTCAAGGGTTCACGATCGCGCAGATCGCCTCTGAAATCACCACGACCTCCATAACCTCGACCTCTTCCTCGAAAGCCATCAAATGAGCCTCTCGTTGGTCGTGGCCCCTCGTAGCGATCTGGCTGACGTGGAGGAGGAGATCTGTCGCGTGAGTAGCCTGGAAGATATCGTTGTGCCATGTGATTTTCGTGGCGGTTAGTTTATGCCGAACAGAACCAAAGAGCGCTTGACATGTAGTATGCCAGAAGCATAAGGCGCCCTTCGATGTGACGATGCAGCTATATGTTAATGTCGATGATTGCCAACAATGTGGTAGATGAAGGGTGTTGGTGAGAAGGATTCAAGATTGGATGTTTGGGATTCTCGGTGTGACGGAAAGCAAGCGGAGCCTCGATTGCGCTAAGAGTTTTCCCGCAGTTAGACGTCTCGTGTGCCCCTGTCTACCTGCCTCGTGCTTGACCAGTCGCTGTCCTATCTCGAGAAGTTGATTGTTCTATGACAAGGCTTGCTGTACAGTCGATGGAACTAGATCAAGGAGGTAGTTGTGATATTCGCGCCTCACTTCACGGTGTCGGCAGAATGATGAGGGTCGCTTAGAGGTATCGATCGACAGCTGGCTTGTACAGCCGTACCGTTCCTAAAGTCCTCAGAAAACGCCAATGTCACAAGCTCAGTAGTTTCTCGAAAAGATGTGGCGGAAGCAGCTGAAGACGCAGTGAAAGGACGCTGGAACTACTGAAACTGGATGCGGATAAGATGCAAAGGCAAGATAAAACCAAAAAGACTGCTGCAAGATTGATGGAAAAGAAGCCGTTGCGTTTCACGGGGTGGATCCACTGTCAGCCCTACGACGCCCACGACGTGCAGAAAACCCAAATCGTGCCGGTACCATGGTTCAGATGTACGTGATTTTTCTTCGTCGCCTCTGCAGAGTCTCGGCTTTGTTTCATCTTTGATTCGAGATAAGCACCGACGTGGCGAGTGACCTGTCTTTTGCCCTATAGTCCTTGTGTGCCGGTTTCAGAGAGCTAGTCTTTCTATTCGCTGTGAAAGCAAAAGTCATTGAACATTTTCTCAAACGCCGCCTGCTTCCCATCACAATGTCAAACAATACCACCAATGTCAATGGACAAACACCAAATCTTGCTGCCGATGCCGTCCTCAAGCCATCTGTTCCTGTTCCCGCTGACGCAAGGGAAGTCGATGGGATAGACTTTAACAATCACCAAACCTCTCCCGTCACAGTCGAAGACCTTCTTGCCGGCATGTCTACTATGGGCTTCCAAGCCTCTGCCATCTCTGAAGCCGTCCATATAATCAACTCCATGATCAACTGGCGGGATCCTGCCAAATCAGCGTCACGAACCACAATCTTCCTGGGCTACACCTCCAATCTCGTCTCTTCTGGTCTTCGTGAGATCCTCCGCTATCTCGTCCAACACAACCACGTCTCCGCCATCGTAACCACTGCAGGCGGTGTCGAGGAAGACTTGATCAAATGTTTGGCACCAACGTATCTTGGTGATTTTGCGGCAAAAGGCTCCACCCTCCGAGACCAAGGCATCAACCGAATAGGCAATCTATTCGTTCCAAACGACAACTACTGCAAATTCGAAGATTGGATCGTCCCTATTTTCGACACCATGCTAGCGGAACAGGAAGCTGCTCGCGCCAAATCATATGCTCACAACGTCGCTGGTAATCTCAAAGCCAATGATGCAAATTACGAGCCTCCCTTCGTGTGGACGCCTAGCACGATGGTCCACCGTCTAGGTCTCGAACTCAACGACGACCGTAGTATCTATACATGGGCTGCACGCAACAACATTCCCGTCTTCTGCCCTGCATTGACAGATGGCAGTCTAGGTGATATGCTCTACTTTCACAGCTACCGCGCTTCTCCAGCTCAACTCACTCTCGATCTTGTTCGCGATATTCGTCGTATCAACGACATCTCTCTGCATGCGGCTCATGCCGGCATGATCATCCTAGGGGGTGGAATCGTAAAGCATCACATTGCCAATGCGTGTCTCATGAGGAATGGAGCAGATGCAGCGGTTTTCATCAACACAGCCAATGAATTTGATGGGAGTGATGCTGGAGCTCGACCTGATGAGGCAGTGAGCTGGGGCAAAATTAAGGCGGAGGCGAAGAGTGTCAAGGTGTATGCTGAGGCTACGGCTGTTTTTCCTATGATTGTGGCCGGCAGCTTTGTCAAGGCCGATAGAGAGGGAAGAAGAAGTGTGGGAAGTAAGAAGGCGGAGGGGAATGGCACCAAGCCCTAGATGAAGGGTAACAAGGCGTTTACTATTGGCAATAAGGCAGAGGCAAATAGTACAAAGGCGAAGGTGAGTGGCAACCGTGTTTTCGCGTTCACGATCGAGGGCTGGGATTGAGCGTAATATCGTTCCAGCAAACTCAGTGGAACGAGGCATCGCTTCGCAAGATTCGGACACTCGAAGACCTCATTCGGTCTAATGGTGAACACGATCAGGGCCATGGTCGGAGACATATCTGTGTTGGCGAGACAGGCAGGTACTACTGAGCGAACGCATGCTGAGGCGTGAATTCGAAGCCGGTCGTGTTTACCCACAAGATTCAGGCATGGACAGCCTAGTCAGCAACCTCAAGCACGCACCTGGTCATCCTATCGCTTCTACCGCCTCATTACTCACAGGACAATCTGGAAGATCATGCACAATCGCCCTCCTTCCTAGATGTAAGCACAAAGCCAAAATCCAACAAAAACAAATACTTCTACATTGCATCTACTATGCCCACATCACAATCGACCACAACTTGAACTGGCTGAACAGGTTGAAGAGGCTCTCTGGTCGTTGCATACGCATATACACCACCGCTAGCATTTAATGCCCCTTAATATCATCCTATTGCCTCAACCGCCCCGTGTCTTACACACAACTTGCAAAGTTATGCACAATCTGGTGACGCATAACCAAGCACCGAGTCCTCAGGTAACAATTCCTTATGCATCACAATTACCAGCCTCACCGCAATCGATAATAAAGTGAAGCGGCTTGAAAGGTCGAAGAGGAGGTTCTGCTAATTATTGCATACGCTGGTACACCATCCGAAGCTTCTCGGGGTTAAAGGTGGCGCTTTAGTTCGGTTGGCAAACCGAATCCAATTCAATCTTGCCAATCTTCGGGGATTAGGATGAAGTCAGATGGAATCGATGCTGCGAGGCTTTTCAGACATTAGCGACTACCGACAAAATCTTTCGCCCACATGGTAGGATACCCACATATTATAGTAGTCATCGTCTGCAGGTCAGTCGAGTGCGCAGCAAAGAAGAACGACAATAACGAGCTCCTATGAATAAGGTGTAAGCGCAAAGATCTTGATCAGTATAGAGAAATCTGAGTTCACCTACGAATGCAGCCATGATTGCCTTCACTATACAGACTCTAAAGACTGCAACCATATCTGACATCTGCCACCAGCAAAAGCCGAAAAGAAAGAGCAGCTCGCAAACAACTAGCTCCGATCACAATCGGCCAACTCAAATTCCGCTCGGTATAAATTTACTTGACGATGTGTGCCTACAAGGCGAGATGTTGTTACCTCCAGTACACAGCGTCGAGAAACTGCGTTCATACGTGCGACGACAAAAGCAAAACATAGGAGAAAAACTTGAAATGAACTTAACAATTTCCCAAACCTTGGCTCACGAGGAGAAAGACATCCAAGCTACATCGTTTGAGTTTCAGAACATAGGGTTAGAATACTACCACGGTGGCGGAGCTAGCTTTTTCTGAGCGTAGTAGTTTATGTAACACGCCGCTTCCCAGCAGCTATCATGCACGCGCACTCTTTCAACATTGACTCAGCGCACCCAGGACACTTGACAAACTACGAACACGAGGTACCTCAAAACCTGCAACATGAAAGTGGCACAGACCGCGTCACTGCTTGCGCTAGCATTTGCTCAACCTGCACTAGCGGAAACCTTCACCGATCAAAAGTGCTTCTGTGTCTCGGATACCGAAGTGGGCTACATCATGACTTACACGTACAATCGAACTTAGGGCGATCCTAGCACGGGATTCGTTTGGCATCGACAGGGGTTACAACCGCGCAAGAGTGCTCATGTCTGTCCAGACCTATGCGGTACGGAGTGTAATGCCGATCGTTCTGAGTGCTGGGACGTTCCCCAATTGGACTGGTGTAACCAAGGTCTAACATTCGCGGCGTCGCCAAAGGAACCATTTACTCTTTGTGTCGACGACGAGGGGGTAGAATACTATGCCAATGACTACGAGTTCAAGATTGGGGGAAAGAGGGTATCGTTCCTGCCACAGCATCCCAAAAAGCGTCAACATCGAGAGAAGCTGTTCAGCTGTGCTTCAGAATGTCGGCACGCGTGGCGAGAGAAGGAAATGAGATCTGCCTGCAGTCATATGAACACAAACAAGAAAAGTAAACACTATGACGAAGCGGTTCCATGCGGCTGGAGCTGGAGTCGTGGAAAGCTCAGAGAAAAGGTCAATAGATCGTATGGCGGACTAGCGACTTGCCGAAGTGATCAGTATGAGCTGTGAAGATCATTGGACTAGCTCACGTTGCCGAAGATAGCAAGCCTCATATCGAAGCGATTGGAAACATGCTAAACCCATGATTGCCTAAAGCAGTTTAGTAAGGGTCGTAAGCTAACGGAACCCTCATCACCAATATAACACCCTCTGATCCTTCCAGGACCCCTAACAACATTATAAAAGTGTCTATCAACTCTCTATCGTACTTTCTCTTTGCCATGGCGTGACGAAGAACATGATACTCCACGAGCAAGATCAGTACAAACCTGCCCCATCAAATTCATCAAGCACTCTTCAAGTCCTATCATACTTTCATTCAAGCACCCTCAACCAAACACTTTTATCAACCTTACTCTATTACAATGCCTTCAACACGCTTTTCTTCTCGCGCTCTCCAGGCCGCTTCTCAGCGCGCTCTTCGGCCTCTTGTCGTCGCACCACTGTAGTGGAAATCATTGACCTTACCCCCCGACAACGGAGCTGCACAACGGGACATTGAGCATTGGAAGAACATCTTTACGACGAGCGTTGGTCAAACACATTTGAAGAGTGGTACGACCGGTCGTGCCTTGAAGACGATTTTCACTGTACCTTGGTAACAGTTCTACAATAATGGTGGCGCTGTTCCTATATGCTGCCCTCACCAAACCTACGAAACTCCTAGGCTCAAAGGCCTTGACAACAGCACTCGAGACGACCGATTTGATCAGTATACTCGACACATTCTTTTCTACGGCACCACCTTCACCCTATTTCTCGGGCAAAGCCCAACCAAGGTCTTCAATACCTCCCGAGCCAGCCTCACCCGACACGACTCGAGCGTATCCACTCCTTCAGCTACATCCAGCGAAAATCGTGTCTATATTGTCTGGACACACCCGGACGCTATGCCGAGCGCAGCACCCGCAGAGAAGGAGCCAGGAAAGGAAAGCACAGTCCCCTGTCGCTAGCCGTCGACGACAAAGCTCATTTAGTACAGGATCCTAATACTTCAAGAACCACGGTTACTGACAAAGATAAGCAAAAGGCAAATCAACAACTGTTGAAAGACGCGGTGATGATGAATTGTGAGGTGTCGGGTACAGCAGATGGAGGGATGAAACTCTTAGCCCGAGCCTCACTGAATAAACAGCAGCAGCTCGGCCTGCATAAGTGTGGCCTGGACCCAGGGACTCATTTCGAAAGGGTTGCTAATTTTTCTTTGGTGCTGTGGTGCTGTTTGGTGGTGGTTGTGTCTTCCTACTGTAGAGGTTCTACTTTCAAGTGTCGCCAAGCTCGTGCTGTGAATAGAAGATATTGGGTAGGAAGGGATGTGAGTGGCTTCATGTTGTGAATTTGGATGTGCAGCTTGAGATGTCAGGGTTTTGGAATGTGGATTCTGCATATGAAGTGGACGAGGAAATGTGAGAAGGCGGACATGTTGATGGTGCAGACATATTAAACAAGTCATTGGCATCTATAACATCTGTCAATCGCAGAAGGCTTCTAGGTTGAGCATGTATTTAGCATTCAGCACTATCAAGACAAGGAAAACATTTGCATTGATTCATACTACTTTTGCGCCATAAGTATGAGATATTTCCTATTACTCTCTAGCTCAAACTTCGGTACCAATTCGAACGTCCAGCGTTGTTGATCCTGATTATTCATGTCATAAACTCTTCTCTTCCACTCAACCAAGCTATTGTTCCCAGGTCTGAGCTTTCAATCGCCGTCGCACAGAGCAAAAGCAGGCACATGCTCACCACGAGTATTGCTTCTGAGACACATTCTAGCACTCTTCTTCATAGCGGTGTTCTTATTAGCATTCTCCATCATGGCAGTTTTCTTCATGACACTCTGCTTTATAGGACTCTTCTTCAGAGCACTCTTCCTTAGTGCACTCTTCTTCAAAGCGCCCTTCTTCCTGAAGTCACGTGCTTCAATCAATCACGACCATGACCAATCCCACGAGCACGCACATAGCGCCCTTTGGCGTCGTAATCGTCGACCACCACTTCGCTATGCTTTGAGATCGTGTCAGTTGCCTCCCCGTCTGGTGGTGTGAGCACAAGCTTGGGCACTGAGATCGAGCTTGTGGTGATGCCTTGTTGCTTCAGTGATGCAAGTGTAGTGAGCATTGCTGTGATGTTTGGTGAGAATGGGAAATGAGACGACGACATTGAAGAAGTTGGTGAGGTCGGGGACGATGGTGTCTCACTGATGCAGCCGAGAGTGTGATACGAATGCTCACTTGCAGCATGACTGTACTGGCGAGGTAGGAACGTTGGCGGCGAGGTGTATGTGCTCTCATTTTGCTCGACATAACCAGCTTTTGCAGCATCATAGTCGACGCTCGGGCTTGCATCGATGGAATGGGAGACACCAGCATCGTGGCACTCTGCGTACTCGACATAGGATACTCCCCCTTCGTCAAATGGTACCTGGCTGGCACCTTTTTCGTCGTCATCCTCGTCATCAGATTCAATGGCGTGGACAGTGACGTTGATCGGTGAAGCTTGTGCTGGAGCGATGCGAATGTTTGTTGGCACGGGTTTGTTATCGTGGGCTGGTGGACTTGCAAAGATGCCAGCATTGAGATCTTTATATTCAAGATCGTCTTCAAGTGTAGTTGAGAAGGTGGTAGCTTCGGTGCTGCAAAGACCCATACTCTGCTTGACCAAATGTTTGTCGTCTTCTGCTTTGATTTCGAACGATAGCTGGTCTGAGCCATGTCTTCGTTGCAACTTTGGTCTTGGTGAACACATGGCGGTGGTGATGGTTGGAGAAATGGGTGTCGATGCGGTGATGGGTGATTTCATTGAATTTCGACGTGCAGCTTTTGCGGCGAAAGATCCAGTGAAGTTGAAGATGGCAATATCAGAGAGGAGGAGGCGAGCTCTTTTAGATGTGCGAATCTGAGTGCTGGACTTGGTGTCATCAGAGACATGCTGAGGTGTCATGGTGAGAGACATAATGAGACAGATCGTTGTGCGTTCAGTGGTTGAGGTTGGGAATGTAGGTTGAGCTAGTCGACAATAAGTTGCGCGGAGTTCGTGGAAGCTAGTATGTGTGGTTATATAGCAAGTGCAACGACCGGCGAAGCACAAACAGCTTGATGTTGGATAAAGTGTTTGAATGTCGGTTTGTTTTTGCTTGGTGTGGTATTCTATGATATTCTTGTTGCGGACAAAATGTTGAAGCAAGACGGGAAGTCACGAGTATTATAAGCTGTACATATGTTTTTTCACAATGTACCTGCTGCCTATTGTGCAGATCCGAAACACGGCCACAATGAGTCTCACTTGATCAATACAGGTAGTGAAGCAAGAGCGCGAGGCCGGCGGTAATGTGACTGGCTGATGTCAGAGAGCCGCTGAGACCTGTCTCACTCTGCTATTGTGCGCTTGTCTTGTTTTATATTTTCAGCGTGTCTTGATTTCAGAGAGCAGGCGAACATGATTGTTTCTGGCTCTTTGTTAATCAATTACCTGAGGCAGGGACGATTGTGTGAGAGGTACGACATATTGCGTAAAAAGAGGGGCGTGCAGGGAGGCGTGCGGGAAAGGCTTGTAGACGTGCATAATGTACGTATGAATCACACACACGAAACCTGCTTGCCTTGACCTACCTCTTGCCCCAGGCACTCATTACATTAGTGCTGCCTTGTTGGTGGACTATTGGGATGAGCGCCGAAAAGTGGCTGAATGATAAGCTTACGCGTAGATCAGCAACTACATCTCAAATGTATACGTCCTCGTGCATTGTAGTTCTACATCCTTCTCCTCTCGGACTCGGACTTGTTTCAGCTGCGACAGCTACAACAGCTTCTCGGACTAAATTCGTTGTGAAGGTGAGATTGCAAGAGGTAGTGGTTCCGAGTCATCCGTCCGAGCCTCAAAAGCCTCAAACACGTCCTCACCTGCGTACGATAGTAGCGTCAGATCTGCGACACCGAGTTTCACCAAGTTTACTCAGCTGAATTGTCCTTGACAAATGCGAGTTCGAAGAGGATCACAGCGCTATCGTTCCTAAATGCTACAGTTCCCAAAAACACAATGGTACCATACCAAAAGAGATTTATAGCGAAACAAGAAGGTGGTCACGCGACCTGATTGGACAATGGAAAGCCTATCTTGCAAATCGCATTCATTCGTCACTGGCTGAAGCTAGCTTCGATATCACCGTCGCAATGGATAAGCCTATATCAGCGCTGGTCGCTGGCTGTCAGCTGAACCTGGACGCTCTCAGTATCACCTCCAGCAGAACCCTTGGATCAGAATCAATAGCGCAATGCTATTCTCAGCACCACTCATCCTCGGCCTAGCTCTAGGAGCTTGCGCATCAAGACACCCTGGACCTTTCTCCAAAGAAACAAAGCAGAAAAGATGGGGGAGCGCTCTTAGTAATGATGTTGTTCGCCGAAGCGCTGGTAGTGCCAGAGCTCCTTTGGTCAAAAGAGCTGACACAATCAGCCCAAAGATTTTCATTCTAAGCCTGGTAGGAATAACTGCAAAACACTTCACAGGCCTCCGCGACTAAGTATGGTGACAGTTCGACTCAGAAGCAAATGTTTGGTATAGAGTAAGTGTGAAGATGTTCCTGCGCGCAACGTGAATCTTCTTGCTGATACAGGTCTGCAGAACTATCCTACAATATTGGAGCAAAACATTACTCTACCCGGAGCGTCCCCTCTCTTCCCGGACGCACATTGCATAGCTAGTGGAGAAGTCTGTCAGTTTACACTTGGTGAAGGAGGTAAGCTCAAGATTCTACGAGATCGGCAAAGGCACATTAAGGCTGACTATCATTCTCTTATCCAGAAATCAATGCTGCTGGATCTGCACAGGCACTCGTCCTCTCAGATACTTTCAACCTAACCCAGACATACTTCCTCATTGCCGGAATAGCAGGCGTCAACCCTCATGTCGCGACTACTGGAGCCGTCACCTTTAGCCGCTTCGCCATCCAGTTCGACCTTCAAATGGAGTTTGATGCTCGCCAGATTCCCTCCAACGACTCCTCTGGATATTTCCCTCAAAATTCAGACTATCCTGATGAGTCCAATGGTATCGATTACCCTGGCTCGATATACGGCACTGAGGTATTTGAACTCAACAACAATCTTAAGGAGAGATTCGTATATCTGGCCAAGCAAGTCAAGCTGAACGATAGTGTCAGCGCTCAGAAATACCGTGACAAGTACCCCTACGCTCCCGCCAACCAGCCACCAACTGTGGTCGAATGCGATACTGGCACCTCCAACGTCTACTGGTCTGGTAGTGTTCTTGGCGATGCCTTCTCCAACTATACATCCCTCCTCACAAACGGAAGTGGCCTTTACTGCGCTTCCCAACAAGAAGACAATGCCATCTTGGAGATCCTGCTTCGTGGGGAGCTTGCTGGCAGGATGGACTTCTCACGTGTTGCAGTCATGCGCACTGCCAGTGACTTTGATCGCGCTCCTCCTGATGAAGATGAAGTGTTTCATCTTCTGTATGCTTCTCAGAACGGCTTCGGTATTTCTGTTGCAAACATCTTCATCGCAGGTTACGAGATTGTACAAGATGTACTGATGTACTGGAATGGAACGTACGATCGTGGTCTATTGCCCGGGAACTACATTGGAGATGCTTTTGACTCTTTGAACTACTTTATTGCTCCGGATATAGGGTGAGTTTGTGATGGTCTTTTCGCAAGAACAACCTCATGCTGACTGTATGTTAGAGCTCCTGAGTACTACACGGTTGAACAGTAGTCAACACACTCTTCTCTATACTTTGTGATTGGATAAGCAGAGTGTATAACTAGGATGTTTCGAATGTACAAGACCGTGTTTAGTAATCCTCATAATCTCATAATAGACAAACATGAAGCAGATCTAACACACAACCAAATGGCATCTTGACAAACAATATTTATGGCAATCTAACCACAGCAATCGTGACACTTCCTTAAGATCTTTCCCATTCCTTTCCAAATATACTCTTACGCAATTCTCTCCTGGGACGTGGAATCAATTTTTGACATTGAAAATATTCTTTGATATCAGCACTCGTCACAAGGCGATTTGAATGAAATTCATAAGAAGAATAGTCTAATATCCTGGATGTCTTGCAATTGAGATCTCACCCTTCTTTGATTCTCACGAGTATTTTTAGGACTTACGGCACTCTTCACAAATAGCGTTTCAGGTGTGTTCAGTCCTGTCGAGTCGCTCCTTCTCCAACCGATCCTTTTGGGTGAGTGATCCCCAGACCTACTCTTTTGCTCTTTTATTATTACCTCTAGTACCATCCACACAACCTCATCTTCATTCTCTCCTCAACTCCTCAACCACCATCAACCCAATTTATAGACTCGACTTGTTTATCATGGCTAACGCTCAAGCCCTGTCAGAAAAGCTTGAAGCTCTTCACGCACAACTGGAAACCATAGAAGACGCCAAGGCAGCGCTCGACAGCAACTCAACTGTTTGTACCACGATGCGAATAGTATGACCATGTTACTGACACAAATTGTAGCTTCTTCTGGATATGTCTCGTGTCTTTCTGGACCGCTGTTCTGCTCTAGGACTAGACCTGGAAGAGAGAGAAGCTGAGAGCTCTGCAAACGCTCACACTGAAGCTCATTGGCAACAACCACCACCTCTCACTTCCTTACAACAATATCTGAGCCAACAGAACTCACCGTCATCGACTCTCAAAATCACGACTCCTGCCTCGCGTCCTCCGACCACTCCAGACCCAAATCCAGTGAGGACTGCTGTAAACTCACACTCTGGCTTCAAAGAGAAGGTATGAACATCATGTTGATGATTCTCGATGAGTGTAGCTAACTCTTTGATCAGAAGTATCGTTTTGTCCTCGTGCTTGTGGATGGTAACGACTATCTGGTGAGTACATCAAGAGTTTCTACACATCTCCATCTTTTGTATCTTGTGGAAGGAGGCTGCCTTTCACACGACAGTCAAGCATGAGGAATTGATCAGACGATCATGTATACTGGAGCAGGTCCTTCGGAGATTCGACATCATCCTGATCATCTTGATGACTCTTGTCCCCCATGAAAGTCCAATCACCTACACTTGTTATCCGAAGCACTTCGCCCCCACCAGCATAACCTTAGTTTCTTTGGTGTGAGATCTGTTGAGAGGACTATAATGCTAATCATGACTTAGTTTCCAAATGAGGAGCTTCGCCAAGGAGCTGATGGCGGCGCTGGGTGTGCTCACTTGCTGGAAGCGATCTTGTCCAGCTCCCTTGCCGAGACTGAAGGACAGGACTACCAGCTTGTAGTTCGCATCTACGCTGATGCACAGAAGCTTGCCGAGTCGTCCTCAGTTCAAGATTCCCAAAGCATTGAACAGCTGGACTCTATCAGAGACTTCATGGCCGCATTCAATGGGGCTAGCTCTTCTTTTGATTTTGTGGATGTAGGGACCAGATCAGAAGCTGTCTTTGACAAGATCAGAGGTATGAATTTGGAATTATTGCGACGAACTCTGTTCTAACGTTTTCTCAAGACAATCTTCGAATCTATCGTGCACACCCCTCTTGTCGACGTTTAGTACTTGGTATTTGCAACAATGCTTGCTATCTGCCTTTGATAGAGAGTTTGCAACCGGGGTGCGATCATGTCAGCCTTCTACAATGCACAGTAGACCCCTCTGCACAATTTTCCACCCTCGGTTTCGACATCTTGGACGTCACATCTCTATTCCACACTGCACCAAGATCCCCAATTGCAAGTCCTGCTCCTGCAGCCCAACCAACCGTCGGTGCACCTCAAGCAACATTCGTAAATAAGGGGGGCAGAGTGAAGAAGATAGATCCTGAATCTAGCTCTGCGTCAAGCATCAGATCTTCCCCTTCGAAGCAGTTGGGTTCTTTCCGCACCTCTTCTGCGCAAGCTCAGCGTGGCAAGGCAAGCCGAGTCCCAATTAATGCCAATGGAGAAAGAGTCGACCCGCCAGCGCCCAAATATCCACAAAAGCAGTTCAATGACTTTAAGGCATTGTCCAAAAAGAGACAGTTTTGCAACGACTACCATCTCAAAGGCATCTGTAGTACTGCGGCATGTCCTTTCAGACATGAACCTCTGAACCCCATCCAGAAACAGATGTTGGCTATGTTAGCCAGAACTGTGAGGTGTTCAAAGAAAGGCAATTGCCGTGACGAACGATGCTGGATGGGGCATCGTTGTCAGAGGCCGGACTGTGACAGTTTTTGTACATTCTCGAAGAACCAACATGATATTGATACACTAGTCATCAATGGATCAGCATCCCCTTCCCCAAGCAAGATTGTGAGGACAGTACCATCTTTGACCATTACCGCAGGTGTAAGTGCTTGGGGCCAAGTCGTAGCTCGTCCCCGTGTCAACGACGAAAACTTCCCACCCCTTGGCTCTACCTCTAAGGAGCAAAATAAGCAGAAGTGGCAGGCTTATGCCGCTGGAGGCGATGACATGGAATCAGCGACATCCATCGCAGCTGAGCTAGACCACGAAAGTCGATCAACATTAATCACACCAAGTGGCGAAGACTCAGAGGCTGGTGGCTCCCCTCAAGAATTTGATCTGATTGATTGGGATGATGAAGACCGTCCAACAATTGCAAGTGGTGTGGGTGACACCACGACCTCTCTTCTTAGCCATTGGAAGCGTGCAGCAAAACACCGATCAGCAGCGATAGCAAGGCTATATGAAGACTCTGGCGAAGACACTACTCCGGAGAGTAGTCCTTCCAAGATTGATTCACAAGAGTTGCTGGAAGCTTTTGATGTGGCAGACGATGAGATTGTAGGATATCCAGTTCTTGGGCTGGCGATTGCTCAAGCAGAGGGAGAGTCAGACACTGTGGAGGAAACGAGCAGAGAAGATAACGAAGATGACAGCGAGGAGTTGTAAGGCGGAGGTTATGTAGTTACACGGTCACATTTGACGAGGTGTCCTTGTCGAAGAAGTCTTTCAGGTTGTCCAGATATTGCGTACTTAGCTTAGCTAGGTATGTCTTGAGTCTACCAATTACGCGATGTATCAATGGACTTTTCACACCTCTAAGTAAGATATGTAGGATTGCTACATGTACACTTGTTGTATTGGAATGTCACCGCCGAATGTCGTCTCATCGTTCATCTAACTCAAGCCATTTTGGGCGATCACTACATCATGTCTCCATTCAAAATGCAACTAATCATGATCATCAAGTATTGTGCATCACGATCGAGGACATGATTGCGCATCGGAAGGCGCGTTCAATGGAAGAATCACTGTTCACACCAGAGAAAGAACACTGGTCTGCAAAGTTCCTCACAGGCTCACCTTAAGGTATCTCTGAGACTCTTCATGCACGAAGCACTACCCCGCGCTTTTCTCGTATTCTGCCCATTGGCATTTAAGCATGAATGTCACCCTGGCCTCGGTTGTCGATCCCGCGTCTGTGTGAACGAATCAGGAACGCCTTTGACGTACCAGTTTCGTGATATTTCTTTAGGGCTGGATTGCAGAATGAGGATGAGGCTATCTTGTGTTGCGTCGGAAATGTGCTTCATGGTGACTTTTGCATTGAGCTGATTGCAGGACTGTGTTAAGTTGAAAAAGCAGCACAACAAGTGAGAGAGCAGAGAAGATACCCCTGTGACGAATAGAACTCAATCTACATCTCGATACAGGTACTCGTACTTGACAAGGAGAGATCGTCGCTGTCTCACTCGAGTCGCCAACACACATTGACGCAGGGAGTGTGAAGATCAATGATACCAAGGCCAAGAAAGTCCACCTTCTCCATTGACGTTTGCCTTGTCTTCGTCTTTCATTCGTTCTTTGTCCTTTTGATATCGCGATCCATACAGCGCACACTACATCACGGAGGATAGGGAGAGGACGATTGTCACATCTATCAACCCCTATCATTCTTGCTGCTGGGCACGAACTCGTATTATCTTAACATCTTTCATCTTTCCTCCATATGGGAAAGGTCTTCCAGCTCTGATATACAACTGATCTGGTCCACGCCCTCAGCTTTCTAGCTTGTGCTGCATTCCTTATAGACAGGCAGGCATATATACAACACTCTTCCACTTCTCCAGTATACAGTATCTTGATTCCCGAATCTGAACGAGTAAGAGCATCTACATAACAGTCTAAGAGCACCACCAACAATGGCAACACCACCCCGTCGACCATCTCTCCAACGAAACGCCCCTCTCCAAACACTCGCTCAATCATCCTCCACAGCAGCCTCGCCCTCATCATCTAACCACTCCACCACCACATCCCCAACAACAACAACCTCTTCCACAGCCACGACATTACCCTCATTCACCTACACAACGTCCCCTTCCGTCTCACCAACCCGTCCATCCACCTTCTCCGCTGCAACTGCAACAATACCCGCTCTCGACAATTCAAGCCCCCTCACACACACACGTTCACGTTACAATTCCCTGCCCAGTCTAAGTCCACCCGCCGTAGCGTTATCGGCACCAGCTGTACCGACTATGGCTGCGACACCACGCACATCAGTTGCTTTTGGGAGCGGCGAGAGCTGGACTCTGCAGCCGGGGAGTGGATTTGGATTTAATTTGGATGTGGGAATGGGCTCGTTGACACCGCAGGATACGATGATGAGGGATGGGATGGGGATGATGACGCCGAGGAGGGGAGCTACTGTGGTGGGATGGGCGGTTGATGCTGATGGGGATGCGCTGATGATGGATGTGTTTTGAGAAGGAGAAGGTCATCTAATAAGAGGCGGTTCATATAGAAGGTGCAAAGAGCACAAAGGGCACATGGGCAAAGACGTTACGGACGACGTGTATTGTCCTGTCCCTACACTCACACAGCCAATACATCTGCGGACTACTGGGCAAGGTCAAAACGTCAAGACAGCACTTCCATCAAGGAAATGCTGGTGGTCTATTGTCAGGTCCGTTCGGTCACTGGTTGCGACGACTTCGATTTGAGTGATACGCCTAGCTGGTCGACATTGACCGTCTGGGATGACGTCTCGGTATAGTGAAAGCTGGTTTTGAAGCGGTGCAATCTAGCTTCACAGAACAAGGACAAGGACAAGGGCAAGATTCATCCTCTGAGCCAGGCCACCCTTCGAGAACAAGACCCGGGGATATTGGCAGCTAAGCGAGTTCTGGAGGTACACGGCGGGCCTGTGGTAGAAAGGCGTGTATAGTGCATGGTCATGAGGTACACCTCGCACTTGGATGTGTGCAGCCTGGACATGGACATAGCAGCCTACTGCCTCAATTCATAGCCGCGGTGTCGTACGTAACTCGCCGAGAAGCTTGAACAGAAATGGTTAGACGTTTGGATGGAGGCTGATGTGGAGAGAAATACTGTACTCGTCATGCATGCTGGCTAAAATCAATCACCAAGGAGGATTTAGATCTGCTTACCTAAAAGTGAAGTGAGGGGTTTGGATAAAATGCTTAGCGTAGACTTAGTCGCCATTTAGCCTGGTCGAAACGAAGGATGGCTTGCATAATTTCATCACCTGCCCCTGCCCCTGCCTTGCCCCACGAACCCCATTGACTCCCCCACACCATCTTGCATTTAGCCAGGCACCACATTCTCGCCTCTAGCCCATGCTAAACAGGCACTAATCGCTCGCACGCGCGGGCTCCAGCTTCTGGCCGACTAGAGTGTGGAGTAAAATGCCTGCTCGACTCATTCTAGCTGCCCCTCGTCCGCACTTTGCTGTCATTGAGCATCAAGGCTTGTATTCTTGCGCCACATGTACAGACCGGCATCTTGCGTTATGTGGAAGAAAAAGGTTTGACCAGCATCTAGTCTTCTTGTGGTATTTGTATAAGATGCTCCACGCCCGCTGCGCTTGAACACATTTCTTTCTCCCCTCTCATCCCTCTCTCATTCCATACCTTAAGACAAGATGGTGGCATACAAGGCGGCTGCTATTGCCTCCCTCCTCGCCGGTGCGGCCTCTGCTGCCGTCACCAACGCGCAGACTTCCCTCCGCATTCTCTACCAAAACAACCTCAACCAGACCGACGATGTCAACCACATCTCCGTCATCATGCTTGATCCCATGAAGCAAGTCGACGCCGACAATGCCTGTGCAAACATCAACGAGAACTTGCTTAACAAGCTCAACATCATGGCGAACAAGCAGGACCTCCTGCCTCAATTCTCTTATGTTGAGATGGCTGGTTACACTCCCATGGCGGCTTCGCAGTCTTTTTGGATTCAGGACAACATGGTCTTGACTGCTACGCAAGGTGGTAATAGCTTCCAGTTCGGCAAGGCTACTGACTTTCAGGGCCAAATGTTGCCGGTGCTCTGCACGAACACTTATAATGGCAACAATCCTGGTGGTTATGGTCCTCCTCAGGCTGGTTCTGGTGTCACCGTCAATGCAGCAATGAGCAACCAGTATACTGGTTTCCGTAACAAGAAGGCTTTTAGATTCCTTGGTATTCGCTATGTATGTTTGAATGAACGAAGTAGTAATGGTTGTAAGCTAATATACATTAGGCTCAAAACCCTGGTCGATTTGAGTACTCTACCATCAACAACGCCACGAACCAGAACTTCCAGGCTCAAACATTTGGTTCTCAATGCCTTCAGCAGTATGGCGGTGGATCAGAAGACGTATGTTATTGTTTTCTTGCAACTTATACTTGATGGAAGCTGATATCATCTATTTAGTGCTTCTTCCTCAACATTCAAACTCCTTACCTCCCTGCTAAAGGTTCCAAGGCAAACCTTCGCCCCGTCCACTTCTGGTAATTGAACATCTATATCAGAAATTATGAAAAGTTATCTAATAATTATTTTCTAGGATCCACGGAGGTGGTTTTACTGGTGGTTCAGGTGCTGGCTACAATGGTGACCAGCTTGCTTCCCGTGAAGATGTGGTGACTGTTACCATCAACTATCGTCTTACTACGTATGGTTTCCTTGCTGTTCCCGGCACTGATGCCAAGGGTAACTATGGTATGTTGATGCTTCAAATGTATAATTTATCAGTATTAACAAAAGTTTCAGGTATTGGTGACCAGATCACTGCTCTCAACTGGGTCATCAAGAATATTCGCTTCTTTGGTGGTGACCCAAAGCAAATCACCATTGCAGGTCAATCTGCAGGTGCAGGCTCTGTCAGAGTTCTTCTCGGCTCGCCTCTTGCCATCGGCAAGTTCCAAGGTGCTCTCGCCGAATCCAACCTCGGTGGTGGCAAGGCTCTCGGTCTTAGCGGCACGTACTCGACCACTTACTCCACCTACGACACCATCTCTCAATCCTTCAGCAGCTCTGGTGGCAACAGAATCTTCACCCAAGCCGGCTGCCCCGCCAACGAGACCGCCCAACAAGGTGTTGACTGCCTGCGTAACTACGCCGGTGATCTCTCCCAACTACCCAACCAGCCCCGCTACGTAGTCCAAGACGGCACAATCGTCAACACGCCCGAACTCGAAGTC
>Ga0160429_1000309_pt1 | contig 53549 bp, 42 predicted proteins | sample SolpanmetagenomR_FD_108199 | JGI IMG/M metagenome (GOLD analysis project Ga0160429, IMG submission 108199) | Solar panel surface microbial communities from Lawrence Berkeley National Laboratory, California, USA - R | ecosystem: Engineered > Built environment > Solar panel > Unclassified ... | reverse complement strand
TTTCTCAATGCCGGTTTTTTGCGAGATTTCGGAAATTACCTCAGCTTTGGTCACGTTGGTAAGGGGGGGTACTAGAAGTGAAAAAAAAATATCGGGCGGATAATCAGCCGTTTTCGACGTAAAACCTTGCCCGGCAAGTGGTTCGTCATGCGAAACGGAGCGCAAAGGTACTCCTTAATTCTTGTTCGGCCAATGGAAACTTCCAAGTTTTTCCCGCGGCCAATTTATTCTGCCTCATTATTTTGCTCGAAACTGCATCGGCTACGGCCCCGATTCCCATCCCTTCGTTCCTGGCGCAGGCCCTGCTGGCCTGGTACCCGCGGCACCGCCGCGACCTGCCCTGGCGGCACACCCGCAACCCCTACGCCATTTGGCTGTCCGAAGTTATTCTCCAGCAAACCCGCGTGGCGCAGGGCTTGCCGTATTACCTTGATTTTCTGGCTTCTTACCCCACCGTGCACGACCTGGCCGCCGCGCCCGAGCAGGAGGTGCTGCGCCACTGGCAGGGCCTGGGCTACTACTCGCGGGCTCGCAACATGCACCACACCGCCCAGCAGGTGGTGGGCGAGTACGGCGGCGAGTTTCCGGGTAGCTACGCCGGCCTGCGCCAGCTGAAAGGCGTGGGCCCCTACACGGCGGCGGCCATCGCATCTTTTGCCTTTGATGAGGCCGTGGCGGTGCTCGATGGCAACGTTTTTCGGGTGCTGGCGCGGGTTTTTGGGCTGCATTCCGACATTGCGGCGCCGAGTTCGCGCAAGGAATTCCAGGCTTTGGCCGACTTGCACCTGCCGCCGGCCCACGCCGCCGAGTTCAACCAGGCCATTATGGAGTTTGGGGCTTTACAGTGCACGCCGGTGAAACCCGACTGCCTGTTTTGCCCCTTGCAAAGCCAGTGCTGGGCCTTTCAGCACGGGCAGGTGGCGCTGCTGCCTGTTAAGAGCAAAGCCAAGGCCAGCCGCACGCGCTATTTCCACTACTTCGTATTGCGCCACGGCGAGCAGCTTTACCTAAAAGAGCGGCTGGCCGGCGACATCTGGCAGGGGCTCTACGATTTTACCCTGGCCGAAACTGACAGCGCTGACCTGTCCGCCGCCGAGGTGCTGCGCCACGTAGCAGCGCTGGGCGGCCAGCCCGACACTAGCCGCGTGGCCGAAGACCGGCCGGCCCCCGCGCTGCGCCACGTGCTGAGCCACCAGAAGCTGGAGGCGCGCTTTCACGCCGTGGTGCTGGCTGCCCCGCTGCCCGCAGCCGCTCTGCGCGATACCGGCCTGCGCGCCTACTCGGCGGCCGAGATTGAGGACCTGCCCAAGCCGGCGCTCATCAGCAACTACCTAGCTAAGGTGAGTTGAGGTGAGCCAATAGCCACTAGACCAACGGCGCGGGACTCTGCCCCGCTGGTCTAGTGGCTCATATTAGCCAGTATTATTAGCTAAGTTATTTGCTAATAATATTTGCAATTCAGAAATAAGTTTCGTACCTTTAACTCGTCAATGACAGCTGTGGTTGGCTGTCGCATTACGGTATTACAGGAAAAGTTATGGCAGGAGTAAACAAGGTTATTCTGGTAGGCAACCTCGGCAAAGACCCGGAAGTGCGCCACCTGGAGGGCGGCAACAGCGTGGCCCATTTTACGCTGGCTACCAACGAATACTACAAGGACAAGCAGGGTGCTCGTGTGGAGCGCACCGAGTGGCACAACATCTCGGCCTGGCGTGGCCTGGCCGAGCTAGCGGCCAAGTACCTCAAAAAGGGTACCCAGGTGTACATCGAGGGCAAGCTGCGCACCCGGCAGTACCAGGATAAGGACCAGCAGACGCGCTACATCACCGAGATTATCGCCGACGAGATTTCGCTGCTCGGCGGCCGGCCCGGTGGGGCCAGCCCCAGCACCGCCAGCCCCGCGCCCGAGGAAAGCGTGAGTCTGCGCCAGGAGCCCGAACTGGACCAACTGCCCTTTTAGACCGCAGATTTAACTAATTGCTACGAATACGCCTGCTGCGCAGGCCGACTAGGGGGCTGCTCGTCTTTGGCGGGCAGCCTTTTTGTTGTTGGGGGCGCCGGTTTCTGGAGAAACGGGCGTTGGGGCGGGGTGCCCGTTTCCTTGCCCAGCGAGTTTATCTTTGGGGAATTTCATTTGCTATGGCTAGGATATTGGTTGCGCCAACGGTTGTTCGGATAGGAATGGTGCTGGGGCTGGGGGCGGGCCTGGCCGCGTGCTCGGCGGCGCCCGATTTTACGCCCAAGCCCAAGGGCTACAACCGCATCGACCTGCCGCCGCACCGCTACCGCCAGCTGGGGCCGGGGCACCCCTACACGTTCGAATATTCGCAGCAGGCCAAGGTGCTGCGCGATTCGTCGTACCTGGCCCAGCCCGACTGGCTGAACGTGTACTACCCGCAGCTGCACGCCAATATCCAGATTACCTATACCAACGTGGTGCGCAACCGTCAGCTCTACAACAAGATGATGGAAGATGCGCGCAAGCTCACGGGCAAGCACCAAATTAAGGCCACCTCGATTGAGGAGAAGATTTTGCGCACCCCCAGCGGCCTGCGCGCCTCGGTGTTTGAGCTGGAAGGGGAAGTGCCCAGCCAGTTTCAGTTTTACACCACCGACAGCACCAAGCACTTCTTCCGAGCGGCACTCTACTTCCGCACCGCTACCCAGAACGACTCGCTGGCCCCGGTGATTGAGTATGTGAAGTACGACATGATACGGATGCTTAATTCGCTGAAATATACTAAGTAAGCACCTGGTATGCTTCTCCGGCTCCGGCAGTGGCTGCTGATGCAGCTTTTCATTGTGTACCTGCGCTACCTCATCGGTGGGGCCTTCGTGTTCGCGAGCCTCATCAAACTAAAGGGCCACCGCTTCACAACTGCCGACGGCTCGGCGCTGCCGCTGCACTCGGCTGGGCATTTTTTTGAAACGCTCTATCAGTCGGGGCTCTACTGGCAGTTTCTGGGGATGGGGCAACTGGTGGCCGGTCTGCTGCTGATGACGCAGCGCTACGCCCGGATGGGGGCGCTGGCGTTTTTGCCCATCATCGCCAATATTTTCGTCATCACGCTGTCTTATGATTTTGGCCTGACGCCCGTCATCACCGGCCTGATGCTGCTGGCCAGCCTGCTGCTGGTGTGGTGGGAGTGGCCGGTGCTGCGCGTGCTGGTGAACCAGGCGCCCCGGTCGCTGCCACCCTCGCGGCTAGGCGCCGCCGCCGTGTGGGAACTCACGGGGCTGGCTCTATTCTTATTCACCTTTGGCTACCGGGCGCTCTACGACCAGTATAATGTACTGCTGTGGATGGGCGTCTGCCTGCTCGTAGGGCTGCTGGGCTTAGCGGTGGGCCTGCGGCGGCGGGTGGCGCCGGCCGGGCTGGCCTAGGGCCGCAACTTAGTTGAGCACATGAGTAATTTCTTTCAAACCAAGCTTGAGTACCTGCGGGGCGTGGGCGCGCAGCGGGCGCAGCTGCTGGGCAAGGAGCTGGGAATCTTTACCTACGGCGACCTTATTCAGCGCTACCCGTTTCGCTACCTCGACCGCACGCAGTTCTACAACGTGGTGGACCTGCACGACGACTTGCCCTACGTGCAGGTGAAGGGCATTTTACGCGGCCGCGAGGTGATAGGGGAGGGGCCTAAGAAGCGCCTGGTGGCCAAGGTAGGCGACGCCAGCGGCGAGCTGGAAGTGGTGTGGTTCAAGGGCGTCAATTTTCTGGAAAAGGTCATCAAAAACCACCAGGAATACATTGTCTTTGGCAAGCCGACCATGTTCAACGGCCGGCCCCAGATGGCCCACCCCGAACTGGAAGAAGTAACCGAGCAGAAGGCCGGCCAGAGCTTTTTGCAGCCCGTGTACAATACCAGCGAAAAGCTCAAGAACTACCACCGCATCGACAGCAAGGCGATAATGCGCATGATGAGCGACCTGCTCAAAATCGCGCTGCCGCAGGTAACGGAAACACTCTCGCCGGCCCTCATCGAGCACTACGCCCTCATGGGCAAGGCCGAGGCCTTGCAGCAGATTCACTTCCCGCAAAACCCCGAGCTGCTGGAGAAGGCGCGGTTCCGGCTCAAGTTTGAGGAGCTGTTTTACGTGCAGCTCAAGCTGCTGCGCCAGAAAGACCAGCGCAAAGTGACTCTAGCCGGGCAGATTTTCAACGAGGTGCCAACGCTGACGCACTTCTATAAAAACGTGATGCCTTTCGACCTCACGGGCGCGCAGAAGCGGGTTATCCACGAGATTTACAAGGACTTCCTGGCGGGCCGGCAGATGAATCGGCTCTTGCAGGGCGACGTAGGCTCGGGCAAAACCATCGTGGCCTTCATCTCCATGCTGATGGCTGCCGACAACGGCGCCCAAAGCTGCCTGATGGCCCCCACCGAAATTCTGGCCGACCAGCACTACCAGGGCCTCAAGGTGTACGCCGACCAGCTGGGCATTAACCTAGGCAAGCTCACGGGCAGCACCCGTACCAGCCAGCGCCGCGTGCTGCACGAGCAGCTGCGCGAGGGCTCGATGCAGATGCTCGTGGGCACCCACGCCCTGCTCGAAGACGTGGTGCAGTTCCGCAACCTGGGCCTGACGATTATGGACGAGCAGCACCGCTTTGGGGTGGCTCAGCGCTCGAAACTGTGGCAGAAAAACCCCTACGTGATACCCCACGTGCTTGTGATGACGGCCACGCCCATTCCGCGCACGCTGGCCATGACGCTCTACGGCGACCTCGACGTAAGTGTGATTGACGAGCTGCCCGCCGGCCGCAAACCCATCGTGACGGTGCACCGCTACGATGCCAACCGCCTGAAAGTGTTTCAGTTCATCCGCGACCAGGTGGCTATCGGCCGGCAGGTCTACATCGTGTACCCGCTCATCGAGGAAAGCGAAACGATGGATTACAAAGACCTCACCGACGGCTACGAGAGCGTGAGCCGCGCCTTTCCCGACCTGCAAATCAGCATCGTGCACGGCCGCATGAAGGCCGAGGAGAAGGACTTCGAAATGGCCCGCTTCGTGAAGAAGGAAACCCAAATAATGGTGGCCACCACCGTGATTGAGGTAGGCGTGAACGTGCCCAACGCCTCGGTGATGGTGATTGAGAGCGCCGAGCGCTTCGGCCTAAGTCAGTTGCATCAGCTGCGGGGCCGCGTGGGCCGCGGCGCCGACCAGAGCTACTGCATCCTGATGACGGGCTACAAGCTGAGCAAAGACAGCCGCACCCGCCTCGAAACGATGGTGCGCACCAACAACGGCTTCGAAATTGCCGACATTGACCTGAAGTTGCGCGGCCCCGGCGACCTCATGGGCACCCAGCAGAGCGGCGTGCTCGACCTGTTGATAGCCGACCTAGCCAAGGACGGCCGCATTCTGAGCGAAAGCCGGGCCGCCGCCCAGGCCATCCTCACCGACGACCCCGAACTGACGCGGCCCGAGCATGGCAACATCCGGCGGCACATCGAAAGCCTGCCCGCCACGGCCGTCAACTGGAGCCGCATTAGCTAGCCCCAGCCAACGGGCTAAAACCGTTTAGGCATAAAAAAAGCGGTTTCGATTGAAACCGCTTAGCCTTTAAAACCAGGTTGTGGGCAGCTCCTGCTGCTTTCGCTGGTTGACGGGGGTAATCGTGGGGGCGTTTTCCGGCTTGTTATAGTTGGTCAGCGTCATGCTGGTGCTGCTGTCGGGCAGAAAGAGCGTAACGGGAGCCTTCGCCAGGCCAGCCGAGGCGGCGGGCTGCGCCAGCTGCATGTAGCGACCGGCGATGATGAGGGCAAACAAAGAACCGAGTTTCAAAAATGATTTCATAAGGAGTGGATAGTGGCACGTACTATCCCAAACTTGGTGCCAATTAGTAGATTCTATCTTGATTATCAAAAAATTAACTGTTGGGTGGGAAAAGTAGGGAGGAGTGTGGGCGGCAGCCACCAACCTTGGAGCGCGCCCGTTAAACGACCGCCAGGCAGGATGGTTGCGTTTCCAGAGAATAAAGTTCTGTGAAAAGCCGCCTGCTGCAAAGGTACGCCTGCCGGAGTGGCTAGCCGGCCTGCCGAGTGGTAGCATTTGCTTAGTGAGCAGGCAGCAACCTTAGGCTAGCGGGGGTATTTTTGGCCCGGCGAAGGTCACCAGCGGCCTTTTTTAACGAGTATTATCAATGCGTTTTCTTTTTAGCATTAGTACCCTGGCTCTGTGCGCCCTGCTAGGGGCCGCTACCCCCGGGCAGGCCCAAAAAACTAAATCGGCCCCCTTCAGCTACCTGCCCGAGCAGGGCGAAGACCGCTACAACCAGCGCGTGCCGCAGAAAACCCTGGCCTTGGCCGATGGCAGCGGCTTCGTGATTCTGGCCCACCAGAGCGGCAGCGCCTACGCCGTGGAGCGCTACGACGCCAACCTCAAAAAGCAGTGGACCACCACCCTGCCCGTGGCCCCGGGCGAAACGGTGGAGGCCTTCGGCCGCAACGCTGAGCAGGTGTGGGTAGTAATGCACCACGCCGACGAAAGCAGTCAGAACCTGAGCGTGCAGCCCTTCGGCCTGGCCGGTGGGCAGAAGGGTGCGCCGGTAATTGTCGTAACGGCCCCGGCCCAGGACCGCCGCCCGGTGGTGCGCCTCTCGCCCGACGGCAACCGCCTGCTGGCCTACCGCTACGTAACCCGCGATATGCAGGTGAAAACCCTGGAAGGCACCCTCTACGACCAGAAGCTGAGCAAAATCCTGGACCGGACCTACGACTTTCGCGACCAGGGCGACTTCTTTTCGCCCAATATTCTGCTGGCCAACGATGGTACGCAGTACGTGACGCTGCTTGGCGACGGCATGAAGAAGCTGACCGTGCGCCGCTACCCCGCCACCGCCGACCGCATCGGGGTCGCCACGGCCATTCAGGTGATGGGCGTGCCGGTGGGCGGCACCTTCGGGGGCCAGCCTATTACTATTCGCGACGCTAAGTTCAGCCTCCAGCCCGACGGCCAGCTCTACGGCGCCGCGCTGTGCGCCAACGACCGCACCGGCCAGCTCAGCGGCTTGAAAGTGGTGCGCTTCGACTTTGCCGACAGCCGCCTGAAACTGGCCGACGAGCTGCCATTTACGCCGGCTTTCCTGGGCGAGATAACTGCCGCCACCGGCACCGAGGTGAAAACCCTGGCCGATATCTACCTGGCCGACATGCTGCTGACTGACAGCAAGAACTTGGTTATTATTGCCGAGCGCCACTTCGAGGAAGGCGGCCCCGAGCTACCGGTGCACGCCCGCGAGCTGTACGTATTCGGCTATAGCCCCTTTCTTACGCCGACCTGGCACGACATTATCGCCAAGGACCAGGTAGCCCCGGCCATTGACAGCTACACCGGCATTGGCTACCGCGCCGCCGTTTTCGGCGAGGAAATTCAGTTGATGACCCTCGAAACCATCGACAGCAAGTCGGACCTCTACCTGCGCAAGATTCAGGCGCCCACCGGCGTGGTGAGCGCGCCGCAGCGCCTCAAGCTCAACGTGGCCAACGACCAGCAGCTAGCCTACGTGAAGGACTTCACCACCTGGCTGGGCCCTAAAACCATCATTGGCGTCAGCCGCCCCAGCAAAAAGTCGGCGGCCTTGCAACTGAATGGGGTCAAGCTGAAATAGACCGCAGATTTAACAGCTTCAACAGATTTCGGGGACACGCCTGCTAAAGCGGGCTGGCTAGCCTAAAAGCAAAAACAAGAAAGGCTGCTCGGTTGAGCAGCCTTTCTTGTTTTCTCTGGCTTGGTCGAATAGAAAGCGCCAGGGTAGTCAGCTTGGGCAGCGGGCGTATCCCCGAAATCCGTTGAATTTGTTAAAGCTGCGGTCTAATAGCAATATTCGTTGGCTTCGATGAGCTTGGCGGCCACGCGGCGGCGAGCCTCTTTCACGTTGAAGAGGTCGGGCTTGGTGAAGCGCTTGAGACCCATGCTGAGCAGGCGCTGCTCGTCGCCCTCGCTCATGCTGGCGATGGCTTCGCGGCCCGATTTCTCGACCAGGTCGATGGCATCGGAGAGGTACACGCGGGCCATGTCGAGCTGCTGGGCCAGGGCCTCTTCGCCCTTGGCGGCAATTTCCTTTTCTACGCGCAGCAGGGTGCTTTCGGCGGTGTAGGTTTTGATGGCCATGTCGGCGATGTTCATCAGTACTTCCTGCTCTTTGGCGAGCGAGTTCATGTACTTCTGCACGGCCGTTCCGGCCACCATCAGCACCGCTTTCTTCAGGTTGGCGATGGCTTTCTTCTCGGTGGCAAAGGCCGAGTCGTCGCTTTCGCCCATGCTCGGGATGCTCATCAGCTCCTGCTGCACGGCCTGTGCGGGGCCCATCAAGTCTATTTCACCCTTCAGGCCCTTCTTCAAAATCATATCCACGGCCAGCATCCGGTTAATTTCGTTGGTGCCCTCGAAAATGCGGTTGATGCGCGAGTCGCGGTAATTGCGGTCCATCGGGTAGTCCGACGAGAAGCCGTAGCCGCCGTAAATCTGTACGCCCTCATCGGTCACGTAGTCAAGCACTTCCGAGCCTTCTACTTTCAGAATGGCGCACTCCACCGCAAATTCGCGAGCGGCCCCCAGCAGCGCCTCGTTGGTGCCGAGGCCGCTGGCCAGCAGTTCCTGCTCCTTGCGGTAGATGTCCTCGCCGGCGCGGTAAATAGCCGACTCTACGGCATACATCCGGATGGCCTGCTGCGCCAACTTGTAGCGAATTGCGCCAAACTTTGAGATGGGCAGCTTGAACTGCACGCGCTCGTTGGCGTACTTCACGCTTTGCGTGGCCGTAGCCTTGGCGCCGCCGAGGCAGGCGGCAGCCAGCTTGATGCGGCCGATATTCAGCACGTTGAAGGCGATGAGGTGGCCTTTGCCAATCTCGCCCAGCACGTTCTCCTTGGGCACCTGCGCGTCACTCAAAAACACTTGGCGGGTCGAAGAGCCGCGAATACCCATCTTGTGCTCCTCGTTGCCGAGGCTCAGGCCGGGCGTATCCTTGTCCACGATAAAGCCCGTGAATTGCTCGCCGTCAATCTTGGCGAATACGATAAACACGTCGGCAAAGCCAGCGTTGGTAATCCACATTTTTTGGCCGTTAAGCACGTAGTGCGTGCCTTCGGCATTGAGCACCGCCTTGGTCTTCGCGCCCAGGGCGTCGGAGCCCGAGCCGGGTTCGGTCAGGCAGTAAGCGCCCATCAGGCTGCCATCGGTGAGGCCGGGTAGGTACTTCTGCTTCTGGGCATCGTTGCCGAAAAACAGAATCGGCAGCAGGGCAATGCCCGTGTGCGCCGCAAAGGCCACCGGGAACGAGTTGCCGCCGCCCACGCCCTCCGTCACGCGCAGCGCGGTCGGAAAATCCATGTCGAGCCCGCCAAACTGCTCGGGCACGCTCACCCCAAACAAGCCGAGCTGACCGGCTTTTTCCATCAGGCCGCGCATGAGGCCTTCCTCGTGGTTGTCGAGGCGCTCCAGCAGCGGGTGCACCTCAGCGGCCACGAAGTCCAGGCAGGTCTGATACATCATGTTCTGCTCCTCCGTAAAGTCGGCGGGCGTGAAAACGTCTTGAGCCTCCGTGGCTTTGATGATGAATTCACCGCCTTTAACGGTGGGCTTGTTCGATACTTCCATGATGAGAATGAAGGTTGAGTGGGAGGAAAACTGTTAGGCTAGCCGAGTATTTAGGCAACAACGCGCCGGCCGTTTTGGTGTTGCAAGATAAGAAAAAAATGTTAGGCGTGCCGACTATTTACGGAAAAGAAAATCCCGAAATAATCGGGGTAGTTCTAGGAGTACATCATACCTACAGCCATTTGAATGGTCCATGCCAAGCATCATCGAGCGGCCATCCTTTCACAGCTGATACCTCCGGCTGCTGTTGCAGCCAAGCCGCCATAGCTTCCCGGTCGGCATCGGTAGTGGTATAGCGTCCATCGCGAGTTACGTAAAAGCTGCTCATACTGCCTCCGATGGATAAACCGTGCTCATCTACGAAGTCAAAGAGCTTATCAAAAAAGGTGTTTTCTGCTTCGTGGGTAGTAGGGCTATTCACCTCAAAATTGACGTGAAAACCCATCTGCTGAAATTCTTGAAGCCGCAGCTTCTTACGTAGTCGTTTTTTCATGAGCAGCTATTGAGGCTTAATGCAAGAGAAGGGCACTGTCAAGCTTACCGTTACGGGCTTGCCATTTTGGTAGCCGGGCGTGAAGCGGGGTAGCTTTCTGGTAATGGTAACTAACGCACTATCAACAGAAGCCGAGCCAGTGGCGTGTAATAGTTTGACGTGTTGAACTGTACCTGTTGAGCTTACCTCGAAGTAGATTGTTGCGCTACCAGTGTATTGTTGGCGCAGGTCTATTGGTGGGAGCGGTTGCCGCATCAGCCGCTTTAGCAGTTCCATTGCAATTGACTGCTGCCCCCCGCCGCCCGGCAGCTGCGGCATCTGCTCCACGTAGGTGTACACCTTCTCCGGCGCGGGTTTTGGCGTGCTGGCTACTGGGGGCTTGGGAGACTCTTGCTGCGCGCAGGCGCTCAGTGCCAAAGCCAGTAGCCACGCGGTAGTAGTCAGTCGGTTCATAACGCAAAATAATGGCTATGAAGGTAGTAAGCGAACCCAACAAAAAAGAAGCCCCGCGTTTCCACGGAGCTTCTTGCTGAAAAATCTATTCCTGCGGCGACGCTTTCAGCCGCTGCATAAAGGCCTTGAAAGCCGGGGCCAACTCCTCAAACAGCGGGTGCTGCCGGTTCTTGAGCATTACTTCGCTGAAGAGCTTCAGGCCGATGGCGAACTCGGTCGATTGGCCCGGCTCGGCAAAGAGCTGACGGCTTTGCATCCGCTCCACGATACTGAAAATGTCGTCGTGGTTCTCAAAATCCAGCTCCAGCGGCGCGTGCTGGGGGCTGTCGGGCGCGATGCCGGCCATCTGCTCTAGGCGCAGGCGGTACTTATAAGCGCGTTTGCTCATGGGTTACTACGAAAGGTATTGGCATGGGTAGACGCGCGGGCGCGGGCTTTATTTTAGCAACTCGTAGATGCCCGCTACGCCCTGGCCGCCGCCCACGCAGGCGGTAACCATGCCGTACTTCTGGCCGCGCTCGCGCAGCTCGTCGAAGAGCTGAATCGAGAGCTTGGCACCCGAGCAGCCCAGCGGGTGGCCCAGGGCAATGGCGCCGCCATTCACGTTGAGCTTGTCGGGGTCGATGCCGAGCTCGCGCACCACGGCCAGCGACTGGCAGGCGAAGGCTTCATTAAGCTCAATCAGGTCGATGTCGGCGAGCTGGAGGCCGGCCTGGCGCAGAGCCTTCGGCACCGCCTTTATTGGCCCCATGCCCATGATGCGTGGGTCGATGCCCTCGCTGGCGTAGGTTACCATGCGGGCGATTGGCTCCAGGTTCAGCTCCTTCACCATTTTCTCGCTCATTACCAGCACAAACGCCGCCCCGTCGGAGGTCTGCGACGAGTTGCCGGCCGTGACTGAGCCATTGGCGGCGAACACAGGGCGCAGGCGGGCCAGCGCTTCGAGCGAGGTGTCGGCGCGGGGGCCTTCGTCGGTATCCACCACGTAGGAGCGGGTTTTCTTCTTGCCGCTGGCCTGGTCAAGGTAGGTTTCCTCCACCGTGATGGGTACGATGCTCGGCTTGAACTTGCCGGCCGCGATGGCCTTGATGGCTTTCTGGTGCGAGTTATACGAAAACTCGTCCTGGTCCTGGCGGCTGATTTTGTAGTCGTTGGCCACGGCCTCGGCCGTCAGGCCCATGCCGATGTAGTAGTCGGGGTGCTGGGTGGCGAGCTTGTAGTTGGGCGCGGTTTTCCAGCCCACGGTGGGCACCATGCTCATGCTTTCGGTGCCGCCCGCGATGATGCAGTCGGCCATGCCGGCCGTGATTTTGCCCACCGCCATCGCGATGGTTTCCACGCCCGAGCCGCAGTAGCGGTTCACGATGAGGCCGGGCACATTGATGGGCAGCGCGAGCAGCGAGATGAGGCGGCCCATTTGCAGGCCCTGCTCGGCTTCAGGCACGGCGTTGCCCACGATAACGTCATCGACGCGGCTCGGGTCGAGGGCGGGCACCGAGGCCACGAGGTGCTTGATAACCTCGGCCGCGAGGTCGTCGGGCCGGGTGAAACGGAAGACGCCCCGCGGGGCTTTGCCGACGGCCGTGCGGTAGCCAGCTACGATATATGCTTGTTGGGAAGACATTTAGTTTTTTCTGTCATGCTGAGCTTGCGAAGCATCTTATCACGTCCGCAGCGCTCGGGTGGGAAATTGGGTCTGGCGAAGGCAGCCGTGATAAGATGCTTCCTTCGTCAGCATGACAAATTTTGGTTAGTTGCGCAGGGGCTTGCCAGTAGTAAGAATGCTCTGAATCCGCTCCAGCGTCTTGCGCTCGCCGCAGAGGCTCAGAAACGCCTCGCGCTCCAGGTCCAGCAGGTACTGCTCGCTGACCTCGGTGGGGGAGGAGAGGTCGCCGCCGCACATGACGTAGGCGAGCTTGTTGGCGATTTTCTCGTCGTGCGCCGAGATGTAATTGCCCATTTTCATGGCGTACACGCCACTCATGAACATGCCCAGCGCGCCCCGGCCGTGCACCTTGATGTTGGTTTTTTGGCTGGGCTGCGAGTAGCCAGCCTCGGCCAGCTCGATAGCCGCGGCCTTAGCCTGCGCGATTACGCGGTTCGAGTTCACCACAATCTCGTCGCCCCGGCGCAGGAAGCCCAGGTCGAAGGCCTCGGCCGCCGAGGTCGAAACTTTGGCCGTGCTGATGGTCATGTACGTGTTGCGCAGCAGATTAAACTCCGGCTCACCCTCCTCGTACTTGGCCGCCGTGCGCAAGGTCATTTCCTTGGTGCCGCCGCCGCCGGGTATCAGGCCCACGCCGAATTCCACGAGGCCGATGTACGACTCGGCCGAGGCCACCACGCGGTCGCAATGCAAATTCAGCTCGCAGCCGCCGCCCAGGGTGAGGCCGTGCGGCGTGCCCACCACCGGAATGCTGCTGTAGCGCATCCGCATCATGGCCTGCTGAAACTGCTGAATCATCATGTTCAGCTCGTCAAACTCCTGCTCCAACGCCTGCATGTACACCAGGCCCAGGTTGGCGCCGGCCGAGAAATTCGGCGCGTCGTTGCCCACCACCAGACCGCGGTAGCCGGCTTCGGCCATCTCCACGCCCTTCAACAAGCCCTGGATAACGTCGGTACCCAGCGAGTTCATCTTGGAGTGAAACTCCACGTTCAAGATACCGTCGCCCAGGTCAATAACCGAGGCGCCGGCGTTCTTCCACAGCACCTTGCCGCTGGCCCGCAGGTTATCGAGAATAATGAAATTCTCCACACCCGAAACTGGCTGGTACTGCTTGCTTTCCTTGTCGTAGAATTTGCGCACGCCGTTCTCCACCTTGTAAAAGGTCGAGTTACCCGCCGCTAGCATTTCCTCGACCCAAGGCGCTACCGTGCGTCCGGCCGCCTTGGCCAGGTCGATGCCCACTTGTACTCCCAGCGCGTCCCAAGTCTCAAATGGCCCTAGCTCCCAGCCAAAGCCAGCGCGCAGCGCGTCGTCAATCTTGTAGAGCTGGTCGGCGATTTCAGGGATGCGGTTGCTTACGTAGGCGAAAAGGCTACCGAAGCTCAGGCGGTAAAACTCGCCCGCCTTGTCCTTGCCGCTCACCAATACTTTGAAGCGGTCGGCTAGCTTGTCGATGCTCTTGGTCAGCTCCAGCGTGGCAAACTTCACCTTCTGTGAAGGCTTGTATTCCAGCGTGTTCAGGTCCAAGGCGTGGATTTCTGACTTGCCGCCTTCGCCCTTCACTTTCTTGTAGAAGCCCTGGCCGGTTTTGTCGCCCAGCCACTTGTTCTCGCCCATTTGCTTCACAAAATCAGGCAGCACAAATACGTCCTTGGCCTCGTCGTCGGGCAGGCCCTGGGCCAGGCCATTGGCTACGTTGATAGTCGTATCCAGCCCCACCACGTCCGAGGTGCGCAGCGTGGCCGACTTCGCGTGGCCGATAACCGGGCCGGTCAGCTTGTCGGTTTCCTCTACCGTCAAACCCAGCTTTTGCATGGTTTGCATGGCGTCGAGCAGGGCAAATACGCCCACGCGGTTGGCAATAAAGCCGGGCGTGTCCTTGGCCAGCACCACCGTCTTACCCAGGTACAAGTCGCCGTAGTGCAGCAGGAAATCCACCACCTCCGGCTTGGTTTCCGGCGTCGGGATAATCTCCAGCAGCTTCAGGTAGCGCGGCGGGTTGAAGAAGTGCGTGCCCGCGAAATTCTCCTTAAAATCCTGCGAGCGGCCCTCGGCCAGCAGGTGAATCGGGATGCCCGAGGTGTTGCTCGTAATCAGCGTGCCCTTCTTGCGGAACTGCTCTACGCGCTCGTAGAGGCTCTTTTTAATGTCGAGCCGCTCCACCACCACCTCAATCACCCAGTCGCAGGTAGCAATATCCTTGAGGTTATCGTCAAAGTTGCCGGTCTTGATGCGGCTCACCTCGCTCTTGCGGTACAGCGGCGACGGATTCGCCACCACGGCCGCCTGCAAGGCGCTGTTTACGATGCGGTTGCGCACGGCGGGCGCGTCCAGCTTCAGGCCTTTTTTCTCCTCATCGGCCGTCAGCTCCCTGGGCGCAATGTCGAGCAGCAGCACCTGCACGCCGATGTTGGCGAAGTGGCAGGCAATACGCGAGCCCATGACGCCGGAGCCCAACACGGCAACTTTCTTGATTATGCGTTTCATACGTTATTCTGTCATCCTGAGCACAGCGAAGGACCTTATCACGTTCGCTTCGCCTAGGGTGGGTGGGAAATAATAGCTGAGAAAGTAGCCGTGATAAGATGCTTCCTTCGTCAGCATGACAAACGATTATACTAGGCCGAGGCCTCCTTGCGCAGGGGCTTTAACTCAAAGTCGTCGAAGAGCGTCTTGCCCTCAATCATACCCGTAATCTGGCCGGCTACTTTGAAAAAAACGTCCAGTTGGCTCTGCGGAATTTTCTCGCGTGCCTTCTGATTGAAGTGCCGCACCGTCTGGCGCGAAACCTCCTTCTTTTCGAGCCCCAACTCGGTTAAAAAGATGCGCACCGAGCGCTTATCCTGCGTATCGGCCTGCTTGTAAATGAGTCCCTTCTCCTCCATGCTGCGCAAAATGCGCGTGAGCGAGCGGGTTTCGAGGCCCAGCAGGGGCGCTATTTTGGTGGCTGGCGTGCCCAGTTCCTGGTCGATATTGAGCAGCACGAAGCCGATGCTCGTGGTGATGTCGTAGCGGGCGGCCTGCGTATTGTACATGCGCGAAATGGCGTGCCAGGCTACCTTAATGTTATAATCGACGGTTTCTTCGGGTTTCATATCGCAGCGAAAGTGCGGTAAACATACGAAGAAATTTGTTAGGCTTGCATACTAGTTGGCGAGCCAGCGAAAATGATTGGGCCTATAAAAAAGGCCGCCCCGCTACGTGTAGCAGGGCGGCCTTTTGCAAGCGGGCTAGTGGGCAGCGCGCTCGTGTGGCTCTTTCTCAGCGCGGGCATACAAGTCCTCGATAAGAGCTTTGTTTTTCTCTGTTATCACCTTGCGTTTCACCTTCATCGTGGGCGTCATTTCGCCGCTTTCCACGGTCCAGTGTTCGGGTAGCAGCACCGATTTTTTCACCTGCTCCCACTGGGCAAAGCCCTTGTTATACTTCACCACCAGGTCGTGGTAGAGCTTCACCACTTTCTCGTCCTTCACCAGGTCAGCGTTCGACTTGGCGGTCACGCCGTTTTTGTTGGCCCACTGCTTTAGCTCGTCAAAAGCGGGTACGATGAGCGCGGCCGGAAACTTCTGGTCGGCACCCACCACCATCATCTGCTCGATGAGGGGGTCTTCTTTCATCTTATTCTCAATGACTTGCGGAGCAATGTACTTGCCGCCGCTCGTCTTGAACATTTCCTTTTTGCGGTCGGTAATCCTGAGGAAGCGCCCGTTCACAAACTCGCCGATGTCGCCGGTGTGAAACCAGCCATCTTTGTCGATGGCCTCGGCCGTGAGCTCGGGCTTGTTGTAATAGCCCAGCATCACCGACGCCGACTTGGTCAGAATTTCGCCATCCTCCGCGATTTTCACTTCCATATTGTCGATGAGCGGGCCTACGGCGCCTATCATGTTGTTTTCGCGCTCGTAGCCGTTCACCGCAATTACGGGGGAGGTTTCGGTAAGGCCGTAGCCCTCCATCACCCGAATCTGAGCCGCCCAAAACACCCGGGCCAGCCGCGGCTGCAAGGCGCCACCGCCACTCACGATGCAGCGCAGGTTGCCGCCCAGCGCTTCGCGCCACTTATTGAAGATGAGCTTGTTGGCTAGTGCCAGTTCAGTATTATAAATAAAGCCCTGGTCTTTCTGGGTGTCGAATTTCAAGCCCAAGTCCAGGGCCCAGAAAAAGAGCTTGTGCTTGAGGCCGGTTTGCTCGTGGCCCTTGGCCACAATCTTGTCGTACACTTTTTCGAGCAGGCGCGGCACAGTGGTGAAGATGCTGGGGTGCACCTCGCGCAGGTTGTCGGCAATGGTTTCCATGCTCTCGGCGTAGTAAATGCTCACGCCGTGAATCATGTACAAGTACGTCACCATGCGCTCAAAAATATGGCACAATGGCAGGAAGCTCAAGGCTTTATCATCCTTGCCCACGGGCACGTAGCGGGCCGAGTTGTGGCAGTTGCTCAGGATATTATTGTGGCTGAGCATCACCCCTTTGGGGTTGCCGGTGGTGCCGCTGGTATAGATGAGCGTCAGCAGGTCGTCGGGCTGCACGGCGGCTTTCAGCGGCTCCAAGTCAGCGGGGTTGCCTTGTTTTCCCAATTCCAGCAATTCGCTGAAATGCCGGGCGGCTTCCACCTTATCAAAGGTGAACACGTTCTCAGCCGGAATATCCAAGCCAGCCGTGGCTTCCCTCACCTTGTCGAACAGGTGCTTGTCGGATACGAACACGGCCCGCACGCCCGCATCGGTAAAAATGTACTTGTAGTCCTCAACCGTAATGCTGGGGTACATAGGCACGCTGGTGCCGCCAATCTGAGCGATGCCAAAGTCGGCGAGCAGCCACTCGGGCCGGTTCATGCTGATAATGGCGACCTTATCGTCTTTTTTCAGGCCCAGCTTCAGCAAGCCCAAGCTCACGAGGTTGGCTTGGTCCTGCACCTGCTGGCTGCTCAGCGGCTCGTAGCGGCCATTGATTTTGGCAGCCAGGGCATCGGGCTGGGGGTATTTTTCAAGTTGATTGGCAAGGATATCGAAGGAGCGGCGAACGTCCATAGGGCGAGGCAAGGGCAGGCAGCGTGGGAATAAGGCAATAAAGAAACAGGATTTTTGGTGAAATCCGTTCGGCTGCGGCAATGCGTACGGCTAAAAGCCCAATCTGGACCGGGTGGCACGTAAATTTGGCCCCGCCCCGCTGCGCTTGCTTGAATGAACCTGGCCCTTTTTTTTGACCCGCTGCCCGACGAGCTCACGGCCCCCACCGCCGCGCCCACCACCGTGGCGGCCTACGTGGCGCGCTTTGCCGAAGACTTTCCGGACTGGCGCTCGGCCGACCTCGCCCTCATCGGTCTCGACGACTGGCGCGGCACCGCCGCCGGGGCCCCGCCCCCCGGCCAGCACGGCGCCAACCGCGTGCGCGAGCGCTTCTACCAGTTGCAGCGCGGCAACGGCCCGCTACGCCTCGTGGACCTCGGCAATCTGCGCCCCGGCCTCCGCCTGGAAGACACCTACCAGCGCCTGCGCGAAATAGTGGCTGCCTTGCTCGAAGCCAATACGATACCGCTGCTGCTGGGCGGCGGCCACGACCTCGATTACGGCCAGTTTCTGGCCTACGAGCCCCAGCACGAGGCCGTGCCGGCCATCAACTTCGCCGTTATCGACTCGCGGCCCGACATGGCCATGCCCGGCCCCTACGCCGCCCCCGAAGACAGCCACCTGCGCCGCCTGCTCACGCACTCGCCCAACTTCGTGTTTAGCTGCGCCCACCTGGCTCACCAGCAATATCTTACGCCGCCTGATGTATTGACCGCCTTCGAGAAGCTACACTTCGAAACCATGAGCGTAGGTGAGCTACGCACCGACCGCCGCCTGGCCGAGCCCGTGCTACGCCAGGCCAATTTCCTGAGCGTGGATATTGCCGCCATCCGCTGGCAGGATGCGCCCGGCTACTACCCGGCTAGCCCCTTCGGCCTCAGCAACGAGGATGCGGCCCAGCTGTGCTGGTACGCAGGTCATAATGAGCAGCTTACCTCCATTGGCCTCTACGGCTACCGGCCCGACCACGACCCCCACGGGCTGGCCGCCGCCACGCTGGCCACCATGCTCTGGTATTTCATCGAGGGCTATTACCACCGCCGGCCCGAAACGGGCTTTGGTACGTACCGCTTTCTCACCTACACGCTGGTGCTACCCGGCAACGGCGGCAGCGCCCCCAGCGAGCTGGTGTTCTATAAGTCGCGCCGTGCCGACACCGATAAGTGGTGGATGGAAGTCGAGAGCCTAGCCGACCACTCGGTGAAGCGCATCGTGCCCTGCACCCACCAGGACTACCTGCACGCGGCCCAGGGCGACCTGCCCCAGCGCTGGATTCGAACGCAGGCACTGCTAGGGTAGGAGGCTATGGGAGAGCTTGCCACCTACACCCGCCGTCAGCTAGCCCTGCGCAATGGCCAGGACCGCGATGAAATCTGGGTTGCCTACCAGGGCAATATCTACGACGTAACGCGCTCGCGCCTCTGGCAGCGTGGCAACCACTACGAGCACTGGGCCGGCCAAGACCTGACCCGTGAGCTGGATGAGGACGCCCCGCACCTGGCCACGGTGTTTGATAAGTTTACCATCATCGGCCGCTTGGTCTAGCGCAAGCTCCAGCTTGCCCCGCGTATGCGGTAAGCGGTAGCTTGCCGTTGTTTTTTACCCTACTGGCACGGGCCAGCTGCCGCTTACCGCACTACTCTGTTCTATGACTACCGAAAGCCCTTCGACCTTCCAAAACCTTGAAACGCTGCCCACCGCCGCCCTGCTGGCCGGCATGAACCAACTCGACCAGACCGTGCCGCTGGCCGTGCAAAAAGCTCTGCCGCAGCTCGAAAAGCTAGTTGAAGCCACCGTGGCGCGGCTGCGGGCGGGCGGGCGGCTGTTCTATATCGGGGCCGGCACGAGCGGCCGGCTAGGGGTGGTGGACGCTTCGGAGTGCCCGCCCACGTTTGGCGTGCCAGCGGGGCTGGTAGTGGGCATCATGGCCGGTGGCGACGGCGCCATCCGGCAGGCCGTGGAGGGCGCCGAAGATGATGCTGAGCAGGCCTGGCTTGATTTACAGCAATTTAACGTTAGCGAAAAAGACGTGCTCGTCGGCATTGCCGCCTCGGGCCGCACGCCCTACGTGATAGGCGGCCTGCACGCGGCACGCGCCGCCGGGCTGGCCACCGGCTGCGTAGTGTGCAATGCCGGCTCGGCCGTGGCGGCGGCCTGCGAGTTTCCGGTAGAGGTCGTCACCGGGCCCGAGTTTATCACGGGTAGCACGCGCCTCAAGGCCGGTACGGGGCAAAAACTAGCGCTTAACATGCTGACTACCGCCACCTTCATCCGGCTAGGCCGCGTGCAGGGCAACAAGATGGTGGACATGCAGCTCAGCAACGAGAAGCTGGTTGACCGCGGCCAGCGCATGCTGATGGATGAGCTTGGCATTGGCCAGCCCGCGGCGGCCGCGCTGCTGCGCCAGCACGGCTCGGTGCGGGCCGCGCTGCTGGCCCGGCAGGGGTAGGCGTTGCGGGTCGCTGGTTTTTGGTTAGGGTTTTTGAATGTTGGCCGCGTTTTTACGTTAGAGAATTAGAACCTAGCAACCAGAAACCAGTAACCCGGATGCACACCATCGAGCCCCACTACAATTGGATTGAGCAGTATTCGGCTGCCGAAGACCCGCGCTCGCCGCTCTACGGGGCCGAATATAGCCTCGACACGTATTCCAATACCATCTACGGGTATTACATTCATCCCCAGTGGGATAGCCTGGAGTCGGACACACTGTTCTTTAAAATTCTGTGGGTCGACTACGACGAGGGGTGCGCCATTCTGGAGTTTATCGGCGAGTGGAACGACGCCATTGAGAACGACATCATGAGTCTGAAGCGCAATATTCTCGACGTGCTGCTGCACGAGGGCATCAAGCGCTTCATCCTCATCGGCGAAAACGTATTCAATTTTCATGGCTCCGACGACAGCTACTACGAAGAATGGTTTGAGGAAGTGGAGGACGGCTGGATTGCCGGCATCAACTTTCAGGAGCACGTGCGCCGCGAGATGAGCCAATACAACCTCGACCACTACCTCAACTTCGGCGGCGAGCTTGACGATTTGCCCTGGCGCACTTACGAGCCTCGGCGCCTGGTCGAAACCGTGGCGGGCCTCCTGCGGCGCCGCTTGGGTTAGCTGGGCGTGGCTAGCCACAAAAAAAGCAGTCGGTGCGCGTGCACCGACTGCTTTTTTTGTATTAAAGCAAGGATACTTAGTTTTTCTTCGACTTGCGCGTTTTGCGCGAAGCGTCGGTGTCGCCGCTCTCATCGTCTTTCTCAGCGCCGGGGGCGTCTGTTACGATGCGGCGCTGCTCGGCCACGGTGCCTTTGTACACCTCGGGGCCATTCTGCTTGCGCGCCTTGCGGATTTTCTTCATTTCCTTGGAGCTAGGAGCCTGACCGGCGGGCGGCGTGGTCTGGGCCGAAGCCGTGGCGGGCGCGATGATGAGGGCGGAAGCACCGCCTAGCAATGCAGCAAAAAGGATGTTTTTCATGGGGTTAGGATTAGGTGCAGCAAGATAACTGCAAAATTCAGCCCAATAGACGAACGGCGCCCAATAAAGTTTACTTGAGGTGATATTTTTTAGTATTTATCCGTTTTTGCAGCAACAGCTGGCTAAGTTGCGGGCACTAAAAAAGCGCTACCGGCGAGGGTAGCGCTTTCTCGATGCTTGGCGTCGCAACCGGGCTAGCCCACCGCGACGCGCAGCTTAATTACTTGGGGTCTTTTGCGTCAGCAGCGTCGCCGATAGCTTCGCCTTTTTTGTCGGCCGAGTCACGAACGGCGTCAGCCTTGTTCTCGAGCGAATCAGCCTTGGCTTCGCCAGCTTCTTTAACGGCAGTGCCCTGAGCTTCCATTTGGTCTTCTTTCTTGCTGTCGCACGAAGCGAGCGAGAGGGACATGGCAGCTACGGCGAGGAAGAGTACTTTTTTCATGGTGAAGGTTGGAAAGAGGTTTTGATAGTTTCCGGCCTTAATGCTGGGTTACGGCGGAGGTAACCCGGCATTTCATAAAAAATTTATTTTTTCCGGAACGCCAGCCCAATCGGCACGCCCGTGAAATCGAAATGCTCGCGCAGGCGGTTTTCGAGGTAGCGGGCATAGGAGTCCGGTATGTACTGCGGCAGGTTGCAGAAGAACGCGAACACCGGGTTGTGCGTGGGCAGCTGGGTGGCGTATTTGATGCGCACCATTTTGCCCTTCTGAATGGGCGGCGGATACTTCTCAACCTCTTTCAGCATCACGTCGTTGAGCTGCGAAGTCGGAATTTTGCGGCGCTTGTTCGCGTACACTTCCATGATGACTTCCAGGGCCTTATGCACGCGCTGCTTGTTCAGCACCGAGATAAACACGACCGGCGGATAGGCAATGGGCGCAATCTTTTCCTTGATTTTGGCTTCGAAATCGCGGGCGGTGTTGGTTTCCTTGTTTTCAACCAAGTCCCACTTATTCACCAGAATCACGATGCCCTTACGGTTTTTGTCGGCCAGGGCAATGATAGCCACGTCCTGTGCCTCGATGCCGCGGCTGGCATCAAGCAGGACCACGCACACGTCGGCGGCCTCCATGGCGCGCAGCGAGCGCATGTTGGAGTAGAATTCGATGTCCTCGTTCACGCGGGCCTTGCGGCGCAGGCCGGCCGTGTCGACCAGCATAAACTCGTGGCCGAAGGCGCTGTACTTGGCCTCAATTGAGTCGCGGGTAGTGCCCGCAATATCGGTCACGATGCTGCGGTCCTCGCCCAGCAGCAGGTTCACAAACGACGACTTGCCCACGTTGGGCCGGCCGATGACGGCAATGCGTGGCAGGTCGGAGTTGGGCTCTTCCTCGCCCTCTTCCTCGAAGTGCGACACAATGGCGTCGAGCAGCTCGCCGGTGCCCGAGCCATTGGCCGAGCTAATGGCGAACACCTCGGTGTCGCCGAGGCCCAGCGCGTAGAACTCGCCCGAGCCCTGGGCGCGCAGGTTGGTATCGGCCTTGTTGGCCACCAGGTAGATGGGCTTCTTGCCGATGTAGCGGCGCAGCACTTGAGCAAATTCCTCGTCGAGGCCGTGCAGGCCAGCGTCGGCATCCACCATGAAGAGCACCACGTCAGCCTCGTCGATGGCCAGTTTCACCTGGCGGTTGATTTCGTGCTCGAAAATATCGTCCGAGTTGTGCACGTAGCCCCCCGTGTCAATCACGGTAAAGTTGTGGCCCGTCCAGTCGCCGTAGCCGTAGTGGCGGTCGCGGGTAACCCCGCTCTGGTTGTCCATAATGGCCTGGCGGCGGCCCACCAGGCGGTTGAACAGGGTGGACTTGCCCACGTTGGGGCGGCCCACTATTGCAATGGTATTCATGTAGTTGGCTCCAGCCACCGGCCCGACCTCGGCGCGGCAGTACCCGGAGTAGTTAAGATTGAAATTGGTCGATATAGCGCGGACTCTGTGAGTTCACGCGTAGGTTGTTTTATCGTGCAACGCGCGGACGCACAGCGTCCACGCTGCCTCAGGCCTTACTGGTAGCCGAAGCGGCTGAGGGCCTTGCTGTCGGTGCGCCAGTTCTCATTCACTTTCACGAACAATTCCAGGAACACTTTTTTCTGGAAAAACTTCTCCATTTCCTCGCGGGCCCAGGTGCCGACCTTCTTCAAGGCTTCGCCCTTGGCCCCGATGATGATGCCTTTTTGGCTGTTGCGCTCGACGTAGATGACGCCGCGAATGCGGATAATGTCGTCGTCTTCCTTGAACTCCTCAATCTCGACTTCGGTGCTGTAAGGCACCTCCTTTTTGTAGAGCTTGAAGATTTTTTCGCGCACCATTTCGGCGGCGAAAAAGCGCTCGGGCTTGTCGGTCAGCTCGTCTTTGGGGTAGTAGGGCGGGTGAATGGGCAGGCTTTCGAGAGCTAGCTGCAACACCTTTTCGGTGCCAAAAGCGTTGAGCGCCGAGATGGGCAGCACGTCGGTGGCATTGGGCAGCTGCTCTTTCCAGTAGGCCAGCTTGGCTTCGACATCCTCCTGGCTGCCCTGGTCTATCTTGTTGACCAAGACGTAGATGGGCGTATCCTGGGTTTTGCGCAGGCGCTCGATGACGGGCTCCTCGTCGTGCTTTTCGTAGATATCGGTAACGAAGAGAATTACGTCGGCGTCTTCCAGCGACGAGTACACGAAGGCCATCATGGCGTTGTGCAGCTCGTACTTGGGCTGGATAATGCCAGGCGTATCAGAGTAAACGAGCTGAAAATCTTCGCCGTTGAGGATACCCAGAATGCGGTGACGCGTGGTCTGGGCCTTGCTCGTGACGATGCTCAGGCGCTCGCCCACCAAGGCGTTCATCAGCGTGGACTTGCCGACGTTGGGCTTGCCGATGATGCTGACGAAGCCGGCACGGTGGGGCTTAGGTTCGGGATTCACGGAGATGATAATTTAAAGGATAGTTTTGAAAATCAGCCCGCAAAGGTACGGCGATTTTAAGCTATTAGCTAGTAGCCACTAGCTAATAGCTTTTTTTGCAGCTCAACCAAAGCCTAAACCCTGCGTTTTCGGTTAAAGTGACAATTACCGTAAAACAGGCCGCTAGCGGCTAGCCTCTGGCTTCTCAAGAAGCTAGCCACTAGCCGCTAAAAGCCAATAGCTATTCAATTAAAAATGCCTACCCCGACCCGCCGCATCGGCGTTTTGCTAGTTAACCTGGGCACGCCCGACTCGCCGCAGACCAGCGACGTGCGCCGCTACCTCAACGAGTTTCTCACCGATGGCCGCGTGGTGGATATGCCGGCCGCCGTGCGCTATCCCCTTTTCAAGGGCTTGGTGGTGCCGCTGCGGGCGCCCAAATCAGCCAAAATCTACCAGGAGCTGTGGGATGCCGAGCGCGGCTCGCCGCTGCTGTTTCACGGCCTCGACCTGAAGGCGGCGGTGCAAACGGCGCTGGGCGAAGAGTACGTGGTGGCCTTCGGGATGCGCTACCAGAACCCCAGCATTGAAGTGGCGCTGGCCGAGCTGCGCGACGCGGCCGTGGACCGCATCGTAGTGCTGCCGCTGTTTCCGCAGTATGCCTCGGCCAGCACCGGCTCGGTGCAGGAAAAGGTGATGGATATCGTAAAGGACTGGTGGATAGTGCCGAGCATCAGCTTCATCAGCTCCTTTGCCGATGAGCCGGGCTTCATTGCCAGCCTCGTGACGCGCGGCAAAGCCGAGATGGCCAAGGGCGACTACGACCACTTCGTGTTCAGCTACCACGGCATTCCCGAGCGGCACGTGCTCAAGGGCAGCTTCAAGGGCTACTGCCAGCTGGGCAAGTGCTGCAACACCTATAATAAGAACAACCGCTACTGCTACCGGGCGCAGTGCTTCGCCACCTCGCGCCTGCTGGCCCAGGGCCTGGGCCTGCGCGACGACCAGTACACGGTGTGCTTCCAGAGCCGTCTGCAAAGCCGTCTACGCGACCCCTGGCTGCAACCCTACACTGATGAAGTGCTGGCTGAGTTCCCGGCCAAGGGCATCAAAAAAGTGCTGGCCTTCTCGCCCGCCTTCGTGGCCGACTGCCTCGAAACCACCATCGAAGTAGGCGTGGAGTTCAAGGAGCTATTTGAAGAAAAAGGTGGCGAGCACTGGCAACTGGTGCCTTCGCTCAACTCGGAACCGCACTGGGTGGAGGCCGTAGTTGAAATGGTGCGCGCTAACTAGCTCCTAGTCAATTGTTTGGAAATGGGAGTTGTCGGAGGAGGGTTTTTCTTCCTCCGGCGCTTCGCCCAGTGCTTGCTGCATGGCGCGCTCAAAATCGGGCGGCAGCATAAAATCGACGAACAGCGGGTAGTGCTGCACGGTGTCGCGGCTAAGAGCCGTGACGAACGCGCTGTTGCCGTCGGTGTCGAGATTCACCACTGAGAGGGGTAGCAGAATGCGGCGGTCGGCGTGGGGGCCGGGCGCTGGGATACCGGGCAGGCCCGTTTCGAGCATCACGTTGAGGTACAGCACGCGCTGCGACACAAGGTCAACCAGTAGCTCATCGACGGTGCCGAAGGCGTGGCCATCGCGGCCGCGCACCGCCCAGCCGCGCGGGTCGGGGTCGCCGGTCACCAGCTCGAAGGTGGGCAAGTCGCGCAGGCGCCGCAAAATGGGGGAATTCATAAGAAGCAGATTTACAGTACGTCCTTGGCTGGGTAGCTCATGGTATTGAGCAGGCTATGGACTTGGTTGAGGTAAGCTTGGTTCTGGGCTTGCTCGGCGGGCGAAGTATCGCGGCCCGAAAGCTGGTTGGCTTGTAGCGTGAGGGCGTTGGCCTCGGTTTGCAGGTTGGGGTAGCCTTTTTGCTGCACGGCCAGCAGCAGGTTGGCGGCGGCTACCAGTCCGGGGCGCAGGCTGGCCCGCGCGTCGCCGTCGGCCAGCCGGGCGGTAGCACTCGTAAAATTATCGCGCTGCTCGCGGATGGTGGCATCATCGCGCAGGTCGGCACGGTCAGTCAGCTGCGTTAGCTGCGGGCTTAATTGCAGCAGCGTAGCCCCCGCGCCGCCGGCCGCCGTAGCCCGGGCAACGCTGGAGTCAGGGGCTGGCGAAGCCGGAGCCACCGCGGTTGTGGTAGTATCAACGGGAGCGTTGGCTAGCGTATCGGCCGGCGCCGTGGCAGCGGGCGGAGCCGTCGGCGACGGCTCATCGGTGGGGTCGGGGCGCAGGAAGAAGTAGGCAGCGGCGCCCAGCACCAGTACAGCCAGCGCCACGAGCAGCCACGGACTAGGAGATTTTTTTTTGGGTTGAATACGGAGTTCGGCCATGAGCAGCAATAGAGAACAGGCTTGCCTTACGCAGGCCAAGCCTAAGTAGTTAGCCCGCGGCCTTTGCCGGAGATTACTTGCCGTGCGCCAGCAGCCAGCCGCCGATAATCTGGAGCGCAACCGGCGCAAAGCTTTCCTCAATAGTTTCGTACTCGCCGGGGCTGCCCGTGGGCGCAGTCTGAAACAAGTGGTTGAGGCCGGGCAGTACCTGCGTGGTTACGTCGCGGTTACCGCCGGTCTGCAAGCCCTGCTTGAGGGCCGCGAGGTTGGCGGCAGCGGGTACTTGCGCGTCTTTGGCGCCGCCCAGCGCTAGCACGGGGCAGTGCACGTTGGGCAGGGTAGCGGCCGGGCGGTCGGCCAGCAGGTGGCGGTAGCCGGGCGAGGTAGCTTGCTTTATCTGGGTTTCGAGGCGGGCCAGCACCGCCGGGTCGGTGGAGTGGGTTTGGTTCAGTAGGGTCAGCAACTTGTTGTGCGCTTGCGTATTGTCCGGGTTTTGCTCCACGGTGGCCACCACCTGCCGCTGGGCCCGCTCGATGTACAGCAGTTGGATAGAATCGGTTTTTTGCAGCCGGGCCAGGGCTAGCACCTGCTGCACAATGAGTTCATCGCCGGGCAAGCCAGGTGCGGCCAGCAGCACCAGCATATCGGGGCCGAGCGGCTGGCCGGCCGCCTCGATAGCTGCCGTGCCGCCCTGGCTGTGGCTCACCAGCCCGACTTTATTTTTCCTGACCTCGGGCCGGGCGCGCAGCCAGGCCAGGGCTGCCCGCGCATCGGTGGCGTAGTCGAGGCTGGTGGTGCCGGCCAGCGTGCCGCCCGACTGCCCCACGCCCCGGTCGTCGAAGCGAAGTACGGCCACCCCGCGCCGGGTGAGGTAGTCGGCCAGCACGGCAAACGGCTGGTGGCCAAACAGCGTCGAGTTGCGGTCCTCGGGCCCCGAGCCCGTGAGCAGCGCTACGGCCGGAAAAGGTCCTGTGCCCGCGGGCACGGTGTAGGTGCCCGCCAGCGTTACCTGCGCCTGGGCATTGCGAAACGTAACATCCTCCGTTTTATACGGAAACGGAGCCTGGGGCTGCTGCGGACGGCGCGGGCCGGTTGCTGCGCCATCCGCTAGCCTAGCCAGCGTGAGGGGCAGGGCGCGGCCATTTTGGCGCCACTCGCCAGCCAGGGCCTGACCATCGGCCGAGCGCCGACCTGCGAAGATGGCGTGGGCCACAACTAAGCGCAGGTACACGCTGTCGGCACGCACCTGCACTGCTAGCGGTAGGTTTTTGGCGTTTTGCTCCACCACGTCGAGTGTGCCGGTAGGCGTGCCGTTCTGCTCACTCAGGTGGGCCGTGATGGTGAGTGGGCCCAGCGCGCCCTGCCAGTTACCGGTGAGCGGGGTCGGCGCCTGGGCGCGGGCGAGGTGGAGGCCGGCGGCGGTCAGGCCGCACAGGAAAAAGGCGAAAAGGTGCTTCATAGGTCGGGCTAGGGGAGGAGTGCAAACGTAACGCCCAGCGTATCGCCGGCTGCCGCGCCCGCATTACGCCCGACCTTTGCGCCCACGCCGAAACCTTCCGCCCCCCGGCCGGCGTTACCGCATTCATGTCCGACAATTCCGCTCTGCAAGTGGCCGCCCCGGCCCACGACGAAATCGACCACCTCGACCCGCGCCAGTTTATCGTTATCAAAAACGCGCGCGTCCATAACCTCAAAAACCTGAGCGTGGCGCTGCCCCGCAACAAGTTTATCGTCGTCACGGGCCTGTCGGGCTCGGGCAAGTCGAGCCTGGCGTTCGATACCTTGTACGCTGAGGGCCAGCGCATGTACGTGGAAAGCCTGAGTTCCTACGCCCGCCAGTTTTTGGGCCGCATGGATAAGCCCGACGTGGACTACATCCGGGGTATTTCGCCGGCCATCGCCATCGAGCAGAAGGTCAGCATTAAGAATAACCGCTCGACGGTGGGCACCAGCACCGAGATTTATGACTACCTCAAGCTGCTGTTTGCGCGGGTGGGCCGCACGTTTTCGCCGGTGAGCGGCCAGCAGGTGCGCAAGGATTCGGTGGCCGACGTGGTCGATTTTCTGTTCGGCCTGCCCGCCGCTACGCGCGTCACCATCCTGGCGCCGCTGCTACGCACCGACCCTAGCCGACCCATGAGCAAGGAACTCGATTTGCTGCTGCAAAAGGGCTACGGCCGCGTAGTGCTGGCCAGCGGCGAAAATGCGTTCATCGAAGACCTGATTGGCGAGGGCAAGCCTGAGGTGGAAGGCGACGTGTCCATTCTCATTGACCGCGCCGCCGTGCAGCCCGACGATGAAGACCTGCAATTCCGGCTGTCCGACTCGGTGCAGACGGCCTTCTTCGAGGGCCACGGCACCTGCGTAGTGAAGCTCGATGGCGAGACGCGCACCTTCTCCGACAAGTTTGAGCTGGACGGGCTGACGTTTGAGGAGCCAAACGTCAACTTCTTCTCCTTCAACAACTCTTACGGCGCGTGCCACACCTGCGAGGGCTTCGGCTCGGTGCTCGGTATTGATGAGGACCTCGTTATTCCCGACAAAAGCCTGACGGTGTACGAGGGCGCCATTGCCCCCTGGCGCACCGAAAAGCAGGGCGAATGGCTGAAGCCGCTGCTTAAGCACGGCATCCGGTTCGACTTCCCCATCCACCGCCCCTACAACGACCTCAGCGCCGCCGAGCAGCGCCTGCTGTGGACGGGCAACAAGTACTTCGAGGGTCTCGACGCCTACTTTAAGTGGGTGAGCGAGCAGACCCACAAAATCCAGTACCGGGTGCTGCAAAGCCGCTACCGGGGCCGCACCACCTGCCCCGACTGCCGCGGCACCCGCCTGCGCAAAGACGCGCAGTACGTTAAAATTGATGGCAAGAGCATCACCGACCTCGTACTGCTGCCCATCTCGGAGGCGCTCACGTTTTTTGAAACGCTGAGCCTGAGCGAGCACGACATGGCCGTGGCCGACCGCCTGCTGGCCGAAATCACCAACCGCCTGGGCTACCTCAACCGTGTGGGGCTGGGCTACCTCACCCTCAACCGACTGAGCAACACGCTGAGCGGCGGCGAAAGCCAGCGCATCTCGCTGGCCACCTCGCTGGGCTCGGCGCTGGTGGGCTCGATGTACGTGCTCGACGAGCCCAGCATTGGCCTGCACCCTAAGGATGCCGAGCAGCTTATTGGGGTGCTGCGCTCGCTGCAAGCGCTGGGCAACACGGTCGTGGTGGTGGAGCACGAGGAGAAAATGATGGAGGCCGCCGACCAAATTATCGACATTGGCCCCGAGGCCGGCAGCGGCGGCGGCAACCTCATGTTTCAGGGCACTTTTGCCGAGCTGATGCAAGACTCGGCTACCTACACCGGCCAGTACCTCAGCGGCAAGCTCGACGTGCCGGTGCCCGCCGTGCGCCGCCCCTGGCGCAATGCGCTGGAGCTGACCGGCGCCCGCGAAAACAACCTTAAGAACGTGAGCGTCAAGATTCCGCTGGGGGTGATGACGGTCGTAACCGGCGTGTCGGGCTCGGGCAAGTCTACGCTCATCCGGCGCATCCTGGCCCCGGCGCTGATGAAGCAGCTGGGCGGCGGCGCGGGCGAAACCACCGGCAAGTTTGACCGCCTCACGGGCGTAAATGGACTGATAACCCACGTCGAGTTCGTAGACCAGAACCCCATCGGCAAGTCGTCGCGCTCGAACCCGGTGACCTACGTCAAGGCCTACGATACCATCCGGACCCTATTCTCGGAGCAGCCCCTGGCCAAGGCGCGGGGCCTTAAGCCCTCGCACTTCTCATTCAACGTGGAGGGCGGGCGCTGCGAGGTGTGTCAGGGCGAGGGCCAGGTAAAAATCGAGATGCAGTTCATGGCTGACATCTACCTGACCTGCGAAAGCTGCGGCGGCCATAAGTTCAAGCAGGACATTCTGGAAATCAAATTCCAGGACAAGAATATCTTTGAGGTGCTCGACCTGACGGTGGAAGACGCCGTGGAGTTCTTCAAAGGCCAGCCCAAAGTGTCGGAGCGCCTCAAGCCGCTGCTCGACGTGGGCCTCGGGTACATCCGCCTCGGGCAGTCGGCCAACACGCTCAGCGGCGGCGAGGCCCAGCGCGTGAAGCTGGCCAGCTTCCTCACCAAAGGCGCTACGCTGCAACAGGACAAAATCCTGTTCATCTTCGATGAGCCGAGCACCGGCCTACACTTCCACGACATTGCCAAGCTGCTGGGCGCCCTCAACGCGCTGGTGGAGCAGGGCAATTCGGTGCTCATCATCGAGCACAACATGGACATCATAAAATGCGCCGACTGGCTCATCGACATGGGCCCCGAGGGTGGCATCAACGGCGGCCACTTGCTCTTCGAGGGCACGCCCGAGCAGCTCGTGAAGCTCAAGGATACCAACCATACGGCGCGCTTCCTGGCCGAGAAGGTGAGGGGCTAGCCTAGCGGAGAGGTCGTACATTGATTCTAAAACGCGCGGACCATGATAGCAGAGGAAAAAAAACAGGCGGTTCTGGCGGCTATTCAGCAGACGCAGGACGAGGCGGCTTTCGCTAAAATAGCGGCGCTGGTGACGGAACTGCTGGCTCCGGCCCAGCGGCGCGCTGGTTTCCTGCAAGGGTCAGTGGTGTACCACGCATCCGATTGGGATGACTCATTACCCGATGATGTTTGGACTCATAACTCGCCGCAATAATGACCTCCCGCCTGCTGCTCGATACGCACGCCCTGATTTGGCATGCGGATAACTCGCCGCAGTTGCCTACTTCGCTGCGGCAGCAATTAGATGCGCCTGCCACGCACTGCATGGTCAGTATCGTATCGTTTTGGAAGCTAGCTACGCTCACCAACTTGGGGCGCATTACGTTGCTGCCGGATTTGGCTACTTGGTTTACCCAAGTGCGCGGTGCTGGGTTTGAAGTGTTGGCAATCGCCGACGCGCATTTGGCCCGCTACGCCACCTTACCACAGGTGACTAACCACCGCGACCCTTTTGACCGCCCGCTCATTGCCCAGGCCCTGGCCGACGACCTCACGCTCGTCAGCCGCGACGGCAAATTTGCCGGCTACCCCGGCCTGCGACAGCAATGGGCCTAGCCCGCATTAGATGAAGACTAAGTATCTTGTTATCGCCGCGCTAGCCCTGTTGCTCGGCTGGTTTGTGTTCGACTCGCTGAGTCAGCCGGGCGTGGGCGACTTGCCGGGCGATTTTCAGGAAATCGCTACTTATCGCAACGAGAACAACACCGGCCCCATCGTGCGCGTGTACGCCGTGACGGTGGCCGACACGCTGTGGCATACCATGCGCCAGTACGGCGATTTCATGCCCCACACTAAGTACGGCAACACGAAAGTCTACTTCTTTCGTCAGGGCCAGCCAGGGCCCAAAGCCGTGCGGCCGGGCACCGTGAATTTCGACGCCCAATTCAACCCCTATTGCCTGGCCAAGTACGAGAAGGAAGTGCTCGGTAACGTTACTTTTCAACGCTACCCATTGCGGTAGAAAAATACAAAATTCACAATACTTCAAAAAAAAGATGAAGCCCAACGCTAGGCGTTGTAAGGCGTTGTGAATAAGATAAAAATAAAGGTCAGAAAGTGGGGGTTCTTCCCTTGTTTTCTGGCCTTTTGGCGTTTATTCATGTTTCTTTAATGTAATCGTAAGCTATTTTGTGTTACTCAGCCGCCGCGGGTTAGCGCCCGCAGTCTTTTCCCTCGATTTTGCCCGCCTTTATTTCAGCTGCTCTGGGCATTTTCGCTGACATTCACTCACTTACTGCGTTCGCAGGCAAGAGCGATTGCCCAGCTTAAACCGACATGAATTTGACTCCACCGTCTATTTGAGGGCTTGGGCAGGCTAGCCTGCCAGCGCGCCGCATGGGCCGGCGTCTTTTCACCAGCACACCCCGGGATTACCAGTTACCTAGCACAGCGTTATGGTTTTGATAAACAGAATGTTCTTGTTGTTGAGCCTGGGCGGCTTGTTTTTTGCCAGCTGCTCGACCAAACAGGAGGAAAAAGAAGAACAGATTAAGCTATTGGTTACGAGTCCGTTGCAAAAGGATACGACCATTACCAAGGAGTACGTAGCCCAGATTCACGCCTACCAGCACATCGACCTGCGGGCGCTGGAAAAGGGCTACCTGCAAAAGATTTTTGTGGATGAGGGCCAGACGGTGCACGCCGGCCAGCCCATGTTCCAGATTACGCCGCTCATCTACAACGCCGACCTCCAGAAATCGCAGGCGGAGGCCAGCTACGTAGGTATCGAGTACAAGAACACGAAGAACCTGGCCGACAGCAACATCGTGTCGAAAAACGAGCTGGCGCTGGCTAAGGCCAAGTACGACAAGGCCAAGGCCGACGTGTCGCTGGCCAAAACGCACCTGAAGTTTACGTCCATCAGTGCGCCCTTTACCGGCATCATGGACCACTTTCAGGCCCGGCAGGGTAGCCTCGTGGACGAGGGCGACCTGCTGACCAGCATCTCTGATAACAGCAAGATGTGGGTGTACTACAACGTGCCCGAGGCCGAGTACCTGACCTACAAGGAGCACGCCAAGGCCGGCGACAAAGCGGTGAACGTGGACCTGAAAATGGCTAACAACGAGGTGTTTCCGTATCCGGGTAAGGTGCAAACCATTGAGGCTGACTTCAATAACGAAACCGGCAACATTGCCTTCCGCGCCACCTTCCCTAACCCCGACGGGCTGCTGCGCAACGGCGAAACCGGCAGCGTGCTGATGACCGTGCCCCTCAAGCACGCCCTCATCATTCCGCAGAAAGCCACCTTCGAAGTGCTCGAAAAGAAGTTCGTGTACGTAGTGGACAAAAACAACGTGGTGCACCAGAAAGAGGTGAATATCGCCTCGGAAATGCCTGACCTATACATCGTAAAGGACGGTATTACCCCTAGCGACAAGATTTTGCTGGAAGGTATCCGCAAGGTGAAGGACGGCGAGAAAATCAGCTATACCTACGAGGCGCCCGAAAAGGTGCTGCCCAAGCTGAAAGTATATAGCGAATAGGGTATAAGTGGTCGGCGGCTAGCCCCACCCGGTTGCCCTGGCGGCGCCCGGCTGGCTGGCCCTTGCCGACTGCCAGCCCCCAAAAATAGTAGTGAGTAGTGCTAAAGCCTTGGCTAATAGTCAGTAACTATGTTTAGTAAATTCATCAGGAGGCCAGTGTTTGCCATCGTTATTTCGGTGGTAATCGTGTTCATGGGCGTGCTGGCCATCAAAACCCTGCCCACCTCGCAGTTCCCCGAGATATCGCCGCCGATGGTGATGGTGAGCTGCGCCTACCCCGGTGCCAGCGCCAAAGTGCTTACCGAGTCGGTGCTCATTCCGCTGGAGCAGGCCGTGAACGGCGTGCCCGGCATGAAGTACATGACCTCCGACGCCGTGAGCGCCGGCGAGGCCAACATCCAGATTGTATTCAACCTGGGCACCGACCCCGAGCAGGCGGTGGTAAACGTGAATACCCGTATCGCGCAGGTAGTCAACCGCCTGCCGGTGCTGGTGCAGCGCGAGGGCCTCATCGTGAACCGCGTGGTGCCTAACATGCTGATGTACGTGAACTTGTACAGCAAGGACAAGGGCACGGACATGAAGTACCTGTTCAACTACGCGGGCGTCAACATGATACCCGAGATTCAGCGTATCGACGGTATCGGCCGGGCCAGCATCCTGGGTAGCCGGCAATACGCCATGCGCATCTGGCTGAAGCCGGACCGCATGCGCGCCTACAACATCTCGGCCGACGACGTGATGAAGTCGCTGGGCGACCAGAGCGTGATTGGCTCGCCAGGCCGCATCGGCCGCTCGGACGGGGGCCGCGCCGAAGCGCTGGAATACGTATTGACCTACCAGGGCCGCTTCAACGACGTGGAGCAATACAAGAACGTGATTCTCAAGGCCAACCCCAACGGCGAGATGCTGCGCCTGAAGGACGTAGCCGACGTGTCGCTAGGGTCCGAATTTTACGACATCTACTCCAACCTTGATGGCTACCCCTCGGCGGCCATCATGCTGAAGCAGACCTACGGCTCAAACGCCAGCGATGTGATTGCCAGCGTGAAAGCCAAGCTGGAAGAGCTGAAAAAAACCATGCCGCCCGGCATGGACTACAAAATCAGCTACGACGTGTCGAACTTCCTCGACGCCTCTACCGAGAACGTAATTCACACCCTACGCGACGCCTTTATCCTGGTGGCCATTGTGGTGTTCCTGTTCCTCGGCGACTGGCGCTCGACGCTCATTCCGATTATCGCCGTGCCGGTGTCGCTCATTGGGGCGTTCACGGCCATGCAGGCGTTTGGGCTGACTATCAACATGATTACGCTCTTCGCGCTGGTGCTCGCCATCGGTATCGTGGTCGACGACGCCATTGTGGTGGTGGAGGCCGTGCACGCCAAGATGGAGGAAAAGCACCTCTCGCCCTTTGGGGCGGTGCGCGAGGTAATCGGCGAAATCAGCGGCGCCATTATCGCCATCACCATCCTGATGACGGCCGTATTCGTGCCGGTAGCCTTCATGAGCGGCCCGGTGGGCATTTTCTACCGCCAGTTCTCGATTACAATGGCTACGGCCATTGTCATCTCGGGTATCGTGGCCCTTACGCTGACGCCGGTGCTCTGCGCCATGATTCTGAAGAATACCCACGGCCAGCCGCGCAAAAAGACGCCCATCAACCGCTTCATCGATTGGTTCAACCGCGGGTTTGAGAAACTGACCGGCCGCTACACCAACGTGCTGGAAAAGGTGGTGGACCGCCGCGTGTTCACCTTCGGCATCCTGATTGTGTTCGCGCTGGGCATCTTCGGCATCTCGTCCAAACTGCCTTCCGGCTTCATCCCGGCCGAGGACCAGGGCATGCTTTACGCCATTATCCAGACGCCGCCCGGCTCAACACTGGAGCGCACCAACGACATTTCGCAGCGCCTGCAACAGCTGGCTAAGGATGTGCCGGGCATCGAAAGCATTTCGACCCTAGCTGGCTATGAGGTACTGACCGAAGGCCGCGGCTCGAACGCCGGAACCTGCTTGATTAGCTTGAAGCCCTGGGGCGAGCGCAAGGAGTCCATCCACGACATCGTGGCTTCGCTGGAGAAAAAGGCCCAGGAGATTCCGGGCGCGACCATCGAATTCTTCGAGCCGCCGGCAGTGCCGGGCTACGGGGCAGCGGGCGGTTTCCAGCTGCAATTGCTGGACAAGACGAACTCGGGCGATTACAAGGCGCTGGAAAAAGTGAACGAGGAGTTCATCGCCAACCTCAAAAAGCGCAAGGAACTGGCGGGCCTGTTCACCTTCTTCTCGGCCAACTACCCGCAGTACGAGCTGAAAATCGACAACGACCTGGCTATGCAGAAGGGCGTGAGTATCGGCAACGCCATGAACACGCTGAGCATCATGATTGGCTCGACCTACGAGCTGGGCTTCATCAAGTACCAGCGCTTTTTCAAGGTGTACGTGCAGGCCTCGCCCGAATATCGCCGCCTGCCGCAGGACATCCTCAACATGTGGGTGAAGAATGAGAAGGGCGAAATGGTGCCGTTCTCGGCCTTCATGCACATCGAGAAGACCCAGGGCGCCAACGAAATCAACCGCTATAACATGTACACCACGGCCTCGATTCGGGGCGATGCGGCCCAGGGCTACAGCTCGGGCGAGGCCATCAAGGCGGTGCAGGAAGTGGCGGCCAAGACCCTGCCCCGCGGCTACGACATCGACTGGGGCGGCTTGTCGAAAGACGAAGTGGGCCGCGGCAACGAGGCCATCTACATCTTCCTCGTGGTACTGGCCTTCGTGTACCTGGTGCTCGCGGCGCAGTACGAAAGCTTCCTGCTGCCGCTGGCCGTTATTCTGTCGCTGCCGGCCGGTATCTTCGGCGCCTTCTTGTTTATCAAGGTGTTGGGGCTGGCCAACAACATCTACGCCCAGGTGGGCCTCGTGATGCTGGTGGGCCTGCTGGGTAAGAACGCGGTGCTGATTGTGGAGTTTGCGGTGCAGGAGCACGAGCACGGCATGAGCGTCCGCGACGCGGCCATTGCCGGCGCCAAGGCCCGTTTCCGCCCCATTCTGATGACCTCGTTTGCCTTCATCGCCGGCTTGATTCCGCTGGTGATTGCCACTGGCGCGGGCGCCATCGGCAACCGTACCATCGGTACGGCCGCGCTGGGCGGGATGCTGTTCGGCACCGTGTTCGGGGTGATTATCGTGCCCGGTTTGTACTTCATATTCGGCACAATGGCCTCGAAGAGCAAGCTGATTGATGACGAAAATGAATATCCGGTCAGCGAGGGCGTAGAGCCGCGCGTTTTAGTGGAAGAAGTAGGAAGTCATGCTTAAAAGACGCATTTACCAAGGCCTGACCGCCGCCGGCCTCGCGCTGGCGGTGGCAGCTTGTAAAACGCCCGAACTGGTGCAGCGCAACGTGAACCGCGCCGTGCCCGCCACCTTCAACAACAGCACCACCGACACGCTGAGCACCGCCAAGCTGCGCTGGCAGGAGTTCTTCACCGACCCCAACCTGAAGGCGCTGATTGACACGGCCTTGCAGCGCAACCAGGAGCTGAACATCACGCGCCAGGAACTGCAAATAGCCCGCAACGAGGTGCAGATTCGAAAGGGCGACTACCTGCCCTCGGTGTCGCTAGGGGTACGGTCCGACATGGGCAAGCCCGGCCGCTACACGCTGCAAGGCGCTACCGAGGAGCAGGTGCCCATCCGCGAGGGCCACGCCAACCCCACGCCGCTGGCTAACTACCAGCTAGGGGCGTTTGCGAGCTGGGAGGTCGATATCTGGCACAAGCTGCGCAACGCCCGCAAGTCGGCCGCCACGCGCTACCTGGCCTCGGTAGAGGGCCGGAACTTCACGATAACCAACCTGATTGCCGAAATCGCCAACTCGTACTACGAGCTGCTGGCGCTGGATAATCAGCTGGCTATCATCAAGCAGAACATCGAAATTCGGGAAAACGCCCTGCGCATCGTGCGCCAGGAAAAGGAAAACGCCCGCGTGACTGAGCTGGCCGTGAAGCGCTTCGAGGCCCAGGTGCAAAACACCATCAGCCTGCAATACGCTACCCAGCAGCAGATTACTGAAACCGAGAACCGTATCAACTTCCTGCTCGGCCGCTACCCGCAGCCGATAACCCGCGACGACCAGGCGTTCAATACCCTGGTGCCGTCGGTTATCCAGACGGGCACGCCGACGCAACTGCTCAGCAACCGGCCCGACATTCGGCAGGCCGAGCAGCAGCTCGTGGCCGCCAAGCTTGACGTGCAGGTGGCTAGGGCCAACTTTTACCCTTCGCTGGGTATTTCGGGTGGGGTAGGGTTCGAGGCGTTTAAGCCAGGCTTTCTGTTCAACACGCCCGAGTCGATACTCTATAACCTGGCCGGTGACTTGTCGGCGCCGCTCGTCAACCGCATCGCCATCAAGGCCCTGTACTCGACGGCCAACGCGCTGCAAATCCAGGCCGTGTATAATTACGAGCGCACCGTGCTGAATGCCTACTTGGAAGTATCGAACCAGGTGGCCAACATCAGCAACCTGCAAGGCAGCTACGACGCCAAGCTCAAGGAAGTGCAGGCCCTGAACCAGTCCATTCGCATCTCCAACAGCCTCTTCAAGGCCGTGCGGGCCGACTACACCGAGGTGCTACTGACCCAGCGCGACGCGCTGGAGTCGAAGTTTGACCTTACCGAAACCAAGATGAAGCAGCTCAATGCTACGGTGAACATCTACCGGGCCCTGGGCGGCGGCTGGAACTAGGGCTGGCACACTTAAATTCATTTCCAACAGAAAAGGCCGGTTGCTCAGCAACCGGCCTTTTCTGTTGGAAGTTACTGCCGCTCCCCGTTAGCGAGTGCGAGGACTGGCAGGGTAGAAAAATCTTCGTGCTTAAATAAAAAATAACAGTTGTTTTTTAGTGCGATACGGGTCTGAGCTAGCCGGCCACTACTAGAAAAGGGGCCGGCAAGGCGTGTGCTTTAAGCGAATGCCGGGCCGGCTGGCCCGCGCTGTCGCCTATCCGCAAACGTTTGCGGACGCTTGGCGGCGGCGGCGCGTCCTGTAGCTTAGGTGTGCCAAGCTGCTCTGTGCGAGGCAGCTGGCATCTTCTTCCCACCCATCTCCTTTTCCATGAAGCTATTTTCTACCGCAGTCCGCTCCGGCGGGCCCGCTGGCCTGGCGCTCGTGGCAGCGTTGGCGCTTTTACGCCCCGCTGCCAGCCACGCACAATGCACCCAACTCGTCTGGAATGACGAGTTCAACCAAACCAGCCTTGATACTACCAAGTGGAAGGTGGCCATCGGGGATGGCTGCCCCACGCTCTGCGGCTGGGGTAATTCGGAGCTGGAAAACTACCGGGCCCAGAACCTGGCCGTGACCGGCGGCAACCTGGTAATCAGTACCAAGTTCGAAACCACGACGGCCCCCAGCGGCAACAGCTACCAGTACAGCTCGGGCAAGGTGCAGTCGAAAGTATCGGGCAAGGCCATGCTGCAAACCTTCCGCTACGGCCGCATCGAGGCGCGGATGCAGCTGCCCTCGGCCGGGGGCGTGTGGCCCGCCTTCTGGATGCTGGCCGACCCCAGCAACTGGCCGACCACCGGCGAAATCGACATTATGGAGGCCAAGCACAAGAACCCAACCTCCTTTACGGGCACTGCCATCGGCAATAGTGGCAACGGCCCTTACTTCGTGGGGCGGAGCTACGCCCCTGGCGTAGACTTGTCGGCGGGCTTTCACGTGTACGCCCTGGAGTGGAGCCCCGACGTGCTGCGCTTTTACTTTGATAACACACTCTACCGCACCGTAACCCCCCAGGATGTGCCGGGCGGGCAGTTTCCTTTCAACGACAATAACTTTTACCTGATGCTGAATGCCGCCGTGGGCGGCCCCGGCTCGGGCTACACCGGCTACATTCAGCCCACCCCGGCCGATTACCCCACCCAGACGCTGGTCGACTACGTGCGGGTGTACAAGGGTACCTACAACTACGCCGTGCTGGGCGACGGCCAGGTGGCGCCCAATGAGCAGTACAAGAACTACCGCATCGACCCGGTGGCCGGCGGCAGCTACACCTGGACGGTGCCCAGCGGCGCCACCATCGTGAGCGGGCAGGGCACCAGCACCATTACCGTAAACTGGGGCACTGCCGGCGGCAGCGTGGGCGTATCGGTGGCCGTGAACGGCTGCACTACGGCTGCTTATACCAAGAACGTCGCCATCGGGCCGGCGCTGCAAGTGCAGGGCGTGTACGAGGATTTTGAAAGCAACCGCACCTTGGCCTATGCCGGCACGGGCACCCTCACGGCAGCCGTGGCCAACCCCGGCAGCGCGGCGCCCAATACCTCGGCCAAGGTGGGCAAATACGTGCGCGCCGCCTCGCAGCAGTACGACGTGCTCAACATCAAGCAGCTACCGATAGGCAATGCCAACGATTTTGTGGCGGGGCGCAAGAAGATATACGTGGATGTCTACACCACGGCCCCGGTGGGCAGCAAGGTGACCATCCAGCTGGAGAACAGCAACGTTACGACCAGCACTAATTTCCCCAGCGGGCGGCACAGCGCCTACCGGGCGTTTACGAGCGTGCAAAATCGCTGGGAAACGCTGGAGTTTGACTACGAGCAAACCCTGGACGGCGGCACCAGCATTCTCGATATCAACAACGTGGCCCTGCTGTTTCAACCCAGCAGCTACACCGGCGATACCTATTATTTTGACAACGTGCGCATACTGCGCCAGCCCGAGCCGCCCGTAGTGGCCACGACGGTGCTCGAAAACTACGACGGCACCAGCGCCATCAGCTTCGATGCCACGGGTACCAACGGCGCGTACACCGCCGGCGTGGCCAACCCCTCGGCTACCGGCGCAAACACCTCGGCCAAGGTGGCGAAATACGTGCGCAACAGCACCCAGCAGTACGACGTGCTGTTTTTTGATGCCAAGCCGGCCGGCACCGTCATTCAAGACGCCGGTAAGTTCAAAGACCAGCGCTATCAGCTGGCGCTCGACCTCTATACCGACGCGCCGGTGGGCACCAACGTGCGCATTACGCTGCAAAACAAGGCAGCCGCGGCGGGCACTTATCCCGCCGGGCGCAACAGCACCTATGTCGTGAACACGACCAAGCAGAACGCCTGGGAAACCCTGACGCTGGTGTACGATGGCGCCCCGGACGGCGGCACCGCCAACGTGGCTATCGACCAACTAGCCGTGCTGCTGGCGGGCAATACGACCACCGGCAACACGTATTACCTCGATAATATTCGCATTGTCAAGCACGTGGCTGACCCCACCTACACCGCTGGCACCACCCTCGAAGACTACGACGCGACCCATAACCTGACCTACCTCAGCTCGGACGGCACCTACGCGCCCAACGTGGCCAACCCCGCTGCTGCCGCGCCCAACACGTCGGCCAAGGTGAGCAAGTACACCCGAAAGTCCACGGCTACCTACGACGTGCTCTCGTTTGGCACCAGCGCCGTGAAAGACGGGGCGGCCTTCGTGAAGGGCGACAAGGTATTTGCGCTGGACCTGTACACTACGGCCCCGGCCGGCACGGTTATCTCGTGGCAGCTCGAAGCCAGCTCGCTGTCTACGCCGGGCAACTACCCCAGCGGCCGCCACAGCATCTACCAGGCGGCCGTGCAGAAAACGAATGCCTGGCAGACGCTCACCTTCACCTACGCTAGTGCCCCCGACGCCAGCACCACCGATGCCAACGTAGACCGCGTGGTGCTGCTGTTTGCGCCCAACTCCAGCACCGGCGACGTGTACTACGTTGATAACCTGCGCTCGCTCGCGGCCAGCAGCGCGGCCAACGCCGCCCCCACCATCAGCCTGACCTCGCCGGCGGCCGGCGCCAGCTACACGGCCCCGGCTAGTATCACGCTCACCGCCAGCGCCGCCGACCCGGACGGCAGCGTGGCCAAGGTAGAATTTTACCAGGGCAGCACCCTGCTGGCCACCAGCACGGCCAGCCCCTACAGCTACACCTGGGCTGGGGTAGCCGCTGGCACGTATTCGCTCACGGCCAAGGCCATTGACAACCAGGGAGCCAGCACTACCTCCGGCGCCGTGAGCGTGACCGTGGGCGCGGCTACCACGGCCCCCAACCTGGCCCTGAACCGGCCCACCGTCACGTCTTCGACCGAGAACAGCGGCACGCCCGGCTCGGCCGCCGTGGATGGCGACGCCGCCAACACCCGCTGGAGCAGCGCCTTTGCCGACCCGCAGTGGCTGTACGTAGACCTGGGCGCTACCTACAGCCTCAGCCGGGTGAAGCTGACCTGGGAAGGGGCCTACGGCAAAGATTATCAGATTCAAAGCTCGCCCGATGCCAGCACCTGGACGACCATCCGGAGCGTGACCGGCAACACGACGCTGGTAAACGACCTGACCAGCCTTAGCGGCACTGGGCGCTACGTGCGCCTCTATGGCACGGCCCGGGGCACCCAGTATGGCTATTCGCTCTACGAGTTGGAAGTGTACGGCACGGCCACCGGTGGCACTAGCTCGTCGGGCGGCGTGTGCACCGGCACCGTGGCCAATGGCGACTACTCCTACGAGGTATCGACGGCGAACGGCAGCGTCAACTGGAAGTTTATTCCGCTTTCGCCCATCGCGGGCAGCAGCCAGAGCATTATCTACATCAAAGCGGGCTCGGCCACGGGCTACGCCGGCTACAACATGACGGCGGCGGGCAGCAACTTCACCTTCTCGCAGGCGCAGGCCAACGGCACGGCCCTTTCCTTCTACTTCACCTACCGGGTAGGAACCGGCACGAGCGAGCGCACGTCGGCTGGCTCGCCGCATAGCTACACGGCGGGCAACCAGTGCACGAGCGCCCGGCTGGCCCGCCCGGCAGCCGCCGGCACCGCCACCGAGCCAGGCAACACCGTATATCCCAACCCCGTGGCCGCGCGCCTGCGGGTAACGCTAGGCGACCCGGCCGCCCACACCCTGACCCTGCGCGATTTGCGCGGCGCCATCCTGCGTGTTGTGCAGGTAGAAGCCGGGCTCCCCAGCACCGAGCTTGATGTGGCCCGCCTTGCGCCCGGCGTGTACCTGCTTACCATAGCAGGCGCCGAGGGCTCAGAAGTGCACCGCATTGTAAAAGAATAGGGCGGTCTGAATTCTCGGCCCAATGATAAGGCGCCCGGTAGTGCACTCACTGCCGGGCGCCTTATCATTGGGCCGATTGAGCTAACCCAGCGAAAGGCATGCCTTTGTAATTTCTTTATTGGCAGCTAGCCTACGTAGCCGGCGCCGGCAATGCCCAGCCGCAGGCCAGGAAACCAGGCAAAGCCAGCGAGCACTTACGGAGCGAGATAAGGCTTTAAAGCTGTGCTTAGGGCCTCCTCAGGCGGCCGCCAGCGCGGGCCGCGGCTTGGGCTTCTTGTGCCGGCGGCCCCACCACAGCACCGCGCCCGTCACGGGCAGGCTAGCCGCGAGCAGGCTCACGATAAAGGCGATAATTTTGCCTCCCAGGCCCAGAATGAGGCCGGTGTGCAGGTCGTAGTTCATGTCGGCCAGCTTCTTGCCGTTGCTTTTGCTGTCGTGCAGCTGGGCCATCAGTAGCTGACCGGTGCGGGGGTGAAAGCGGTATTCGTCGCGGTGGTAGTAGTGCAGCGACTTGGCGTAGGCGGTGCACCAGACCGGCGCGGCGGCATCGGCGGTGGGGCCGATGAGTAGCATCTCGGCCCGGGGCGACTGCTGCCGCAGGCGGGCGAAGGCAATATCCACGACCGGGCTAGCGGGCCGGGCCGTGAGCAAGGTATCAACCTTGGGCTCGGCATTTTCGGCGGCGATGGAGCGGCCGCCGTTGGCCAGGGTGCCCACGCCTTCCATGAGCCACTCGTAGCTGATGCACAGGCCCGACAGGGCTAGCACCAGGGCCAGCCCGCTGGCGTAGAAGCCCAGCACGCTGTGCAGGTCGTAGTTGCGGCGCTTGGGCGAGGCGTCCCACTTCACCGAAAAGCGCTGCTTGCGGGCGGCCTTATTACGCGGCCACCACAGCACAATGCCGGAAATGAGCATTACCACGAAGGTGATAACGGCGATATCGACCACCCACTTGCCGATGGCCGGCGGCAGCAGCAGGTACATGTGCAGGTACTGCACGAGGGTGAAAAAGTCGCTCCGCAGGTTCTGCACGTGCAGCAACTGGCCGGTGTAGGGGTTCAGAAAGGCGTAGTACACCTCCTCGCCCTTGCTCAGGTACACGGCCGTGGAGCGGTCGGGGCCGTTGTAAGTCGTCCAGGAGGCCACGAAGCCGGGCTTGGCCCGGGTGGCCATGGCTTGCAACACCGAGGGCGGCAGCAGGGGCCGGGCCTGCACCGCTACCTTGCGCCAGGGCTGCGTCAGGTCCCTAATTTCATCCTGAAACACGAACACCGCCCCCGACAAGCTCACGATGAGCACAATCAGCCCCGTGGCCAACCCTAGCCAGAGGTGAAGCTTACCGATAGCTTTGCGGAAGGTCATGGGGAGAGGCGAGAAAATGGAAAACTAATAAAGAACGTCATGCTGAGCTTGTCGAAGCATCTCGCTCGTGCCGCTAGGATTAGTAACTCTAACAACTGCGAGCGAGATGCTTCGCAGGCTCAGCATGACGTTCTTTTTACTTTCTAAAAGTCGATTCAGTTAAAACTTATACGCCACCGAGCCCACGATACTGCGCAGCTTCTGCGGCGTCATGGTGGTGTAGCCTACCCAGTACTGCTTGTCGGTGAGGTTATCGACCTTGGCCGAGAGGCGGTACTTAGGCTGGTCGTAGAAGATGCTGGCATTCAGCACCGTGTAGTTGGGTAGGGTAAATACGTTGGTGGTCGTGTTCTGAATCTTGTTGTCGCTGGCGTAGTTGCCGCCGAAGCCTAGGCCCAGGCCCTGGAAGGCGCCTTCGGGCTGGCGGTAGCTGACCCAGGCGTTGGCCAGGTAGGGCGAGGAGGCGGTGTTGGGGCGCAGGCCGTTCACGTCGTCGCCCGAGTTTACCCAGATGGAGTAATTGTAGGCAAAGCCCCCCACGATGTTGAGGCCCCGCACGGGGTTCGCCACCAGGTTGACCTCGGCGCCGCGGCTCCACTGGGTGCCGTCCTGGCTGCTAAGGGCCTGAAACAGCGTGTTGTAGCCCAGCGTGCGCAGCCGGTCCTTCACCCGAATGTCGTAGTAGCTGAAGGTAGCGCTCAGGCGGCCGCCCGCGGCGTCGAGCTTCACGCCGGCTTCCAGCTGGTTGGCCCGCTCGGGCTTGGCCAGCAGCGACTGCTCGGTGGCGTTGAGGAAGTACCCCAGGTTGGTGAAGCTGTTCTGGTAGTTGGCAAACAGGGCCACCCGGTCTTTCACCGGCTGAAATACCACGCCAAACTTGGGCGAAACCGTCGTCTGGTCATAAGCCGCTACCGGTGAGTAGAAAATGCCGCCCTTGTTGTCGTAGCGGTCCACCCGCACGGCGGCTAGCACGCTCAGCTGCTCGGTGAGGTTGAGCACGTCGGAAACGAAGGCGCTGTAGGTGTTCGACTTATTGGTAACCAGGTAGTGCGCCGGGGGCGTGGTTCGGTAGGCCGCCGCCACGCTGGCCCCGTTGAAGCCGCTGCGGTAGTCGTAGCCGGCGGGCGCGTTCAGCGGCACCGTATTGATGTTGCCGCCCAGGAAATTCACGTTCGGGTCAACGCGCAGAAAATCGAGGCCCAGCACCACGCGGTTGCGCAGGCTACCGATTTTGAAGTCGCCGTTGAACAGCTGCTGCACTTCGTAGAGCGTGCGTCGGCTGTTCTCCGTCGATTGGTCGGCGCGGGCTAGCGACAGCGAGTTTACCGAGTTGTCGGCGCCCGGCACGAGGTAGAAATACGGCCCGAAGCCATTCGAATAGCTGTGGCTGCTGGTGAGGTAAGTAGTCGAGCTGAAGCCGGGTGAGAACTGGTAGCGCACCTGCCCAAACAGGTTGGTGCTGCGTGAGGTCTGCTCCAGGCCCTCGCCTTGGTACGAGCGGCGGTAGTCGAGCGGCAGCTGGTCGGCCCGCGAGGCTCCCAGCTGCGAAGCGGGCGAGTAAAAGAAAATGAGCTGCTTGCCCACGTTGGTGCCCCGGTACACCTCGGCGTCGAGGTTGATGGTGAGGCGGTCGTTGGGCCGGAATTGCAGGCTGGGCGCTACCGCCAGGCTGCGCGTAAAGCCTGGGTAGTCAATGTTCTGGAAGCTGTCCTCATAGGTATAGGCCGTGTTGAGACGGAAGGCCAGCGTCCGGGCCGCGTTGAGCGGCGTGTTCACGTCGGCGCTCACGCGGTGGAAGCCGTAGCTGCCGCCCGACAGTGCCACCTCGCCGCCGAAGGTTTCAAACGGCTTCTTGGTTACGCGGTTAATCAGGCCGCCGTACGAGGTTAGCGAGCTGCCAAACAGCGTGCCCGACGGCCCCTTGATGACTTCGAGCTTTTCCAGGTTCACGGCGTCGATGTCGCTGGTTACGTTGCCGGCCACGCCGTTGCGCAACTGGCTGGAGGTTACGAAGCCGCGGCTGGCGTAGAAGGCGCCGCCGTCGCCCGAGCGGCCGGTGGCATCCCACATTTTTTGCAGGCCCGGCACGTTGCGCGTCGCGTCATCCACCGAAAACACGAGTTGCTCGGTCAGCAATTCCTTGCCCACGGTGGCGTATACCTGCGAGTTTTCGAGGTTAGCGAGGGGCATTTTGCCCACGTCCACGCTGTTGGGGCGGCTAAACTTGTTGGTGCGGTTGCCCTTTACCAGCACTTCCTGCAACTCGGCCGTGCTCTCGGCCAGCGCAAAGTTGATGGTCGCCACCTGGCCCGCCACCACGGTCACGGTCTGCTGCTCGGTTTTGAGGCCCACCGCCGACACCACCAGCGTGTACTGCCCCGGCGCCACCTGCCGAATGCGAAACCGACCCTGCTCATCGGTGATGTTGCCTTTGGCCTGCCCTTGCAGCCCCACGCTCACGGCCTCCACGGCGGCGCCATTGCTATCAGTAACGCGGCCGCTGATGGTGCCAGTAGTCTGGGCTTGCGCGGTGGCCGACACGGCACAAACTGCCAGCGGAAAGAGTAGGGAACGAGGGGAAATCATTGCAGCTTTAATTAGACGAAATCTAAAGAGCCACAAAGGAACGACCCAAACCACCCTGCGTCAAAATCTATTTAGAATTAATCCAGATTGATTATCGGCTAGCCCCAACCTACCTGCCCTAAAAAAACGGCCCGGGCGCCGTGGTGCAAAAGCATCACCGCGCCCGGGCCGGGCTACTAAATAAGTGGTTACCGCTATGGTCGGATGCCTGCCACAAACTCCCGGATGGCTGCCGGGCGCTCGCTGGCCGGCGTATTCTGCAAGAGCCGGATAAAGGCGCTACCGATGATGGCGCCCGTGGTGTGCCGGCTGGCCGCCGCAAAGCTGGCCGCGTCGCTGATGCCGAAGCCCACCAGCGTGGGGTTGCGCAGCCCTAGCGCCTTGGTGCGGCTGAGGTAGGCATCTACGTCGGCGTTCATGTCGGTTTGGGCGCCGGTGGTGCCGGCGGCGGCCACGAGGTAGATGAAGCCATCGGCCAGCCCGTCGAGCTGGCGCACGCGGGCGGCGCTGGTCTGGGGCGTTACCAGGAACACTACTTTTAGGTCGTGCTGGGCAAATAGGGCTTTGTACTCGCGCTCGTACACTTCGAGCGGCAGGTCGGGCAGAATTACGCCATCAATGCCCACGGCTTGGCACTGCTGGCAGAATTTATCAATGCCAAACTGCACCACCGGGTTGAGATAGCCCATAAGCAGGATGGGCACCGTAATGCCTTGTTCCCGAATGCCTTGCAATTGCTCGAAAAGCGTGGCTACGGTCATGCCGTTTTCGAGCGCCTGCTGGTTGCTGCGCTGAATGGTTTCGCCATCGGCCACCGGGTCGGAGTAAGGCATCCCGATTTCGACGAGGTCGGCGCCGGCTTCCTGCAAGCTCTTGAGGATGGGCACGGTATCGCCGAGCTGCGGAAAGCCAGCGGTGAAATAGACGTTGAGGACGTCCGAAGTTTTGCGTTGGAATAGGGTGGTGAGGCGGTTCATGAGGCAGAGTAGCGGAATAAAAATCGTCCGTCATGCTGCGCTTGCCGAAGCATCTCGCGCGCATCGTTAACTATTCACCAAACGAAGCAGGAGAGATGTTTCGGCAAGCGCAGCATGGCGGACGTTGAAAGGGCTAGGCCGAATATTCGTCCAGGTGCTTGGTGTAGGTAGCCAGGTCCTTGTCGCCGCGGCCCGAGAGGCAGACCACCACCACGTCATCCTTTTTAGCCTTAATAAGCGGCAGGCAGGCCAGCGCGTGCGCCGTTTCGAGGGCCGGAATAATACCCTCCAGGCGGCTGAGCTGGAACGCCGCGTCGAGCGCCGCTTTATCAGTAATCGACAGAAATTCGGCCCGGCCGGTGGCAAATAGCTGCGCGTGCTGCGGCCCGATGCCGGGGTAATCGAGGCCCGCCGAAATCGAATAGGGCTCGGTTACCTGCCCGTCGTCAGTTTGCATGAGAATGGTGCTGGCGCCGTGCAAAATGCCCGGCTTGCCCAGCGCCGTGGTAGCGGCCGAGTGGCCGGTATCTACGCCCTGGCCGGCGGCCTCGGCGGCAATCAGGCGCACGCTGGGCTCGTCGAGGTAGTGGTAAAAGGCGCCCGCTGCGTTGGAGCCGCCGCCCACGCAGGCCAGCATAAAGTCGGGCGTAGCGCGGCCGGTTTGCTGCAACAATTGGCTGATGGTTTCGGCCGAAATCACCGACTGAAACCTAGCCACCATATCCGGGTAGGGGTGCGGGCCCACCACCGAGCCGATGATGTAGTGCGTGTCGGTGGGGTTGGAAATCCAGTGGCGCATGGCCTCGTTGGTGGCGTCCTTCAGGGTTTTGCTGCCGCTTTTGGCAGGCACTACTTTGGCGCCCAGCATCCGCATGCGGTCCACGTTGGGCCTCTGGCGCTCCATGTCGATTTCGCCCATGTACACGATGCACTCCAGGCCCATGAGGGCGCACACCGTGGCGGTGGCCACGCCGTGCTGGCCGGCGCCGGTTTCGGCCACAATGCGCTTTTTGCCCAGGCGCTGGGCCACCAGAATCTGGCCGATGGTGTTGTTAATCTTGTGCGCGCCGGTGTGGCACAAATCCTCGCGCTTGAGGTAGATGGTGGTGTCAAACTCGCGCGACAGCCGCTCGGCCAGAAACAGCGGCGTGGGCCGCCCCACGTAGTCGGTCAGCAGCTGCGTAAACTGGCGCTGAAAATCGGGCTCCTCGATGATGCGCAGGTAGTTATCGCGTAGCTCCTCCACATTAGGATAGAGCATTTCGGGCACGTAGGCCCCGCCGAAGGTGCCGTAATAGCCGCTGGCATCGACGCGGTAGGGGGAAGGGGCAGTAGTGGACATTTTTTAATTAGGAGTTATGCATTAAGAATTGGCGGGCTGCTCGTGCAGGCGCGTCAAGAGGCGGGCGGTGGCCTCCACGTCTTTGTGGCCGGGCGCAGTTTCGAGCAGGCTGTTTACGTCGTAGCCCACCAGTTGCGGGTGCTGAAAGCGCAGCACGTCGTCGGCGTTGGTTGGCCCCAGCCCGCCGCTCAGCAGGAAGGGCGTGGCGCCGCGGTACTGGTGCAGCAAGTGCCAGTCGAAGGCGTGGCCATTGCCGCCGGGGTGCTTGCCCTTGGTGTCGAATAAAAACAGGTCGCAGGCGCCGACGTACTCGGCCAGGGTACCAAAGTCAAAATCAGCATCGACCGCAAAGGCCTTGATAATCCGCAGGCCGTGCGTGCGCACGGCCTGGCAGTAGGCGGGTGTTTCGTGGCCGTGCAGCTGCACGTAGTCGAGGCCGTACTGGCAGGTGGCGGCGAAAAGCTCGGGCAGGGTCGCATCAACAAACACGCCCACCTTGGCTATCGACGCGGGCAGGCTGCGCAGCAAGTTCTTGTCCAGTATTTCGCCCGCATAGCGCGCCGACTTCTCGTAGAAGATGAACCCCAGAAAATCGGGGTTGAAATCGGCCACCGCCATAATGTTGGCCGCCTCGCGCATGCCGCAGATTTTGACTTTCATAACGAGCTAAGAAGCCGGAACTGCGGCAGATAGTTCGGCCACGAGGCCAGCCAGGGCCGCCGCCGGGTCGGGGGTTTTCATAAACGTCTCGCCAATCAGAAAGCCCCGGTAGCCCGCTCGCCGCAGCGCCACTATGGTGCTGGCGTGCTGCAAGCCACTCTCGGCCACCTTCACAAACGAGTCGGGAATGAGGCCAGCCAGCCGCGCCGAGGTGTCGATGTCAGTGGCAAACGTGGCCAGATTGCGGTTATTTACGCCCACCAAATCCACGCTGTCGGTGAGGTGGCTGCGCAGCTCGGCCTCATCGTGTACTTCCAGCAGCACTTCCAGCCCCAGCGAGTGGGCATACTTGCCAAACTGCGCTACTTCGGCCGGCGTGAGGCAACTGGCGATGAGCAGAATCAAATCGGCGCCCATTGCCCGGGCTTCTGCTATCTGGTACTCACTGATAATAAAATCTTTGCGCAAAATTGGTGTGCTCGGGCAGGCTGCCCGAGCCGCCGCCAAATCGGCCGGCGTGCCGCCAAAAAACGGCTCGTCGGTGAGCACCGACAGCACCGCCGCGCCCGCCGCCGCGTAGCCGGCGGTAGTGGCGCCTGCCTCGGCCGTGCCATTAATCACGCCCTTGGAGGGCGAGCGGCGCTTAAACTCGGCAATGATGCCCACCGAGCCCGCAGCCGTGAGCGCCGCCCGCGCCGACAGCACCGGCCGCGTGAACAGCGGCGCCTGGTGCAGCGCGGGCAGGGGCGTTTCGGCTTCGCGCCGGGCTACTTCCTGGCGCTTTTCGGCAATTATTTTATCGAGAATGGTCATGGTAGCAAGCGTCTTCTACGGTTGTCATGCTGAGCTTGCCGAAGCATCTCGCTCGCACCGTTTAATTGTGTTTAGGTACTGCGCCACGCGAGATGCTTCAGCAAGCTCAGCATGACGGCTGTATTAAGTAAGTTAAAAACTAGCCCAGCGCCAGCAGCTTCTCAAACGCCTGGCGGGCCCGGCCGCTGTCCAGGCTCTCGGCGGCCATCGCGAGCCCCTCGGCAGTAGTGGCGGCGCGGCCGGCGGTGCGCAGGGCTAGGGCGGCGTTGGCCAGTACGGCGTTGCGGTGGGCGGCGGGGGCTTCGTTGCGCAGCACGCGCTGGAAGATGTGCGCCGCCTCGGCCACCGTGTCGCCGCCGAACAGCGCCTCGGGCGTAGTGGCGGGCAGCCCCAGGTCGCGGGGGCTCAACAACTCCTCGCCCTGGCGGCTGATGAGCTTCACCGGGCCGGTGAGCGAGACTTCGTCGTAGCCATCGAGGCTGTGCACGATGAGAAACTCGCGGCCCGCCTCCTGCTGGTGCAGGTAGGCGTAGAGGCGCGCCAGCTCCAAGCTGAACACGCCCACCAGCTGTAAGCGCGGCCTAGCCGGGTTCACCAGCGGCCCCAGCATGTTGAAAAAGGTTTTGACACCCAATTCTTTGCGCAGCGGCGCCACGTTCTTCAGCGCCGGGTGAAACAGTGGCGCGTGCAAAAAGCAAATGTTCGCTTCGTCGAGCTGGCGCCGCAGGGCGTCGTTATCGGCCGTGAATTTCACACCCATGTGCTCCAGCACGGTGCTGCTGCCGCTGATGCTCGATACGCCGTGGTTGCCGTGCTTGGCCACCGGCTGGCCCGCGCCGGCCACCACAAAGGCCGATAAGGTGGAGATGTTGAACGTGTTGCGGCCGTCGCCGCCGGTGCCGCACACGTCCATGGCATCTACGCCGCCGAGGTCTACGGGCCGGCACAGCTCCAGTAAGGCGTTGCGGAAGCCCGCTAGCTCCTCCACCGTCACGCTACGCATGAGGTACACGGTGAGGAAGGCGGCAATTTGGGCGGGGTTGTACTGGCCCTGGGCGATGCCCAGCACCACGCGGTGCGCCTCGTCCTGGGGCAGCGTGCGGTAGGCAAAAAGGTGGTTGAGGGTGTCTTTCACTTTAGTGATTCTGCTGTAAGAACGTCGTGCTCATCTGGCGTCCGCTTGTCGAAGCATCTTGGCAGGTAACGTTTAATTAGTAATTCAATGGTGCGGCCAAGATGCTTCGACAAGCTCAGCATGACGACCTTTCTAGGCGATTAGCCTACCCATTCACCCAATTGGCCAGCATGGTTTTGCCGTGCTCCGTCAGCACCGATTCGGGGTGAAACTGCACCCCTAGTACGTCGTAGTCGCGGTGGGCGAGGGCCAGTACCTGGCCGTTCTCGTCTACGCCGGTCACGCGCAGCTCGGCCGGCACGCCCTCGGGCGCGATGGTCCAGGAGTGGTAGCGGCCCACGCGCACCGCGGCGGGCACGTCGTTGAAGAGGCGGTTGTGGGCCGCCTCGGGCGTCTGGTGCAGGGTGTGAGCCACGCCGTGGTGCACCTCACCAAGGTTAGCTAGCTGGCCGCCAAAGGCTTCGCCAATGGCCTGGTGGCCCAGGCACACGCCCAGGATGTGCTTGCTAGGAGCGTAGCGCTTGATAAGCGCGGGCATAATGCCCGCCTCGCTCGGCACGCCGGGGCCCGGCGACAGCAAGATGTGCGAGTACTTCTCTACCTCGTCGAGGCTGATTTTATCGTTGCGAAACACGTCCACTTCCTGCCCCAGCTCGCGCAGCATGTACACGAGGTTATAGGTGAAAGAGTCGTAGTTGTCGAGAACCAGGATAGCCATTTTAGTCAGGTTAATTTTTAACGTCCGTCATGCTGACGAAGAAAGCATCTTGTCAGGCTAGAATTGCTTGGAATTGCCAGCATGCAACGAAGCGAGCAAGACGCTTCCTTCGTCAGCATGACAGGCGTTTTAATTATTGATTTCATTACACCTTCTCCGCCTGCTGCATGGCCGCGCGCAGTGCGCCGAGCTTGTTGTGCACTTCTTGCAGTTCGCTGGTGGGTACCGACTTGGCCACCACGCCCGCGCCGGCCTGGTAATACAGCGTGTTGTCCTTGCTGAGGAAGGTGCGAATCATGATGGCATGGTTGAAGTCGCCGCCGAAGTCGAGGGCCCCGATGCAGCCGCCATAAAAGCCGCGCTGGGTGCTTTCGTAGGCATCGATGAGCTGCACGGCGCGGTACTTGGGCGCGCCCGAAAGCGTGCCGGCCGGAAAGGTTTCGCCCACCACGTCGAGCGGCTCGGTGGCGGCGCCCAGTTGGCCCACTACCTTGGAAACCAGGTGAATGACGTGCGAGTAGTATTGAATTTCCTTGAAGCGCTCCACGGCCACTACGTCGCAGCGGCGACTAAGGTCGTTGCGGGCCAGGTCCACGAGCATCACGTGCTCGGCGGTTTCCTTAGGGTCGTCGAGGAGCTGCTGGGCTAGCCGGGCGTCGGCGGCGTCGTCGCCAGTGCGGCGGAAGGTGCCCGCGATGGGGTAGAGCACGGCCTGGCCCTTGTTCACCACAATCTGCGACTCGGGCGAGGAGCCGAAAATCTTGTAGCTGCCGTAGTCAAAAAAGAACAGGTATGGCGACGGGTTGAGCGAGCGCAGCGCCCGGTACACGTTGAACTCATCGCCCTGAAACCCTTGCTGAAAGCGCCGCGAGAGCACAATCTGAAACACGTCGCCGCGCTGGCAGTGGTGCTGCCCCAGCCGAATTAGCTCCAGGTACTGCTCGTCGGTCACGTTCGACGTTTCCTCGCCCGTGAGGTGGAAGCCGTGGCTGGCAAAGTTGCGGTTCTGAATGAGCGTTTCGATGGCGTCGAGCGAGTCGGCCGCCGGCTCCTCGCCCTCAGTCAGGTACTGGTGCTCAAATAAATAGAGCTCGTCCTTGAAGTGGTTGATGGCGATAACGTAGCGAAAAGCCTGGTACACAATGGCCGGTACGGTGCTATCAGCGGGCTTGTCGCGCAGCGTCACATCCTCAAAATACTGCACCGCCTCGTAGGCCATGTGCCCAAACAGGCCATTCGTAATGAACGGCAGCCCCGACGGCGCGGCCGGCTGGAAGCTAGCCCGAAACTCGCGCAGGTGGGCTAGTGCCTGGCGCGGGTCGGCCAGCGTTTCGGTGCTGGCGGGCTGGCCGGGGCGCTGGGTCGTGAGCTGATTCTTGTCCAACTCAAAGCGCGCTACCGGGCTGAAGCACAGGTACGAGAAGCTATTATTGTTGCCGTGGTAGTCGGAGCTTTCGAGCAGCAGCGTACCCACAAACTGGTCGCGCAGGCGCAGGTACAAACTCACCGGCGTGAGGGTATCGGCCAGCAGGCGGCGGTGGCGGCTGTGCACGATGGTAGCGGAAGAAGTGGCGGTAGCGGCCGACATAGCTTGTTTTTCGTTTTTTGTTTAGCGTTGTTCGGTGTAGTTGTCAGAAAAGGCTGACGAAAAACAAGAAATGAATAACGATAAACGAGTAAATAAGACAACAAAAAAGCCCGCTGCGGTGAGCAGCGGGCTTGGAGAATCTCTAGGGGTTCAACCAACTATAATGCCTAATGCTCAGCCTCTTGGGAAGGTTGAGTGCCACCAGCTTTGCGAAACGGT
>Ga0160429_1000308_pt1 | contig 53555 bp, 31 predicted proteins | sample SolpanmetagenomR_FD_108199 | JGI IMG/M metagenome (GOLD analysis project Ga0160429, IMG submission 108199) | Solar panel surface microbial communities from Lawrence Berkeley National Laboratory, California, USA - R | ecosystem: Engineered > Built environment > Solar panel > Unclassified ... | reverse complement strand
TTCTTTCAGCTCGAAACGGCCGCCGCTAGCCGTACGAACGAAGGTCTGTTCAAGGTGTTTGCCGAGAACTTCCCGATTTCGGACTCGCGCGAAAACTTCGTGCTGAACTTTATCGATTACCACGTTGACCCACCCAAGTATACGGTGGATGAATGCATCGACCGCGGCCTGACCTACGCAGTGCCGCTGAAGGCGAAACTCCAACTCATTTGCAACGACAAGGATAACGAGGACTTCCAGACGATTGAGCAGGAAGTTTTCTTGGGCAACATTCCGTACATGACGGAAAAGGGTTCGTTCGTTATCAACGGCGCCGAGCGCGTTATCGTATCGCAGCTGCACCGCTCGCCGGGCGTGTTCTTTGCTCAGAGCAAGCACACCAACGGTACGAAGCTGTACTCGGCTCGTATCATCCCGTTCAAGGGCTCGTGGATTGAATTTGCCACGGACGTGAACAACGTGATGTACGCGTACATCGACCGCAAGAAGAAATTCCCGGTTACGACGCTGTTGCGCGCCATCGGCTACGGCACGGACAAGGACATTCTGGACCTGTTCGGCCTGAGCGAAGAGGTAAAGGCTGACAAGAAGAGCCTGAAGAAGGCCGTTGGCCGCAAGCTGGCCGCCCGCGTGCTGCGCACCTGGACGGAAGACTTCGTAGACGAGGACACCGGCGAGGTGGTTTCGATTGACCGGAACGAGGTATTGCTGGAGCGCGACTCGACTATCGAGGAAGCGGACATTGATACCATCGTGGAGGCCGGCGCCAAGTCGGTAATTCTGCACAAGGAGAACGTGAACATTGCGGATTTCGCTATTATTTACAACACCTTGCAGAAAGATAACTCCAACTCGGAAAAAGAGGCTGTGGAGCAGATTTACCGTCAGCTCCGTAACACGGAGGCGCCTGACGAAGAGACTGCCCGCGACATCATCCAGAAGCTTTTCTTCTCGGACAAGCGCTACGACCTCGGGGAAGTAGGCCGCTACCGGATTAACAAGAAGCTTCAGATTGGCATGGAGCAGCAGTCGCGCGTGCTGACCAATGAGGACATCGTGCTCATCGTGAAGTACCTGATTGGCTTGATTAACTCGAAGGCCATTGTCGATGACATTGACCACTTGAGCAATCGCCGCGTGCGCACGGTAGGGGAGCAGCTTTACGCCCAGTTCGGCGTGGGCCTGGCCCGTATGGCGCGTACCATAAAGGAGCGCATGAACGTGCGCGACAACGAGGACTTCAAGCCGGTTGACCTGATTAACGCCCGCACGCTTTCGAGCGTGATTAACTCGTTCTTCGGCACCAACCAGCTGTCGCAGTTCATGGACCAGACCAACCCGCTGGCTGAGGTGACGCACAAGCGTCGCGTATCAGCGCTCGGGCCGGGAGGTCTGTCGCGCGAGCGCGCTGGCTTCGAGGTACGTGACGTACACTACACGCACTACGGCCGCCTGTGCACCATCGAAACGCCGGAAGGCCCGAACATCGGTCTGATTTCGTCGCTTTGCGTGCACGCCCGGGTTAACTCGATGGGCTTTATTGAAACGCCTTACCGCACGGTATCGAGCGGCGAGGTGGACATGAGCTCGAACGTGAAATTCCTGACCGCTGAGGAAGAGGATACGCACCACATCGCGCAGGCCAACTCGCTGCTCAGCAACGAAGGCAAAATGACGCAGGAATTGGTGAAGGGTCGTTTTGAAGGTGACTTCCCGGTCGTTGGGCCGGAAGAGTACACCTACATGGACGTAGCCCCGAACCAGATTGTATCGGTAGCTGCTTCGCTGATTCCGTTCCTAGAGCACGATGACGCCAACCGTGCGCTCATGGGCTCGAACATGCAACGCCAGGCAGTGCCGCTGCTCCGCCCCGAGGCCCCGATTGTGGGCACGGGCCTGGAAGGCCGCACGGCTATCGACTCGCGTGCCCTCATCATCGCCGAAGGCGAAGGCGTAATTGACTCGGTAGATGCTAACCGCATCATCGTGAAGTACGACCTGTCGGACGACGATATTTCGGTAAGCTTCGACGCTGAGCGTAAGTCGTACAGCCTCATCAAGTTCCGTCGCACCAACCAAGATACCTGCCTCAACCTCACGCCACTCGTTAAGAACGGTGAGCGCGTAACCAAAGGCCAGGTGCTTTGCGAAGGCTACGGCACCAACCGCGGTGAGCTGGCCCTCGGCCGTAACATGCAGGTGGCATTCATGCCCTGGCAGGGTTACAACTTCGAGGATGCCATCGTAATCTCGGAGCGCGTGGTACGCGACGACATCTTCACCTCGATTCACATCGAGGAGTTTGAGCTGGAAGTGCGCGAGACCAAGCGTGGCGAAGAAGAGCTGACTTCGGAGATTCCGAACGTGAGCGAAGAAGCCGTGCGCAATCTCGACGACAACGGCATCATCCGGCTGGGCGCCGAGGTTCGCGAAGGCGACATCCTCATCGGTAAGATTACGCCCAAGGGCGAAACTGACCCGACCCCGGAAGAGAAGCTGCTCCGCGCCATCTTCGGCGACAAGGCCGGCGATGTGAAGGATGCCTCGCTTAAGGCGCCGCCCTCCCTCAACGGTGTGGTAATTGGCACGAAGCTGTTCTCGCGTCCTAAGAAGGACAAGAACCTGCGTGCCAAGTCGAAGAAGGAAGTTGAAGACCTCAAGGAAGGCTACGCCCGCGAACTCCGCGGCGTGAAAGCCATCATGATTGATAAGCTGGTGGGCTTGCTGGAAGGCAAGACGAGCCAAGGCATCAAGCACCGCTTCGGCGACGACGTGCTGGCGAAAGGGGTGAAGTTCAATCGGAAGAACATCAGCGAAGCGCTGTTCCCCGACAAGAACGCTTACCGCGACGAGAGCAACTACGCCGTGCCCGAAGAAGTGAACCTCTTCAAGGACCTGCAACTCGACCATTGGACGGCCGATGCCCGCGTGAATGAGCTGTTGCTGCAACTGGTGAAAAACTACGCCAAGCGCCGCAACACCATCACGGCCCGCTTCAAGCGCGAGCGCTTCACGCTGGAAGTAGGCGACGAACTACCCGCTGGCATCGTGCAGCTAGCCAAGGTTTACATCGCCAAGAAGCGCAAGCTGAAGGTGGGTGATAAAATGGCCGGCCGCCACGGTAACAAAGGCGTAGTAGCCCGCATCGTGCGCGATGAGGACATGCCCTTCTTGCCCGACGGTACTCCGATGGACATCGTGCTCAACCCGCTGGGTGTACCTAGCCGCATGAACATCGGTCAGATTTACGAGACCGTACTCGGCTGGGCCGGCCTGAAAATGGGCCGTACCTATGCCACGCCGATTTTCGATGGGGCGACCGAGGACGAAGTTGCCAAGGAGCTGACCGAAGCCGGCCTGCCGGATTGGGGTCGTGCTTACCTCTACGATGGCCTGAGCGGCGACCGCTTCGACCAGCCGGTAACCGTGGGCGTGATTTACATGCTCAAGCTCGGTCACTTGGTTGACGACAAGATGCACGCGCGTTCCATCGGGCCGTACTCGCTCATTACGCAGCAGCCGCTGGGTGGTAAGGCACAGTTCGGTGGCCAGCGCTTCGGCGAGATGGAAGTGTGGGCGCTGGAGGCCTTCGGTGCTTCCAACGTGCTCCAGGAAATCCTGACCATTAAATCGGATGACGTGGTAGGCCGCGCTAAGGCATACGAAGCCATCGTGAAAGGTGACATTCTGCCCAAGCCGAATATCCCCGAGTCGTTCAACGTACTGATTCACGAACTCCGTGGTCTGGCGTTGGAGATTTCGCTCGACTAAGTAAGGTACCGGAGTTGGCCGCCTAGGTGGCCAACTCCGGTAAACCTGCTGGTCTAGGTAGAAACTAGATATAAAGAGTAGTTAACAAGCGGCTGGTACGAAACAGCTATCCCGAGACAGGTCAGGGTAGCCACAGGAATCAGCCGCTGAATAGATAGTGAGAATTTAAGGCCTGACGGAAATCTACTATGCGGCGTACCTGTCCGACCTGTAGAGCACTTTTCGTAGCGTCGAACTGTTAGAAGATACTCTAACAGCTAAAAGCCAAACAGCTAACAGCTAATAAATCAACCTAATGGCTTTCGCAAAAAACAAGAAGTTAGTACAGGACTTCTCGAAGGTTACTATCTCGCTGGCTTCTCCCGAAGGAATTCTGGAGCGCAGCACGGGCGAAGTAGTAAAGCCGGAAACGATTAACTACCGCACCTACAAGCCCGAGATGGGTGGCTTGTTCTGCGAGCGGATTTTCGGCCCGGTGAAGGACTGGGAGTGCCATTGCGGCAAATACAAGCGCATTCGCTACAAGGGCATCATCTGCGACCGTTGCGGCGTGGAGGTGACCGAGAAGAAGGTGCGCCGTGAGCGCATGGGCCACATCGAACTGGTAGTGCCTGTTGCGCATATCTGGTACTTCAAGAGCCTGCCGAACAAAATCGGCTACCTGCTGGGCCTGCCCACTAAGAAGCTTGACCAGATTATCTACTACGAGCGCTACGTAGTGGTGCAGCCCGGCGTGCAAGCCGAAGAGGGTGTGCAGCAGCTCGACTTCCTCACGGAGGACGAGTACCTGGATATCATCGACAAACTGCCCCGCGAGAACCAGATGCTGCCCAACGAGGACCCGCAGAAGTTTATCGCCAAGATGGGTGCCGACGCGCTGCAAATGCTGCTCGAGCGCATTAACCTCGACGAGCTGAGCTACTCGCTCCGCGACTCGGCCGCGCACGAAACCTCGCAGCAGCGTAAGGCTGAAGCCCTGAAGCGTCTGCGCGTAGTAGAAGCTTTCCGTGACGCTGCTACCCGCGTGGAAAACCGCCCTGAGTGGATGGTAATCCGCATGGTGCCGGTGATTCCGCCCGAACTGCGCCCGCTGGTGCCGCTGGACGGTGGTCGCTTCGCGACTTCCGACTTGAACGACCTCTATCGTCGCGTTATCATCCGCAACAACCGCCTCAAGCGCCTGATTGAAATCAAAGCGCCTGAGGTGATTCTGCGGAACGAGAAGCGTATGCTGCAAGAGGCCGTTGACTCGCTCTTCGACAACTCGCGTAAGGTAAACGCCGTGCGCGCCGAAGGCAACCGCGCTCTGAAGTCGCTGTCCGACATGCTGAAAGGCAAGCAGGGCCGCTTCCGTCAGAACCTGCTCGGTAAGCGTGTTGACTACTCGGGTCGTTCGGTAATCGTCGTGGGTCCGGAGCTGAAGCTGCACGAGTGCGGCCTGCCTAAGAACATGGCCGCCGAGCTGTTCAAGCCGTTCATCATCCGCAAGCTCATCGAGCGCGGTATCGTGAAGACGGTAAAGTCGGCTAAGAAAATCGTGGACCGCAAGGACGCCGTGGTATGGGATATTCTGGAGAACGTGCTGAAAGGCCACCCCGTGCTCCTCAACCGTGCTCCTACGCTGCACCGCTTGGGTATTCAGGCGTTCCAGCCGCGCCTCATCGAGGGCAAGGCTATCCAGTTGCACCCGCTCGTTTGTACGGCCTTCAACGCTGACTTTGACGGTGACCAGATGGCTGTGCACGTGCCCCTAGGGCCGGCTGCTATCTTGGAAGCCTCGATGCTCATGTTGGCGTCGCACAACATCCTGAACCCTGCCAACGGCGCGCCCATCGCGGTACCGTCGCAGGACATGGTTCTGGGCTTGTACTACGTGACGAAGGGCAAGCGCTCGACGGAGAACGAGAAGATTCAAGGTGAAGACCGCATTTTCTACTCGGACGAAGAGGTAGTAATTGCCATCAACGAGAAGCAGCTGTCGAAGCACGCCTTTATCAAGGTGCGCACGATGGTGCGCGATGCCAATGACGACCTCGTTCAGAAGACCATCGAAACCGTAGCCGGCCGTGTGCTCTTCAACCAGCTCGTGCCCAAGGAAGTAGGTTTCGTAGATGAATTGCTGACGAAGAAGAAGCTTCAGCAAATTATTTCGATGGTGTTCAAGCGCACGGGCATGGCCCGCACCGCGCAGTTCCTGGACGACATCAAGACCCTCGGCTTCCAGTCGGCCTACAAAGGCGGCCTGAGCATGGGTCTGGGCGACATCCAGATTCCGAAAGAGAAGGACGTCCTCATCAAGCAGGCGCAGGCCGACGTAGCTGCCGTAACGCAGAACTACCAGATGGGTCTGATTACGAATAACGAGCGTTACAACGCCGTTATCGACGTCTGGACGCGCATCAACTCGCAGATTACGGAGACGCTGATGGGTCGCCTCGAAAAGGAGAACCAGGGCTTCAACTCCATCTACATGATGATGCACTCGGGCGCCCGTGGTTCGCGCGAGCAGATTCGTCAGCTCGGCGGTATGCGTGGTCTGATGGCCAAGCCCCAGAAGTCGCTCCAAGGCTCGGTAGGCGAGATTATCGAAAACCCGATTCTGTCGAACTTCAAAGAAGGCCTCGACGTAATCGAGTACTTCATTTCGACGCACGGTGCCCGTAAGGGTCTGGCTGACACGGCAATGAAGACGGCTGACGCCGGCTACCTGACCCGTCGTCTGGTGGACGTTTCGCAGGACGTTATCGTGAACGAGCCGGATTGCGGCACGTTGCGCGGTACCGAAACCTTCGCCCTGAAAGACAACGAGGACATCGTGGAGCCGCTCTCCGAGCGTATCCTCGGCCGCACGGCCGTGCACGACATCATCGACCCGCTGACTGAGGAGCTGATTTTGGCTGCCGGTGAGCAGATTACGGAGGAGACTACCCGCCGCATCGATGCTACCAGCATCGAGTCGGTTGAGATTCGCTCGGTACTGACTTGCGAAAGCAAGCGCGGCATCTGCGCCAAGTGCTACGGCCGTAACCTGGCCACGGGCCGCATGGTGCAGAAGGGTGAGGCTGTGGGTGTTATCGCCGCGCAGTCGATTGGCGAGCCCGGTACGCAGCTGACGCTGCGCACGTTCCACGTAGGTGGTACGGCCTCGAACATCGCTGTAGAAGCTAACATCCGTGCCAAATTCACGGGCGTAGTAGAGTTCGAAGACATCCGGGCCGTGGCTGGCACCAACGCCGAAGGCGCTGAGACCAGCGTGGTGATGGGTCGCTCGGGCGAAATCCGCATTGTGGAGAAAGGCACCGGTAAGGTGTTCATTGCTAACCACGTTCCGTACGGCTCGTTCTTGCTCGTCAAGGAAGGCCAAGAGGTAGAGAAAGGCCAGGAGCTGGTAAACTGGGACCCCTACAACGCCGTAATTCTGGCCGAGTTTGACGGTACCATCCAGTACGATGCCCTGACCGAAGGCATTACCTACCGTGAGGAAACCGACGAACAGACGGGCTTCCGCGAGAAGGTAATCGTGGAATCGAAGGACAAGGCACAGAACCCGTCGGTGATTCTGCACCCCGCCAAGGGTGCCGATGCCGATGCCAACAAGGCATACAGCATGCCGGTAGGCGCGCACTTGAACGTCGAGAACGGCACTAAGGTGAAGGCCGGCCACATTCTGGCGAAGATTCCGCGTGCCGTGGGCAAGACCCGCGACATCACCGGTGGTCTGCCCCGCGTAGTCGAGCTGTTTGAGGCCCGTAACCCGTCGAACCCGGCCGTGGTGTCGGAAATCGACGGTGTGGTAACCTACGGCACGGTGAAGCGTGGCAACCGCGAAATCTTCGTGGAGTCGAAAGACGGCGTGAAGCGGAAGTACATGGTGCCCCTGTCGAAGTTCATCCTGGTGCAGGACAACGACTTCGTCCGCGCCGGTGCCCCGCTCTCCGACGGTGCCATCACCCCGAACGACATCCTGAACATTCAGGGTCCGGGCGCGGTGCAGGAATACCTCGTGAACGAGATTCAGGAAGTATACCGCTTGCAGGGTGTGAAAATCAACGACAAGCACATTGAAGTTATCGTCCGCCAGATGATGCAGAAAGTGCTCGTGATGGACGCCGGCGACACGAGCTTCCTCGAAAACCAGCTTGTGGACAAGGTGTCGCTGATGGAAGAGAACGACATCGTTATCGACATGAAAGTCGTGACCGATGCCGGCGACTCGACTGAGCTGCGCCCCGGCCAGATTATCTCCTCCCGCAAGCTGCGCGACGAAAACTCGTCGCTCCGCCGCCGCGACCTCAAGCTCGCCGAAGTGCGCGATGCCCAGCCCGCCGTTTCGCGGCCCACGCTGCAAGGCATCACGCAGGCCTCGCTGGGTACGGCCTCGTTCATCTCGGCCGCTTCTTTCCAGGAAACGACCAAGGTGCTGAGCGAAGCCGCCATCCGTGGCAAGGCCGACGAGCTGCTGGGCCTGAAGGAGAACGTAATCGTTGGCCACCTCATCCCGGCCGGTACTGGCTTGCGCGAGTATCAGGGCATCGAGGTATCGTCGAAAGACGAGCAGGCGACCAAGCTGGCCAACCAGGCGGCCGAGCAGGCTGCCGTGCCCGCCAAGCGCCCCTCGCGCGCCAAGCGCGAGACGACTACGCAAGACTAACGAGTGACGTAGGTTTGTAAAAGAAACCCCCGGTTGGCGCAGGCCAGCCGGGGGTTTTTGCGTTGCTGGGGCTAGCCAGCCACGATGCGGTGCGCTTGAAGTAGTAACTTTTGCAGGCGGCGGGGCTAATATTGCTTAAGAGTGCCCGGGGTAAACCTATGCCAAAGCACCCTAGCGGCGCAGCCAGCCCCCGCTTACATCTGTACTATCCCTGCGATTTGAAAAAGCGTACCCTTATTCACGACATTGCCAAGCACTTAGAAGTATCTATTGCAACCGTCTCCTTAGTGCTCAACGGCAAGGCCAAGGAACACCGCATCAGCGATGCGCTGGCGGCGCGCGTGCTCGCCTACGTGGAGGAAGTGGGCTACAAGCCCAACCAGTTGGCCAAGAGCCTACGCACCGGCAAAACCAACGTAATCGGGCTGCTGATTGAGGATATCGCCAACCCGTTTTTTGCCACCGTGGCGGGCCTTATCGAGCGGCACGCGCTGGCGCGCGGCTACCATATTCTGTATTGTAGCACCGAAAACGACACGGCCAAGGCCAAGGACTTGCTGGCCATGCTGCAAGACCGGCACATCGATGGCTACATCATCGCGCCGCCCGCTGGCGTGGAAAAGGAGATTGGCGCGCTGCTGAAGCATGATATTCCAACCGTGCTCTTCGACCGCTACCTACCCGACCTGCCCACCGACTATATCGTGGTCGATAACGAAGCCGGCGCCTTCGAGGCCGCCAGCCACCTGCTTGGGCAAGGGATGACCCAGGTGGCTTTCCTGACGACCGAGTCGGAGCAGACCCAGATGGCGGCCCGCCTGCACGGCTACACCCGCGCCATGCAGGCGAGCGGCCAGGCGCCGCTGGTGCAGCGTGTGCCGCTGGCCTTTGAGGGCGACCGCGAGGTGAGCATCGTGGCCATTCGCGATTTTCTGGAGGCCAATCCGGCCTGCGATGCCATAATTTTTGCCAATAACTCGCTCACCGTCTATGGCCTGGAGGCGATGGCCCGGCTGGGCCGGCGCATTCCGCAGGACGTGGCCATCGTGTCATTCGATGACAACGACCTGTTTCGGCTGCACTCGCCGCCCATTACGGCCGTGGCGCAGCCCGTGGAGGCCCTGGCCGAAACCCTGATAAACGTGCTGCTGGCCGGGCTAGCCACCGGCCAAGCTGCCCCGCCCGAGCGCCAGCAGGTAGTGCTGCCGCTCACGCTACTCGTGCGGGGCTCCTCGGTGCGCTAGCCCCGGCTGGGGTGGCTAGGTAGCGAGCGCATAAGCTGGCCGGGAAATAAGCTGGCTTTTCGGATAGTTCAGTACCTTTGAACAACCCTGCCTTTGTGGGTAAGCTAAGCTACCGGGCTAGTGAAAGGTTGAATTACTTATTTCCTAGAGTAGTGTAAATCAATGAGAAATTATTTACTGAGCGAGCTGGGCCGGCAAGTATGCAAAGGAGTTGCCGGGCTAGCGCTCGCCGCTGGCATCCTGCTGCCGCAAACGACCCTGGCGCAGCTCTACACGGCCCGCAACTACGTGGCCCTGCCGCCGGCTAGCCCGGCCGCAACCGTGGTGCGGGCGGCGGCTAACGTAGTGCCCTCGCCGCGGCAGCTGCGCTGGCAGCAGCTGGAGCTGACGGGGTTCATTCACTTTGGAATGAACACGTTTACCAACAAGGAGTGGGGCGACGGTACCGAAAGCCCGGCCCTGTTCAACCCCACCGCGCTCGACGCGCGGCAGTGGGTGCGGGCCTGCAAAGAAGGCGGCATTAAGCAGGTGATACTCACGGCTAAGCACCATGATGGCTTCTGTCTGTGGCCCTCGAAGTTTACCAAGCACTCGGTGCAAAGCAGCCCCTGGAAGGGCGGCAAGGGCGATGTGGTAAAGGAAGTATCGGCGGCGTGCCGCGAGTACGGCCTGGGCTTCGGCGTGTACCTCTCGCCCTGGGACCGCAACTCGCCGTATTTCGGCGACTCGGCTAAGTATAATAACTACTTCGTCAATCAATTGACGGAGTTGCTGACCGGCTACGGCCGGGTCGACGAGGTGTGGTTTGACGGGGCCAATGGTGAGGGGCCAACCGGCCGCAAGCAAGTTTATGACTTCAACCGCTGGTACGCGCTCATCCGGCGGCTCCAGCCCACGGCCACCATCGCCGTGATGGGTCCCGACGTGCGCTGGGTCGGCACCGAGTCGGGCTACGGCCGCCCGACCGAGTGGAGCGTGGTGCCTACCGAGGCGCAGCAGCAGGCCAGCATCGCCGCTGGCTCGCAGAAGGAAGCGGCTTTCGCTCCCAAAAACATGATGGAGGACGACCTTGGCAGCCGGGCCAAAATAAAGGATGCCGCGGCGCTGGCCTGGTACCCGGCCGAGATTGACGTGTCCATCCGGCCGGGCTGGTTTTACCACAAGACCGAGGACGACAAGGTGAAAACGCCGGCGCAACTGCTCGATATCTACAACAGCTCGGTGGGGCGCAACGGGGTATTGCTGCTAAATATTCCGCCTGATACGCGGGGTTTGCTCGCGCAGCCTGATATTCGTAGCCTAAAAGGTTTTAGCAAGATGGTCGCCGACACCTACGCCACCAACCTGCTAGCCGCCGCCCGGCCCCAAAACCTGACGGCCAGCCAGGCTAAAGCCTTGCTGGACACTGACTACGCTACTTACTGGACTACCGCTGGCCGTGATACCACCGCTACCATCAGCTTCACTTTTGCCACTCCACAAACGATTGACCTAGTGCAGCTCCAGGAGAATATCACAGTGGGCCAGCGCATTGAGAGCTTCGTGCTGGAGTATAAAAACGGCGCCGGGTGGCAGTCGCTAGTAGCGGGCACTACGGTGGGCTACAAGCGCATTTTGCCGTTTGCGCCCACGCGGGTGCAGCAGGTGCGGCTGCGCATCACCGGCTCGCGGCTCAACCCGACGCTGTCGGCACTGGGGCTGTACCGGCAGGCGGGGCTAGGGGCGAAGAAAGTTGATTAGATATTTGCTGATTTTCAATTAACTATCTGTCTTAAGATGAAAGTAAAGAATGCAGCCCTGGCGCTAGCCCTACTCGGGACGGCCGGCACGCAACCGGCGCTAGCCCAGCAACAGGGCGTACATCAGCAATCAACGGAGTACGAGGCGCCCACCGACCCGCTGGTAGTGAAGAAGCTCGATAAGTGGCGCGACCAGAAATTCGGTCTTATTCTGCACTGGGGTTTGTATGCCGTGCCGGGCATCATCGAGTCGTGGCAGATATGCTCGGAGCCCTGGATTGAGCGCGATAGCACCAGCAACTACGAAGCTTACAAGCAGAACTACTGGAACTACAGTAAGGTGCTTAACCCCGTGAATTTCAATCCCGAGCAGTGGGCTGGGGTAGCCAAAAAGGCGGGGATGCGCTACTTGGTGTTCACGACCAAGCACCACGACGGCTTCAACATGTTCGACACCCAGCAGTCGGATTTCAAGATTAGCAACGGGCCTTTCAAGGGCAACCCGCGCGCCGACGTGGCCAAGTACGTGTTCGACGCCTTTCGCAAGGAGGGTTTCATGATTGGCGCCTACTTCTCGAAGCCCGACTGGCACTCGCAGGATTTCTGGTGGCCGAAATACGCCACGCCCGACCGCAACGTGAACTACGACATCAAGAAGTATCCGTGGCGCTGGAAGAAGTTTCAGGACTTCACCTACAACCAGATAAGTGAGCTGATGCACAACTACGGCAGCATGGACATCCTGTGGCTCGACGGGGGCTGGGTGCGCCCCAAGGAAACCGTGAACGCCGAAGTGCGCGCCTGGGGCGCCCCGATTCCGGACTTCAGCCAGGACGTGAACATGCCGCGCATCGCCACCATGGCCCGCCAGGCCCAGCCCGGCCTGCTGATGGTAGACCGCACTGTGCACGGCCCCTACGAAAACTACCAGACGCCCGAGCAGAAAGTGCCCGACCACCAGCTGCCCAACCCTTGGGAAAGCTGCCTGACCCTGGCCAACAACTGGGGCTACGTGCCCAACGACGTGTATAAATCGCCCACCACCGTCATCCACTCCTTAGTGGAAGTGGTGGCCAAGGGCGGCAGCCTGTTGCTAGGGGTCGGCCCCAAGCCCGACGGCACCCTCGACCAGGAGGCCGTGACGCGCCTCGAAGCCATTGGGAAGTGGCTGGATGTGAACGGGGCGGCTATCTACAACACCCGCGCCACGCCCCGCTACCAGGACGGCACTACCTACTTCACGCAGGGCAAAAAAGGCACCCGCTACGCCATTGCCTGCCTGCCCGAGAAGGAAGTAGCGCCTACCACGCTCACCTGGGCCGGCAACGTGCCCAAGAAAGGCAGCAAGCTGACGCTGCTGCAAACTGGCCAAGCCGTGCAGTGGACCGCCACCGGCGACAAAGTAACCCTGACGCTGCCCGCGGGGCTAGCCCGGCAGGTGGGCGCCTACCCGGCGCTGGCCTTTGCCTACGTAGCCCAGTAATCGCAACGCGGCCGCCTTGGCGGCTTTCCTGCCCGTTTTTATGAAGAAGTTTCTCGCCCTCGGGCTGGCCCTGCTGGGCGCCGCCACCGCCCACGCCCAGCCGAAAAAGCCGCTGTACCAGGACCGCACCGCGCCCACCGAGGCGCGCGTGCAGGACCTGCTGGCCCGCATGACCACCGAAGAAAAAGTGGGCCAGCTCTCGACGCTGCTAGGGTGGGAAATGTACCAGAAAAACGGCGCAAAGGTGAGCACCAGCGCCGCCTACCGCAAGGCCGTGGACGAGCGCCACATCGGCGGGCTGTGGGCCACGCTGCGCGCCGACCCATGGACCAAGAAAACGCTGCTCACGGGCCTCAACCCCACGCAGGCCGCCGCGGCTACCAATGCCTTGCAGAAATACGCCGTGGAGCACACCCGGCTGCACATCCCCATGCTGCTGGCCGAGGAGTGCCCGCACGGCCACATGGCCATCGGCACCACGGTGTTCCCGACGTCCATCGGCCAGAGCAGCACCTGGGACCCGGCGCTGATTCGGCGCATGGCCGCCGCCATTGCCCAGGAGGCGCGGGCGCAGGGCGCGCACATCGGCTACGGCCCGGTGCTGGATTTGGCCCGCGAGCCGCGCTGGTCGCGGGTGGAGGAAACCTACGGCGAAGACCCCGTGCTCAACGGCCAGATGGGCGTGGCAATGGTGCAGGGCTTCCAGGGGGCTAGCCTGAAAAGCGGCGTCAACATCGTTTCGACTCTGAAGCACTTCACGGCCTACGGCGTGCCTGAGGGCGGGCACAACGGCGGCAGTATTAGTACCGGTCAGCGCGAGCTATTCCAGAGCTACTTGCCGCCGTTTCGGGCGGCGGTGAAGGCCGGCGCGCAGTCCATTATGACGGCCTACAACTCCATCGATGGCGTGCCGTGCTCGGCTAACCCGTACCTGCTCACCGACGTGCTGCGGCAGCAGTGGGGTTTCCAGGGCTTTACGGTGTCGGATTTGGGCAGTATTTCAGGTTTGCTCAATAACCACCACGTGGCCGCCACGGCGCCCGAGGCCGCCGCATTAGCTATTAATGCCGGCCTCGACGACGACCTCAGCGGCTACGGCTTCGACAAAGAATTGCTGGCCGCCGTGCAGCAGAAGCTGGTGGCGCCGGGCGCCCTCGACCGCGCCGTGGGCCGGGTGCTGCGCGTCAAGTTTGAAATGGGGTTGTTTGAAAACCCCTACGTGGACGCCGCCAAGGCCGCCCGGCAGGTACACACCCCCGTCAACGTGCAGCTAGCCAGGCAGGTGGCCCGCGAGTCGGTGGTGCTGCTCAAGAACGACAAGGACCTGCTGCCGCTGACCAAAACCCTGGACCGCATCGCCATTATCGGCCCCAACGCCGATAACATCTACAACCAGCTCGGCGACTACACCGCCCCGCAGCCCGAAAGCAACGTGGTAACGGTGCTCGAAGGCATCCGGGCCAAGCTGCCGGCCGCCGAGGTCCTCTACGCCAAGGGCTGCGCCATTCGCGACACAACCAGCGCCGATATCGCTGCCGCCGTGGCCGCCGCCAAGCGGGCGCAGGTGGCCGTGGTGGTACTGGGCGGCTCCAGTGCCCGCGACTTCAAAACCGAGTACCAGAGCACCGGCGCCGCTACCGTCACGGCCGGCGGCCAGCAGGTGAGCGACATGGAAAGCGGCGAGGGCTACGACCGCGCCAGCCTCGACCTGCTGGGCCGGCAGCAGCAATTGCTGCAAGCCGTGGTGGCTACCGGCACGCCGGTAGTGGTGGTGCTCATCAAGGGCCGCCCCCTGAACCTCAACTGGATGGCTAGCCACGTGCCCGCCGTGCTTGACGCCTGGTATCCCGGCCAGGAGGGTGGCCACGCCGTGGCCGACGTGCTGTTTGGCGACTACAACCCCGCCGGCCGCCTGCCCATCTCGGTGCCCAAGAGCGTGGGCCAACTGCCGGTGTATTACAACGCCAAGCGCCCCACCACCCACGACTACGTGGAGGTCGATGCCAAGCCGCTCTACAGCTTCGGCCACGGCCTGAGCTACAGCAAGTTCGAGTACTCTGACTTGCAAATTCAAGCCACCGAAGCGGCTGGCACCGTGCGGGCCACGGTACGCTTCAAGGTGAAAAATACCAGCGCCCGGCCCGGCGACGAGGTAGCCCAGCTCTACCTGGCCGACGACGTGAGCTCAGTGGTAACGCCCACCCGGCAGCTTAAGAAGTTTCAGCGCCTCACGCTGCGGGCCGGCGAGCAGCAGGAAGTTGCCTTCGAACTCACGGCCGAAGACCTGATGCTGCTCAACGGCCGCCTGAAATGGACCGTGGAGCCGGGCACCTTCACGGTGATGGTCGGCGCCTCGTCGGAAGATATACGCCTGCGCGGGCAGTTTGCCGTGCAGCAGGGCGTGGCCGAGGTAGAGCAGTAGGGGTGGGGCTAGCCCGGCCACCAGCAGCTTTATTCACTCCTTATTCGCGTCATGAAAAATCTGGCACTGAGTTTTTTACTGGCTCTGCCGGCCCCGGCGCTGGCTCAGCAAGCCTGGACGGTGGCCAGGGAGGAACTGCTGTTCGCCGCGCCGCCCTTCAAGCAGTGCCACGCCTCCACGCTGATTGAGGTAACGCGCGGCAAGTTTCTGGTAGCCTGCTTCGGTGGCTCGCAGGAAAGCAAGCCCGACGTGGCCATCTGGCTAGCCACGCTGGACAAGAGTGGCGTTTCGCAGCCGCGGCAGGTGGCCGATGGCGTGGTGCGCGACACGCTGCGCTACCCGACCTGGAACCCGGTGCTGTTCCGGCCGCGCGGAGGTGAGTTAATGTTGTTTTATAAAGTGGGTCCCAATCCCCGCGACTGGTGGGGGCTGGTTAAAAGCTCGTCCGACGACGGCCGCACGTGGTCGGCGGCGTGGCGGCTGCCCGCGGGCGTGCTGGGGCCCATCAAGAACAAGCCCGTGCAGCTAGCCAATGGCACCATCATCGCCCCGTCCAGCGTGGAGGAAGCCGGCGGGCACTGGACCGTGCACCTCGAAAAATCGACCGACGGGGGCCGCACCTGGCAAGTTCAGCCCATCGATAATGCGTCGAAGCTTGACGTGATTCAGCCCAGCGTTCTCACCTACCCGGGGGGGCGCTTGCAGTTGTTGTGTCGCAGCAAGCAGGGCCGGCTGGTGCAGGCGTGGTCTACCGACAACGGCGCCACCTGGAGCCCGCTCTCGCAAACCACGCTGCTTAACCCCAACTCCGGCACCGACGCCGTGACGCTTAAGGACGGCTCGCAGCTGCTCGTCTACAACCCCGACGTGCCCGGTAAAGACTGGTTCAACGGCCGCAGCCAGCTTCGCGTGGCCCAGTCGAAGGACGGCGTGAACTGGCACGACGTGGCCGACCTGGAGCACGGCACCACCGAAGAATATAGCTACCCGGCCATTATTCAGGCCCAGGATGGGCAGGTACACATCACGTACACCTACAACCGGCAGAACATCAAGCACGTGGTGCTAGCCGCTCGCAAGCTTTAGCATAGCCAGCACTACGTAAGGCATAGAGGTGACAGAACTAGAATTAACCTTAGTTCTGTCATTTTTTTTGTTTAAAAAGGGGACTTTCATAAAAAAATAGTTTAAGTCGCTTGACTTGTAAGAAACTTTAGCGTCATTTACAGAAAACTTGGTGTTTCCTCTAGAATGAGTTCATTATTAGCGCTTGAAGAAACTTACGTGGCCCGCCTTAACAACGTGGAGCGGCGGAAGCATATTCAGAAGCTGAAGATAATCAAACATCTCTATGTGAAAGGGGCGAAGACGAACGCGGACATTTGCAGCCGGTTTGCCATCAGCTCGCCCACGTCAATTGCCATTCTCAATGAGCTGGTGGCCGAGGGCTTGGTCGAGAAGCAGGGCCGGGGCAAGTCGCTGGGCGGGCGCAAGCCGGAGCTTTACGGCCTGCGCGACGGCTCGCTATTCGTGCTCAGCATTCACATCGAGCAGTTTGAGACGCGGATAGCCATTTTTGATAACAACAACCACGCAGTCAGCGGGGTACACGCCTTCGCGATTGAGCTGGCGGCCGACCTGGGCGCGCTGGCGCAGGTGCACCGGCACGCGCAAAAGCTGCTGCTAGCCTCGGGTATCGACGAGAAGAAGCTGGTGGGCGTGGGCATCAGCATGCCGGGCCTGGTGGCGGCCAAGGAAGGCAACAACCATACGCACCTGCTCACCAACGGGCTGGGCAAATCGCTGCAACAGCTGCTGGAAGAGCGCTTTGGCAAGCCCGTTTTCATTCAGAACGACGCCAACAGCGCGGCGCTGGCCGAGTACCGCTTCGGGCTGGCCCACGGGCTACGCGACGTGCTGGTGCTGTCGATGGACTGGGGCATCGGGCTGGGCATCATCCTGGATGGCAAGCTGCGCGGCGGCGCGCTGGGCTTTGCGGGCGAGTTTGGCCACATTCCGCTGGTCGAGGGCGGGGTGCTGTGCCACTGCGGCAAGCGCGGCTGCCTCGAAACGGTAGCTTCGGGCAGCGCCATTGTGCGGCTGGCAAAGGCGGGTATGCAAGCGGGGCAGCGCACGCTGCTCACCCAGCTGCCGGCCGCCGAGCTGGCCCAGCTCGGCCCCGAGCACGTGTACGAGGCCGCCCAGCAGGGCGACCAGTTTGCCATCACGACCCTGGCCGAGGTGGGCACCAACCTGGGCAAGGGCATTGCCATTCTGATTCAGCTCTTTAACCCCGAGCTTATTATTCTGGGGGGCAAGATTGCCCAGGCCAAGCAATTCATTTTTCCGGCCATTCAGCAGGCCATCAATACCTACTGCATGGCCCAGCTGCGCGAAAAAACCACCGTGATGGTGTCGGAGCTCGGCGACAACGCCGTGATTCTGGGCTCGGTGGCCACGGTGATGGAAAATATTTTCGAAAGCTACCTGGAGCTGGCCTAGCTGGCGCCGGGTGGCAGGTAAGTAGTTGACTCTTTTTGATTTATTCGCCCTAGCTCTTTCCTAAAAACTACTGGCTTTGCCCTTATGCAAAACGTTGCGCTACCCATCATGACCCGCCTCAACTTACTGGAGGAAACCCGTTTTGAAAAGCTGCCGGTAACCGTATTCCGCGACAAGCAGACGGCCGCCGTGGCCGTGGCCGCGCGCATTGCCGACCTCATCCGGCGCAAGCAGGCGGCCGGCGAGCAGGCCGTGCTGGGGCTGGCCACCGGCGCCACGCCTGTGGGGGTGTACGAGGAGCTGGTGCGCCTGCACCGCGAGGAAGGTTTGAGCTTCCGCAACGTGGTGACGTTCAACCTGGACGAGTACTACCCCATGCAGCCCGATTCGGCGCAGAGCTACGTGACGTTCATGTACGAAAACCTGTTCGAGCACATCGACATCGAGCGGGCCAACGTGCACATCCCCGACGGCACCCTAGCCCCGGAAGACGTGGCCGCGTTCTGCCTCAACTACGAGCGGCAGATTGAGGAAGCCGGCGGGCTTGACTTGCAGCTGCTGGGCATCGGGCGCACGGGGCACGTGGGCTTCAACGAGCCCGGCTCGGCGCCCAACTCGGGTACCCGTCTGGTGACGCTGGATGACTTAACGCGCCGCGACGCCTCGCGCGATTTCGGCGGCAAGGAGTACGTGCCGCGCAAGGCCATCACGATGGGCATCGGCACCATTTTCCAGGCCCGCGAGATTTTGCTGCTGGCCTGGAGCGGCAAAAAGGCGCCCATCATCAAAAAGGCCGTGGAGGGCGAGGTGTCGAGCGAGGTGCCGGCTACGTACTTGCAGCTGGCGGAGAACGTCGAATTTATTGTGGACGAAGACGCGGCGGCCGAGCTCACGCGCTTCGACAAGCCCTGGCTGGTGAAGGACTGCGTGTGGGACGAGCAGCTGATTAAGAAAGCCGTTATCTGGCTCTCGAATACGCTGAATAAGCCCATTCTCAAGCTTACCGACGAGGACTATAATGCCCACGGCATGGCGCAGCTGGTAACCGAGCAGGGACCGGCTTACGCCATCAACATTCATATTTTCAACAAGCTTCAGCACACCATTACGGGCTGGCCGGGCGGCAAGCCCGACGCCGACGACTCGCAGCGCCCCGAGCGGGCGCTGCCGGCCAAGAAGCGCGTTATCATCTTCTCGCCCCACCCCGACGACGACGTGATTTCGATGGGCGGCACCTTCATCCGCCTCATCGACCAGGGGCACGACGTGCACGTGGCCTACCAGACCTCGGGCAACACGGCCGTGTGGGACGACGACGTGCTGCGCTACATGGAGTTTGCCATCGACTTCGCGGCTAGCATGGGCAAAGACGCGGCTCCGCTGCAAGCGGTGTACGACGAGAGCCGCCGCTTTATTCAGCAGAAGCAAACCAACCAGGTTGATACCCAAGAGATTCGCAACGTGAAGGGCTTCATTCGCAAGACGGAAGCCATTGCGGGGGCGCGCTACGCGGGGCTGGCCGACGACCACATTCACTTCCAGGCGCTGCCGTTTTATGAGTCGGGCAAGACGTCGAAAAACTCGGTGACCGACAAGGACATCGAGCTGACGATGGCGCTGCTCCAGCAGGTGCAGCCGCAGCAGGTGTTCGTGGCCGGCGACTTTGCCGACCCCAACGGCACGCACGTGGTGTGCTTCAACATCGTGGTGGAGGCTTTGCGCCGCCTGCGCCAGACTGAAAAGTGGGTGGAAGACTGCTGGATGTGGATGTACCGCGGGGCCTGGCACGAGTTTGCGCCCTACGAGATTGAGATGGCCGTGCCGCTGTCGCCGCAGGAAGTGCTGCGCAAGCGCAACGCCATTTTCAAGCACCAGAGCCAGAAAGATACCCCGGTGTTTCCGGGCGACGACGCGCGCGAGTTCTGGGTGCGGGCCGAGCACCGCAACCACGAAACTGCGCAGCAATACGACCGCCTGGGCATGGCCAACTACGAGGCGATGGAGGCATTCGTGCGCTGGCATTATTAAGACGTAACCACATGGCTAGCAGCAAGTACCTGGGCGTAGATATTGGGGGCACCAAGGTGCACCTGGGCGTGGTGCAACACGGTCAGGTGGTGCAGGAAACGCGCTTTGAAACGCCGGTGGATGCGCCCCGGGAAGAGATTCTGGCCGAGCTGACGCGCCAGCTGGCCCCGCTGCTGACCGACGACGTGGCGGGCATCGGCATCGGCGTGCCGGGGCTGGTGGATGAGGCGAACGGCGTGGTGCACAACGTGCAGAACATCCCGTCGTGGCGCCAGGTGCACCTGCGCGAGCACCTGGCCGGGCACTTCGAGCAGCCGGTGTACATGACCAACGACGCCAACGCCTTCGCCATCGGCGAGAAGATGTACGGCCAGGGCCAGCCCTTCGCCAACCTCGTGGGGCTGGTGATGGGCACCGGGCTGGGAGGCGGCGTCGTCATCAACCACCAGGTGCACGGCGGCACGCTGTCGAGCGCCGGCGAGTTTGGCATGATTCCGTACCTGGGCAAGACGCTGGAAGACTATTGCAGCGGCAAGTTTTTCGTGCAGCGCACCGGCCGGCCGGGCACCGAGTGGCACGCCCGCGCCCGGCGCGGCGAGGCCGAGGCCAAGGCCGTGTACGCCGAGTTTGGCTGGCACCTGGGGCAGGCGCTGCACATCATTTTGTACGCCCTGGCGCCCGAGGCCATCATTTTGGGCGGCTCGGTGAGCAAGGGCTACGAGTACTTCCAGGAAGGCCTGCACCAGGGGCTAGCCACGTTTCCATTCAAGCAAGTGACTGAGCGGCTGGTGGTGGCGCCCTCGGCCCTCGGCAACGCGGCCGTGCTGGGCGCGGCCGCCCTCTGCCACATGAAGCAGCTCGCTGCTTCCCAACCCGCCCTCGCCCTATGAAGAACTTGACTGTCGCCCTAGCGGCTACCCTGAGCCTGGCCGGGCTAGCCCCAGCCCGCAGCCAGCAGGCGCCGGCTGGCCCGAATAGCCCGGCCGGCATTGCCATTATTCCGCAGCCGGTGCGGCTGGTACCGGGCGCGGGTCGCTTCGCGATTACGCCGGAAACCAAGATTTACGTCGGGCCCAAGAACGAGGAGCTGCGCCGCATCGGCCAGAGCCTGAGCGCCGACATTGGCCGCGCCACCGGCACCACGCCGCCCGTGGTGGCCGCCGCGCCGGGTAAGCAGGCGGCGGGCGCCATTTACTTAAAGCTTTTAGCGGCTACTGATACGCTGGGGCCCGAGGGCTATACGCTGCGCGTGCAGCCGGGCCAGGTGGTGCTGGCCGCCCGCCAGCCGCAGGGCCTGTATTTGGGCACCCAGACCATTCGGCAGCTGCTGCCGGCGCAGCGCACGGTCGGCGCCAGTCTGCCCGCCGTGGAGGTGGCCGACCAGCCGCGCTACCAATGGCGTGGCATGCACCTCGACGTGAGCCGCCACTTCTTCCCGGTTGAGTTCGTGAAGCAGTACATCGATTACCTGGCGCTGCACAAGCTCAACACCTTCCACTGGCACCTCACCGACGACCAGGGCTGGCGCATCGAAATCAAGAAATACCCCAAGCTGACCAGCGTGGGCGGCTACCGCGACGGCACCCTCATCGGCCACTACGGCGCCAATGTGCCCGAGTACGACAACGTGCGCTACGGCGGCTTCTACACCCAGGAGCAAGTGAAAGAGGTCGTGAAATACGCCCAGGACCGCTACATCACGGTGGTGCCCGAAATCGAGATGCCCGGCCACGCCCTGGCGGCGCTCGCGGCATATCCCGAGCTGTCGTGCACCGGCGGCCCCTTCAAGGTGGGGCAGACCTGGGGGGTGTACGACGATATTTTCTGCGCCGGCAACGAGCAGACGTTCGCCTTTTTGCAGGACGTACTTACGGAAGTGATGCCGCTGTTCCCGAGCAAAATCGTGCACATCGGCGGCGATGAGGCGCCCAAAACCCGCTGGAAAACCTGCCCCAAGTGCCAAGCTCGCATCAAGGCCGAACACCTCAAGGGTGAGCATGAGTTGCAGAGCTATTTCGTGCAGCGCATGGAGAAATTCGTGAACGGCAAGGGCAAAACCATCATCGGCTGGGATGAAATTCTGGAGGGCGGGCTGGCCCCCAACGCCGCCGTGATGAGCTGGCGCGGCATGGAAGGCGGCACCGCCGCCGCCAAGCAGAAGCATCAGGTGGTGATGACGCCCGGCGAGTTTGTGTACTTCGACCATGCCCAGGGCGACCCGGCGCTGGAGCCACTCAACATCGGTGGTTACCTGCCGCTAGCGAAAGTGTATTCTTTCGAGCCCACGCCGCCCGAGCTCACGGCCGACGAGAAAAAGTACATCCTGGGCGCCCAGGCCAACCTCTGGACCGAGTACATCCCCACCACCCAGTACGCCGAGTACATGGTGCTGCCCCGCATGGCCGCCCTGGCCGAGGTGCTCTGGACGCCTGCCAGCCTCAAAAACTGGGAAAGCTTCAAGGTGCGCATGCAGCCGCAGTACCAGCGCTACGCCGCGCTGGGGGCCAACTACGCCAAGAGCGCCTTCAACCCGCGCCAGCAGTTTGTGCCTGACACCACCCAGGGCGGCGACGTGGTGAGCCTGCTGCTCGATGCCACCGGCCCGCAGGTAACCTACACCCTCGACGGTTCGGCCCCGACCCCGGCCTCGACGGCCTACACCGGTCCGTTCACCCTCAGCCGCTCGGCGGTGGTGAAGGCCGCCTCGTTTGAGAACGGCCAGCCGGCCGGCAAAACGACTTCGACCGAGCTGCTGGCCCACCGCGCCCTGGCTGCCCCCACCCACCTAGCCAGCTTCCCCAATAAGAACTACGCGGGCGTGGGCCCGCTCACGCTGGTCGATGGCCTGCACGGCTCGCTCAGCCACACCGACGGCCACTGGCTGGGCTTCCTGGGCACCGACCTGGTAGCCACCATCGACCTGAAGCAGGCTACCGAAGTCAGCGCAGTGCGCGGCACCTTCCTGCAAAAGCCGGAGGACAAGATATTGCTGCCTAAGCTGGTAGAAGTGGCCGTGTCGAACGATGGCCGCCAGTACAAAACCGTGTACACCGGCCCCGTGGCCGCCGCCCAGGCGGGCACCAGCATCGGCGCGGTGCAGGCCGGCTGGAAGAAAACCAAGGCCCGCTACGTACGCATCACGGCCAAAAACGCCCAGCCGCTGGCCCCCGGCGCTACCCCGCAAGACACGGACACCTGGCTGTTTGCCGACGAGTTGGTAGTTGAATAAGCACTCTTAATTCCCGATACTGCATGCCTCCCGTAGCTACCCCGGCCCCGCCGCCCGCCCTGCCGGCCACCGGCCAGCCCACCAAGTCGATAGTCATTATCGGGTCGTTGTTTTTCATCTTCGGCTTCGTCACCTGGCTCAACTCGGTGCTGATTCCGTACCTCAAAATCAGCTGCGAGCTCAGCAATTTTGAGGCGTATCTGATTCCAGCGGCTTTCTATGTGTCTTATCTGATGGCTGTTCCATCAGCTTGGGTATTGAAGCGTGTAGGCTTCAAAAAAGGTATGTCGTTAGGGCTAGTCGTGATGGGAGTAGGGGCGCTGCTGTTTGTGCCGGCCGCGCTCACGCGTACCTATGGCATTTTTTTGCTAGGCTTATTTGTGCAAGCCACTGGCTTGACACTGCTGCAAACGGCGGCTAACCCTTACGTCACTATCCTGGGGCCACGTGAAAGTGCCGCTAAGCGCATCAGCGTAATGGGCATCTGCAATAAAGTAGCAGGAGTAATAGCTCCGATAGCGCTTGGTGCCGTTGCTCTTAAGGATGCCGACGCCCTAGTAAAACGCTTGGGTACCCTAAGCACCGCCGCCCGAACGGCTGAGCTTGACGCGCTGGCTGCCCGCGTGATACTTCCTTATGTGCTTATAATAGCAGTATTGCTACTATTGGCTGGGCTTATCTATTTCTCCTCTTTGCCCGAGATTGATACTGACCACGAAGATGAGGCAATTGCTGCGCTAAATACTAGAAAGTCTAGTGTTTTCCATTTTCCGCATCTGCTATTGGGTGCAGTAGCTATGTTCTTCTACGTCGGTGTAGAAGTAATTGCCGCCGATACAATTATTAGCTACGGCGTTTCACAAGGTATCGCCTTTAGCAATGCCAAGTATCTGGCGAGTGGAGTATTATTTACCATGATTTTGGGGTATGCTATCGGGATTATTGCAATTCCAAAATACCTATCCCAAGAGCGGGCACTTCAAACTTCAGCGGTAGCGGGTATACTGTTTGCAGTCGGAGCAATTTCTACCAGTGGTTACGCTTCGGTAGCATTTATCATTTTGCTAGGGCTAGCTAACTCGCTCGTTTTTCCAGCTATCTGGCCGCTGGCAATTGCAGGACTGGGGCGCTTTACTAAGCAGGGTTCCTCACTGCTCATCATGGCTATTGCCGGCGGAGGCATCATATCATTAATCTACGGGCTGCTGGCCGACCATTCGTCGCCCCAGCACGCCTACTGGCTGGTGGTGCCGTGCTACCTGTTTTTGCTGTTTTACGGCGCGGTGGGGCATAAGGCCCGCCGCGCTTAGGTTGCTCGCCCGATTGGCTGGCCTACTACTTTTTGCCGAATGACCAACTTTCGCTACCTGCTTTCCTTCCTTCTGCTAGCCAGCGCCTCCCCCCTGGCCGCGCAGCAGCGCTACGAGCTGAACACCGGCTGGCAGGCCCAGCCCATTGCCAAGGTGCCGGCCGCCGGGGCGCAGCTTTCGCAGCCTGGCTACGCGCTGGCGGGCTGGCTGCCGGCCGTGGTGCCGGGCACGGTGCTCACTACCCAGCTCGCCAATAAGCAGGTGCCCGACCCGTTTTTCGGGATGAATAACGAGCGCATTCCGGACATCTACCGCACCGGGCGCGACTACTACACCTACTGGTTTGTCAAGGATTTTCAGGAGGCTCCCGCTACTGGCGATGGGCAGGTGTGGCTGCACCTGCGCGGCGTGAACTACAGCTGCGAGGTCTTCCTCAACGGCCAGAAGCTCAACAAGCAGACCCACCACGGCATGTTTTTGCGGCAGGCCTACAACATCACGCCCTACCTGGCCAAGGGTGGGCGCAACCGCCTGGCCGTGCTGGTGTACCCGCCCGACCCGGTGGGCAACCCCAACGGCGGCCAGGGCGGCGACGGCACGATTGCCCGCAACGTGAGCACGCAGTATACCGCCGGCTGGGACTGGATTCGGCCCATCCGCGACCGCAACACGGGCATCTGGGACAAGGTGACGATTGAGAAAACGCGGGCCATTAATCTCAAAAACCCGCACATCATCACCCGCGTGCCGGGCGTGCGCCTGCCCGATGGCCCCCAGGCCCCCGCTAGCCTCGACGCCACGGCCGAACTCGAAAACCCGACCGCCAAGCCCGTAAGCGGCACCCTGCAATACACCCTGGCTGGCCAGCAAGTGAAGCAGGCCGTGACGGTGCCCGCGCGCAGCACCAAGCTGGTGCGCCTGCCGGTGCTCACGCTGGCTAACCCTAAGCTGTGGTGGCCCAGCGGCTACGGCCCCCAAAACCTGTACCCGCTCAAGATGCAGTTCGTGGCGGGCGGCGCCGTGTCGGACGAGGAAAACCTGCAAGTGGGCGTGCGCCAGCTAGGGCACGTCTGGAACGAGCACACCCAGAGCATGCAGGTGCTCCTCAACGGCCAGAAAATCTTCGTGAAGGGCGGCAACTGGATTATCTCCGACGCCATGCTGCGCTTCACCAAGGCGCGCTACGACGCCGAAATCCGGTTTCACCGCGACATGAACCTCAACCTCATCCGCATTTGGGGCGGGGCGCTGGTCGAGCGGCCTGAGTTTTACGAGGCCTGCGACAAGTACGGCCTGCTCGTGATGCAGGACTTCTGGGTATCGGGCGATGCTAACGGCCGCTGGGTAGACCCCATGAAGCTGGAGGACCAGTGGACCCGCCGCCAGTATCCCAATGACCACCGCTTGTTCATCAACTCGGCGGCCGACCAGATAAAAATGGTGCGCAATTACGCCTCGCTCGGCATCTGGTGCGGCGGCAACGAAATCACGCCGCCCAAGGACATTCTCACCGCGCTACAAGACTCGCTGCTGCCTAAGCTCGACGGCACGCGCTGGTTCGTGCCGTTCTCGAACGCCGACAGCATGTCGTTCAACACCCAGGGCGGCAACGGCGACGGGCCGTATGGCATTCAGAATATTAATACGTTCTGGGCGCACCGCACCTACCCCTTCAACTCGGAAGTAGGCTCGGTGGGCGTGGGCGACGTGGAGTCGCTGGAGCGCTTTCTACCCGCTGCTAACCTCGTGCCGCCGCGCTACCTGGGGCCGCGCACCGCCAACAGCAAAGGGGATGTGCCCACCGAGCAGGTCGATTCGGTGTGGACCTACCACACCTACATCGGCTACGAGCAGTACCTGCAACCCTACGGCGCCCCGAAGAATATCAAGGACTTCGGCCTGAAGGCCCAACTGGTGAACTACGACCAATACCGCGCCCTCATGGAAGGCTTCAGCGCGCACATGTGGGACTGGTACACGGGCAGCATCATCTGGAAAACGCAGAACCCCTGGACCGCCTTGCGCGGCCAGATGTACGACTACTACCTCGACCCCAACGCCTGCCTCTACGGCCTGCGCACCGGCAGCGAGCCGCTGCACGTGATGTACAACCCGGTGGATAGCGTGGTGATGATTACCAACAACGCGTTCCAGGTGAAGCGTGACCTGATGCTGGTGGTGGACGCCTACGACATGGCCGGCAAGAAAACCAGCATCACGCAGGTCGTGATAGAGGCCGGCCCGTCGATGTCGAAGAAGATTCTGCCCGTCAACGCCATCGTGAAGCAGTTGGGCCAGCAGAAAGGGATGTTCCTGTCGCTACAATTGCAGGACTTGCGCAAGCAGGTGGTTAGCAATAACTTCTACTGGCTGCCCGATGGCCGCGGCGAGTACTCGGGCCTGCAAGCCATGCCGAAAACCGCCGTGCGCGCCACCGCTCGCCAGACGGCCCCCGGCAAAATCGCCGTCACGCTCAGCAACCCGGCCGGCGCGCCGGTAGCCTTCTTCAACCGGCTGGCTCTGGTGAACCCGAGCACGCAAAAACGCATTCTGCCCGTTTTCTACACCGACAACTACGTGTCGGTGCTGCCCGGCGAGAGCCGCACCGTGGCCCTCGACTACACCCCGGCGGCCGGCCAGCCCGCGCCCGTGGTGTCGGTAGAAGGCTGGAACGTGGATAAGCAACTGCTGCCCGTGGCGGGCCTCACTAAGTAGCACTTCAGCCTTCTTCCCACCCTAGCCAAAAGATACTATGATGCGCACTACTCCTTCCCGAGCCTGGCCGGCCGCTGTGCTGGGCGCCGGCCTGCTGGCCCTAGCCGTGGCGGCCCACCCGCCGCTAGCCCTGCGGCGGGTGGCATCCCCCGCGCCAAGCGCCGGCCTCACGCAGTTCGTGGACCCCTACATCGGTACCGGGTTTCACGGCCACGTTTTCCTGGGGGCCAACGTGCCGTTTGGGGCGGTGCAGCTTGGGCCGGTGAACCTGTCGGAGGGTTGGGACTGGTGCTCGGGCTACCATTATTCTGATTCCACTATCGTCGGTTTTTCGCACACCCACCTTAGCGGCACCGGCATTGGCGACCTCGGCGACGTAGCCGTGATGCCCACCACCGGCGCGGTGCGCGTGCGCAAGGGCACCCTCAAAAACCCCGATTCGGGCTTTGTTTCGCTGTTTTCGCACAAGGAGGAAACCGCCCGCCCCGGCTACTACGCCGTGCGGCTGAAGCGCTACAACATCAAGGCCGAGCTTACGGCTAGCCCCCGCGTGGGCTTTCACCAGTACACCTTTCCCAAGTCCGACGCGGCCCACCTCGTCATCGACTTGCAGCAGGGCATCGGCTGGGATTTGGCCACCGACACCCATATTGAAAAGCTCAACGACAGCACCTTGGTCGGCTACCGCTTTTCCAAAGGCTGGGCCGTGAAGCAGCGGCTTTACTTCGCGGCGGTGTTCTCGAAACCCATCAAGCAGTTCAGCAGCGTGCAGGTGACGGATTCGCTGGGCAATACCACCCCAGCCGCCACTGGCAACCGCCTCAAGGGCGTGGTCACGTTTGCCACCCTGGCCGGCGAGAAAGTGAAGCTGAAAGTGGGCATCTCGCCCGTGAGCACGGCCAATGCGCAGGCCAATATCCGGGCCGAAATCCCGGGCTGGAACTTCGAGAAAACCGTGGCCGCCGCCGATGCCGCCTGGAATAAGGAGCTGCAAAAAGTCCGCATTCAGGCCAGCGACGACCGCAAAAAGACGTTCTACACCGCCCTTTACCACACCATGGTAGCGCCCTCTGTCTTCAACGACCACAACGGCGACTACTGGGGCACCGACGAGAAAGTGCACCCAGGTGCCAAGTTCACCAACCTCACCACGTTTTCGCTCTGGGATACTTACCGGGCGGCGCACCCGCTGTTCACGCTGCTCCAGCCCGAGCGCGTGAACGACATGGTGAGCACGATGCTGGCCATCTACCAGCAGCAGGGCAAGCTACCGGTGTGGCACCTCATGGCCAACGAAACCAACTGCATGGTAGGCTACAGCGCCGTGCCCGTGGTAGCCGATGCCTACCTGAAAGGCTACAAAGGCTTCGACGCCAACCTGGCCTTCGAGGCCATGAAGGCCACCGCCATGCGCGACGATTGGGGCCTGAAGGACGTGAAAGCGCTCGGGTACATCCCGGCCAACAGCGAGGTGGAAAGCGTGTCGAAAGGCATGGAGTACGCCGTGGATGACTGGTGCATTGCGCAGGTAGCCAAGAAGATGGGCAAGCAGGAAGACTACGCCTACTTCAGCAAGCGCGCCAAAAATTACCAGAATTATTTTGATAAAAAGGTGGGCTTCATGCGTGGCCGGGTGTCGGCCACCGAGTGGCGCACGCCGTTCAGCCCGTTCTCGTCGGTGCACATGAAGAGCGACTTCACCGAGGGCAATGCCTGGCAGTACACCTGGCTGGTGCCGCAAGACGTGGAAGGCCTCGTGACGCTGCTAGGGGGCGAAAAGCGCTTCAGCCAAAAGCTCGACTCGCTGTTCCTCGTGAAGGGCGATATGGGCAAGGAGGCCTCGCCCGACATTTCGGGGCTCATCGGCATGTATGCCCACGGCAACGAGCCGGGCCACCACATCACCTACCTCTACAACTACGTGGGCCAGCCCTGGAAAACGGCCGAAAAGGTGCGCTTCATTACCGAGAACTTCTACACGACCAAGCCCGACGGCATCATCGGCAACGAGGACGTGGGGCAGATGTCGGCCTGGCACGTGTTTTCGACGCTGGGCTTTTACCCGCTCAACCCCGCCAACGGCGCCTACGTGTTCGGTAGCCCCTCGGTAAACCAGGCGGTGGTGACCCTGGCCGGCGGCAAAACGCTGACCATTGAGGCCAAGAACAACAGCCTTACCAACAAGTACATCCAGCGCGTAACGCGCAACGGCCGGCCCTACCCGAAGTCCTACATCACCCACCAGGATTTGTTGCAGGGCGGCCAGCTGGTGTTTGAGATGGGCCCCAAGCCCAGCCCCACCTGGGGCGTGGCCCCGGCCGACCGCCCGCGCTCGGTGCTACCGCACTAAATAAGCCCCCGCTCAGAATATTATTAGGGCCTGGCGGCGCGTATTTTACTTGCTTTGTATTTCAGAGGCAACTACCTTTATATTAGTTGATTAGCTGCCTGAGTTGAGGCCGCAAGTAGATTTTTGCGACGTGCCGGGCAAAGTACGACGTGCAAATTCGATAAAAGGTTTTAGCAGCGTTCAATCGACTGTTATCTTTGTATTAATCATAGCTTTTACTGCCTTTTAAGCTGCGTAGCTTTTGCGGTAGTCTCTTTCGTTGCTTCACTTTTCACCCCCGCCCATTTTTCATTTGTCACCTTACCCAACTCACCATGAGACAAACCCTACAGTTACTGGTATTTCTGCTGCTGCTGAGCCACGGCTACAGCTACGCGCAGGCAAGTAAGATATCGGGCCGGATTACCAACGCCTCCAATGAGCCCCTCATTGGGGTGAGCGTGGTGGTGAGCGGAACCAGCCAGGGCACCACCTCCGACGTGGACGGCAACTACGCGGTGAGCGCGCCCGGCGACGCCACGCTCGTATTCTCCTACGTGGGCTACGTGAGCCAGACGGTGGCCGTGAAGGGCCGCTCGTCCATCAACCTCGTGATGGCGGTGGACAGCAAGCAGTTGGGCGAGGTAGTGGTAACGGCGCTCGGCATCAAGAAAGACGAGCGCAAAATCGGCTACTCGGTAACTAAGGTAGACGGCGGCGCCCTGTCGGTGGCCCGCGAAACCAACGTGGCTACCTCGCTGCAAGGCCGCGTGGCGGGCCTGAACGTGGGCGCCACCAGCGGCGGCCCCGGCTCGGCGGCCCGCCTCAACATCCGGGGCGTCACGTCGTTCTCAGGTACTTCGCAGCCACTCATCGTTATCAACGGCGTGCCGATGGACAACACCGTGCGCGGCAACTCGGGCGAGTGGGGCGGCGCCGACCTCGGCGACGGCATCAGCAATATCAACCCCGACGACATCGAGACGATGACCGTGCTGAAGGGCTCGACGGCCTCGGCCCTCTACGGTGCCCGCGCGGCCAACGGCGTAATTCAGATTACGACCAAGTCGGGCCTGCGCGACAAAACGACCATCGAGTACAACACGAACTACCAGTTTGACCGCGCGGTAGACAACCGCAACTTCCAGACCCAGTACGGGCAGGGTAGCCAGGGCCTGCGTCCCACCGACCAGGCGTCGGCCATCATTTCGGGCAACACGGCCTGGGGCCAGCGCCTCGACGGGGCCCCCACCATTGGCATTGATGGCCAGCAGCACCCCTACTCGCTGGCGGGCGACAACTTCCGCCAGTTCTACCGCATCGGCACTTCCTGGACCAATACCGTATCGGTGTCGGGCGGCGGCGAAAAGGGCAACTACCGCCTCTCGCTCTCCAACCTCGACAACAAGTCTATCCTGCGCAACAGCGGGCTGGCCCGCCGCACGGCCACCTTCACCACGGCCTACGACCTGACCAAGAAGCTGGGCTTTAACCTGTCGGTGAACTACATCGACCAGGAAGACACGAACCGCCCGCAGCTGAGCGACTCGCCGCTGAACGCCAACAACATCCTGTTCCTGTCGCCCAACATCGACCAGTCGCTGTTGCAGCCCGGCTACGATGTAAACAACAACGGCCTCGAAACCGCCTGGAACTCGGACAGCTACGCCACCAACCCGTGGTTTGTAGTAAACCAGTACGTGAACAACCTGTCGCGCAAGCGCCTGATTGGCGTGGTATCGGCCAAGTACGCCTTCACCGATTTCCTCTCGCTGATGGCGCGCACGGGCTACGACTACTCCAGCGACCGCCGCTTTAACGTGACGCCCTACGGCACGCTCTACTCGACGGCCGGCGAAGGCGCCCTTGACAACCTGACGCTGGGCACCCGCATGGAGATGAACAGCGACGCTTTGCTGTCGTTCAATAAGCAGTTTACGGAAGATATCACCGTGAGTGCCAGCGTGGGCGGCAACTACCGCTACAACCGCTTCGAGAGCAGCCGCCTCTACGGCGGGCGCTTCATCGTGCCCTACCTGTACACGCCTACTAACCTGCGCAACCGCAACCTGGAGTACCAGTTCTCGGAGCTTATTACGCCCTCGGCGTACTACACGGCCGACTTCAGCTACAAGATGTTGACGCTGAGCACGACCGGCCGCTACGACCGCTTCTCGACCCTGCCCAACGGCAACCGCAGCATCTTCACGCCTTCGGTGTCGGGTAGCTTCGTGTTCTCCGACCTGCTGCAATCGTCGGCTCTGAGCTACGGCAAGCTGCGCGCCTCGTATGCCCGCACCAGCGGCGAGCCGGCCCAACCCTACCAGACGGCCTTCTACTACAACATTGGCAACCCCATCGCCGGGGTGCCGCGCGCTAGCTTCGACTCGCGCCTGCCCAACGCCAACCTGCGCCCCTTTAGCCTGCGCGAGTTTGAAGTAGGTACCGAATTGAAGTTCTTCAACGGCCGCATTGGCTTTGATGTGGCTTACTTCGACCGCCAGACCAACGGCGAGATTGTGGGCGCCAGCCTCTCGGTGGCCTCGGGCTTCGAGAGCCGCTCGGTAAACCTGGGCTCGACCCGCAACCGCGGCGTGGAAGCCTTGCTGACCGTGGTGCCCCTGAAGCGCGGCGCCTTCACCTGGACGTCGTCATTCAACATCACCAAGCTGAAAAACGAGGTGCTGGACATCGACCAGGGCGAAAACAACCCGCTGCAAACTGGCACGTTCCGCCCGGCTGCTTCGGGTGGTAGCAACATCAGCATCGTGAAGGGCTTGGCCATCGCCCAGATTCGGGCTTACGACTACAAGCGCGACGCCAATGGCAACGTGATTGTGGGCGCCGATGGCGTGCCGGTGCGCGGCGACCTGAAAAACATGGGCTCGGGCATTGCCAACCTCTACGGCGGCTGGAACAACGATTTCACCTTCGGCAACTTCAACCTGTCGGCCCTCATCGACTACAAGTTCAATAACAAGATTCTGTCGGCCACCGAGTACTACTCGTACAGCCGCGGCCTCAACCAGGCCACCCTAGCCGGCCGCGACGGCGGCGTAGTGGCCGAGGGCGTTACTGAATCGGGCGCGGTGAATACCAAAGTGGTGCCCGCCTACGAGTACTACCCCAAGCTGATTAACAACGTGCAGGCGCTGGCCGTGCTAGATGGCAGCTTCATCAAGTTCCGCCAGCTGACTTTCGGCTACACCCTCAATCAGGCGGTGCTGGCGCGCACGCCTTTCCAGGCCGTTACGTTGTCGCTGGTGGGCCGCAACCTGTTCACCATCCTGAAGCACACCGACAACATCGACCCCGAGAACACCATCTCGCCGCTCGTGGCCTACGCCGGCGTGGAAGGTGGCTCGCTGCCCTTCGCCCGCACCTACGGCGTGACCCTCAACGTGAAATTCAAATAAGCAACGCTATGAAAAAGCTACTTCCAATTGTTGCGCTGGCGGCGGTGCTCGGGAGCTCGTCGTGCTCGGAGAAATACCTCGACCAGGTAAATACCAACCCCAACGCGGCTTCGGCTGGCAACCTCGACCCCAACTACCTGCTTACCGACGGCGAGCTGACCTTTGCCAACGCCAGCTACGCGCAGCTGCTGTACCCGGCCACGGCCATTCAGGGGCTGGCCAGCACGTTCAGCTACTACGGCAACGGCGATAAGTACGTGAACGCCGGGGGCTTTATTGGCTACCAGGGCCTCGTCTTCAACCAGGGCTACACGGCCCTGAGCCGCTTGCAGCAGGCCATCAGCGTAGCCAATACGCAGAGCGCCACCCGCTACGCCAACGTTATCGCCATCAGCAACATCATGCGGGTGATGATTTTCCAGCGCATCACCGACACCTACGGCGATGTGCCCTACACGCAGGCCGTGCAGGCGGCGGCGGGCATCACCACGCCGCAGTATGACAAGCAGCAGGATATTTACCCCGCTCTGCTAGCCCAGCTCGACGCGGCCATTGCCGGCCTGAGCACTACCGGTGCCAAGGCCAGCGGCGACCTGCTGTATGGCGGCGACGTAACCCAGTGGAAAAAACTGGGCTACTCGCTGATGGTGCGGGTAGCCATGCGCATGACCAAGGTGAACCCCGCCCTGGCCAAGACCTACACCGAGAAGGCTGCCGCGGCCGGCACCATGGCTGGCACCTCCGATAACGCGCTGGTGCGGACGGACGTCAGCTTTGGCGATACGCAGAACAGCATCACCAACGCGCTGCTCACCACCGACGACTTTCGGGAAGTGAAGTGGAGCAAGACGTTCATCGATTACCTGCGCACCACCAACGACCCGCGCCTGGGCGCCGTGGCCGAAGTGCCGCAGGCCGGTGCGAAAAACAACGCCAACCAGGCCCTGCCCGGGGATAATACCCCTAGCTTGCAGCGTGGCCTGCCCAACGGCTACGACCTGACGGGCGGCGCCTTCGATATTCGCAAGCGTGCCGACTACCCGGGTGCTACCGGCAGTGCCAACGATGTGGCCCCGCTGGGCGGCTACTCGCGCCCCCGCCTGAATGTGTACATTCAGCAGAACGCGCCCCTCTACCTGCTCACCTACGCCGAAACTGAGCTCTTGCTGGCTGAGGCAGCTACCCGCGGCTGGAGCGTGGGCGCCACCGCCGCCACGCACTACGCCAACGGCCTGCGCAGCGCCATGGAAACGCTGGGGCAGTTTGACGCTGACGCCACCGTGCCCACGGCCGACATTGCAGCCTTCGTAACGGCTAACCCGCTGAGCGCGAGCACCGCCACGGCCCAGCAGCAGATAAACGAGCAGTACTGGGTAGAAACCTGCACCACGTTCAACTTCCTCGAAGCCTGGTTCAACTGGCGCCGCTCGGGCTACCCCGTGCTCACGCCCGTCAACTACCCCGGCAACGTGACCAACGCGACCATCCCGCGCCGCTTGCCTTACCCGTCTACCGAAATCAGCAACAACCCCAGCGGCTACTCGGCCGGGGTGGCTGGCCTCAGCGGCGGCGACAACCTCACCTCGCGCGTGTGGTGGGACCGGTAACCTGCTAGCCTAGCGAGTGCGAGAGGCTTTACCCCGGGCGAGCCTGGGGTAAAGCCTCTCTTTTTTTGTGTCAACTAACCGGCTGGCCACGCGGCTGAGCAGTATGAAAAACCTGAAAACTTACGGGCTGGCGGCCCTCCTGCTACCGCTAGGGCTAGCCCCGGCCCGCGCCCAAGCGGCCTTCGCGGGCCTTGAAAATTTGTTCACGCCGCCCAAAGGCTACGTGGTGCAGCACACCACCCAGCCGCTGGCAATGGATGGCAGCTTGCAGGAAAGCGACTGGCAAAAGGCGCCCTGGACCACTGACTTCGTGGACATTGAGGGCGCGGCCAAACCCCAGCCGACGTTTCAGACGCGGGTGAAAATGCTCTGGAACGACTCGACGCTCTTCATTGCGGCCACCATGCAGGAGCCGCAGCTCTGGGCCTACCAAACGCACCACGACGATATTATTTACAAAGACAACGACTTCGAAGTCTTCATCGACCCCGACAACAACGCCCACCAGTACTTCGAGGTCGAGGTGAACGCGCTGAACAAGATTTTCGACCTCTACCTGCCCAAGCCCTACCGCGATAAGGGCGACGCCCTCATCAGCTGGGACGTGCCGGGCCTGCGCTCGGGCGTGGCCCTGGCCGGTACTCTCAACCAGCCGCAGGACCAGGACCAGGGCTGGACCGTGGAAATGGCCATCCCGTTGAAGGCCGTGCGCATGGGCTTCCCGTGGCAGCCGCCCACCGAGGGCACGCTCTGGCGCATCAATTTTTCGCGGGTGGAGTGGGACACCAAAGTGGCCGGCGGCCAGTACGTGAAGCAGCAGGACGCTGCCGGCAAGGACCTGCCCGAGCACAACTGGGTATGGTCGCCGCAGGGCGTCATCAACATGCATTACCCCGAGCGCTGGGGCTACTTGCAGTTTACGCGCCGGGCCGGTACTACCTGGCAGCTGCCGTTGGCCGAGCGGCGCAAGCAATACCTGTGGCTAGTGTACTACCGCCAGCAGGAGTTTCGCAAAAAGACCGGCCGCTACGCCGCCAGCCTGGCCGAGCTGAAGATTTTGCCCAAAATAACGGTCGAAGCGCAGGCCAACCAGCTGGCGCTGGCCGCCACACATTACCAGTTTACGGCTACCCTCACGGCGGCCGGCCAACCCACTTTCCGCCTCAACGACGAAGGCCTCGTCGAAACCATTAAACCCTAGCCAGCTATGACCAACCGCCGCAAATTTGTTCAGAATGGCCTGCTGCTGGGCCTGGCCGCCCCGCTGCTGCCCGCCGCCGCGGCCGAAGCCCTGCCCACCGCCGCCCCCAAAACCGGCTGGAAGCACTGGGTCTGGACCAACCCCGACGCCAAGGATACCGACGCCCAACTGGCCGAGCGCTACCGCAAGTACTACGCGGCCGGCGTGCGCGGCATCTTCTTCGAGGCTGATAGCGAGCGGCACTTTCGCGCCGCCAAGGCCCAGAAGCTGGAAGCCCACCGCTGGATTTGGACCATGAACCGGGGCGAAAAGTCGCTGCTGGCCGCCCACCCCGAGTGGTACGCCGTGAGCCGCAAGGGCGAGTCGTGCGCCACCCACCCGCCCTACGTGGACTACTACCGCTGGCTCTGCCCCTCGCGCGAGGAGGTGAAGCAATACCTGGAGCAGGACTACGCCGCGGCCCTCAAAAAGGACTACATCGACGGCATCCACCTCGACTACGTGCGGTTTTGCGACGTCATTCTGCCCGTCAACCTCTGGGCCAAGTACGGCATCGTGCAAACCAGCGAGCTGCCCGAATATGACTTTTGCTACTGCCCGGTGTGCAAGGCGGCCTACCAGCAGGAGTTCGGCGAAGACATCGACAAGGTGCAGTACCCCGAGGCTAGCCCCTCGTGGCGCGCCTTCCGCTACCAGCGGGTGAATGAGGTGGTGCGCCGCCTCACGGCCGTGGCCAAGCAGTACCACAAGCCCATCACGGCGGCCGTGTTTCCGACCCCCGACATTGCCCACCGCAACGTGAAGCAGGACTGGGTGAACTGGAACATCAGCGGCGTGTGCCCCATGATTTACCACGGCTTCTACAAGGAAAACGTGACCTGGATTGGCCAGGCCGTGCGGGAGGGCGTGACGGCCCTGAACGGCAAATTCCCGCTCTACGCTGGCCTGTTTCTGCCCGATTTTGCCAGCAATGCCGAGTTGCAGCAGGGCATCGAAAACGCCCTGCGCAACGGTGCGGCGGGCGTGTCGCTGTTCGGCGACGTGTCGGACGCCGCCCTGGCGGCCCTGCAAACCGCGGCCGCTAAGGTGCGCAGCTAGCTGCCCGGTAGGCACCTACGCCGCGCGGGTCGTACCTTTTAGGTAGCAAAGCTCTAGGCTTTGCGCCCGTTTTTCTGCAAAATAGCTTTTACGAAGGGTTTACGTATGCTTACTCGTTATTTGAGAGCTGGTTATCTGGCGGTGCTGGTTGGGCTAGGGGCTAGCCGGGCCGGGCGGGCCCAGGCGCCGGCGCCGCTGTTCAGCCTGCTTCCGCCGTCGGAAACGGGTATCAGCTTCAGTAATGCCATCAGCGAGAACGAGGCGCTCAACGTGCTGTCCTACGAGTACTTCTATAATGGCGGCGGCGTGGCCGTGGGCGACATCAATGGCGACGGCCTACCCGACCTGTGCTTTACCGGCAACATGCGGCCCAACAAGCTGTACCTCAACCTAGGAGGCTGCAAGTTCAAGGATATTACCGAGCAGGCCAGCCCGGCGCTGGCGGGCCGCAAGGACGGCTGGAAAACCGGCGCCACGATGGCCGACGTGAACGGCGACGGCCGCCTCGACATCTACCTCTGCTACTCGGGCAAGAAGGCCGACGATGTGCGCCGCAACCAGCTGTTTATCAACCAGGGCGACAACAAGTTTACGGAGCAGGCCAGCCAGTACGGCCTCGACGACCCGGGCTACAGCACCCAGGCCGCCTTTTTCGACTACGACAACGACGGCGACCTCGACCTGTTTTTGCTCAACCATAACGTCAAGAAGATTGACAATATGGAGTTTGCCCGCCACAAGGACGAGGTGGATGCGCTGGCCGGCAACAAGCTGTTTCGCAACGACAACGGGCACTTCGTGGACGTGTCGAAGGCGGCGGGCATCGTGCAGAATCCGCTCACGTTCGGGCTAGGCATCGCCGTGGCCGACATCAACAAGGACGGCTGGCAGGACGTGTACGTCACCAACGACTACAACGAGCCCGATTACCTGTACCTCAACAACAAGAACGGCACCTTCACCGACCACTCGCAGCAGATGCTGCGCCACCACTCGCAGTTCTCAATGGGCGTGGATATCGCTGATTTCAATAACGATACGCAGCCCGACATCTTCACCCTCGACATGCTGCCGGCCGACAACCACCGCCAGAAGTCGCTGCAATTGCAGGAAAACTATGAGCTGTTTGAGTTGCAGCAGCAGCAGGGCCTGTACCCGCAGTACATGCGCAACATGCTGCACCTCAACAACGGCGACGGCACCTTCAGCGAAATCGGGCAGCTAGCCGGCGTGGCCAAAACCGACTGGAGTTGGTGCCCGCTCATCGCCGACTTCGACAACGACGGCTACAAGGACATCTTCATCAGCAACGGCTACCTGCGCGACTACACCAACAAGGATTTCCTGCGCTACTGGGGCGATTACAAGATTAAAAAAGCGATGGCCCGGGAGCCATTTCTGCTGATGGACCTCGTGACGGCCATGCCCGCCACGGCGATGCCCGACTACATCTTCCGCAACGAGCACAACCTGACTTTCTCCAACAAGCAGCAGGAGTGGGGGCTGGGCCAGACCAACATGTCGAACGGCGCCGTGTACGCCGACCTCGACAACGACGGCGACCTGGACTTGGTGGTGAATACCATCAACCAGCCGGCCAGCCTCTACCGCAACCACGCCAGTGATGTGAACCACGCCAGCTACCTAGCGCTCAAGCTAAGAAGCCCCGGCCTGAACACCCAGGCCGTGGGCGCCAAGGTGTACGTGTACACCGCTGGCCAGGCGCAGTACCAGGAGCTGAACCCCAACCGCGGCTATCTCTCGTGTGTGTCTACGACGCTGAATTTCGGGCTTGGTTCCCACCAGCGAGCCGACTCGGTACGCATCATCTGGCCCAACCAGACGACCCAGCTGCTCACCAACGTGAAGGCTAACCAGCTGCTCCAGCTTAGCGGCCAGCCTAAGGACCGGCCCTACGCGCTGGCCCCCACCGCGCCCAAGAAGGTGTTCAGGCCGGCCGCGCCGCTGTTCGATTTCAAGCCCGAGGAAGTGACCCTGAACGACTTCAAGCGCCAGGTGCTCATGCTGTTCATGTACTCGAAAACGGCGCCGGTGATGGGGAAGGCCGACGTGAACAAGGACGGCCGCGACGACCTATTCGTGAGCGGCGGCAAAGACGAGGTGGGCAAGCTCTACCTCCAGCAGCCGGGCGGTAAATTCACGGAGGCGCCGCTGGGGCGCAGCACCAGTCGCCCGCCCGGCACCGTGGCGGCGGCCACGTTCTTCGACGCCAACGGCGACGGCTACCCCGACCTCTACCTGGCCAAGGGCGGCTACGCGCTCTACGAAGCCGGGCAGGAGGACTTGCAGGACGAGCTGTATCTCAACGACGGGCACGGCCGCCTGACCCTGGCCCCCGCCGGGCTGCCAGTGCTCACGGCGGGCAGCAAAAGCTGCGTGCGCGCCGCCGATGTGGACCAGGACGGTGACCTCGACCTGTTCGTGGGCGGGCGCGTCATTCCCGGCCGCTACCCGCTGGCCCCGCCCAGTTACCTGCTGCTCAACGATGGCCACGGCGCCTTTACGGCCGCAGCGGCGCCCTTCGCCCAGGCCGGTATGGTAACCGACGCGCAGTGGGTAGACCTCAACAAAGACAAGCGCCCCGACCTCGTGCTGTGCGGCGAGATGATGCCGATAACGGTGTGGGTGAATACCCCGCAGGGCTTCAAAGACCAGACCGCCGACTACTTTGCCAGCCCCCAGCCGGGCCTGTGGTTCAGCTTGCACGTAGCCGACGTGAACGCCGACGGCCAGCCCGACATCGTGGCCGGCAACCTCGGCCTGAACAGCCCGCTGCGGGCCAGCGCTCAAGAACCCGCCTCACTGTACTACGCTGATTTCGACGGGAATGGCTCCATCGACCCGTTCTTTAATTTCTACATGGACGGCAAGAGCTACCCCTACGTGAGCCGCGACGAGCTCAACGACCTCATTTACCCCATGCGCCGCCGCTTCACCTCGTACAAAGCCTACGCCGACGCGACGATGACCGACATCTTCCCCGCCGAAGACCTGGCCAAGGCCAGCAAGCTGGAAGCTACCGAGCTGCGCACGATGCTGTATATCAATAACAAGGGTAAGTTCACGCCCGCTGAACTACCGGTGGAGGCGCAGTTTTCGGTGGTGACGCAGGTGCTGAGCGGCGACTACAACCACGACGGCCACCCCGACCTGCTGCTGCTGGGCAACCACACCGACAACCGCCTGAAAATGGGCAGCATCGACGCCGGCTACGGCTGCCTGCTGGCCGGCGACGGCCGCGGCCGCTTCCGCTACGTGCCGCAGCCGGCGGCCGGCATCTGCGTGGTCGGCGACGTGAAATCAGCCATCGAAATCATGGTCAATAAGCAGCCCTACCTGGTGGTGGGCGTCGGCAACGGGCCCGTGCAGTTTTATCAGGAATAAGTTTTTAGTTGCCTTCGCGATGACGTTTCGTACCGTTTGGCTAGCCCTTGTGCTGCCGCTGCTAGCCCACCGCGGCGCTGCCCAGGCTTCGCGCCCTGCCGCCCCGCTCGACCCTAGCAAGGCCCTCGACGCCATCAACATGACGATGGTGCACGACGTGATTAGCCCGCCCTCGGCGGCGCGCTACTACGCCTACTGCACGCTGGCGGCGCACAGCATCGTGGCGGCGCACGACAAGAAGCTGCCACCTCCGCAGCAACTAGTTAAGAAATTTGCTGACCCGGGGCTCGATACCGTGCGGGCGCCCTACAACTACCAGGTGGCCGCCTACTACGCCATGCTCGAAGCCGCGCGCCTGCTGCTGCCCTCGGGCGAAAACCTGGCCGAGGAGCAGGCTAGCTTCGTGCAGGGACTAGCCAAGCAGGGCATGAGCCCCGCCGAGCTGAGCCAGGCGGTGCGGGTAGCCAAGCTGGCTACTGCGGCCGTAGTAAAGTTCTCTAAAAACGATAATTATGGTAAGCTAAGCACTCTGAAGCGCTACACGCCGGTGCGGGCCGAGGGCAACTGGTACCCCACGCCGCCGGCCTATATGGAAGCCGTGGAGCCCAACTGGAAAACCATCCGGCCGCTGGTTATCGACTCGGCCAGTCAGTTTCGGCCGGAACTGCCGTGCGCATTCAGCAAGGACACGGCTTCGGCGTTTTACCACCAGGCGCGGGCAGTGTACCGGGTAGGCCGGCAGATGAGCCCCGAACAGGTGCAGATAGCGCAGTTCTGGGACTGCAACCCGTTTGCCGTGAATACGGCGGGCCATATGTCCATCGGCTTCAAGAAAATTAGCCCCGGCGGGCACTGGATGAATATTGCGGCCCTGGTAGCCCGGCAGCGCAAGGTGGGCTTCGACAAAACCGTGTACGTGCTCTGCGCCGAGGGCATTACGCTAATGGACGCCTTCATCAGCACCTGGGACATGAAGTACGCTACCAACCGCATCCGGCCCGAGACCTACATCAACAAGTATCTGGACGTGAAGTGGCAGCCCTTCCTGCAAACTCCGCCCTTCCCCGAGTATACCAGCGGCCACGCCGTGGTATCCAATGCCTCGGCCGAGGTGCTGACCTACCTGCTGGGCGATAAAATCGCCTACGTCGATGATACCGAAATCCCGTTTGGCAGCGGGCAGCGGTCCTTCACCTCCTTCCGCCAGGCGGCGGGCGAAGCCTCGGTGTCGCGCTTCTACGGCGGCATTCACTACCTGGACAGCATCGAGCAGGGTAATGAGCAGGGCCGCCAAATCGGCCGCTACATCGTGGCTAGGGTGCTGGCGCCTGCTGGCAAGGCGAAGGCCGGCAAGAGCCAGGCGGCACTTACAAAGCCAGCGGGAAACCGCTGAAAAGCTCGGTAACCTATAAGAACGTCATGCAGAGCGTAGCGAAGCACCTCGCTCGTGTCGCTAGGGGAACCGCCCCAACGATGCGAGCGAGGTGCTTCGCTACGCTCTGCATGACGTTCTTATAGAAGCCTATCGATACTCTCAAATTCCCAGTAGCGGCAGCAGCCGCTCGAGCACCAGCACGCCGGCCAGCCCCACCACAGCCACGATGGTTTCCATGACCGTCCACGAGCGCAAAGTATCCTTGATGGACAGGTTGAAATACTCCTTGAACATCCAAAAGCCTGAGTCGTTGACGTGCGACAGCACCAGGCTGCCGGCGCCGATAGCCAACACCATTAGATTAGGGTCGACGTGGCCCTGGCTCAAGGTGGGCAACATCACGCCCGCTGCCGTGAGCCCGGCAATAGTGGCCGAGCCCAGGCACACCCGGATGAGGGCCGCCAGCAGCCAGCCCAGCACCAGTGGCGGCAGCCCCGTGCCGCGCAGGCTGGCTGCGAGTTCCTGGCTGGCCCCGCTGGCCACCAGCACCTGCTTCAGCATTCCAGCCCCGCCAATGATAAGCAGGATAGCGGCCACGTCTTTTACGGCCAAGCCGTAGCCGTCCATTACTTGGCTCATACGCTGGCCGCGCGCCAGACCCAGGCTATACGTAGCTAGCGCTACCGAGAGCAGTAGCGCTACGGCCGGCTCGGCCAGCAGCGTGAGCAAAGAGGCCAGCGCGCCGCTGGCGGGTACCAGCGCCTTCAGCACCAAGGCGCCCCCTAGCACCAACACCGGCAGCAGTGCCGACAGAAAGCTATTTAGCCGACCGGGCAGGGCACTCTCGGGTAGGGGAGGAGCTACGAAGCCGGCGAGTGGCGTAGCCACTAATCCGCGCAACGTGCGGGCGTATACCGGCCCCGCCAGGACTACGGCCGGAATGGCCACCGCTAGCCCATACCCAAACGTGCGGCCTAGGCTGGCATGAAACTGTGCCACCAGCGCCGTGGGTGAAGGGTGGGGCGGCAAAAAGCCGTGCAGCACCGAAAGCGCTGCCAGCATCGGCAGCCCCACGTACACGGTGGGCAGGCGGTATTTGGCCGCCGCCGCAAAAATGAGCGGTACCACCAGCACGAAGCCCACGTTGTAGAACAGCGGAATGCCGATGAGCAGGCCCGCCAGCATCAGCGTCCAGAGTAAATAGCGCGGGCCGCACGCTTCAACTAGGGCCGTGGTAATCTGCTGGGCCGCGCCGCTGTCGGCTACCAGCTTGCCCAGCATGGCTCCCAGCACCACGATAATCGTCACCGAGCCCAGCGTATCGCCCAGGCCCTGATACAACGCCGCCACTAGCTGCGGCGGCGCTACGCCCAGCGCCAGCCCGGCCCCCAGCGACACCACCAAAAATGCCAGAAATGCGTGCACTTTGCCCCAACTGATAAGGCCAATGAGCGCCAGCACCGCCAGCAGAATAATGAGAGAGGCCATAGTGAGTGGGAAAAGGTGAGGCAGAGCGGTTGTTTTTTTGGCTGGTGGCCACCTAGCACATTCGGGCTAGATACCGGATGCGAGGCCTGCCAGCCGGCTTATAGCATGTGCCCTAAGCGTAATGGTGTCTTAAAACAGCGGCTGGTTTGGCGGCCCCTAAGCTAGGGCCGCGGCTTGCTATCGCACCGATTGCGGATACCTTAGCAGCAATTAGCTACCCGCTAAGCAATTCTTTCTTGCCTTTTTGCTACCTTGCTTGCGCTAAGTAAGCGCTCACTTTAGCTTGGCATAAAAAGCAGGCTTTTCAGAATGAGCATGCTGGTTGGAAAGTTAAGTTGCCTGGTTTCCCCTTATATCCTTTCCCCTTTTATGAGTTCCCGCCGTTCCTTTCTGAAATCCACTGGCCTGCTGTCGGCTGGCGTACTGGTAAGCCCCAGCTTATTCGCCGCTACCCCAAAATACGTCGGCTTGCAGCTCTACACCGTGCGCGAGGCGATGGCCCAGGACCCCGCCGGCACCCTGGCCAGAATCGCCAAGCTGGGCTACAACTCGGTGGAGGGCGCCACCTACACCGGCACCCAGAAATTTTACGGCATGGAGCCCGCCGCCTTCGCCAAGGTGCTGAAGCAGAACGGCCTCATCATGCCCAGCAGCCACTACGTGCTGGGCGAGGCTATGATGAACGGCCAGCCCACCCAGGGCACCATCCTGCACGGCTGGGACAAGGCCGTGGACGACGCCGCCCAGGTGGGCGTAAAGTACATGGTGTGCGCCTACCTCTTCGACACCGAGCGCGGCGACCTCGCGCATTACCGCAAGATTGCCGACGACCTCAACAAGGCCGGTGAGCGCTGCAAAAAGGCCGGTATTCAACTCTGCTACCACAACCACGACTTCGAGTTTCAGGCCCAGGATGGCAAGCTGCCCTACGACACGCTGCTGGGCATGACCGACAAAAACCTAGTCAAAATGGAACTCGACCTGTACTGGGCCACCAGGGCCGGCCAGGACCCGGTGGCCCTGTTCCAGAAGCACCCCGGCCGCTTCCCGCTCTGGCACGTGAAGGACATGGACAAAACGGCCGAGCGCAACTTCACCGAAGTGGGCAACGGCAGCATCGACTTCAAGCGCATTTTCGCCCAAGCCAAGCTAGCGGGTATGCAGTACTTCTTCGTGGAGCAGGATAAAACGCCTGGCTCACCCTTCGATAGCATCCAGCAGAGCATCAGCTACCTCAAGCGCACGCTGGTATAGTTTAGTAAGATTTTCTATCCCCACCCAATTTTTATGGAAAAGAACACCTATGACGCCATCGTCATTGGCTCTGGTATCTCGGGCGGCATGGCTGCTAAGGAGCTGACCGAGAAAGGCTTGAAAACCATCATGCTGGAGCGCGGGCGCAACGTAGAGCACATCAAGGACTACGTGAACGCCAACAAGGCGCCTTGGGAGCTGCCCCACCGCGGCGGCAAAACCCAGCAGATGATTGAGGACCACCCTGTCCTCAAGCGCGACTACACCCTGAACGAGAGCAACCTCAACTTCTGGGTCAACGAGAAGGAGAGCCCCTACACCGAGGTGAAGCCCTTCGACTGGTTCCGGGGCTACCAGGTGGGCGGCCGCTCGCTGATGTGGGGCCGCCAGAGCTACCGCTGGAGCGACTACGACTTCGAGGCCAACGCCAAGGACGGCATTGCCGTGGATTGGCCCATCCGCTACGCCGACCTGGCGCCGTGGTACAGCCACGCCGAGAAGTTTGCCGGCATCAGCGGCAACCGCGACGGCCTGCCGCAGCTGCCCGACGGCGATTTCATGCCCCCGATGGAAATGAACATCGTGGAGAAGGACGTGGCCGCCCGCATCCGCAAGAACTACAAGGACCGCCACATGGTGATTGGCCGCACGGCCAACATCACCCGCCCGCACAACAACGGCCGCGTCAACTGTCAGTACCGCAACAAGTGCTGGCTGGGGTGCCCGTTCGGGGCGTACTTCAGCACGCAGTCGGCCACGCTGCCGGCGGCCATGGCTACCGGTAACCTCACGCTACGGCCGTTTTCCATCGTTACCAAAATCCTTTACGACAAGGACACCAAGCGCGCCAAGGGCGTGGAGGTGCTCGACGCCGAAACCAACCAGACCTACGAGTACTACGCCAAGGTCATCTTCCTCAACGCCTCGGCCCTGAACTCGGCCTGGGTGCTGATGAACTCGGCCACCGACATCTGGGACGGCGGCCTGGGCAGCAGCAGCGGCGAGCTGGGCCACAACGTGATGGACCACCACTTCCGGGCCGGTGCGCACGGCGAAATGCCGGGCTACGAGGACAAGTACGTGTACGGCCGCCGCGCCAACGGCATTTACATTCCGCGCTACCGCAACCTGTTTGGCGATAAGCGCGACTACATCCGTGGCTTTGGCTACCAGGGCAGCGCCGGCCGCGAGGGCTGGAGCCGCGAAATCCCGGAGATGAGCATCGGCGGCGAGTTCAAGGACGCGCTGAGCGAGCCGGGCAACTGGACGATGGGCATCACGGGCTTCGGCGAAACGCTGCCCTACCACGACAACAAGATTACCCTCGACAAAACCAAGAAGGACAAGTGGGGCCTGCCGGTGCTGTCGATGGACGCCGCCATCCGCGACAACGAGCAGAAAATGCGCGTCGACATGATGGCCGACGCCCAGGAAATGCTCGAAAAAGCTGGTCTGAAGAACGTCAAGACCTACAACAATGGCTACGCCATGGGCGGCGGCATCCACGAGATGGGTACCGCCCGCATGGGCCGCGACCCCAAAACGTCGGTGCTCAACAAGTACAACCAGGTGTGGGATGCTCCCAACGTGTACGTGACCGACGGCGCGGCCATGACCTCGGCCGCCTGCCAGAACCCGTCGCTCACCTACCTGGCCATGACGGCCCGCGCCGTGGACCACGCCTTCGGCGAGTTGAAAAAAATGAATCTGTAACCCCTTCACTTTCTGCGTTATGATGAATAGAAGAGATGCCCTCGCCCGGGTAGCCCTGCTGATGGGCGGGGCCGTGATAGGGGCCGATTATTTCCTGACCGGGTGCAGCCCCGCCAGCACCGACAAAGACAAGGCGCAAACCAAGGACACCGCCGCCAAGGGTCCGCTGAAGGACGTACTGAACCCGGAGCAGACGGCCTACCTCACCGAGGTGTCCGACACCATTCTGCCCGCCACCAAAACGCCCGGCGCCAAAGCCGCCAACGTGGGCGCGTTCATGAACGTGATGGTGCGCGACTGCTACACGCCCGCCGACCAGGAAATCTTCACCAAGGGCATGACCCAACTGGAGGAGGCTAGCCAGAAAATGAACGGCAAGGGTTTCCTGGCCAGCACCCCGGCCCAGCGCACGGCATTGCTCACGGCCCTCGACGCCGAGCAGAAGAACTACGCCAAAACCAAGACGCCCGAGCAGCCCAACCACTACTTCCGCATGATAAAGGAGCTGACGCTGCTCGGCTTCTTCACCTCGGAGGTGGGTGCCACGCAGGTACTGCGCTACCTGCCCGTGCCGGGCAAATACGACGGCAACGTGCCGTACAAGAAGGGCGACCGCGCCTGGGCTACTACCTGATTTTTTACCCTAGCGACCCCTAGTCCCGTAATTTTAAGTGGTGGCTAGGGGTCACTAGCTTAGAAGTTAACCGCTGCATGATGAAACTACGATTGGGTATGATAGGCGGCGGGCAGGGCGCCTTTATCGGCGCTGTGCACCGCCTGGCCGCCGCCCTCGATGGCCAGTATGAGCTGGTGGCCGGCGCCTTTAGCAGCAACCCCGCTACCTCACGGGCCAGCGGCGAGCTGCTGGGCCTCGACCCGGCGCGCGTCTACGGTTCGTACCAGGAATTGATTGAAGGCGAGCAGGCCCGCCCGGCCGCCGAGCGCGTGCAGGTTATCAGCATCGTGACGCCCAACCACCTGCACTTTGCCCCGGCCAAGCTGGCGCTGGAAAGCGGCTTCGACGTGGTGCTGGATAAGCCCATGACCTTCTCGCTGGCCGAGGCCAAGGAACTGGCCGAAGTAGTGAAGGCCACCGGCCGGCACCTGTGCCTCACGCATACTTACACTGGTTACCCGATGGTGAAGCAGGCCCGCCAACTAGTGGCCGAGGGCACGCTGGGTCGCATCCGCAAGGTGTACGTGGAGTACCCGCAGGGCTGGCTCAGCAAGTTTGAGGAAGGTGGCGAGAACAAGCAGGCCGCCTGGCGCACCGACCCCACCAAGAGCGGCGTGGCCGGCGCGATGGGCGACATCGGTACCCACGCCTTCAACCTGCTCGAATACGTGAGCGGGCTGCAAGTCGAAAAGCTCTGCGCCGATATCAACACCGTAGTGGAAGGCCGCCGCCTCGACGACGATGGCGCGGTGCTGCTGCGCCTCAGTGGCGGGGCTAGCGGCGTGCTGGTGGCTACGCAGGTAGCGGCGGGCGAGGAGAACAACGTCCGCATCCGGGTGTATGGCGAGAAGGGCGGCGTCGATTGGATGCAGGCCGACGCGAATACCCTGCTGGTGAAGTGGCTCGACAAGCCCACCGAAATCTGGCGTACGGGCGGGCCCGGCACCGGCTCCTACGCCACGCACAACACCCGCACGCCCGCCGGCCACCCCGAGGGCTACCTCGAGGCCTTCGCCAACCTCTACCGCAACTTCGCCCTGACGCTGCAAGCCGGGCTAGCCGGCCAGCCGGCCGCCCCCGAAGCCCAGGACTACCCCAGCATCACGGAAGGCGTGCGTGGCATGGCCTTCATTGAAAACGTTATCGCCTCGGGCCACTCCGACCAGAAGTGGACCGATTTTACCGTGTAGTCGCCCATGAAAACCATCAAAGGACCCGCCGTTTTTCTGGCGCAGTTTATTGGCAACGACGCCCCGTTCGACAGCCTCGACGGCATGTGCGCCTGGGCCAGCGGGCTGGGCTTCAAGGGCATCCAGATGCCTACGCTGGATAACCGCTTCATCGACCTCAAGCTGGCCGCCGAAAGCCAGACCTACGCCGATGAGTTGGTGGGAAAGGTGCGGGCCGCCGGCCTCGAAATCACCGAGCTTTCGACCCATTTGCAGGGCCAGCTCGTGGCCGTGCACCCAGCCTACGACCAGCTATTCGACGGGTTCGCGCCCGAGGCGTTGCGCGGCAACCCGGCCGCCCGCCAGCAGTGGGCGGTGCAACAGCTGACCTACGCGGCCAAGGCGTCGCGGCGGCTGGGGCTGTCGGCGCACGTCACGTTCAGCGGCGCGCTGCTGTGGCCCTACGTGTACCCCTGGCCCCAGCGACCCGCTGGGCTGGTGGAGGAGGGCTTTGCCGAGCTGGGCCGCCGCTGGCTGCCGATTCTGGATGAGTTTGAGAACGAAGGCATTGACCTCTGCTACGAGCTGCACGCGGGCGAGGACCTGCACGACGGCATCAGCTACGAGCGCTTCCTGACGGAGGTCAACGACCACCCGCGCGCCTGCCTCCTCTACGACCCCTCGCACTACGTGCTGCAATGCCTTGACTACCTGGAGCACATCGACATCTACCACGAGCGCATCAAGATGTTCCACGTCAAGGATGCCGAGTTCAACCCCAGCGGACGGCAGGGCGTGTACGGCGGTTACCAGTCGTGGCTAGAGCGCGCCGGCCGGTTCCGCTCGCTTGGTGATGGGCAGGTCGATTTCAAAGCTGTGTTCAGCAAGATGGCGCAATACGATTTTCCCGGCTGGGCCGTGCTGGAATGGGAATGCGCCCTCAAGCACCCCGAGGACGGCGCCCGCGAAGGCGCGCAGTTCATCAAAGACCACATTATCCGCGTTACCGACCGCACCTTCGACGATTTTGCGGCTTCGGGTATTGATAAAACGCTCAACAAAACATTACTAGGACTCTAATTCCCCCTTTTCCGATGAAAAAGGTATTCCTTCTCCTAAGCGCCGGCGTGCTACTCGCGGCCTGCAATAGCGGCTACCAGCAGGACGGCCCTGACCAAGCCAACGCCAACAAAACCACTACCCAGGAAAGCGGTGTTGACCCCCTGAAGCTGGACAGCACCACCGGTGCCAACGTAACTGCGGTGGCTCACCAGCCCCAGGTTGATACCAGCAACACCAAGATTGGCACCGAAACCACCGGCACGCCCCACGACAAGGGTGCCAAGCTGATGGCTTCCTCCGACTGCGCCAGCTGCCACCGCGAACGCGACAAGCTGCTCGGCCCCGCCTACGTAGCCGTGGCTCAGAAGTACCCTGCCACCCCGGCCAACATCTCTATGCTGGCTAACAAGGTCATCAAAGGCGGCGCGGGCCACTGGGGCGACATCGCCATGACGCCCCACCCCGGCCTGTCGGAAAGCGACTCCAAAGAAATTATCAGCTACATCCTCAGCCTCAAGTAGGCCAGCGGCGCGACGCTAGCCCTTCCCTCCGCCTTTTCCCACCCTTCTGCCTATGTCTGCCGCCATCCGGATTAAGCTGTCCATCATGATGTTCCTGGAGTTTTTTATCTGGGGCGCGTGGTTCGTAACGCTCGGCACCTACCTGCTGCACAACCTGCACGCCACCGGCACGCAGGTGGGCGTAGCCTTCCTCACGCAGTCCATCGGGGCCATTGTGGCGCCGTTCATCATCGGCCTCATCGCCGACCGCTTTTTCTCGGCCCAGAAAATCCTGGGGGTGCTGCACCTGCTCGGGGCCCTGCTGCTGTGGCGCGCCTCCTCGGCGCCCGACTTCAATAGCTTTTATCCCAATGTGCTCACCTACATGGTGTTGTACATGCCCACGCTGGCTCTGGTCAATTCCATCGCCTTCCGGCAAATGAAAGACCCGCAGAAGGAGTTTGCGCCCATCCGGGTGCTGGGTACGCTGGGCTGGATTATCGCCGGCCTCACCATCGGCTGGCTCAATTGGGAGCAAACCAACAGCCTGCAAGCCACCTTCCTGATGGCCGCCGGCGCCGCCGCGCTGCTCGGGGTGTTCAGCTTCACGCTGCCCGCTACGCCGCCCGTGAAAAGCGGCCAGTCCAGTTCCATCGGCGACCTGCTGGGGCTCGACGCCATCGGCCTGCTCAAAAACCGCTCGTACCTGATTTTCTTCTTGGCGTCCATAGCCATCTGCATCCCGCTGGCCTTTTACTACGGCTTCACCAATCCCTTCCTCAACGAGGTAGGTATGAAGGGCGCCGCCGGCGTACAGAGCCTAGGGCAGGTATCGGAATTGCTGTTTATGCTGGCTATTCCGCTGTTTTTTAGCAAACTGGGCGTAAAGAAAATGCTGGCTATCGGGATGGGCGCCTGGGTGCTGCGCTACATCTTCTTCGCCTACGGCGGAGCCAACAGCTACTGGATGCTGATTGCGGGCATCGTGCTGCACGGCGTGTGCTACGACTTCTTCTTCGTAACGGGCCAGATTTACACCGACAACCTAGCCGGCGAGCGTTTCAAAAGCTCGGCCCAGGGCTTCATCACCCTGGCTACCTACGGCGTGGGCATGCTTATCGGCACGCTGCTCTCTGGCGACATTTTTGACAAGAACACTCTAGCCGGCGGCACCCACGACTGGCGCATGATTTGGCTGATTCCGGCTGCCATCGCGGCGGTAGTGCTGCTGGCCTTCTTGTTGTTCTTCCGTGAGCGCACACCCGCCGCGGTGGGCGAGGAAGCCCCGGTAGCCTACGGCGAAGCCTCGGCCGTGGCCCCCGGCTAGCCCCTATACTTGCTGCCTATGTCAACTTACAATCGCCGCGCCGCCCTTAAGGGCATCCTAGCCACTACTGCTACCGTGGGCACGCTGAGTGCCACTGGTGCGGCCTACGCCGCTAGCCCTATGGACGAGAATCAAGCCGCTACCCCCTTGCTCAATAATATCAAGCAGTCGGTGTGCCGCTGGTGCTTCCAGGATATGCCGCTGGACCAACTCTGCGTAGCGGCCAAGGAAATGGGCATCAAGGGTATCGACTTGGTGGGGCCGAACGATTGGGCTACGCTTAAAAAGCACGGCCTCGACTCGCCCATGTGCAACGGCGCCGAAATCAACCTCACCGACGGTTTCAGCGACCCGCGCTTCCACGCCCAGCTGCAAAAGCAGTACAGCGAGATGATTCCGAGGGTGGCCGCCGCTGGCTATACCAACCTCATCTGCTTTAGCGGCAGCCGCCGTGGCATGACCGACGAGCAGGGCATAGCCAACGCCGTGCACGGCCTGCAACCCCTCATGGCCCTGGCCGAAAAGCATAAAGTAGTGCTGGTGATGGAGTTGCTCAACAGCAAAATCGACCACCACGACTATCTCTGCGACCGCACCAGCTGGGGCGTGGCCCTGGCCAAGCGGCTAGGCTCCGAGCACTTCAAGCTGCTTTACGACATCTACCACATGCAGATTGACGAGGGCGACGTTATCCGCACCATAAAGGACAACCACGCCTACATCGCGCACTACCACACGGCCGGCGTACCCGGCCGCCACGAGCTGGACGACAGCCAGGAACTGAACTACCCGGCCATCATGCGCGCCATCAAGGCCACCGGCTTCCAGGGCTTCGTGGCCCAGGAGTTCATCCCCACCAAGGCCGATAAGCTGGCCTCGCTACGTCAGGCCGTGCGGCTCTGCGACGTGTAGTCGCCGGCCCGCTAGCCCCTTCCGCCCACCTTTTTCCCACCTAGCCTTATGAAATTTCCCCTTCTTTCCGGCGCGCTCGTGCTGAGCACCATTACGCTGGCGCATGCGCAGCAGGGTGGCAAGCCCGAAGACACCGAGGTGTACGAGCCCGTGCCGAAGGTGGTAACGGCCAGCCCCAACCTCGCTCCGCCGCCCTCCGATGCCCTCGTGCTATTCGATGGCAAAGACCTCAGTCAGTGGGTGATGACCGACGACCGCAACGCGCCCGCCAAGTGGAAGGTGGGCGGCGGCGTGTTCACAGTGGATAAGTCGACCGGCAACATCGAAACCAAGAAGGCCTTTACCAACTACCAACTGCACCTGGAGTGGCGCATCCCCGCCAATATTAGCGGCACCGGGCAGGCGCGCGGCAACAGCGGCGTCTTCCTGGCCTCGCTGGGCAAGGGCGACCTGGGCTACGAGCTGCAAATCGTGGACTCGTACAACAACAAGACTTACGTCAACGGCCAGGCCGGCAGTATCTACAAGCAGCGCGTGCCCCTGGCTAACCCCGCCCGCAAGCCCGGCGAATGGCAGTCATACGACGTAGTCTGGATGGCACCCACCTTCAAGGCCGATGGCTCGGTGCAAACCCCCGCCCGCGTCACGGTCTTCTTCAACGGTGTGTTGGTGCAAAACAACGTGGAGCTAGCCGGACCCACCCGCTACATCGGCCCCGCCAGCTACGAAGGCCAGAAAGCTGGTCCCGCGCCCATCAAGCTGCAATCGCACGGCGACAAAAGCGAGCCCGATAGCTTCCGCAACATTTGGGTGCGCGAGCTGTAAGCTGGTAAAAGAATCAGTCTTTACTCTTATAAAAAGCTGCCTAGCTAATGCTGGGTGGCTTTTTTGTTTCTTTGCAGCAGGTTTAACGAGTTGGTTTGTATGAAAATAATTTACTCCCTATTATTTGCTTTAAGCATTCTCTCAGCGAAAGGGCAAGTTATTATTGGTCAGGTGCAAACCGAAACCGTTGATGCTACTGCAGTGCCTGCGTCACTGATGCAGGTGCTCCACAAAGCGGCCCCTGGCTTTCAGGAGGCTACTTGGGAGCACACTTCTTGTGTGCAATGCGGCAAGGATGGTACGTATAGCTACTATAAGGTTGACTTTTTTCAGGAAGACAAGCCGGCTAGCCTTACGCTGGCTGAAGCAGGTAACGTGCTAGCTTTTCAATTGCGAAGGAAGCTCGCGGACCTCCCGGCTCCCGCGCAACAGGTAGTGAGCAGGCGGGCCAGTAAAATGCGCCAAGATTACGGTGGCGTCGAACTAGAGCTATTCGCTTTTACTGCCGAGGATAAGGTGCTCTACAATGTCGTGTTTTTTATCCCAACAGAAGATAAAAAGCACTGGACGCCGTACGACGAGATTAACATCAATGAAAAAGGCTCTTTAGTGAAGCAACAACCCTGAGTATGCAACCTACCCAACCCGAAAACACCGACCCTACCGCTCTCAACATCGAACTGACTGAAGCCATCGCCGAGGGCGAGTACGCCAACCTGGCGCTCATCGCCCATAGCACCAGCGAATTCGTGGTCGATTTTATCCGCATGATGCCCGGCTCGCCCAAGGCTAAGGTGAAGGCTCGCATCATCCTCACGCCCGAGCACGCCAAGCGCCTGCTCGCGGCGCTGGAGGAGAACGTGCAGCGCTTTGAGCAGAGCTACGGTCCCATCAAACTGCACCAGGAAGCCACTACCTACCCTATGAATTTCGGGGGAGCGGTAGGGGAGGCCTAGCGGGGCTAACCACTCGGTTTGCCAAACGGAAAATTAACTTTTTCAGCGAGTTTGCTATTGCCAAACCTTTTTCTTACCTTTGCAGGCCTGAAAATTTGGGAGCAAACGGCTCTCGTTCAACTAATCGCTAAATGCCAACCATCAACCA
>Ga0160429_1000307_pt1 | contig 53632 bp, 66 predicted proteins | sample SolpanmetagenomR_FD_108199 | JGI IMG/M metagenome (GOLD analysis project Ga0160429, IMG submission 108199) | Solar panel surface microbial communities from Lawrence Berkeley National Laboratory, California, USA - R | ecosystem: Engineered > Built environment > Solar panel > Unclassified ... | reverse complement strand
GATGGCTTTGACAAAGTCCTTGGCTGTCAATGGTGGCTCTAATAATTTGTCGCTATCCACATCCACCCATGTCATCTCAATCGCGCCAGAATCGCCTGGCGAGCAAGGCGTCAGCTTTTCAGTCTCTGTCGTCGTTCCATCTTCTAGAGTTACTGGTGCCATGACCTTCTTGTAATGTGTCGCGGATTGGATTTTGCGAACTGGCTGCATAAGAGCGTCCTGTACAGCGATACTTATATCACTTCCCGAGTATCCTTCTGATGCTTGAGCAAGACTACGTAAATCCGCACTGCTCATATCACAAGGTGTGTCACCAACTGCAAGCTCGAACATCCTTGCACGAGCACCGATGTCCGGAAGCGTAATATGCACACGTCGCTGGAAGCGTCGTCTGATTGCGGCGTCAAGTTGCCACGGAATATTTGTAGCACCGAGGACAAGAACGCCGCGAGAGTCGTTACCGACACCATCCATTTGGACGAGGAGCTCGGTCTTGATGCGGCGGGAGGCTTCGGATTCGCCCTCGCCACGTGGGCCGCAAAGAGCGTCGATCTCATCAATGAAGACAATGGAAGGTTTATTCTCGCGGGCCATGTTGAATAGTTGTTTGACCAATCTTGATGTCTGTTAGTTGACTACCGCATAGGCTGTTGTGGTTTGCGGACTCACCTTTCACTTTCACCCATCCATTTACTAACCAAATCACTACTGCTAACACTGAAGAACATGCTATTCGCTTCTGTTGCCACTGCTTTGGCGAGATAACTCTTTCCAGTACCTGGTGGCCCGTACAGTAGAATACCTTTCCATGGCTGTCTTTTGCCAACGAACATGTGTGGAAACTTGATTGGAAGGATGACTGCTTCTTTGAGTGCTTCTTTCGCTTGATCTAGACCGGCTACATCTTCCCATTTAATGTTTGGCTTCTCTGATAGTACGGCACCGGCTAATGCATTGCGGAGTTTCTTTGATTCTGGGTCGTCGTCTTCATCGTCTCTATCGTGATCGGAGAGTGGTCAGCTGTATGCTCTGTAGGTAACCGACGAAATGGCATTACGCACTTCTTCCCTGATCCACCTGATGCCTTGCCATTCGCTCCTATCGCTGCCGGGCCTTTTTTATCTTTTGACTCTTGATCTGCTAAATGCTTCTTGAGCTTCTCCGCTCTTTCCATGTACTCTTTGGCCTTTTCTTGTATCATCTGTTTTTGTCGAGCATTTTTCTCGTATTTCAAGACAAGCATGAACAATTCCAAGGCCTGATAATATAGTTGATATGCTTTCTCATATTCCCCTGCTGTATCACTCTCCACTGCCTTCTTCACTGTTGTGATAGCCCTTTCGAGGAAGTTGGTTCCGCTCATGTTGGCGGAAATATGAATAGAACGTGCTCTTCGTCAATTGGCTGCTTTTGACAGGTGACAACTGTGCCAGAGAGGGATTGGTAGTTGGTGTCCGCCAGAGCTAATGGATGGGTCTTGCAAGATGCTCGTTCGAGGACTTCAGGTGGCGGAAGCGCGTCGGTGAACTACTATAACAACGGCAGTCTGGAAGGCTTTTGGACGAAGCAAAGCAGATGAGAAAGAGGTAATTGTGTGGGAAATCAAGCAGTTTACTCTTGCATGTTGGTGGTTGCTGTTGTCCTCTGCGGTCTGGTGTTTATCGGCCGCATTGGGGAATATAAAAGGGGTCTCGGCCAATGACCTCAACCACGATAAGCGGAACAAGCATCAACAACAAGCAACGAAACCGCCCAAGCAATGAAAGAGTGACCTTGTCCTCGCTATGCATTCGCAGACGATTGTACTTGTGAAGTATGGACCACGACGTCCAGTTCGAAACAGAGGAACAGTTCTGGGATGGTGAGTGCGAGACACCTCTTCACCTCACACTCCATCGTGAACCCCGCAAAATGGCTGATACTCGACATAGAACTCGAGGACATTGTCGCAACTCCCTGTCGTACCAATGATCGTGTTGACGATACCTTACGCACCTGGCTGGACATCGCTACCCAATACAAAGGTAGGCTTGAATCTGGCGCAAGATGTTTTCGGGCTCTGCTGATCGGCCTCTGCCAGATGATTTTGTTCACTCGGAAGACGACATAGCTCGATGTTCCCTCACTCTACTTCAGTCCTCCCTTTATGACAAACACACCGACTATGTACGAAGGCAGCTATTGCATTGTCTCCTTCAGGTACACCCACCAGACTCGGCTAAACTGGAGGCAGTATACTGACACTTTCCCAGGAAGACGATGCTGCAACGCTACATCTGCTTGCGATCTTCCTGCTTTATGACGGAAAATATCATGAGCAGACATTCGTTTCGATGACAGAAGAGGGCTCGTTTCCAAGACTTGTACAATTGATACGAGAAGGTATAGATGATGAGATGGGGCTGCACAAAACATTGGTAGAGCTCATGTATGAAATGAGTAGAATACAGGAGATTACGGTTGATGAACTAGGTGTGTATAGTTCTTTCTTGCTTGTAGTTCGTCTCTGTTAACATAAATTCCAGCAACCATCGACGACGACTTTGTGCTATACCTCTTGCAAATTGTCGAAGGCTTGGCTGATGATGATACTGGTGACCCATATCATTATCCTGTTATACGAGTTCTAGTGAGTTTATCTCATCCGAGTGCTGACACAATAACTTACAGTGATTAGCTGGTACTTAATGAACAATATATGGTGGCGTCTTACGATCCCGCTGCTTCACAAAAATCGTCAAAGCAATTATCCAATAGAGTAATCAGAGTTTTGTCAGAAAGAGGGTCAACTTATAAGACTTTCGGCGAAAATATCATCTATTTACTCAATCGAGAGGGTGAGTCTAGAGATTCGACTAAAGATTCGACGATAGTTAGACTCTGCTAAATGAATACAGGCGAAACATCATGTCAACTTCTTATTCTAAAGCTGCTTTATCTAATGTTCACCACATCAGCAACTCAAGAGTATTTTTACACCAACGATCTTCACGTCCTTGTAGATATATTAATTCGCAATCTCCTCGACCTCCCGTCCGATGATAGTCAAGAAGTCACAACACCAGACGCTCCGAAACTTCCCTCCAGTCCAACCTCCCTCCGCCACACCTATCTTCGGGTCCTTCATCCATTACTAGCACACACGCAACTCTGCAATCCACCTCATTACAAACGCACTCAACTTCGCAATACCTTGTTCCTCCTCGCCGATGCCACTCACAGCCACTTTTCTCATCCTGACGAGACCACTGTCCGCCTTGTCGGTCGTTGTATCAACGTTTCCTGGCTCAGAGACGAGGAAGACATTGAGCTAGCAATCGCTTGTGCTATTGATCCTGCACACAATAGAAGCAATCCCAGTATTACCCTTACGGCACCCGACGAGAGACCGTCTTCCTCATCAACCACTGCCTCCACGACATCTACAAACACCAAAGCGACCACACCGAATACGTCCAAACCCCGCCGTCCCAAACCCGCACCACCGCCTCCACGCCCTCTAGTGCCACGTGCTCTATCCGGCATCCCCGGTCTATCATCAAAACCGCATCGCACAACATCAGCAGAAGCAGTACAAGCCGCTCAACGTCTAGAACAGGAGGTGCGTTCTGGACAAGCAGTAGTAGCCAAGAAACTGCTCGGCATGGGATTGATGGAAGGCAGAGAAAGTGCCACAAGTCTTCTCGAGATGGCGGCGCAGAAAGAGAAGCCTGGTGTCATGGCGCCTAGTATAGCGAGAAACAGGCAAGAGAGCGAGGGTGGGAAGACAGCTGAGGCGCAAAATGGCGACCCTACGTCAAGTGATGGTCGATCTGAGGTGAAGAAGCAGGAGCATAGACTACTGGAGACACTTCGAGGAGAGCATGATCCCAGAGGTGGCGGGGAAGGAGGTCATCGCTTGCCTCTGACATTGAGACCAAAGACTGGAGAGAACGCACATACTAGACACTTGACTGTTGCAGCAACTGGTGGACATCCAAGTCACGGTCGGGTTAGAGAGTCACATCCGGAGAGTGAGGAGAGTAGTGGTGGCTGGAGCACGGCTAGTGTTAGCGAGAGCGAGAGTAGTAATGAATATGATTCGGATTGACGAAGAATCATGTTCCAGGATCAAGATGAAGGATTATCAGACCGACGTCGTAACGGCGATAGGCACCAGTGAGCCACACAGGGTCGGATCACTACCAACGCAATGATCTTTTGGTACAAGCAGAAGTGCCTTTACTCCCTCGAGAACAGTCTACATTCGGCAGGCTGAGAACATGCCTACCACGTCTCAAAGAGTATCCATCACATGTATAATTGAGCAGTCATCTTCACATCCCAGGATATAGCGCAATCCGTACTTTAATGGACACCAAATCCTAGGCCCCACCTCATTGAGAATGCAGTAGGGTGGAGAGGGTCTAGCTAATACTAAAGTACTTCAGCACTCCTCACACTAGCAGTATCGGAATCGGACATCGACATATGAACATGGGTAAGTGGTGAGAATATGGTTCAAGGAATGGATGATTGACCTTCACGTCGTCGTCAGAATTCGTGGGCCCAAGACTGCTGTAAAGAGTACCCTGACTTTCTTCGGGCTGCACACCTTATGCCCTTCTCTAATATCCTAGACTCTTCCTCTACCGATATTTGTGGTCTAATACATTCGTAAGATTTAGAAGATCTACGCGCACTCTTCACAGCGCATCCAACTTTTGACCTGCGCTACGAATTCTGACGGCGACGTGCCTTCGCTCCTTCCCAGTATTGGCGGACGCATCTCCAGAACACGAATTTGAAAGACAACGACTGTTGTGTCAACCTCTTCTATCTCATCTCATCACGAATTGAGCAACGTTATTTGCACACTTACTTTGGTCATTGCAGCTTTACCCTCGACCTGTTTCTACTGAATTACCATCATATAAATATCAAATCATCTACTATTCCACCGTCTGCCAGCCCTCAGACTCTTCTATCATCGTTTCCTTGATCCACAGGTCAACAGGTTACCTCTACTGCCAATATGCTGTTTATTCAAGTCAAGACCACGGACGAGTTCCTTCGTGCTATCCTCTCATCCCCTGTCGGACCAGAAACGACTATAGCACCCCAGCCGAATTCGACATTTCTGGGACTGCCACAGGAGATTCGCAGCTGCATCTACGGGTACTTGATACCTTCAAACAAGTGATTGGACAAAGATATTCATAAAGAGAAGATGAAGTTGGCTTCCGTCCGTCTCGATGTGGAGACCATCCAAGTCATTGCAGAGAAACATCGGAAAAGTCTTCCAACTGATCCGACTCGAAAAGATGATGCTTTCTTTGCACTTTACAGAACATGTCGGCAGCTCTATCATGAAGTCTCACCACTATGGTACAAATACAATGTTGTTTATATCAAGGACAACAGCCTCTGCTTCCCAAAAACGTTCGGTTGGATCGAGAACCTTTCGAACAATACACGTCAACTCTTGAAATATGTAGAGATCCGGGTGTTGGCAAAACCTCTTGAGACACTGAACAACGGTATACTGAACGTTGTGGATTGGCTATTATTCGAGCATCGCATGTTGAAGCAGGGCGTTCAGTTGCATGTCATCATGCCCAACGATGAAATGGTGCACCTTTGGTGCGTATGCTTGAAGAATGCCAGGGAGCTTAAAGACGATGGAATGAGTCCAGCAGGTGTTCGGGAACGCTTGGGCAGTATTAATAACAAGATGCTGAATTTCTCAGCCGTTTTGGGGGAGAGGAATAATTTGGCACAACACGTTCGCGTCGAATTGCCATGGAACCGCAAATTGGCGAACAATTGGTGGAGATTTTGGAGTTACAGGTCACGCCACCGAGCGCAAACTGTGCCAAAGATGGTGGCGACTTCGGTCAGAAACGCAGTCTAGCTCTAGTAAAGGATTAGTCTTAAGGAAGTGCCTCGAGATGTCGGTCCATCAATAGCACTTTATGCTGAAGAACTTTTATTGCCTTTGTCCATGTCACTCGTTATCGTTGTGTCGACTGGATTCTGCTTCAGCCTTTACCTGGATGTGCTGTGATGGAATGGCCGAAATACAGAATCGTAATGTCAATGATCAGATCAATATTCCTACCCTGTCTCAGAAATTAGTGTCCCTGCGAGCGGTTTTGAATCAAAGGTACTGGCAGCAGTCTCCATAACCTGAAGTAGGCTATAGAGCCGTCCTAGACGTGTGGAAGATCCCTATGGGAAGGACTGTGAGATATAGCTGACGGGAATAATGGAACCTACACTGTTGATTATTATCGAGGGGATACGCACCCTAATATATGAAATGGGGTAGGTTATTATTGTATTGGGGTTCCATTAATCTCATACTAACGTCTGGACGTAGCACGAACAAGGATGACCAGAGTAAGATATAGTTCGCCGTACGACTTCGGCATTTGGGACTCCGCTGGATTGTGTCATCGAGATATGTCTGTGAGACCTTGTATTATGTGACGTTGCGCGACAATGGAAGTACTTCCAAATATGAGCTCTGTTTCTTTCTTTTTAGTTGGAGGACGGAACCGAATACTCAACCCTTCAGGTGTATAATAGCTTGTGTCGACTATCACCGTCCTAAAGATGCAAAACGAGCCAACTCTCTTGGGTATGCCTCTTGAGATTCGCGAAGAGATCTATGCGTATCTTCTGCCGCCGGGGAAAAGATTGGGCAACCACTTCAAGCGAAGACAGACTACTCGCTGCCACTTCTGCTACTGTCCGGACAGATTGCAATTTGCGAAGTTGAGATGGATCTGGAAAGACTTCTTAGCGCTACGGAAGACATCTCGTCAACTCTACTACGACTTGACACCACACTGGTATGGCAGTATGCTCTTCCCTGTCCTCTTAGAAGATGGGTCGAACTTGTCCTATTCGGTTGCATGCTTCAAAGATCTAGGCCCGTTGTCATTCGACGAGGTCACTAACGTCCACATCCGTGTCGCTTGCAAGGAGGTGTCTGTCCGTGGCACCGTGATCCAATGGGTACGATTCGAAGAGGAAGGACCATTGCCTTCTGCCATTGGCATAGATGTGTGCTTCGATTATCGGCGTGGTTTCCACTTTTGGACTGGAGCTGCTCAGGCTGTTCGGGGATGGAGGAAGGAAGGCTTGGCGTGGCACACCATCAAAGAATTGCTGGACGAGTGGGACCAAGCACGTCCCAATCAAGCTGACTATGTGTTGGACGAGATGAGTGACTATGCGGATTTGGTGCGTGATGTGATTGTACGTCTACCATATACCTAGAAAGCCCTTCGAAGTCACGTGTGCAGCAGCGGGGTGGGTTCCGGACCAATACTAAGCTTGATGAGCAACCTTTACTCTCGTTTGCTTTTGCATGATATAGCACTGTCCTTCTCGAAACAGCTTTGACGATTCTCAAGTATGCTGTTACTAGCCTGGGTATTCTGCTAGATGTGTTTCCGAAGCGACTTCAAGTACATCGACTTGAATTGATTACTTGGTGACGACCTGAAGCTTCATTGAAAACAAGATCTGTGATCTGCTTTTAACATTACGACATCATCAAGCCGATTCGTCTCAGCTATTGCGTGCTTTTTGTTATTAATCCTGTTCAATTGTGAGTCTGTTCGCTTGAGATCTGCTTGAAATCAGCTCATCGTTGTGAATTAGTACGACGAGCTGACGCGTATTGTTGTCGTTAGTTCCTCATCAGCAGACCTTGGCACAATCAATACATGCTTCACTTTACATACAAACAAACCCTTGCTCGATTGTTGTCAATTCGATAATGGCTTCCACCATGCAACAAAGCTCACATCTCTTGGCATTGCCTCGGGAAATTCGCGACGAAATCTATGCTTATGTCCAGTCTGAAGACGAAAACGACTTGTCTTTGTTCGATCATGACCATCTCCTAGTGGGCTACACCGATGATCCAGTGTTTGCTGTACAGTTGACCAAGGCATGGAAAGAAACCAAGATAACAGTCAAGACCAACAACGCCTTTGTCAAATCACGAACTGGTCTTCCGCACAGACAATGGTTGTGCGAACAAACAACTATGCTCGCCATCCTCAACACATGTCGCCAGCTTCATCAAGAACCTCTGTCATTGTGGCTGAAACATGTTGGAATTGTGACGGACCTGAGCCATCTGGGCGGAGTTATCCATTGGTTAGTTGACATGCCACAAGAAAGGTATGACCAGTTATCTAGAGTTGACATCCGGCTGCTGGATGGTCCCTGCGATGACCCGTGGAACACCGATCTGTTTGAGATCAGCGAGACAGTGACCCAATGGACATGCCTCGAGGAGATTATGATGGAAAGAGGTGTTCAGCTCACTGCAGTGTTTCAACTGAACCCAACCATCAGCATGTGGGGAAAGGCTTATAGAATCGCGAAAAGTTGCAGAAGTGCTGGAATGTCATTCCATGACATTGACGAGGTCATGTTCGATATGTCCGATATTGGTGAACTGGTCCAGGAGAGATGGAGGTGAGGATTAAAGGTGTTGGAAGGGAAGGATACCAAAGAGAACGGTACTTATACCGCTGCGCTGTCTCGTAAATTTTTAGAAACCCATTGTGCTTTCTTTCGGCACAATTCTAGGCAATCGTCATCATACAGCTGCAGCACCTTGCTCTTTCACACCGTCGTCCTTATCCTTACCACTTCTCTTCAAACTCTCCGGCACAACCTTCAAGCTGAAATCAACATGTCCAACACCCTGATGCACACTACTCGTACTCACAACATCCACATCCTCACTAACATATTCCCTAACATTATCCTCCGTCAACCCACCACTCACCTCAATCAAAAATCCAAAGCCCTCTCCACCTCTTCCCAGCCTCTTTTTCAAACTCGCCGCTGCCTTTCTCACTCCATCAGGCGTGAAATTATCCAACATTACCACGTCCGCTCCTGCTCTAATCGCTTCTTCTGCTTCAGCTTCACTCTGACACTCCACCTCAACTTTGATCGCGAACCCTCCCGCCGCCTTCGCAGCCGCAACCGCATCCCCTATACGACCACCACAAGCCCAAATATGATTGTCCTTGAGCATAGTCATTGCGCTCAAATCATGGCGATGTGGATCAATACCTCCAACCAGCATGCCATACTTTTCCACTAATCGAAAGCCTGGCGTCGTCTTGCGAGTGCCGGCGAGTGCATTGGGATAGCCAGCTTCGCGGAGCAGTTTCAGTAAGCGTGCTGATTTGGTGGCGATACCAGAGCAGCGGGCAAGTGTGTTGAGGGCGACTCGTTCGCCGAGCAGGATTTTGCGAATGGGTCCGCGCACGGTGGCGCAGTGGGTTTTGGTTGAGGCTGGGATTGAGAAACCCTCGGGATGGTGCCATTCGACGCTGATGTGAACGTTTAGTGGGTGGGTTTGGGTAGCGAAGTAAGTGCGGCTGGCAGGACTTACGTGCAGTCTAGTTGTTTGAACACTTCGTCGAAGAAGGGGACGCCTGCTATTATGCCCTTGATTGCTTGTTGTCAGTTTATGAAATGATCTAGAAGTGGCTGAATGATCATGGCGTTTTACGGAGCATATCTGCGATGCCATGCCTTGTGTCCAAATGCTTATGAAGGACGTCGCCGCTCACACTTCTGTTACGGGTACCAAGATTCACTAGTATAATGCTCATGGCAAAATCTCCCATACCGCCTCACCTTCTACTTTCGTGAAGCACTTCATCCCTTCTTTCTTCAAGCACACAGATGACATATTGCAAAACTTACAGCACTCTTCCCCAGCAATCTCGCCTCCGCCATCTCCTCACCAACGACAAACCCACCATAATCAAAACTCGGCGTGTCTTCTTCCAGCCATTCTGATATCAATCGCTTATATGTCTGAGGAAGAAGATGTGCTGGTGTGCCTCGAGCTGGGGCTCCTTCTGTTTGTGGCATTTTAGAAGTGGACACTGGACTTTCGGCTTGGTATCAAATATTATGAGCTGGAATTGAGGGGTACTTTAGAGCTCAAGCACATCGTACATGATGGAGTTCGAGTGAGGTCGTCATATTTGCCACCGACATCAGGGTTCGGAGTAATTTCCAATATCTCACCTCCTAGTTTCTTTTTCAGATCAACAGACTTGTTATAGGTTGTTATTATCATGCATTTACTATCTCGTGGCCGTTTGAGACCTCTGCTTTCGTCTACCAGATATTTAGCATGCTACTCCACAACTTCAGAGTCATCCTCACCACAGCCATCCATCAATGCTAAATCGCTTGCCCTTTTACGTACACGTGTAGGAAAATGCATAGGCTTCGGCCTACCAGCTGAACAATTCGAACGTGCGAGTGCAGTGCTTCGTGTACTGGCAACGGAATGGCGAGGCTTGCTGGCTGGTTACGAGGGGTTTATGGTGGCAAAGGAGAAGGGAGGTGGATGGAGAAGAAAAGTTGAGTGGGGAGATATGGTGAGTTCTCTCATTTGATAAAAAGAACACCACTTCGAAGTTGAGGATTGGACGAGGTGCTTCACTTGTGGTGGTGGTATTGTATGTGCTTTTTGGGGAAAGACTGAAGAGGCGGCGTATAATTCGATTCGCATGTGTGCTTTTCGAGCCAAGGAGGTCACGAAAGAAGTAGATGGACTCGTATATGTCGTGATATGGGTAGTCAGTGTATTGTTCGATGCTGATGAGTGCGTTCTTGTTTTTGATTTAGGATTCTATGGTATGTAGACAATATATGAGCACTGTATAGCAAATCACAAACTGAAATCCATAGGGTAAATCTCTCTTTTTCGTCTTGTTGTATCGCCCGTCGTCATAACGCATGATGCTGAGTTTTTCTTCTCTTCTCGACAGGCCATGTCAACAATGTGTACGTCTTATCTTGTTACTTTCTTCCCCACTACCTAGTATATTGACACCATTACTGTTCCCACGGCTAAGCCCAAACCTCTTACAGACAATACAACCGCAACGCCGAAACCTCGCGCGTCAAGTGGCTGCAAAACTTCGCCACACACCTCGACCGCCCCAACGCCCATCTCTGGCAGCAGATGTACTCACCTAAAGGCGACGTCGGCATAATACTGAAGAGTATAAAGACTGACTTTAAGTTTGTAAGGTTCTTCTCCTTGTTTCCATTCATGAACGAATTCTGTATAAAGCATGCCACCAATCTTTGGACAAGGAAGCATCAGTGATACCATATCTGTTATTGATTAACGTCCTAGGCACTCACTTTCCCAGACACAACATCAACATACACTCGCCTAACCCAGCCGCCATCGCCGACCAGCTCAATCCTCCACCTGGCTTCACTGACGCTCTCGCACGCCCATCGCCGGCCTGCAGCACGGACGATAGAGGAGAACGTATTGTTTGATTACGGACGCGGTGAGAAGGTAAATCCTCCCCTCTCCACATGATATACGGAACATTCTCAACCATGAGAACTCCTCGATTCCAAAGCAGACTGGTTCTCGAAGCGGATTGCCCTTCTAAGTGTCACACATGTCGTCCACGTCTTTTAAATCATCCACACTGTTATAATCCCATGACCATCTACTTCCACCACCATGCAAAGTCACTCCAGCTAACGCACAGTATGTCAGGTCACTCTCTCCGCGCGTCCGTGGCTGCTAACCGCGCTCTCTTCTGCTTGGGAGTCACAAGAGGCGATGAAATTAGAAGTAGCAAGGAGGTTTGAGAGATTGGAGAAAGACGTTCGGGAGTTGGAAATCAGGAGTTGGGATCGGGAGGACGCTGTCGAGGATCTGGGCACGAAGGGGCCTTGAGTGTACGCCGACTAACTAAACTCCTTACCTTCTAAGATACGTCTTACCACTACTGGTAGATATCTTCATTGCTACTATACTATGTTGAAGGTAGATCCCACTGAATTGTTTCACGTCACGTACGATCAGACAACGATGCTTCAACCATTTCATGTCCTGGAGCTTGACATTAAAATAAGAAGCTAAGGCTTTTGTTATTACCACAGTACTGACCTGGCTTGGCAGTTTCGTGTACGCACACAGGCAGTATACCAAAGAAAACCCAGCACTAACCAAAGCACCATTGGATACGTTATTAGTGTTGCCATCACCCCCATTAGTTGTACATTTGATTGATACGAGAGTCTGACAGCTTGAGGTCACACTCGAAAGGCAGCCTCGAACCTCCAAAGCATCTACGAGCCCTGACCATTAACAAGAGTTTCAACCTGCTGTGCGCCAGACTCTGGCTTTCCGCTGTTGTCAGTCGGCACCTCCTGAGAGGCAAATGCCAGAAATACTGCCTGCCAAGAGTTGCCGGACTTGATGAGCAACCCACCATCGCTGTAAATACTGTTGGCATAGTGTCCGGAGTTGCCCTGGTTCATGTGAATGTCATCAATACCAGTGCCGTAGCTGGTACCGAAGACGTAGATTGTGCTCTTGTTTGAGATAGCATCCTGAAGGATAGGATCGAGGTCGCTGAGGATGTTGGCTGAGCCGCCACCGGTGGCAGAGTTCTCGTCATTGACGATCTCACCGACGGACCATTGGAAGAGGCGGGGTGTGGTGCGAACAAAGTCAAGGCGAGCGGAATCGCTGCCAGATTGAGCGGCGTGGAAGCCGTTCTCGAGCGAGGTCAATTGCTGAGTGATGGGGTGTGAGAAGTTGGGCATGATCCAGGCGACGAGGGCACCCTGGTCGACATCATCGGTAGATCTCACGTTAATGGCCGCCTCATACTGGCTGCTGGAGCTGCTGAAACCGCTGGAGCTCTCGTGGCTCTGACCACCTTCATGACCATGGCCGTAATGACTGTGGTGCTTGCCATGGTGCTCCTCGCGGATCTCGTGACGGCCAGACGAGTAGTCTGACTGACCGCTGGACTGGGCGGCACCAGATTGAGTGCCGGCAGAAGCGAATTTAAGGTAGATGTGTGGGCTCTTGGAGTCCTGCTGGAGCGTCTGCTGGTCGTATGAAGACGGCACGCCGACGAAGATGCCATAGGTCGACTCTTTTGCGGACTGGTGGGAGTACTTGCTGTATTTAGACATGGTGAAAGCTGAGTATGAGAAGTGTCTTGGTGTGCTTTGGAGGGTACGTTGACAGAAGTGGGATATCCTGAGCATGGAAATGCCTTGCACAGGGATACCTCCGTCTGATCTTATACTCACTCTAAGCAGAGCAGGCTTCTGTCTGACTCAGCTTTTAAAATAAATGATAAGTGGCACCGATGCCTCTAAACGATGGAGCAACGTGCTCGTTACGTGCATAAGCCACCTAGGGAAGGACAAATCAAGTTGCGTGCCTTGATGTTGTTGCCGGGGCAGTGTCAGCCTGGCGTGCTAGCACGCTTCCATACGTGCCAAGATGATTGGTGTAGCTGACAGCTGCTGGGATGCACGTGATTGCTAATTGACCTCTCGCACTTTTTTGGCCCGGAAGCAAATTAAGGCTAAGTACAAGGCTTAAACCTTATTTCAACGTCCTCGACAAAGAAATGTGCAGACCTCCAACACCACGCCATCGACGAGGTGAAGGTCGATTATTTATTATTAAACGACTGCGAGAAATATCTGCCTTGATAATATGCTGACGTTGTGAAAATGCAACTGCTTATGCTTCGAAAAAGGGACAACGTGACCGTGATACTTGTAAGATGCATGACACTGCCACTTCGCACTTCAATCTCTTTTGCAAAGTCCGAAGAGGGAGGGGTTGAACTCGGGCTGTAATCGCGCGAGCAGAGCGGTGTGCGGGCCTGCCATCTATCTTTACTGCATGTCCTGAATACGTGGTTACAAATTCTCGAGTTGCCTATTCCAGCTAGATGACAACTCGTTCTCCGTCCGGTAAAAGTCACTACATGTGACCTTAGTGATTGACAAGGATCCGCATCACCTCGAAATAGAGGTTGCATGTTTCAACTTGGGGAACTCCACACATTTCTCCCATCCTTGGCCCACCTCCACACTCTCTCCAGATTCCTCATACTCCGGCTGGCGTCTAGCGACGACGATCCGGGAGAAGTTGGATAAAATGGTCCATATTGTATGTAGTACAAGGTGGGGGTATAAGAGGATTGTCTTTCGCCTCTTCTCTATTGTTTCTTGCCATTCACCAACACCACCTTTTGAATCTCCAATCATTACACACGTCCTCCAGCTAGTATGGTCGGTGTAATTTCAAACAACATTTCTGTCAAGGATGGCGAGAACACCATCGATGTACACAAACTCCTTGACAGGCCATGGTACAAATATCAACACCTTCGTCGTCTCTATGGCTGGCTGGTTGTTGTTCTTCTCGTACAAGCAACCAACGGCTTGGATGGTTCCATTATGAATGGTATGCAGACGCTGCCATACGTAAGTTCAAACCTTTCTATGCTTTAACCATATACTGACTAGAATATGAAGTGGCAGACATACTTCGGTCACCCTACAGGAAACCAGCTTGGTATCTTCAACGGGACACAAGGACTCGGAGGAGCTTTCTCAGCTTTGTGGCTGTGGTGGGTCGTTGAAAAGATTGGCAGGAAATATACCATCGTGAGTCTTCATTAGGAAAAAGTGACTATCCGTGGCTGAATATTCTGCATAGATCATAGGATCCGCTATTATCATCGTCGGGGTCTTCCTCCAGTCTTTCGCCAAAGGCCTTGCCATGTTCGCCGTGGCTCGTGTTCTTATCGGTATGGGTTTGGCATTCGAGTATACAGCTGCTCCTATGCTTGTCACCGAGCTCGCACATCCCACACATCGCGCTCAACTTGCAACATTGGTTAGTATTGAAGATCACTGCAACGTATTTAGAGGATTTAGTACTGATATTGACCAGCTTAACACACTTTACTACCTCGGAGCAACTCTGGCAGCCTGGGTGACGCTCGGCACTCTCACAATCAAGAGCGACTGGAGCTGGAGATCAGTCTCCCTTATTCAGATGCTTCCTTCTTTGATCTCCATCACCTTAACATGGTTCGTGCCTGAATCACCCAGATGGCTTGTCAGCAAAGGCCGCGAAGCCGAAGCACTTGCCATTCTCAGGAGAGACCACTGCGGCAACGACCCCGAGGACCCTCTGGCTACCTTTGAGTTCAACGAGATCAAGAGCACCCTGGCATTTGAGAAGGAACACAGCAATGGTTCATGGTTATCCCTGTTTGCAACCAAGGGTAATCGCCACCGAACATGGATCGTGGTGACTATCTCTATCTTATCACAAGCTACTGGAACCACGTAAGATTATGCATTTGCTCGTAGGCCTTTAGTGCTGGATCCACTGACACGCTCGTAGGCTCGTAGGTTACTATCTCGCCGTCGTTCTCACCGGTGTTGGTATTACCAATCCTCGCACGCAATCCATCATCAATGGGTGTCTGACAATGTGGAACATGGCGTTCGCTTTCTGGGGAGCATACAAGATTGATGCGTTCGGTCGTAGACCTTTGATGCTGGGATCACTGACAGGAATGCTTTTTTGCGGGTTCATCCCCTGGACAATCTGCTCAGGCGTTTTTGCTGAACATGGCACGAAGGCCGCGGGAAATGCCTCGATTGCTTTCATCTTTATCTTCAGTGGATTCTATGCCAGTACATGGTGAGTCGACGCACAGTATCACTACTATAAGGTAGTGGACTGACACGAGGTCTAGGAACGGTATCCTAACAGGATATACTGTCGAGTTAATGAGCTACGACATTAGGTCAAAGTTGATCTGTACTCAAAGTCTCTTAGTGCAAGCTGCTATTACTGGGTAAGCTGCATAACCTTCTGGACACGAATGGAGCTTGCAATAGCGTCGCTAACTTCAAAAATAGTTTCAATTACCTGAACCCAGTAGCCCTCAAGAATATAGGATGGAAATACTACATCGTCTGCGACTGTATCATCGCTCTGAACATCGCGACAGTTTACTGGACGTACCCCGAAACCAAAGGTGAGCCAGATTCCATCATCCCGAAAGATATCGATGCTAACGTATGTTCAGGTATCACGCTGGAAGAAGTCAGCGTAATCTTCGACGGCGAGAAGGCTGTAAAGAACGACATTTCCAAGCATCGCGAGGGAGATGCGACGTCCTTGGACTTTACCAGTGAGGGCAAGGGCGTGGTCATTGTCGAAAGGCATGAGCATATCCAGCCCAAGGTATAAGGTGGTTGTTTACGAAGGAGGCCCTGTGGGAGACCACGCGTCGTTTCACATATGTCATATAAAGGCAATAATAGTATTTGTAGCTGAACTGTGGCCTTTAGGTTGATCATAAGACAAAGTTCAAGTCCAATTACACCACTTGACGTGTATGTCCTTGCAAATTTCTGGCACTGGATGTAATGGTGAATTGCAAGTCCTGGCATTCAGTGTTCGGAGACTAGGGTGTGTTTCCTCACTCGCTTTGTGCCTTCTTGATGCATCGTCTTTTGACCGTGTCCTTGGACCAGCTGGTGTTTCATCAAAGATCAACCACGACTAGTCTACATACTGAAATTGTTAGATCTCAAAAGGCACGGACGTTCGGCTGAGCAAGCTTCTCGATGACATCTGCCGAGGCGTGCAGCGATAACGCTATACCGTATACGGAAGGCTCAGCTTGCAACTGCTACATGTGGCAAGTACATCCTTCTCTTACTCCACATACCTTATCTCTTCAACCAACCAATGCGAAAATAAAGGAAAAAAGAAAGATAGGATCGTGCCGGTCTTCTATCTTTTCACTATGTGGCGTCGACTTGGTGGCATGCTAGTCTGCGAGGTATACTTTACTCGCAACTAATCATGCACTTGCGATGAAAAAATGGTTGAATGTGCCTGTGCCTGTGCCTGTGCCTGTAGATCTCGTAGAAGTATATATTCTTGACTACATCCCTGTACCGTCTACTTTCTGACCTGTCTTAGCCTTTCATCATCCATTAATTGTCTATATCTCCCACTTCTTTGTATTTTGAGCTATTGTGCCTGCAGTGCCACTTGTTCAATATGCGTGTTCTCTCCCTCGCCTTGGCCACCTTGGCTCTTGCTGGCGAAGCTTTCGCCGCACCCCACAACCCTCATCCTAAACGTCCTCATGCCAACAAAGTCGTCGCCAAGCGTACTGCCGCAGCTAAGCATGCTAAGCGCCAGGTCATCAGCGACTTCCCTCCCAAGACCAATGCCACCTTTGAAGCGGGCGAGCGCTACGTAATCATGGACAATGATTGGGGTGAGTTTCTTGTGCTGCTGAGCTGAATGACCCCGGGATATTGACAATTTGCTTCTAGGTAGCACTGCTCAAATTCCCTTCCTATTGGCTCTCCAGGGTAACATGACCGTGCTCGGTCTTACTGGTGACACTGCCAACTCATGGGCTTTGCAAACTACTCTCCACGCTCTTGCTCTGCTTGAGCATGGTAACTTGTCTTGCATTCCTGTGGCTCTCGGAGAGTACTATGTAAGTTGAGCAAAGCTGCAAAGTGACCTCAGAGTTGTAAGGCTAACGACGTTCTAGCCACTCGTCATGACAGAAGAGCGCTTTAATGTCTGGACTGAGCTCTGGGGTACTCTTGAATGGAACGGTGTCTTTGCTCCTGAAAACCTCACTCTCGAAGCTATGGGCAACGACCCTACGAGTGGTGATGCAGGCCGCATCTCGCCAAGTGCCTTCATCGAGGGCTACCCTAACAACACCTACATTGACACTTCTGCCGCTCAGTTTATGATCGACCAAGTTTTCGAGGTAAGTTTGGAAGAGTTCGCCTAGTGAGTGCAGTGATACTGACATTGCAAATAGTATCCTGGCCAAGTCTCCATCTACGCTGCTGGTGGTTTGACAAATATTGCTCTTGCTGTGCGCATGAACGCTTCATTTGCATCGATGGCGAGGGAACTCGTCATCATGGGTGCTTACGTCGACCTTAATATGCTTCAAGTCACCTCCGACCTCGGTCAAGACTTGGGTTCAGATATTAACTTTATCGTAGATCCGGAGGCTGGTATGTATTCCTTGTTGCGTCGTCCTCTATCAATTCAGTTTACTAATGCTAAAATTATGATTAGCACACATCGCTGTCACAGCCGACTTCCCCAGCATTACTATTGCTGGCAACGTCGCCAACTCGCAATACTTGACCGCCAACTACATTGAGATGATCACAAGCAACTCTGGCGGTCTCTACGCTGACTTGCTCAGCGATTACTACACTGCCCTCCCGCTTTGGGATGAGACAGCAGCCATGATCATGGCTTTCCCGAATGTCGTCAATGAAAGTGTTGAGGTCTATCTCGATGTAAGCACTGCCTTTGACAGTCCTTTCTACGGTGGGACGTACCTCTGGGGTGAGGACTTCCACCCTGCCCACACTCGCAAGGTCAACTATGTTCAGAGTCTGAATGTTTCGTTGTTCTGGGAGATTCTGACGCAGACTTTGTCGAATCCTATGCAGTGTGTGAATGGAAAGCCGCAGCATGTTTGAGATGAACACCAGATATAGCCTCGGCGGAGATTGAATCAAGTAAAAGCAGGTGTTGTTCGTCATCAGGTACAGCTCAAAGGACAAAACAAGAGATTTATGTCAAACGTTCTTTGTCAAGTTGTGAATTCTTACTTTTCATGACCAACATCGATCTTTGGCAGTACCGGATGAGGAGGCGTTGGGATACTTGAGGGTTTAACCTAATAGACCAGTGCAATATTTATAAGCCTAATGCGAGCTGCTTCCTGGTTGTATTTTTGAGCAGTATGTAACACGTTTCACAGATTGACCCTCAGCTTGGCTGTGTAATCTTCAACCTAGGTCGTGCTGATGGCTGAGACGCTAAGATGACCTGAGCCTAGTCAAGCACAGATACAGACACAAGCGCACAACGCCTTTTTCTTTCTCCAAGTCTCCAAGATAGTTCACTTTCTACTTTCACTACTGTGTACTCAGGGTTGAGGTAGCACCAATGCCCTCTTCGCTCGTACTTGTGGCAGCCACGGACTCTTGTAGACAATAGCTTTACAGTACCGATGCGGTGGGACGCATACATGAATGGACCAGCTGACCCAAGAGACGCATGAGAGTGGACCTACTTCACGGAAGGATACATGTATACCTTGTAGTCTAGCCTCCACAGTATTCGAAGCTGAAACAGGCGCCATTGAACATGATTGGAGGAAGGTGGTATAATCGTTCGCTTCTCCTTCCTTCCCCGGTGCGGAGAAGATGGAGCCGGTGCGCAAGCTTCCACGAGACCAACTGTGGGAGAGACACAAAGTAAGATTTAAGCGAGGAGGTCAACAGTATGTACTTGTATACTCGTACAATGATGTCCTGTCTTTGCCCGAATAATATATTAAGCCATGCATTCGCTGTTGCAAAAAGCAGCAGCACACCTTTCCAGCTCAACTCTCTTAACCTAACAAAATGACCGCCATGTACTACTCTCCACGGCCCTCCTTCCAATCAACCCATCCTCTCCAACGCTCCCCCACATCAAGCACGAACTCAGATCCTCCCTCTCCTCCAATTCCACCACGGTCTCGTCACAGAAAAAGTCCTTCCGTCACCATATCACAATACAACGACGACACCTACTCGTTCACCACAACGATCCACTCCCATCCAGCAGCAGAACCCGTACCCTCACCACGCAAGCGCGTCTTCAAACGGTTAATCGACGCGACCTTTGGCGGCGGAAGATACAACCCCAATGGACCAGGTGAAAAAGGCCTTTCGGCACTGCATCGTGCGGTGCTCAATGCCGATACAGAACGTGTGCGATTCCTGCTCGAAGATGTCAAGATGAACGTCGATGTCCATGCACAACGACGTGGTGTTACTGGGTGGAAGGAAACGGTGCTGTATCTTGCCGTCGTTGGTGGATCTACCAGCGTAGTTTCAACTCTGCTCGACGCCGGCGCCGACGTGGACGAAACTTGTTTGGAAGATTGTGCTCGAATGTCGCCGTTGCATCGAGCGGCGATTGATAATAAACTTGATATTCTACGTCTTCTGATTTCGAGAGGCGTAAATGTTGATGTTATTGATTTGAAAGAGAAGACGCCGTTGCACTATGCTGCTGAAGCGGGAAATACCAAGGCTGTGGAGATACTCCTTGGGAATGGTGCGTATATCGACAGACTAGCCGCGTACTGGATTGCACCACTATACCTAGCAGTCCAACTAGGCCATACAGACGTCGTTGAAGTACTCACGTCGCGAGGCGCGGATGTGGTTAGACGAAGCAATGAGTGGAAGGATAACACGCTTCTCCACCAGGCACTGCTAGCACCACAAAATCGAGCTGCTTGTCTCGAGTTGCTTCTGCTAGCAGGCGCACCTCCTGACACGGCTGATAAACAGGGCAACACGGCTTTGCATATTGCGAGTATGAGAGGACAGGTTGACTGTGTCAAAATGTTGCTGAGATATGGATGTGATGTGACGCTGCTTACCTCGCCACCAACGTTTGTAGAGGAAGGTAAAGTGGTGATCAAGTATACTGCGTTGGAATTAGCGTACAGAGCTAGGAGGCAGTCACCGGAGACGATTGAGCTGTTGCAGAGTGCTGTGGCTTTTGCGGCGTCATGAATTGAGGGGGTTCTTCCGACGATGTTGCTATGAATTTATGAGATTAATTGAATATATTATTACTATGTCGTTCGTGGTATCACCGTCCGCATCAATCTTGCAGTGCTCAACATCTCGCCAATCTGAGACTTCTAGCTCTAGTCTCTTGTCTTGCTGATCAAGCTGTTCCAGGCGCCTTTTTTATTCATCAACTTAAGCAATAGATTCATATCCTCCTCCTTGTCTAAAGTTCTGGCGGTTGGAGAGGAGGTAGTAAAGAATGCTACATTATAAGTCAGCCCTCATACCACATCGGACTAGTATATACTATAACTTACACGCCAACAATGGGAAAGAAGAAGACCAATAGAACCCAAAGAGCCTTGTTAGCAGGAGGTCTGCTTGACTGGAAAACCTCCACTGTAGTAGATTAACGTCAGCAATTCTGGCCCAGTATTACAGCTTCTCGAGGGCAACAAACCGAAGACAAGGACATCAAGAACGAGCACAATCAGCCCGGCAACACCACCACCAGTTCCAGCAGCGGCATTTCCGGTGATCTTGAAGGTGTCGTCAGCGAGAGCCATGGAGAAGAGGGAGGCGGAGAGGAGGAGGTTGATGAGGCGTTGAGACATGTTGTTGGTGGTACACGGGAGTGGGATGATGATGCGGTTGTAGTGGCAGTAAGAGGAAGAGATGAGATGGTGTCGCGTGCGATAGAGGGGAAAAGGCTGATGTCACCGCGGCTTAGGGCGGTGTTGCCCACTTCGAAACACCTTCCTCTTTCACCAAAAATCGTTCCTATACCCTATACAGGTAATTGACTCTTTGATTCTGTCGCGATCGTGACAGTACTTCCATTATGACTCTACCAGACTACAAAAGCTCTGTGTGCCAGGAAGATCACAAGTGCAGCATCCCCCACTCATGACTTCTCCTTCTATTGAGAAAGTGATTATCATCAATGGACCTGATTCCCATATTGACCTCTCCGCTCTCGATGCTCGTCACGTCCTACATTACAGTCGGCGTCTTTTGTTCTTTAGCTGTACAACTAGTGCACAACACGATGCCCAGCTAACAGCATTAGAGAAGGGGCTTGAGTCACTGCTTAAAAGATGCCCTATCTTAGGAGGCATCGTTGCTGCTCCGAACAAAGACGGTAATGACCCTCTAGCACGCGGTATCGTACCAGGTCCAGGTATTGAGCTTAATGTCAAGGATCTGGGTACTTCTATGCCATCTCTGGCCGAGCTGGCAGAAGATAACTTTGATTCACGATATTTTAAGTGGGAACAGCTCATGCCTGTACCTGCAGACCTGGACAATGAGATGCCATATCCAGCGTTCAAGGTGCAGTTCAGCAGCATTGATGGAGGCACGATATTGACGTTTGCAATGTCACATACTGTGTCAGATGGCAACGGCATGGATGTGCTAATGCTTGTATTGGCTGAAGAGGTTCGGAACTCGAACTCAAGTAGGAACCCAGTCACGAATGAATACATCGGAATGGATCGAGGCCCAATAAGAGATGTGAAAAGTGATACGACCTTCAATATAAACGAACAACCAGCCTACAGATGGAAAACGCCAGCGATACCACAATCGTCCCATTATTTCGTTGCCTCTGCTCCAGAATTGCCTCTGGTTCTACGGATACCACCAGCCAAGCTCAAACGGCTCAAAGCAGATGCTACAACACCAGACGCTCCACCAATATCTACCCACGATGCCGTTGTCGCACTCATGTGGCGAAGTCTACTTCTCATCCGAAGTCGTCGGCCAGACTCCAAGACCGATCAACCGCTGAAGACGAGATTATTCCTCCCTTCGGACTGTCGAAAACAGCTTGACCTTCCTGCATCATATGTTGGAAACGCAGTGTATCAACTTACAGCTCAACTGGACATCGACAATCTCCTCTCTCCATCAGGACTCAAGCACGCGGCATCAGCGCTGCGTGCTGCCATCACAGCAGCAACGCCAGAAAGGGTTCGAAGCTATTTCAATCTCATCAACAACGATCCTATCAGAGCTTGCCGACTAGGTTATGCATGGGAAGCTTTGACTGACGCAGATCTTGCAATAGGCACTTGTCTCAACAGTGATATTGTGCTCTATGGCTCAGATTGGGGAGGTGCTTTCGGACCTGTTCAACGTTTCAGAGATATCAGTGACAATGGAGACACTGCTGTAATGCCTAGACTGCCTGATGGGAGTGTGGAGGTAGTGGTCTCTGTGATGAGTGATGAAGTTGCATTGCTGAAGGGTGAAAAGTGCTTTGGGAAGTACTGCGTTCCCTGACATAGCTTGTAAGCTGTCATTGACCCTAGACATAACGAGATCTAGTCCTGCTCTAAGACGTCAAAGCAATGAAGCTGTAGCAAATATCTCCGAACGAGCACATCACATCTCAAGCAACGACCATATCTTGCACTCGACTACCCATCATCTTAACACTGCCAATATCTTTCACCGCTCCGATTCGCCAGCTCACGTGTTGAACCTCATGCTTAGCTTGCTCATCGACGATCTTCAACTTCCACCGATCCAGTCTTTGTTCTCCCTGTTGCAAGAACTTTAGCACCCAACTACCTGCAATAGGAAGCATCTTAAAGGCATGACCACTGTCCGCACCAACCAAAACGACATTGGTGTAGCCCGGGACATGATCAACGACGTAATCCGAACTTGCTGTGTCCGCACACCAACAGATTGACTTGCGCACGAATGGTCGTTTGTGAAAGACCCTTGGTAGTGAACGCTCGACTACTTCTCGCAGCTGGGCTTCGTCTTCTTCCGGAATGGTCGGGTACTGTTCATCTGGTGGTACTGAATACTGCTTTGTGCTCGATTTGTCTCGCATGTTGGTCCATCCTCCGCCGTGACAGCAAAGTTTGAGCAAATACGTCGAGTCTTCTGGATCGTCCTCAGCCGGGACGGCAATCTTTTCTAGTCTTGACGTCTGTTCTACAGTAATACGTAGTGGCTCCATCCAGAAACCAAGTTCCGACAGATTTACCACTGGCGTATTCCATAAGGCTAGTGCTTCTGATTTGGTAAGCTGGAGATGTGCAACTGACCAAGCTTTGGCTGTGATTTGTGATCTGATCGCAGGTACGAGCTTGCCTATGTGTGCACCCAAGGCAAGAATCGTGACGGATGGAACATCCTTTCTGTGCAGGTAATCGCGGCCACTGATGCTTCGAATGCTTATTGTCGAACCAGGCCTTTCAGAGTCTTCGATCAGCTTCACCACTTGACCATCCTCCTCGTGAAGGACAAACTTAACACCCATATCACGACATCGTTGATATGCAAGGCGAATAGCTTCTGATGCCAATGCATAGCCCGCATGTTTATTCACATAGCCTTTCCACTCCTCCTCATCCGTCGATCTCGGAAGATGTGGCACTACCGCCCGGATATCTTTCACGGACGACATCGGACAGAACGATCCATCCGGAAACCAGCGCCGTGCCGTCTGAGCTTTGTACGCCGTAGAAACCGAGAAATAAATCATATCCGCGATTATATTCGCCTGTTTCTTCTCGCTTTCCGCTAGTCGGAGGTATCCTACTTTCCGGAAACAGTCCTTCCACTCGGGCGTTTCCCATGCTTCAATTGCTGAAAGAGCTAGATCTGTGTAGAAGTCGTCGGAGGCATGATCGGCGCCATATTCGGCGCGGATGATCTTGTTGAGGTCGTGGCTGGCCGCGAAGGGACTTGGTAAGGTCGTGCTTCTGTCGAAGACCGTGATGTTTTCGTAGCCGGCTTGGGCGAGATGGAGTGCTGTGGAGAGACCGAAGACTGATGCGCCCACTATGAAGACGGATGTGTCTTTGGGATATTTGTCGCTGGCCGGCATGGTGGAGGAATACGTGGTAGAGGAGCTGGGTGCTTGGCGGACAGGTTTGGTCTTGGCGGAAACGAAAATCGAACGAAGAAGCAAGAAAGGATGGGGGGGACTTCTTTGTCTTTATATGCTGATACTGGTCCACATGCTGATCGACTCGTGAATTCACTCGATATGATTATCTTGGCAAATGGCAGACGTCGAGGCAACCTTGTACTAACGAACGTGTTCATCGACTATCTCAGCAACAATCTCATTATCAAAGTGAGCCGCATCCCACGATCTATTACGTCTGTCTTCCTTGCAAATCTCGCTGGACCGTCATCAATCTCAAGTGGTATACCTGAACCCAACCTGCTTCTGATCCGACAAGTCATTGAAACTGTCCAAAACATCCACATCACTCTCCTCTTCCAGTGAAACATGATTGCGCTTGTTCTGAGCTGCGCACACAAACCAATAAGATGCGGCTAATCCAATACAGACGCAATAACAGACGAGCATGGCAACAACGCCACCTGTATACGCTGGAGCTTGTGAAGCACGAAACGTCTGTGGTCCGATCAGATTTCCTACGGCGTAACCAATGTACAGTATGGCGAAAGAAACGTTTTTCTTGGTATAACCAGCCGTGTTGGCTTGTGCGAGTGAGATTCTACAACATTGTTAGCAATAATTACTGGGAACGACAATCTAAACACCCACCCAACGACATATGGGCCGAAGTAAGTGTAGACCTATTTCATGATTAATACTGTTATAAGGATAGATAAAGACGCGGCGACTGAGCTTACCAAATACAGTCCAACCATCGACGGGCCGACACTAGATCTCGGGACTGTGTACAGGATAATTGTGCCAATGATTGGCACGGCAGAAGCGATCATCAATGTGGCAGAGCGACGATTGTGCCATCTAGCTGCCAGCGTGGAGAAGACGAACGCGGACAGTGTAGACATGATACCAGTCGGCATGGACAGTAACGATGCTTGCTTTGAAGTGAACCCCAAATTCCTGATGATAATCGCATTGAAGGTTGTGAGGCCTGGCTGCAATCAGTGTCTAAACTCTATGTGACTAACACGCAAGCTACTCACCTCCGTTTGGTACGTTGATAGCTATATTTAGCAGAAAGATGATCCAAGTCTTGGGATCAAGTACGGCTTCTCTGGCTTGGTCCCATTTCCAGACTTGATTTACCATGCCGGTTTTGTTTCCAGCCATCCTGGTTATCCAGAAAATCTTCTCGTCCTTAGTGAGGAACTTTGCAGTCATTGGTGTTCCGGGTAGGAACCAGAGCACGAAGAGGGACCAGGCCATTGATATACTGCCAACCATCTGTTGTGGAAGATCAGTAAATACGTCGTGTTCATCTACAAAAGTTTTCAAAAGACTTACAAGGTAAAGGTATTGCCACTTTGCTAATGCGCCATTTGGGAACACCCCAACAAGCCATGCAAGGAAGCCATTGACTACAGACGAGAAAGCTGCAAACACTATAGCATTCCTTGGTGGCTGCTCATCTTTCTTGTACCATCCAGCAAGGATTAGAGATATACCAGGCACAATGATAGCTCTGACTAATGCGTCAGCAAGTGAGGTCATTCCGATAGGAAGAACTGTGAAGATTGATGACTCACTCGAAGCAGCCCATAAAGAAACGGACACACATGAGACCAGCCCAGTTGTGACAAGCAGGCATAAATAGAGCCATCATACTCCAACCAATGGAACAGCATGCGATATACTTTCCGGAGTCTGGGGATTTATGCAGCAAAACACTGGATGGAAACATGCCAATCAGTGCACCAAGGGACAAAATGGACCCGAGCCATGAGTATTGCTGGCCGTGAAGGTGGTTGTTAACGCTCAAGCCGTAGATTGAGGCGGTCGAAAGTGCGACTTTGTCGACAGCACCGAGGGTGGCGGTGATGAGAAGCTGTAAGAGCACATCGTGTTAGCGAAAATTGTTCTCAGTCACGATTTGTAGAATAGAGGTGTACCATAGGTATCATGATGAGGTCGACTTTGCGCTTCAACCTTCGTTCTTCTCTGGCTGATAGGACTGGAGGAGCGTCAACTCCATTGAGAAACACAGCTGCGGCATCCAGAGAAGCAATATTCTTTTCGTCGACCATGCCTATGGTTATAGAAGCAGGACTCTGTACTTCTGTCAGGCCTGGTGTCTTGGTGTGAATGTCGTCCATGGTGAGCCTTGTGTAACTTGATATAGGTGGTCAGGGTTCTGGAGGAGGCCAAGTCAAAAGACTATGTGCTTGCTTCAGGAATAGGATGAGGGGTTTGTGAAGAGATGAAACCAAGCTTCGAACTGAAGAACCAGAAGACGAAGAATATGCTCGAAATGTGGGAATGCTTCGTGCTTTTATGTTTCATCGGGACGCCGAAGCACATTGCACGTATCTGTGTATCTTTCCGCTGTTATCTAGTCACGGGAGTGTATCAACGACTCCAGGTCTACCCCGCATGGCTTATATCTGGTGATATCAAGAGTGCTCGTCCAAGATAGGCTCCACGGCATTTGAGAAGTGTGAGGTTCCAACACCAGAAGGGGAAGAGATAAACTTGGCGTCTGAATAGTAAGGTCAATACGACCGGCTTTCTTCCCGATTCATTCCCGAGCTCGGCCCCACTACAACCAAGGCAGAAGAGGACGAAGAAGGCAGTTCCATACGATCCGCCACCTCCACACAGCCAAGTCTGGCGCTCCCCTCTTCTACTTTCTTAGCATAAGGTCGATAGATAGAGAAGGAGGTGAGTCAACCCGAGGATAATGGACGCCTCGGACTATCGAACCAGCTGAGGACGTTTCTGCCTAAAGATAAGCAGCATATGATCTATGGCTCCAGCCGTACTGACCTTCCTTTTGTTATTCCCCCAAATGTCGGCAAACTGTGTTGTTATGGTGTTGCTGGAAGTAGGCCCGGAAAGGTTTCAAGTGTATGAGCGTACATAAATCACGTAGTCACCGCTTTCGAGGTCCGAACTACAATCTACTCGTTGCTTCTCTTTCATTTTCTGTCCTCTTATGATCATGGTTGATCCTTCTCGTCAAGCTCAGCCTGTCGAAGGCATCAGCATAGCTATAGACCGTGGCGGCACATTTACAGACATATGGGCTACTGCCCCCGGCCAGCCTGATGTAGTTTTCAAATTGCTCTCGGTCGATCCCAACAACTATTCAGATGCTCCGACAGAAGGTAATGAGACTGGGGTCGTCTTTAATATTGAAGACTACTGACTATCCAAGGTATTCGAAGAGTCCTATCGAGCTATAGCGGATGTGAAATACCTAGGAATGTGCCACTCCCTAAAACTGCTATTAGCAGCATCCGCATGGGCACAACGGTAGCAACAAACGCTCTACTTGAGAGGAAAGGACGAAAGCACGCCTTTCTCGTCACTAAAGGTTTCAAAGATTTACTCGAGATTGGTTACCAGAGTCGACCTCGTCTATTTGACCTTAACATTCAGAAGCCAGAGACTCTTTACTCCACAGTGCTTGAGGTCGATGAGCGTGTCACTGTGGAAGGCTTTGACGAGGATATCGATGGCTTATTCTCTGGTAGTCGACCCGAGCCAGGAGTGCTGGAGCAAGGCACCAATGGCCGATTAATGCGGATCTTGAGGCCCCTAGACACAGACACACTCATCGAGCAGCTCCACCAGCTCCGAGATGATGGCTATGACACGATTGCCATTTGCTTTGCACACTCTTACGCCTTTCCTCGACATGAGCTAGAGGCTGGTCGACTTGCTTTGCAAGCTGGTTTCAAGCATGTCTCTTTGTCGTCTGAAGTTGCTGCAAACATGATCAAGATGGTCCCCCGTGGCAGCAGTGCTTCTGCCGATGCGTACCTAACTCCTGAGATCCAGCAGTATCTAGCAGGCTTTCGACGAGGTTTCGCAGGAGGACATCTTGACGACGTGAAGTGCGAGTTTATGCAATCTGATGGAGGACTCGTTAGACATGATAAGTATGTACACCGGCTCACGACAATGCACATTCACTAACAGAATCAGGTTCACCGGATTGAAGGGTATATTGAGTGGGCCTGCTGGTATGTGAACATTACACAATGTACAGTTCGGAAACTGATTTAGTGTAGGTGGTGTCGTTGGTTACGCACGGACGTCATATGATGGAACCTCTGCAGTACTTGGCCTGGACATGGGAGGCACGAGCACCGACGTCAGTCGCTTCTCCGGGACGTTCGAGCATGTCTTCGAAACAACCACAGCAGGTGTAACAATCCAGAGCCCACAACTAGACATAAACACTGTTGCGGCAGGTGGTGGAAGTATCCTGTCTTGGGAAAATGGCCTTTTCAAAGTTGGACCGGAGAGTGCCTCCTCGCATCCAGGCCCTGCTGTAAGTTTTGAGAAAACTGCTTGAGCTCACAACGATTCCTGACTATCATTAGTGCTATCGCAAAGGCGGGCCTCTTACTGTTACAGACGCAAACTTGTTCCTAGGTCGTCTAGTAACTCAGTCATTTCCCAAGATCTTTGGTCCTTCTGAAAATGAGGGTCTTGATGGGGAGATTGTACGACACAAGTTCGAGAAGCTGGCTGTCGAGATCAACCAGGAGACTGGAAGGTCAACAACCGCAGAAGAGATTGCTCTTGGCTTCCTTGATGTTGCAAATGAGGCAATGTGTCGACCCATCCGCGCTCTAACAGAAGCCAAAGGTCACAGTATCGGTATGCGTGGTTCTTGAGCATTGGCAAGAGGAATACTGACTGTTCTGTAAGGTAACCATCACCTGAGCGTTTTCGGAGGCGCAGGTGGTCAACATTCTTGTGATATTGCAACCAAATTGGGCATAACGACTGTCGTCATCCACAAATATTCGAGTATCTTGTCCGCATATGGCATGGCTTTGGCCGATGTCGTTCAAGAGGCACAGAAACCACATAGTTCTCAATACACCGAAAGGAGTGTTGCAGAGCTTTCTCCAATCTTCGACACTCTTCGGGATACTGTGCGTAGCTCGCTTCTCGATCAAGGTATCCAGAATAACCAGATTTCATATGAATACTATCTCAACATGAGATACAAAGGTACCGAGACTGCTATGATGATCTTGCAGGACGATACGGCTGGCGACTTCAAGTCAGAGTTCCTCGCAAGACATTTGCAGGAGTTTGGTTTTGTGTTTCCCGTGGATCGGCCTATTCTGGTTGATGATATTCGAGTGAGAGGAATTGGCAAGAGTGAAGAGATTACCAAGAGTGGTAATGGGTACTCACAGCAGGCTAAAACCATGAAGTGGTTGCCGATTGAGCAAGAGGCCAACGTCACTGTACGAATACTCACGCAATCTTACCAGTTATGCGCATACTAACGGATTTGCAGCAAAATGTTTACTTCAAGCGTACACAATTCACGCCAACTCCTGTGTATGTTCTTAAGCATATCAGGCCTGGCTCACTTGTAATGGGGCCTGCCATTATAATAGATGACACCCAAACTCTGGTGGTCACACCCGACGCACAAGCTAGAGTCCTCGACTCTCATGTTCTGATTGATATCTTATCAAGTGGGAACGAGGATGTCTCTAGTGAAGTCATTGATCCAGCCACTCTTAGCGTGTTCGGCCACAGATTCATGTCTATAGCAGAGCAGATGGGACGAACACTGCAGAAAACATCTGTGTCTCTGAATATCAAGGAAAGACTAGACTTCTCATGCGCTTTGTTTGGGCCGGATGGTATGACCACCAACAACGATTTGACAACGGCTTGACTGACCTGTACTAGCTGGGCTCGTCGCAAACGCACCTCATGTGCCAGTTCATCTCGGCTCCATGTCGTATGCTGTACGTTATCAGCATGAATTACATCTTGGCAAATTGAGACCAGGTGATGTCTTGGTCTCGAATCACCCAGAATCAGGTGGAACTCACCTCCCCGACATCACTGTCATCACGCCAGTCTTCGACTCCGCTGGAAAGGACGTTGCTTTTTACGTCGCCTCTCGTGGTCACCACACGGATATCGGAGGACTGGGAGGGACCTCCATGCCTCCCAATTCCACAGAATTATGGTGAGTATTATACTCCACACAAAATCAGATCCTGCTAACTCAAGGCGTGACAGGCAAGAAGGAGCAGCTATTCGAAGCTTCAAGCTCATCCACAACGGCCATTTTGACGAAGAAGGTATCACCAAAATTCTGTTGGAGCCAGGCGAACGTCCAGGTTGCAATGGTAGTCGCAGGTTGAACGACAACATTTCCGATCTCAAAGCTCAAGTCGCTTCCAACAACAAAGGTTCTAGCTTGATCCAAGCCTTGATGCAGGAGTACTCGCAAGAAGTTGTACACCTGTACATGAAAGCGATACAGGAGAATGCTGCGACAGCAGTCCGTGCTTTTTTGAAGGAAACACGGAAAAGAGTCGGTCCTGTTCTCTATGCATCTGATGGCATGGATAACGGCTCTTTCATCGAACTCAAGGTATCTATCGAGGAAGATGGTACTGCGACCTTCGACTTCACTGGCACCGGCTGTGAAATGCATGGCAACATGAATGCACCTCCCGCCATCACTCATTCTGCTTTGCTCTACTGCTTGAGAACATTGATTGGGTCAGACATTCCGATGAACCAAGGCGTTCTAGGGCCTGCAACAGTAATCCTGCCCAAAGGTACCTTCCTCAACCCATCGGCTGGGCCAGCGGTCTGTGCTGGCAATACCCAAACATCTCAACGTGCCTGCGATGTGATCTTCAAGGCCTTTTCGCTCAATGCTGCTTCGCAGGGCTGTATGAACTGCCTGGGATTCTTCGGCACAGGTGGCAAAGATGCTAATGGCAAGCCTCTGACGGGCAGTGCATATGCTTTTGGCGAGACTATCTGTGGTGGTGCTGGAGCATCCTCATCTGCTGATGGAGCAAGCGCTGTACACACCGGTATGACAAATACGCGGATAACAGATTGTGAGAGCCTTGAAGTACGGTATCCCGTCGTTCTCAGAGAGTTCTCAATCCGTCAAGGAAGCGGAGGACGAGGCAAGTACTGTGGAGGTGAAGGCGTAGTAAGAGATATCGAGTGTCGTGCTCCCTTGCACTTCAGTGTCATTACAGAGAGAAGAATCACCGAGCCATATGGTATGCATGGTGGCCTGCCTGGAGGACGCGGTGCAAACTACTGGGTGAAGAGGAATCCAGATGGTAATGATAGGTGGATCAACCTAGGACCCAAAAACATGGTGGCCATGGAGACTGGCGATCGCTGCATAATCCACACACCTGGAGGAGGTGGCTATGGTAACGTCGATGAGCGACGAGCAGTGCAGGAGGCTCAAAAGGATGATACCGTGCCGGTCAGAGTACATCAGCCGCGTGCAATGGGTAGTGTCGCCGCCTATGCCACCACGCAGGCAGAATCCTCGTGAGCAGAATGAGATAGTATAGACGTGGTATTCATGTATTACCTTTGACTGTCACGTGACTATTCAAAATGGCTATTATCTGCGTCCGCCGCTCCGCTGTCGGCGATGTCGACGCTATATCTATAACTGTGTTTCACTTCTTGCTATACTGCACTTAACCTCAACTCCAAGGCTACAAGAACTCCAGATACAATGCCAGGTAATGAGTACCAGACAGAGAATCTCTGCACCCAAGAAGAGAACAGGTTGCTTTGCATGTAAAGATGCGCACGTACAGTGCACTGAAGAAAAGCCAAGCTGCAAGAGATGTGCCAGAATCAATCTCAAGTGCACCTATGGAATCAAGTTGACGTGGCGTGAAGACGCCTTATCTCGGAATATTGCTCATGGTAGAAGTGGTCTCTGGGGACGCACACCGTGTAAGAGTGCAACGAGTTGCGCTTCTCCATCATCGTACTTTATCAAGATCCGTGCTGGGGGTGACAGTGGGCCAGTGCAATATGTATTCCAGAATTTGACCGTCGATGACTTCGCTAGCGGAGATTCAGACACTAGTGCTCATATACAGACTCAAGAAGCCGCTTCGAGCAATGCATTTCCCGATTTAGTCGACGAAGTCGATGAGGAGATTGTGCGCACACCTGAAACTATACAGTATGCGATGACAGCCCATGGGTTCGATGGAGTTGACTCGCATCTGCTCAATTACTTCGTCCACGAACTGGGGCCGAAATGCTCACTCAGCTCTACAAATAATCCTTATATCCACGTCCTGATTCCAATCGCAATGGAATTTCAGCCGCTCCGGGATGCATTACTTGCAGTATCCGCCAATTCATTGCGGCTTCAAGACGATACACGTTATGAAAGTTATGCTCTGAAGTATAAATCTTCAGCACTGCGTGGTCTACGGCGCACGCTCGAAGCCAATATCATCGATTGGAGAGGTTTGGCAACTACTCTGATGTTCTGTTTTTACGATGTGAGCCCTACAACCTTAGTTCGTAGTACATAACTAATCTTCTTGCCAGATCTCAGACGGATGTGAGCCATCATGGATTGTTCATCTCAACCTTGGTCTGAAGATGCTCAAACAGCTCGGAACAACAACAAAGGTCGACACAGATCTAAAGTCATTTTGTGAAATGTACTTTGTAGCTCGCGAAGTTATGGGACGAACAGCATGGATGGCGGGTGAATCCGGATCTGAGGACTATGCGTGGGCGGTGGATAAGCTTGATGAGGTTAGTGGTGGACTCAACGATATCATATTCATACTATGCTAACAATCTACAGATCGATCCACTGATGGGGTGTTCTCGCGAATTGATCACAATTATCGGTCAGATATCACAGCTTGCGAATTCCTTCTCTACCACTAGCAATAACGAAAGCTTTCAACAACTACTAACAGTGCGTCACGAGCTGTCAGAGCGCCTACTATGTCTTCACCAACGACCTGCGCCAGGTGCACAGAATACCTATCACTTGATTCTGATAGCTGAAGGGAAGAGGCTTGCCGCACTCCTACACCCAGAAGAGAGAACACCTCGATCTCTCAACTCTATGTCTAGTGCAAGTATTCTCATATCAGCGATCCTTGAGGTTGTACACGCACTGCCTACGAGTAACGCCGCGATGTTGTGGCCACTTTTCATTATTGGCACTTCAGCCTCAAGCACGCAAGAGCATCGTGCATTTGTTCTCGATCGCTTAGGAGAGCTTCAAAGATCCAGAAGACTAGGCAGCATATATCATGCAAGACGAATGATCGCGAGGAGGATGAGCAATCAATCAATACGACGCCCCAACGCCGAGTTCCTGGAGTACAAGCCTGATCATCTACCAGAGACCGAGAATGAAAGATGGGTCAGTCTTGCATAATTATGCATGCTTACGTTAACACTGGTTTGATTCGAGATTCGTTAATCTATACCAGCATCTTGCTCAGCCAATTCGTATTTAGCGATGTCATTTTAGCAAGACTTCGGGACAAAAGCTTGCATGTTGGAGAACTTCAGGTATCATCTCCGGGCACGAAACTGTGAGGATAGTTCTACAAGGGTTCTTTTCTGAATTTCTAGCCAATGTGGATGTCTTCTGTTCACTGCTGAACATTCCCAGCCTGTAGGCTGAATTCAATTGAGTTTAGTCCAGTTGAACTTTGGTCTTTTTGTTTGAATATCGATTGGCGGTCGCCGTTCATCCTAATCATTGCGTTCTTAGCATTACGGAATACATTGGAATCATTCGCAATGTTGTCCTTTTCCAGATCAACCAGAAAAACCAAAATCAAAGGCAGACGCCTTCCTTCCTACTTCTTCACCGGAAACAACTTCAAATGCATCCCACCAACTCTCAACCCCGCCAATCCAGTAGCAATCTTCGACTCTCCCGGTTCATTACAGTTCTCCACACGATCATATTCCTGCATAATCCGCACAATCGTATACGCCGCACTCGTAGTAGTAAACTGCATGCCTCCACAAAGTCTGCCAATAGATCTCCAATTAGCACAAACAACATCCCTTGAAGCTATCATATCAAGCCTTTAGGACTCGTAAAAGTCGTGGACTCACCTGGGACCAGCGTTGAATGGCGCATGTTCCTTCCCCGGCCTCCGCGTCTCCCATCTCTCCAGCCTCCATACATCAGCATCTTCACCCCAGTATTCACGATCTCTGTGCATTAAGTGGAAGTGATAGACAATTTCCGTTCCTTTTGCCACAAAAATCGGCTGTGTGCCATCCTCTCCACCACCTCTCAGTAACGTCGTATCCCTGACCGCTTCCTCATCGCCAGCGGCACAGGCGCATGCAAGCGCAGCGACTCTTCGATACAATTCTGCAGAAACGAGCAATTCTTCAGCTTGTCAAACGCGATTTCGCGCTGTTCCGAACTTGTGCAGAGGAAATACAAATCACCCAGCATGACGCGCTGGATTAGGACGGAATGGATTGCTTCGAAGGCATGGACGAGTTCGGCGTCTTAGCTGTCGAGGCTGGATGGAAGCCCGTCCGTTACCCCGAGGAAGGCCAGCAAAGTTGACATTGCTTGGCCTGCGAAGAGGTCTTGCAGGTCTACGGCGTGTGTGCCGTTGGCGCCGCGCAGGAGGATGGATTCGAGGACCTGTGTTGTGTATTTGGCTATTACTTTTAGGTCGCTGACGCGATCACGTCTGAATGTTTCGCGCGCTACGGGACGTGCTCGATTCCATTTCTCGCCGTCGACTAGGATCTAGATTATCTCTTAGTCCTACGTAAATGCCAAAGAATGTTTCTCGACCTACGATATTGTGCACGCCAATCAACGGTCGGACCTATTCTGTACGCTTCAATTCCTGAGGCTGTGCCTGCCACAGCTCCAGCTTATGCTGCCCATCGGCCTTCCACAGCTTGATAGCGACATCGAGGCCATCTACTACCAAAACAATCTCCCCTTCACCAACTCCCACCGCCCCAGGTCGCAGCGACATAGCAGGAAAGTCTCGAAAGCCGAGTTTAGCTCCAGCGTCATCCACCAGGCTCCATCCTCCATCCCACTTACCGGTCCACTCCTTCCAGGCACTGTCAAGCTGTTGCTTCTCTGGAGCGGCGTATGGCACATAGCCACTACACTTACCAAAACCCATCGGCAACCTTACGCCCTTCGGCCATTGCTTGAGGTAGTAGAGCGCACTGACGACCTTGCGTACACATGCTGTGAAGCTATCGAAGCCATTCGCCATGACAGCCACACCATTGTTGCTCCCTTCGAAACCAATGACATAGCTGTTGAAGCCAGGGAAATTGTACCCAGAATGGGCGAATTGGCCATTCTCTACTCCCCAGCCTAGAGCTACGCCTCCAAAAGCCTCTGTGCTTTGTGGAACCTTGGCTAACATAGTAGTAGCCGTGTCCTTAGTCAGGAAACCTTCTGATGATGCCAAGGATCGTTGGATAGCCGCTATTGCCTTTAGCATATCAGATGGCGTGGTCCAAAGTCCGGCGGCGGCCAGCTCGGGATACTTGTGATATCCTGCTACGTTCTGCGTGACTCCATTCCAATATGCTTTGGCGTAGTTGCTTTCAGTTACAGGTAACTCACCATAGTGACTTCTTTGCATCCCCAGAGGCTTTAAGACAACCTGCTGCATTATCTCCGGGAACGGCAGAGCCATGACTTTCTCGAGAAACAGCTGTAGCAGGATGAAGCCGCCGCCAGAGTAGCTGAATTGTGCGCCCGGAAAACTTAAGAAGCGCACCTTGGGCGTGTTTGAAGGGTACTTGCCCGCTAGGATGTCTATAGGCTCAGCAGGCTCTCCCGCGTACCCTGGAAAGCCACCTTGAGACAGGCCAGAGGTATGTGAAAGCAACATGCGGATGGTGACAAGTGGCATGAAGTGTGCCGTCTTCGCCTCTACCACAGTATCCAGTACGTCTCGCGAGAGATGAGCCGCAATCCTCGTATCATAGCTGAAGCGGCCTTCGTCGACCAGCTTCGCAACGGCTAGAGCCGTGATGGCTTTGGAGATACTGCATGCTTGGTAGATGGTATCGGTGGTCTGTTTGCCCTCGGTGGTGAACATCCGCGATGACACTTTGCCATCTTCCAGTATTGCTACAGATACTGAAGGCACGCCGTCCCTGATTAGTCGTTCTGCCGTGAACACGTCCCCAAGAGCCTCGAGTGTAGACATATTTGAAACGTGTAGGGGCTGCGAGCAATGAAATTGGAAGACAGATGCGAGTGTGCGACAAACCACGGATACTGCCTTATGTAGCTAGCTAGCGCTGCCTTCGCAAAGAAGTATACGTCTTTTTGGTAAGGTGATGCGAATGCGAACACGTATCTCAGATGCGGCTTTTTGAGCATGCACAACCAACGCCGACAACATGGCATGCATCGAGGAGTTCGTGGTGAGGGGCCGTGGTGAAAGTACCTGCCTGATTGGGTTAGCGTGAAAATCAATCACTACAAGTGTTTTTCGATCTGTTATTACCAGGTAGCTGTATATCTTAACTAATACTAAGCATTACACACGGCGCATTCTCCTACTCGTAGAAGAGGTCTCGAACAAGAGGCTTCGTAGCCGCGTTTGTTAGGATTCGAAGGTAATCGAATACTCCCAAAGACCTCGTCAATGGTGAAGCACAAAAAGCCACTAAAGAAGCTAGGTACCTTTACAGCTTAATTCAACGTCTTTGAGAGCAGATAAGAGCAGTGAACGTGATACCATAGAGCAGTCGAATTCCAAGCTTTACCGGAAGTGCTTAGGTTGAAGCTTGCTCACGCTGGTGACACCCCGCTTCATGGCTTCATGGCTACATAGAACTTGCTGACCCTAACAAACTCATTCCGCAATCGGAAGGCCTCTTTTGTTTAGGAATCATGCTCTTCCAGACCTAAAAGTAGCTTATCATTAAGACTTGTGCCTGTGTGTTACTCTGCTCGACTTTACTAATGCTTGCCTTTCAAATTACCGGTGTAGTATTATTCCATTCCCCATTAGATCTCCATAGGTAAATTTGCCATGTTGACAAGTGATGCAGAGCGAATGCGTAGGAAATATGAAGTGGTAGGTCGGCGGGCAGGTATTGAAGGTTTATTCAAGTGGCACAGCATTTGTTTCAAAGCTGTAAGACCTCGAACTGTGACATGGAGATGTTCAAGATTATGTACAAAAATCTACCCAATGTGTGCTGCTGCTCTGCATGGGCCAGCCAGTCCCAAACGCATATCTTCTCTCATCGTCAACACGCATAAAATCGTCCGATCTATTTCCAGCCAGCTTTGGTCGTACTTGATGACATCCATATACCCCCATCCAAACATTTCCTTCTCGCAAACTGTCATTTTCTACACCCTCCCCCATCTACTTCTTATACGCCGTAAACCGACTCTTACTGCCCCAAACGCTCCCTTTCTTCAACACAACCATATGCTTCCACTCCGGCATATTAATCGCATTCACATACCTACTCGGCTCAATCGCAATCCCGCTCCTCTTCCCAAAGCCCTTCGTAATCCCCTTCTTCTCATCTTTCGCCACATTAATGCCTTCACCCGTATAAACCTGGAACGCAGGCTCCGTCGTCTCAACATCAAGCTGGAAGCCGCTGTCCGGGTGGTACAAGCTCAGTGCTTTCTTGAGGCCGGCGGGTCGTGTGTCGACGGAGACGCTGGAGGGGGATTCATTGAGGACGAAGCAGTGGTCGATGCTCATTTCGGTTTCGCCGAGGTGGATGGGGGTGTTTGGGGTTGTGTTGGGGAAGGGCGCCAGTTCGCCGGTGGGGATGCAGGCGGCGTCGACGACTTGGTGAGTTGTTGTTGCGAGGGTGAGTTGGGTGCCGGCGATTGAGGGGGAGGCTGTTAGATTCCAGAAACTGCAAGCCCGAGAGAGATTTGTTGATTAGCTTTTGTATGCTTGTTGGCAGAGTTGTTCTCTCGAAAATTGAAAAGAAGATCAAGCGCCACATACCCATGGTTGGTAACATTAACAACAGTCTCCTCAACCTCATCACCAACAAGCTCAACCTCATACTCCCACTCCAACCTCACGCCTTCCTCGCCCTCCTCCGCCTTCTCAACACTATAGTACACCCTCGCCTCCACCTTACCAGGGAATCCACCATCTCCATCCTCACTAACATGCTTAAAGCACACTTCCTCCCTGCCATTCCTATTCACGGGCTCCGGACCTTGCCACTTCTGCTTACCCCAGCCTTTACTGCCGCCGTGGAGGTTGGTCTTGCCGCCTTCGTTGGCTTCGAGGGTGTAGGATTTGTTGCCGTTGAGGGAGTCGATTTTGGCGTTGCTGATGCGGTTGGCTACTCGGCCGATTGTCTCTCCGAAGAAGGGAGCTTAAGTCGTGTTAGTACAGCTTAGAAGGAAGAGAACAAAGAGGAGAGAGGAAACCATACGATTCCCGGACTCGATGTAGCTTTTTTCGGAGGGAAAGCCGAGGACGATGTTGGTTCCAGCTAGATTGAATGACTGTATGATGGCGCCGGTGGGCAGAAACTCGACAGGAGCGGCTTTGAAGGAGGACATGGTGAAGGCGCGGTGGTGGGGTTTGGGCGAGTTGGTAAACAAGGGTTTCTTGTGATTCGAGCGGTGGATTGGTCTACTAGTGAGCAAGGCGATATGTTTTGTGGTGGAAGAAGGGAAGCTTGGTCTTGTGAGTTTCGAGAGCATGGAAATGCAGAAAAGAGCAGGAAAGCTTGAGGGAAGAAGGCAGAGCTTGTTGACAGCTAACGGACAAACTCAGGCTATTCTCTGATATAGGCGCAATAGAGATGGCGGGGCATTAGTAGAACTACGTCAATTGACTTTGATGTTTCTTGGCATATTGAGGGGCAAGCATTGATACATGGCCCGTTCCGACTGACATTCATTTGTTGCGCATGATATTTCATTATGTTGCATTATCATTACTTTCTATGTGTCTCGCACTGGCTGTCAGAGTCGTCGCCAGCGGTGTCATCGTCAGCTCCCCAGCGCACAAGCTCGTCTCGTCTCTCTTTCTTCTGCTCATGCCCGAGCTACGAGCACGCTTTGCGATGCATGACAGACCTGATTGCCTTGCAGGAGAGATATTTGTACTTGATGCCTCGGTCTCTTTTTCTGCTCCTTCTTCGCCACCTTGCTGTATCTACCTCGTTGCCTTGTTGTGTTGTTGTGTTGTTGCCTTGTTGCCATTCGGACTTTGTTTCGTTTCCCATCCCTTATCATCAGGTCGAACCATCATTACCGTCGTCAATCCTCAACATCTGTCAGTCATCATCTGACGAGAGAGAGGAAGCGATCTTTCTATTCTTCCTTTCGTATCAATGCAGTGTCATCGTCCTTGCAGCAAAAAAAGAAAGGTACCAAGAGCTAGCGAAATAGTGTATGAATCGTCTGGACCTTTCAAGGTCGATTCTTTGGCAGACTCCCTTAAACTTGATAGACTGTCTTATATTCGTCGTGCTATCATTGAGCGAAAAGTGATTGATGCTTCATCATGTTGATCTGCTGGCTGCTGTCGTGGTGAAAAGAATAAATATTAGCCAGTGGTTCTGGAAGAAAGAAGTACGGTTGTCGTAGAGTAGAGGGGTATATAATAAGAAAACATCCTCTGCAAGTCCTCGTTTCACCGTCCATGAGACAGGAAACGAGACCAGACAAAGGGGTTGAGGGAGGCATACTCTGGATGTTCATTAACCCAAGAATTCCAAGCTTCAGGTGTGGCGATCTGATTGGAGTAGGCTGAGAAGTTCATTCCTATCAATGTGCTGTCCAGGCCAATGTTGTTGTTATTGTTCAGCTGCCAGTCCGACATCATGGGAAAGCTGGATTGTTGATAGTCTTCAAGAGAGCCTAATGGTTCACTATCTGACATGTCCAGAGGAATAGGCACGACTGGCATCGTGTTCATCCGCGGTGGAAGTGGACAAAAGGTCGGACGTTGCGCTCTTCCGCTTGTTGGCGAAGGATACAGCGTTTCCGTCTTGATGCTTATGAGTTGTGTGCAAAGTGGCGACAGCGAGTGAATCGAGGAATGTGTTGATGCAACGACAGATTGAGCTCGACTTGATGCTTCAGACATGGAGTCTTTGTGGCTGAAGATGGGCTTGCCTTCTAGGATACTTGCTTGTGAGCTGGGTGTACCAAAGGTAGGCATGGTATCGAAGTCGGGTATGCTGGTGTCAAGAGAATCGTCAAGACGGCCAGTCAATGTTTCGTCGAAGTTGAAGTCCGGTGGAATGGGTTGTTGATGACCGGTGATGCCTCGTACCACGTCCAATGCTCTTACGATGGTATGTATGGAAGGTTCCGGTCCAGCTTGAAGTCGAAGGTCGGACGGTGCCCATCTGGTCCAGGTTTCCTTGAGTGCCTTGATGAGGATCTTCTGCTGTAGTTCGATTTGGTCGACGTAGCTGAGGAAGGTCGTATCAGTAAGGCGACTCTAGCTTGGATGTTTGTTGTAAAGACTGTTTATACCCAGCTGAGATTGACCTTTCGATACTCTTCCTTCGTTGTCCAAAGTGGCAGACTGCATCCTCCATCTTACATCTGGGACATGGCATGTTGCCATCACACTGCAGTCAAAGTGGTTAATGAGAGAAACCCTTTGGCTAGTGTCAACTGGCTGAAGAGCCCAGCCGTACCTTTACTTTCTTCAGTCTGCATCTGTCACAAGCTTTCGGCACTCTTTTGCGAGTTTCTGAGCCATGATTGCTGGAGCATGAAGGCGCCATTGTAGGGCGTACGATGTATAGTAGTTATGATATGAAGAGCCAGATTCTTGCAGATTTGCAAGCTCAACCGATAGTTTTGTCCGAGCAGTCGGCTACCGTAGATCGATAACTTGTTGTTGACCTTGCCAAAGTCGAGTGATGAGGTATCAAGGTGATGGTGTTTGATTAGAAGTAGTCCAGTAGATGGTTACGGTCGAAGATATCTGTCCAGTTACGCGATAGCTTGCAGTGAAGTCAACAGAGTCTGAAGAAGGTGTGGTTGTTTATGAGTGAGAAAGTGTGAAAGACAGATATTCACAATTGATGGGAGGATACCACAAAAGATATACGTTGGAGGGTAAGTATACGCCGGAGGATCAGCCCGGTAGCTCCTCAAACCAATAAGCGACGCCGGCATAAGCGTGCGACAAAGGGGATGGCTCAGGAAGCGTTTAGCAGTTGCGAGGCTAACCCAATGGTCAACGGCTATGTCGAAAACAAGGCGCCTGGAATGATGATAGTGGCAAAGCAAAGATATAAGATTGAGGGGTAAGCCTTTGATAGCTGGAAACACTCGTCACTATAAGAGCTAGCTTTCCAACTATGCCGTGTTTGCTAGCGTACAGAGTATGCAGATTGAATACATCGCGGCTATTGTGACGGGAGAGGAAGGAGGAGGCTGAAGATATGCAGATGGTGAGCAAGAGAAGCAAGCAAAGAAGAGGGGCGAGAAAGGACGAAAAACATGCGAATTCCGCTTTGTGATGATCGCAACATGGTTAATCTTTGATTTCCTGATCCTCCAGGTGCTTGCTCCACCATAGCTCCGACGAATAGGAGCATGCCCCGGTTGATCATCAGCTTTCATCACCTGCCAAATATGATTTAGCCTCGGGGTTCAGCTCCTGCCGACACGCTAACCTTGGGCCGCCTCGTGCATGTATTATGCACGATGATGGTCATTTGAGAAAAGCCCGCTGCAAATCCGATGGCCTTTCCGCATTGTTAGGATCACAAACACGAAAACACTATGTTTCAAAGATCCACGCCACAACGACTCCTGTTGCACCCCCACCGTTACTAACTCGGCGGTGCAACGTGAAAACGGTATAACCGAGCACGACAGCTCCACGCCTCCACGAGGCCGATGCTTGCGTTCTGGATTCTTTCTTTCAAGGCCTTGTCTCCAGCCAATCTGGTGCGGCTGGTGTTTGCCCCTTTTGACGATTGCTTTGTATTGGTGATTAAGTGATTGATGCAGGCATGGCTCATGGCTGCGACACGTGTTTGTGGCGATGCCGATTGCATGCGAGATCTCTCGGTGCGCCACCACAGTTTATTTTTTCTCTCTTTACGTTTGGGCTTGCTACCACCAGTCAGAGCATACCAGAAACCAGCTCCTGATAGCCAGGTATTGACTATCGTGCCATTTGAACTACCAGGCATATTGTGGCACCGTGCTCATCTCTCCTCTTGATGGTGGCTCGGTAAATATGCGAGCTTCAGAAGCCTGCAGCAAACCCAACTCTTCGCGTTTTGCTCTGAGCCAGATCGCCGAATAGTCCACCACCATTACGTCCAGTTCCTGTTCCGAAGACGCTATCATTACCTCCATTCATGCCACTCAGCATTCTGTCCAATCCCCCTATATCCAGCTGACCTTTGGAAAGCATGTCTTGATCGAATCTCATGACGTCTCCCTCGTCAAAGTCCATGGCATTCCCTGTGCTTCTAGCACCATTGGACGCAGCTTCTGTTGCAAATAGACGTTTGACAGGTCCTTCTTTTTGAAGTGCGGACTGTGCTGGGGTCAGCATGAGCAATCTGTGCTCGGCGGACACGAGTATGTCTCGTTGTGAGCTTAGTACTGATGTTTGTTGTAGTCGTGATGGCGCTTGCGAGACATTGGTGATAGTTTCGTTTGATGTTGAGAAGCCTTCAATCCGATTTAGGCTGTTGTTGTCACTACTGCCATTCGCAATGCGTTGCCAGTATGAGAAGACACTTGGTACGGAATAAAGCGCATTTCCGTACCATATGACCACAGAGTCATCAGGTCTTGATCCAGTCTTTGTAGGAGCAATGAATTCAACTGAAATACCTCCTTGAGGGAGCCCTGTCATCTTCGACAAAGGATCTGGAGCTGTAAACAATGCTTGTTGCTTGACTTTGCGTGTGCTGGGCGTCATTGGAGTGAGCTTTTTAGCTTCTTTTGCTGTACCCTGTCCGTTTGACAAGTTGAACTTTCCTGCTTTCGCCTTTGAACTTTCTCCTACGTAGCCTTGTAGAGTAAATCGGGTGACACCACCTCCAGAGACTCCAGCACTACTACTGGAAGCATTGAAATTGCCACGCTTTGATGGCTTTGAAGCTTCTGGTGCAATTCCTTCAATGTCCCATAGACCCCATTGTCCATCTTGTAACAGTACCATAACAGCTTGGCCGTTGCAAATCCAACGAGCATCTAAGACATGGCTTCGTTGACCGAGGGCGACACATCGAATAGTTGAATCAGATGTTTGGAAGGGAACATAAAATGAAGCAAGCCATGATCCTTGTGCTGGCGCCTGCTGACCATATCGTTTACGAGGGCATGGTTCGTATATCCTCACCGCTCCTGCTACAGCCAGTAGTAATTGGCTATGCTGTTGGGCGGGATAAGGTGCTGAGTTGAATGAAATTCTCGTCATGTGGCTCTGTAGATATTCCTCCTGTATAAGGTTGACTGCTTCTCCATCTATCTTCGCACCATCGTCTACCAAAGCAATCTGATACACGGCAAGCCTAGCTCCTGCTCGGGCGCTATGAGTTGCTACTAGAAGCGACCACTCAGGAAGATTGTTATCGGCTTCATGCGAAGAACCAGTACGTTGCTGCGCCGTCCATGTCATCGCAAGTCCACGAGAAACTGTAAATGGACTTTGCTGTGACTCAACAATGGAAATTTCCTCGATACTTCTTCTGCCAGAATTTCGAGTAGGAGACAGCGTCATGTTGAGAAGCCGTACCGAGCTATCAGCGCAAGCGACCGCCACTACAAGCTTTTCCCGGAGAAACGAGGGTATTGAATATTGTGTTGCGCCATTGAGCTCCAAGTTGATTTTTGGAACTTCAAGATGTAGTACAGGGCTGTCAATTTGTATGGTTTCGGTGTGCACCACTCTATCGTAAGGCTCTTCCTCATCAAATTCAGCTTCATCGTTGTCGAATTCGTCCGCTGGTATCTGTGCTGGTTCGTCGTCGGAATCGTCAATCATGATGATCTCAGGCTCTTTGGGCTTTGCCTGCCTCGCCGAAGACTTCTTGAAGGGACGCCCGCCACGCCAGACGATGGTGATGCCGTCGTCATATCCGTAGATAATGATTGTGGAGCCATTGGGTGCAATAATGGGGTAGATGTGAGCATCGTGGACTCTATGTGGTAAGTCGTAGCTAGAAGAAGCGCACAGCAATGTCAGCTACACTGGTAACGTCACTCAGAACCATTGTAGCTCACCTTAGGTGAACAGTCTTTTCACGCTGTGACCAGGTAGGCTGCTCCCAGGTTTGCGCCGGCATCTCCTCTAAGTTCCACTTTGGATTAGAGACTTTGATAATCAACAGACCATTCGTCGGACTATCGTCGTAAGTCAGGCAATCCCACTTCGGTCCAGGCGGAAGAAGGGCGGATGTCTGAGATGTTGTTTTGGCAATTGAACGTTGAATTGAAGTGAAGAAATCGGACGCGTTGTTGACGCGCGCCTACCCTTTGCGTCACGTCAATATTAATTACATCGAAGTGCACTTGCTCTTTCTTCTGTGCAGGTATGTCCAAATAACAACAAGTCCGAGCTGAAGCAGTGCTAACATCAAAAGAGGTCAAAAGTTACAGCTGGACTGTGACTGAAGGTACAGCTCAAAAAATAGCAAGATATCTCAAACCACCATGAAACGAACGACATGACCTCCGTTGCTTTTCTGGGAGGGCATAAACCTTCAGCGTTGCCTTTCCTGGTCAGAGAAGGATTGTTGACTGCTGATCCTACGCCTAATGACTATAAATGGACTACCTATCGTGAACACGGGGACGAAGAGCTGGTAACAACAAAGACATGCGTCGTCTGGTCTTCGAGTGGTGTCATACGTAGAGTCTTCAGACTCGAAAGAGAAGAACAAGAGATCACAACTGCCTTGTTGACATCCTTCCCATTGCAAGATGCGGCTGATGAGCTTTCGACTCATTTGCACGCCGCTACACAACCCGCAGCACATCGTGTTATTCGTCCAAATCACCTCTTCGCTCGTCCTGCTTTGTGGCCGAGTTCTGCAGGGAAAAGACCGCACAATGCGTCAGTCAAACAACAAGAAACACACCAACGAGCGCTCGTAATACTTCTCAAGCAACATGCGCACATCTACTTCCTGAATGGCCCGAGCCATGTCATTAACCTTGGCTTCGATGTTGCAAAAGCCTTCCCCGCTCCGCAAGGTATCATTCTGCAACGACAAGAATATGTTGCAAAGGTACACAGTAGCGTAGCAAGACCGGTCGGCGACCAGAGTCACCTCTTTTCTTCACCGGTTCTTCCACGAACGTCTGGAGCACCTTCTCAGCACAGGACATCTATGGGTAGAAACGATGAGATATCATTGGCAGACTTCGTGATCACACCCAGGCCAAGAATGACGGACAACCACCCCTTACTCTTCACACTCACTGGCCCTTATGCTCGAGTTGGTCAGCTCGTTCAAGCAGAAGTAGCAAACGGGAAGACTCTCCAATCGAAAGAAACCAGGTTGCAATCTCTAGATCCGGACGAAGAGCTACTATACATATCTGCTACCGACGAGACGGCATGTGACAGTACGCCGCCCACTAGGCCTCTGATCTTTGTAGTCACGGCTGACCGCAGCAAGGGTCTGTATAGTGTATGGTATGCATCGTACTCAGAAACACATATACCTGGCATAGACACGTACGAAGCAGCGGAAGAGGCCGTCTCTCGCAATGCACGACGGCGCAGCTCGCTGTTTACACGGGCGAGCATGAGCAAAGAAGCCGGGTCAAGATCATTGCGTATAGATCACAAGACGGTTGATTCAAGGGGTAGCAGACTTCAGGATGTTCGGCAAGGAGCTTCCTCCACTGCTGTCAAAACAGATTTGGCTACTCTGGAAACCACGCTAACGTCGCCAGGGAAGAGCAAGACTCGTGATCGAACAAGTTCTTTTCTAGCAAGGGCAGAGTTATCATCACACGGGCAGAGTCCTTACACCGATCTTTCACAAACACCCAAGAACTTGCGTGGAAGTCTACGCGGAAGTCGTAGGGGTCATACCAACGCACTTGTACACGATAATTCAGCCCTAAGAACAAGTGGTCCTGTGACAAGGAGTGCTGCCAAAGCAAGGATTTCTCTTGTGGATAGTATAAGGTTCTCAGAGGACGAAGAAATGGACATCGACGAGGAGGATGATGGTACACTGCTCGAAAATGCTGGAGCTACTGCCTTGCCTGACCCTTTTAGTGGTCAAAAGAAAGATTTGATCATGACGAGACTTTTCTGCCGCCCTCTGGTAGAGCTACTGGGAAAGCATGATCTGAACACAGTTGATACTCTCAAAGTCTTTACGATATTAGAACCAGATCGGCCGAGGTTGGGCTACGATGATACTCGTATCATGAGCATCTGCTTGATGCACCAGCAGTCTCAACTAATGACTGAGTTGTGCTTCAAGCTTCTACGAGTACAAGAGTCTAGGGATGATAATCTTTCGGGTGATTTTTTCGTTCCCGACAATGATCTGCTTCTGCGCAAGCATGTGGACATCATTGATGCTGTGCGGCTTCGTGATGGGGATCACGTTCGAATGGTTCAGCTTGTCCAGCAAAAGAACGACAAACCACACCTTCGACTACCACCACGTTGGGCAACCATAGATGAAGGAGGTACGCTTTGTGCTACCTTTGGTGTTTACCAGACATCCAATGATATCCGCTTCTTCCTGCTCGAGCGCTTGGCCTTATCTTCTCTTCGTGGTGGTGGCTCAGACAACGACATTGGGTTACATATGGAAGCAGACCGTGTCATACACTTTCGAGCTCTTGCCAATGCTAGTGGTTCAGGCTGTATAGGTTTGGTTGACGATGTGGGACTATCACACAGGCTTCAGTTCACTCTCAAGCCGTTTGACGTGTATGTTGACAAGATCATACATGCCTTACGATGTGTTTTGCCAGGTCTGGCTGGAGAGGCGGTACAGTATACTTGGTGGAGAATGTGTCAGATCAGGCAGGGTCACAGCTTGGAGGCCGAGTGGGATGCCTTGGTGGTGACATTATTTGTCGTGGCCTTGAGCTTATCTGATTGTAAGAGTGTTTCCAAATCTTCTCGCCTCAAGTGCTGACCAGACCTACAGTTGACTGTCAACGAAACTTGATATTGGGTGCGCATCAAGCTGATACACTCAATTTGAAACAGATAAAGTTAGCTCGCGTCGCCCAACAATTTGCGACTTCGGCAATCGGGCTGAGTGAAAGAGCCAAATTAAGGTGGTTGCCAGATGCTTCAGTATTACCACATATCCTCGGTGTTTTGCATCTATGCTGCGAAGAGATGAAGCTGAACACTATGTCGTCGGAAAATGCTTGTAATCTGGCGCCAATTGCATCAACGCTGAAACAATCACTCACACCCGTGATGAGCCAAATTGCAAGTTGGCTAGGCGACCCTAAGTGGGTAGAATACTACCAGCTCCAGGACGACAATGAACAACAAGTATATGTTGATCAAAGTGAGTTGTGACCCAAAGATTCTGAAGATTAGTCTCTGACAGAAGATAGCGAGATTCTCCTACTTGACTACCTCCACTCCTCAAACCGGGTATCCACCTTCTATCCACGCCTGGCTCGAAGGTGCAATACAGGGACAAGCCGAGGCATCATTTCTCTCCTTGTCTAGTGCACGACTGGGCAGCAACGAATTCAAACTCATTGATAACCACATTGCTCCCAGGACTGCGATGCTGAATCAATTATTATACACCAACACGCGGAAACAAACTGGGGACCGGGACAGTCATATACTCGATCAGCTTGATGTCGGGATAATTGAGACTCTACCAGAAACTATTGCTGCCTATCTTCGAGAGATGCTGCGTCGTAGTACACGAGGCACTGCTACTACATCAAGCTCTTCGATTCTCAAATTCGTGGGACGTGGAGATTTACAACATTTAGAGTCTGACCTAGAGTCTGACAATTTGGAAGCGCAAGTTGATACTGTCGGGTCCATGTCGACTATCGACGACCTCGATGCAAGGTCATTGGCAGCCAAAGCCGACGAGCCACCGATCAAAGGAGCTAAGTCGTCTGAAGGAAGTCGCGGTGGCACGATGGTAGACCTAGTATATAGGGAAGACCGACGTTTTCGAGAAGCAACATTATTGCTTGACTATACCCGGCAGCCTACCAGCGAGTACAAACCTCGAAGCGGCAGCACAGACAAGCAATTTCTTGATGAACAAAAAGCGCATGCTCGTTTAGTCTATCAAAGGACAATGGCCATACCAGCAGGAGAAGGTCTATATAACTTTCGCACGCGACATCCACTACCTACAGAGAGAATCAAGATCCGAACCTTTATTAACTCATGTCTTATGATGCCATCAGGCCAACCATTTAGTGCAGAAGTCATTTCAGAGGAAAAGTCAGGCTGGGCATACTTTCACAGTGGTGCCAGTGCTGGTTTGCGCATCACGGGTGATGCACCAGGTCTTGACGCTTCCTGGATTGTGCTGAACAAACCCGACGAAGTGGGAGTTCGGCATGCTGGTCTACTGCTTGGTCTGGGTCTGAACGGCCATTTGAGGTCCGTACCAAGATGGCTGATATTTAAGTACTTGACGCCAAAGCATGATATGACGACCATCGGGCTACTGCTAGGTACTTCTGCTTCTCGACTTGGTACCATGGACTTGATGATAACGAAGCTGCTTTCGGTGCATGTCCCTCGTCTGCTACCTCCTGGTGCTGCCGAGTTGAACCTATCTTCGTTGACACAGACAGCAGGGCTGATGAGTATTGGCCTTCTTTATCACAAAACACAACATCGTCGAATGAGCGAAATCCTGGTTTCTGAGATCGAAAATATTGACCTCGATGATCCTGTCAACACGAGTAACGAAACAATCACAGCCAAGAATGAAGGTTACAGACTAGCTGCAGGTTTCGCTCTAGGATTGACCAACTTGGGCCAAGGTCAAGATCTGCGTGCCTTGAATGGAATGAATGTCATGGAGCGACTGCTACGTGTTGCTACTAGGGCGAAGCATACCGAGGAAGTCCATATCTTGGATCAAGCGACTGCGGGTGCTGTAATGGCAATTGCTCTCATCTACATGAAGTCTCAGGACACTGCTCTGGCTCGAAAGATTGCAGTCCCAGATACCACAAGCTTGATAGACTATGTCAGACCTGATATGCTGCTCCTCCGTGCTCTGGCGGAACATTTGATCATGTGGAATGAGATCAAGCCTTCCGATGACTGGTTGTGGAGTAGGGTACCACGATCGCTTGGAGTAAATGATCGACAACAATTTGCAAAACTTAGACGATCACTAGGCAGCGAGAACTTAGCTCTTTACAACATTTTGACTGGATTATGCTGGGCCATTGCACTGAAAACTGCTGGCACAAGACTAGCTGAAGGACGCAATGTCATTCTGAGTATATACGATCGTATTGATCACTATGCCGCTAATCGGGCGAGGACATATGATGAGAAACTTACACGCCAAACACTTCTGAGATGTCAGCATCATCTGCTCCTGTCTGCGGCGACAGTCATGGCAGGCTCGGGAGACTTGGATGTCTTTCGACGCCTGCGCAGGCAATATGGCACTGTCACTGACCCATCAGGATTTGGATTACATCAAGCAACAACAATGGCAATTGGCGTGTTGTTTCTAGGAAATGGGAGATACACCTTTGGCACGTCCAATCTAGCTGTCGCTGCTCTCATGATCGCCTTCTACCCAATCTTCCCCAAAGACGCCGCTGACAATCGCGCTCATCTACAAGCCTTCCGCCATTTCTGGACCTTTGCAGTGGAAGCACGATGTCTTATTATCAGAGATTACGATACAAAGCAACCTGTCGTATGCCCAATCCAATACACCCTCCGCAACAGCATCGAAATATTCTCGGATCTCGCCGCACCCGTCGTTCTCCCAGACCCCACCACACTCTCCTACGTCGCCACAAACAGCCCAGATTACTACCAAGTCGTGCTCGACTTTCATAACTCAAGTCACCTCACCGCGTTCCGCAAACACCAAACCATCTTCGTCCGCCGCAAACCCCTTCTCGCACAATACAACACGACTTTCAGCGCAAGCCTAGCAACAGCGACATCCACAAACGTCAACATGACAAGTTTCGCAACTTACATCCTCCAATCCGCGCTTCGCACACTATGGAGCATCACACCCGAGCACGCCGCTAGTATCCTACCGCCCCGCCACAACAGCGACGAGCTGGACATTGTCGATCTCGAAAACATCAGTAGTCCGAGGAATCACGCGCATCATAATCGTAAGGCTGGTGGGGGTCAGTCGAGCAATGTTTTGAGTCTTGTGGATCCGAGAACGACGGCTGTGGATGATGCGTTGGTCTTGCTTGCAAGCGTGGATAGTGGACGCAGGGATGCGCTGATGGGGTTGAGGTTTTTGTTTCAGTGGGCGGATATGGAGGCGAGGAGGGGTGGGAAGATGGAGTGGATTGGGGAGGAGACTGTGGGGTTGCTTAGGGATGCGGCGGTTCGGAGGGCTGGTGGGTCGGGCAGGAGTGCTTGAGAACGTGTGTTGTGAGCTGTGATGGGCTGTGGGTTATCAACGTACATTGCATTGCATTACGCTTCACGCAAGGAAAGTTGAGCAATTGCCGCAAAGGCTGGCACATGATGCGAGACTAGAACTTCCCAGGTCACCATTGTTCAGAAGGAAGGATACTGCAAAGACGTAACACCTCACCTAACATGGGTCCGCTGTCAAACGAATCGAAAAATACCAATCCGAAGGACAAGGCGAAAAACAGCGTGCAAGAATAGCGAGTTCGATAAATGAACATAAGAAACTCGCATATTCCATTCAATTCCATTCCACCATGGTAGAGAAGGCCGACGCAACTACACTTCGGCCGCTAACATACCCATCCATCCATCCATCCACCAGTGATCGTTTCGTTAAGCAAAAACAAAAACAAACAATCTACATTGATACTCCATCCGGCATCCCCCGCCAAGACAAATCCTCACCAGCTCACGAAAGAAACATGTCCAAGGCCTCCACCCTTGCTCGATGCCGAAAGCCGCAACAACCGAGCCCCGAAAAAGTCAGCTCTATCATGATACGACATGACATGGCCGACCCAAGTATCCATCATACCATCATGCACCCTCCCTCCTACACTAATCTCACTCTATCCGCGTCCCACTCACCACTCCACCACTCACCTCCCTCTCTGCCCACCAGCACCACCGCCAAAATCAACTTCCCTCTTGACCGCCTCCTTCGCACCACCCCCCCTCCTCTCCTTGACCGCAAACTCCGCCAACAGCGCCAAATGATCACTCGGATAATGCCAGCTTGGGAACCCAGGACACCTCCTCAAATACTCCTCATCCACCTTACCCAACAACCCTTTCACACTCATATGCGTGCCCGTATACCAGATATAATCAATCATGCCCTCGAAGCCCGGCGTATAATTCGTAAACGGCAGGTCTTTAGGCGCATATGCCGATTTGAGCGCAAACGGGTGCGACATGCCTTGACGCGTGAAATTGCCGTAGCTGTATGTTCCCAGATCGGGGTGGGAGGGCGATAGTGTGCCATTTGCCAGAAGTTCGTAGACGCCCGAGTCAGGGAGGGAGTTTGTGTCTATACAGATGAGGAGCGGGATTTGTGTACCACTTGTATATTCCTGGCTCGGTTGGGGTTCAGGCAGTGGTTCGGCTGGTGCGGTGGGCTCGACGGGATCGCCGTTTTCGTCCAGAGTGTCGCTTTCGCTGAAACGGTAGAGTTTCTTGTCCTTGCAAGGTGGGATCTTGGTGTATGCTTCGGCCATTTTGTTGAGTTGTTCGAGGAGAATGGCGACTTGGACGACTTTGACGTCGCAGTAGGCGGCGTCCCAGTGGCAATGGGTGTTTGCTACAATGAGCCGGGCGCCGGTTTGGCGGTTTTCCAGGAGGCAGACGATGGCGATGTTGTCGCGAGGCATGACGCGGTTGAAGACGTCGTGCTCGGTTTTCATGTCAGGGCGATTGATGGCAGTGTGGGCATAGTCGATGTGTTGTTTGTCCAAAAGAATGTACCTGGGAAGAAAGGTGATTAGTGTAAACTCATAGGACGGGCTTAGGCGGCGAGAAAACGTACTTGCTATTCTTGAAGAATGTAGCACACCCATCGACCAGCCTCGCCTCCTTGTCGGTCCATCTTGCTCTTGATTTCGGCCAGAAAACACCCTTGTAGTCGTTATGTGCCAGCGTTGGTCGGAAGAGTTCTTGGAAGCTGTCCGTGTCAATCTCTTGCAAGCAAACGATATCTGCGTCACGACCGCGAATCTCATCCAGTATAAGCTCTTTTCGATGTTCCCATGCTAGCGCTGCGCGAGATGTGTATCCATACATTGCGTGTGTAGCCATCTTGTCGCAGAGTGTGTTGTAGCTGAGCACCTTGAGTGCTTCTGGTTGTGCACCTCCACTCTGTCTTGCATCGTCGAAGGTAATCCAGTCTCTGTCAGGTGGTGGTTCAGGCACTAAGATTCACCATTAGCAATGGTAATGTCGAATCAATCAACTATCTAGACATACCTGGAGCAGAATCCTGTAACCACGAAACCAAAGATTTCGTACCACTCTCAATTACCATTTCTTTGAGTTCAGGGTTGAGATTGGGATTTCCTTCAATACCAAGCATCTCCAATTGATACAACGACCCAAGCTCGTATGGCAATGTGTCCAGCTCATTATCGAAAAGCAACAACGTCTTAAGGTTGACCAGCATACCCAGTTCCGGTGGTACGTAGCTTAGCTGATTCTTCGACAAATCAAGATGTGACAGTCCGCGCAATTTCCCAATTTCTGGCCGTACAGATCGCAAGTTATTGTTACTCAAGTACAGCTTTTTCAAGAACTTGAAAGAAAAGATGCCAGTAGATAGTGCTCGAAGTCCTTGTCCTCCTAGATCCATTTCTGTCCAGCTGTGCTTATCAGTCTCCGCAAGTGCACCTGGTCTTGGTCGGCTTTTGTCTTCTTGCTCGCCATCTCGCTTGCCTTGCTCGGCATTTCCCGTCGATGTCTTGTTGTTCGCTTGTACACGCGCGTGAGGATGTGTACCTGTCATATCCTGACATTCCCGATAGAGCGTGAGTTGTTGTCCCCAGTGTTCATTCGGTGGTCGATTGAGGCCGTTTTGCAAATGATTTGGTGTGCCATTTCGTAACTGTGTCGGATTGAACTGTGGCGTGCTTGCAGTAAATGCAGTTGCAGACGCATTATGTTGATGAGTAGCGAAATTTCCAGCATGTCCATGTCCACTATGATCTTGTTGTTGGCGTAATTGTGAATGTGACTGATGCTGTTGAGATTGGAAACCCTTTGGCGCATTCATTGGCATGCCATATTGCTGGTGGCCATG
>Ga0160429_1000306_pt1 | contig 53677 bp, 68 predicted proteins | sample SolpanmetagenomR_FD_108199 | JGI IMG/M metagenome (GOLD analysis project Ga0160429, IMG submission 108199) | Solar panel surface microbial communities from Lawrence Berkeley National Laboratory, California, USA - R | ecosystem: Engineered > Built environment > Solar panel > Unclassified ... | reverse complement strand
AGGGGTGGGGAGGAAGATGATACGAGAGGGTTGTTGAGGGGTGCGGGGAGGTTTGCTGGGAGATGATCGTGATTCGGTAGACATAGGGTCATTATGCTAGTCTTGGAGCATGGTTTTCATGAATGAATGAATTGTCAACCTGTGTAGTTGGCTGCTGGCACGGACAGGATATGTTCTGTCTTGTTTAGGCTGTGGTTTGTCTGCTTGGCTGCTGTGAATTGCGATTAGACTGCGATGGTGATCGTGACTGACAACATAGATAGCTATGTGGAAGGAGACCAGTGCTTTGAAGGTGAGATGATCTCCTGTGCTTGTTACGGCACTTGTGGATGCTGAGCTCTTTCTCGCTCACTTGATGGGCGAGTCGCAGTGTGAAGCCACACTGCGATAATATGCATTAGTTTAATCGTCACTGAGGATATATCTAATAACAAGGCCATCAATAACCTCGTCAAGAAAACCGTCCTAAACCGACAATAAGGACCAGCTTGGCAGGTGTCTTCGCTTGGTTGACATCGTAGTGCCGCCAGAGGCGTACCCTACAACGATGGCTGAATTTCGAGGATGCAGCGTCTGGTGTTTTACACAGGAACGACAAGATAACATCTGCTGGTCATACTGAAACACCTCATCAGACCGTCCCTACGAGACGCTCGACACGTTCGCGGACGGCAGAAATATTTTCGGAGCGGAAAATAAAGCGATGAGCATGAGAGGGCTTGTTTTGCTTCTGGCTTAGGAGAAGACAAGACTCTCTTGACACTATCGTTGGGTGGATATTTTGCAGGGTTGGAATATAAAGACGGGTAGCAAGGCCTGGATGATGACCCGGCATTGGATTAGAGCCCACTGCTCAGTTCTTTCGAGGAGAAATGGTGGTTCTGTTAGTGTTGTAGTCAACTGCTTTCATTTAACAAGATTACTGGAAGAGCGGGGGAAGATGAGAGACGACTTGTTCAACGTCTGCGAGTACTTTGGTTGCTGCACGAAGAGTTGCAGCGGGTACCACCGCTAGTGGTAGCCAAGCACCTGAATGGTATTGCATTGGTGAGACTAGACTCGTTCTGCAATTCGAAGTCAGAGTTTATGCCTTTATGCTCGATGACGGAACACATGTGGAAAACGAGATGAAACAGGCGCCGTTTGGTTGGTTCGAGGTTGAACAGCCTTCTTGGCAGGATAGGGTGATGTGAATGAGGGGAGGTTCTTCCACACCGCTGCTGATTAAAATACTTACAAGCTCCCACAGAGGCTGGATCTCCTCGGAAGATCGACTTGCTGATCGAGACTACACCCCTCTGCAAAAGCGCCATCGTACGAGGCCTTATGTTATGATCGAGCTGTCCATCTGCTGAACTGAGCGGTAGCTGTATACGTTGCCATGGTTGTTAGGAAATCCTGATCTTTGATGTTGTTGTTGAAGCGGAAGTTACCGCCGCCCCGTTTAGGCGCTATGTCCGGGTCTAGAAGATGCCCAGCTTGTTGCCTCCCTCATCCTTCGACTTGTATACTTGTATCTCTGTCTGGCCCTTCATTGCGCTCTTGAGTCTTTCTTTCTTGTATCTCCGATGAGGTCGATCAAGAAGATCCCACTGGCAAAAGACGTCAGGAACTGGTATAACCGCGACACAACGGCAGTTTCTTTTGAGTCGCATGTGGAGAAGAGTCGCTACCGACAGGATGTGCTGTTTTTGCTTTTCTGCCGTCCGGCGCTAGTTGTGCTTGTCCTTCGTCATGAGTTGGGCCTCAAAGTCTCTGAACTTCGACCAGTGACATCCTGCGCGGCAGTCCTTGGCATGGTGGTGAAAACATACTCTCTAATGCTGTTGTCTATTGGTTCAAACACACTGGAGCCACGGTCCGTCGTCAAAGGATTTTCAATGGCATCCCATCTTGACAACTTTCCCATACTAACATACTTTTCGCGACAAATATCTAGCCTACCCCTTCTTGGCGTACTCACAACCCGGATACCCACTCCGCCCCTCGCGTACTCCTGGTACTCCTAGTACTCCTATAGGTATCGTGCTAAGACTTAACAACCTTAGATCTTAAACCTTAGTCGTTTAAACTCCTTATCGACTATCAACTTCATCATCATCATACATGAACACTGAAAGAACCAGAGCGGTAGTAGGCCGTAATAGTAGCAGGAGTACGCGAGGGGTATCCAAGTTAGACGGAGTGGGCATCCGGGTTGTAAGTACGCCAAGAAGGGGTAGGCCAGTTATTTGCCGACTTTTCGCCACTGTTTCACAACAGCCCACGTTGCAAGTCATCCAACAGGCCACAATCAAACCTTTGCGACGATGGCGTTGATTCGTCATGGTCTGAAACTCTAACTGTTCCACTTTGATGATTACCTTTCCCAAGGTTCAATCGTCATGGGTTGGGGTCAAGGTCAAGTCTACCCGGCCTGCTGGGCTTCCTGGTTCATGTATTCGATCCACCCCTGCTCGTCTCTGCCGGCCGCTCTCTGCTCTGACACCGAGCATTTCCATGCGTATTCCACACCCTGAAGTGATTTCATGAGACGGGGAGGAAATGACGCTTTCTGGTTCTTCCTCGCCGTATGTGATTGAGCGAGCTGCAGAAGAGGTAGACCTCTACACTGTCCTGCCAGGTCTTCTGCCTACAGTCCCCGAAGAGTCATATTCTGGGGATGGAGATCGACGGTCTTATTTGAGCTATGAATCTTGGGATACTTCCTTCTCAACGATAAAAGAGGAGAAATATGCAGAAGAAGAATTCACGAGTGTGCTGCCTGGCTTGCCAAAGTTGACGCAACGACAGCATTCAGTTGTTCCAACTAATATCGGTGACATTGCGATACCTGCGAACCTGCTTCGTACGGTGAGCAGTTCGAAAGGCTGGCGACCTGACCTCGACTTGCCAGATGATAATGGCTTCACCGCGAGTGATCTCATCTCTCCACAGTTATCAATACCAGGACCAGTGCCAACACCTGCAAGAGATAGAGTGCAAAGTGTAACGCTAGGCCAGTTTCAACCAGCACATCTGCGTATAGGCAGTACCGCGCTAAGTCCAGAGCAATATACTTCACTGACCAGAAAGACAAGCGCACCCATGGGGCAAGAAGTCAATCGAGTGATACCTATACAAGACCAAGACACACCCTCTGCATTGCGACCTACCACATCCACATATCAAAGTCAACGATACCTTACCAGAACCGCCACCAGCTCATCACTATCACCAACAGCAACGCGAAAACCTGCACCCCGCAGAACCGACACAAGCTCATCACTATCACCGACAACAACCCAAAAACCTGCACCACGCAGAACAGCCACAGATTCATCACTATCGCCGACAGCATCGCGAAAATCACCGCGACATTCCCTAGGCATCCAGCCTTCAGGACAAGCGACTAGCGCACGAGACTTCGCCGCTGGCGGTCGTCCGAAAGTCCTACACTCTGATTCATCCCAACGAGGAGCCTTTTCTCGCTGGAATTTTGGTCGTCGTCAAAGTGGTCGAGCGGAATTGCAGACCCCAGATGTCGAACTTGGTCCGGACGATCTGATGCCTGCTGATATGCAGCGGGACCGTCGGAGTACTATTGACATGATGCCTAATTTCATCCAAGTAGTAGCCCGACCAGTTGCTGATGCAGCAGCGGCAGTCTTCAGACGTCCCACCCTTGTGGATGCTTACGAAAGAGCCAAAATCCGAACTGTGCAACTACAGCGAAAGCCGTGGGTGCAGAAGTTGTTTGAGTATTCGGTGTACTTGCTGCTTGTATGTTTTGTATATTTTGTGCTTATTGGTGTGCCGTTGTGGAATGGTGCTGTGTGGTGGTTATGGTAAGCTTGATAGATTTCACTGCTTGATCTAAAGCTGACATTTGGACCACAGGTGGGTGGTCGACCACAAATTCGTGATTAGTGGTGGTTGGGCCATAACAATCGGTCTTGCTATCTTGTAAGTCCATTTCCATCTCCTTGAAGCTCACGATGAATCCCACTAACACGCACACCACCAAGTTACGCATTCGGTCCCCTTTTCGTCCTCTTCGAAGCCGACCCTCCCTTCCCCGACGAATCCATCCCCCTCGAAACCCGCACTGCCGCCGCAAAAGACACAGCCTTACTCGTCCCCTGCTACAAGTCCGCCAAAATCATCGGTCCCACACTCGTCTCCGCCCTAAAAATCTTCCCGCCCCAAAACATCTTCGTCATCAGCAACGGCAACAGCCCAACCCCCCTCGACGACACCGAAGAAGTCTGCCGTCCTTACGGCGTCAACTTCGTCTGGTCGCCCATCGGCTCGAAAATCGTGGCGCAATTCGTCGGATGCTATGCTGCTAAGGATTTCAAATACGTGCTTATGATCGATGATGACTGCGCATTGCCTGCTAATTTCCCGATTGTGACGGAGCGCATGACGGGGAGGGTTAAGTGTATGGGATATACGATTAAGAGTGTTGGACCAGAAGGCAGCAGAGGCACGTTGTGTCAGCAGAGTCAGGATTTGGAATATAAACTCAGTGGTATTCAGCGCGCTTTTGCGGGGATACTTGGGAGTGCGACGTTTGCGCATGGTGCGATTGGGCTTTGGGATAGGGAGTTTTTGGTAAAAGTGTTTTATAAACATCCTGGGTTTAGCGTTTCTGAAGATTGTAAGTTATCAATGAAAGAAAGAAAGAGCATTATGAAATCCGTTCATCTATCGTTATCTTGGAAAGACGAAATGCTTTGGTTGCTGACTGATCTGAAATGTTCTTTAGGGTTCTTCGGCCATGCAGCAAGGCAACTGGGCTGTCGCATCCTCATGACCACATCCATCTTCGTCGAAACGGAAACACCAGGCGCTTTATTCTTCTCTAGTGGAGGCAGTCGAGGCGGGTTTGGCGAGATGACTGTGTTCAAGCAGCGATTTAGTCGATGGAATTTCTTCTTTTCGAGGTGAGTAATTGAAATCGTGCCTCTACCAGGTTCAATGAAGCGATATGTGAGAACTGACGGTTGGTCTGAATGTAAGTGGACTATACTGGAATTTTGAATACATTTTTCTCGATTGGAAACTAGGATTCTGGGAGGTTGGTGCAAAATTGTTTGTTTTTCAGGAGGTGAGTATCAATTAACACCTCTCACACCTCTCACACCTCTCACACCCCTCCAATATTCTGCCTTGCCTTGATTCTCCTCCTACGCAGCAGATGCCCAGCTACTCTAACCTAACCAATACTAATACAACCTTCGTTTCTAGATCTACGAAACCCTCCTCTACCTCCTCTCCCCCTTCATCCTCCCAATCTCCTTCGTCGTCCGCCCAGCATTCTGCGCCTACCTCTTTGCGGCTACATTCGGGCTTTACATCGTTAATGTGCTCATTTTCAATGAGATTCATTTGAGGAGGAAGAGAGAGAGGATTGGGTGGCAGTGTGTTTGGTTGTATTAGTATGTTGTTCTCTCATCGTTTCTGCCTGTTTTTCCCCCTCTCTCCGGCGTTTTTCATTTTTTAAATATCGCTTTCACCTCTCGCTCCCCCTCCCCTCAAAGCGTTTCTCTAGGCACGAACGTCTACAACCATGGCCCTTTTTCACTCTCCTCTCCTATCACAACCTTCCTCCACCAATCTCGAATGAACCTCCCTTCACAATGATAGTAATGAAGCTAACCATCAATAGCATGCCGTACAAAGCAATCCTCACCTTCATCAACATCGCTTCCTGCTACTGGTCTTTGTATAAGTACGCAACATACTTCGCGAAACGCCATGCTAAAATCGTAGAGAACGAGAAAGCTATTGAGGTTGTGATGAGGTTGCAGGAAGATAAATCAACTAGCGACAGTAATGGTGGTAGCAATGGTGGTGGTACGGGGGAAGGAGGAGGGGGAGAAGGAGGAGGTGGTGATGCGTATGGTGGTCTTGGTCGTGTTGGCAGTGGTGGTACTGGGAGGAAACTGACAGTAGTAGCCCTCGACGGCGCGGCAATCCGTCGGATGACTGCAGCTAGCGTTAATGTTGGTGTTCCTATGGATACGGTGCCGGAAAATGAAGGTCCGGAAGACGAGGGGCGGGCGGTCAATGCATTGGATGTGCGTGCAGTAAACGCAGAGCCAGAGAGGGACATAGAGAAGGCTTTCATGGAGGAGGAGGAAGAAGATGAGAAAGATAAGGAGATTATGCCTGCGCCGGGGGTTGCGCTTGGGTGAGGGTGGCGAGTGAGTTGGCTGGAAATAAAAGTGCTATATTAAATACTTCCACTAGATTTTGATATGTACAATTAAGTTTTAGCTATGTGCTGCTGTTATGTAGCATGTTTTGTTTGATGTGTACTATGGATACATTATACACTCGTCGTTTGTTCCAGCTGCCATCGTCTCGAGGATCTTGTTCTTAATTGTTTCGGCTGGCAGCGCTGAGACTTCCGTTGATGTCAACTTGTGTCGATTACCTTGTACCTTCACTGGATCATTATTCACCATATCATCATCACCATCCTGCAAAAGGACGTACACCATACCATCCCCTGCGTACATCCAAATGAAGCGCGTTTGGTGCATAGCTTCATACCTCAATATCCTAACCACCCGCTTGAGGTTCATGGCTCATTTACGTTAACGTGATGACGGGAGGTACAGTAGTTTGATGCTTGATTCTTTCATGTTTTGCCTTTGTTTGTGTCTGTGGTATGGTAGAGATGGTGTTAAGATCATAGTATACTTGGAGAATGTGCTTCATTGATATTCGGTGTGCTAGATTATATTGATATTTATGTTTCAGTAACATCGCAATCGTCCTCAAAGCTGATTTTTAACAGTATCGTTCCGTATAGTATCTAACTATGAAAGATCAATGAGATCTGAGAAACAGGGGAAGGACTAAGAGACAGAGGCAATATGTATAGAGCCAGAAGAAAGATGTATGGAGTTGAGCATAAGACTCGAGAGCAGAGTCCATTTTCACCTTTTTCCTTGGACAAGGGCGTGATTTTCTGTTATATTCTAGTCGTTTTAGAGGGTGAATGCACGCGTAGTGCTAACTAGTAGTACAGTAGCAGTACCAGCATCAATAACAAGCAAGGTATACTATCATCCACATCAAACATTTCTCCATGAGCGGAAGACGCAACATACGTACAAGCTTGACACAGCACAGACCCCATACAGGCAGAGAAAGAAAGGAAAGAGGAAGGAAGAGACCCTCCGTCACCGAAAGACAAAGATTCTCCTTGTCATTGTGCCACGCAGAGAGAGCATAGTCTCATTCATTTACTCTTCCTTTGGGCAACTACGATCCGATCGTACCAGAACAAGCACGAGAAGTACTTCAGAAGCCAATCCCAGCAAAAGGTCAAAGGTGTGCTCAATCAGTCATCAGAGGCTGTGTGGTCATTGCGGCAGCCACGTATGCCCAAGTCCGGGCACCATAAGCTACAAGAGTCGAAGCCAACCTGTGTCTCCGCTGACCATCACTCGTCCGTCCCGTCCTTAGCATCAACCCCAGGTTTCGCCTTTTGCTTCTTCTCGCTGCTGTCAAAAGCTCCTGCAGCGGCACTACCGCTATCTCCACTCGCAGTCCTCTTCGACCTGTCCATAATGAAGCCCTTCTTACGCTTCAAGCTAGGGGTTCGTCTCAAGCTCGGCGTTTGACTTACCACTTTCGTGGTCGTCTTCTCCTTGACGTTTTCGCTTTCTTTGGGCAGGTCATTGTCTAGTGCATCGGTATCATCCGCAGACGTGGTAGCCGTACTTTGCTTAAGCATATCCCTGAGTTTGCCAGCAGAACTATTCCGTCTCTTGCTCGGCTTCGCTGCACTTGCCAGCTTGCCCAACTCATCCTCGTCGTCCTCTTCTCTCCTCCTCTTCTCAGCTAATGACGGTAGCGGACGTGGTGGAGTGGAAGATGGTGCGTTTGATGTGGCAGGTGTGGATGGTGCTGCTGCCAGAGTCGATGCCGATGGCGATCCGTGCTCTGCTGTGATTGGCGATGATTCAGGGACTTCAGAGAATGATTTCTTGGGCGTGACTACGACGTCTTTTACTTCGTTTTCAATTTCTCTGCGCACCAGATCTTCCACGTCGTCGTCGTCATCGTCGTCGTCGGCGTAGGGTACGAGAGATACATGAGTGCGTTTCGTGGTGACGCGGCCATACATACCAGTTTCAGTAGGCACGTCCTTTGAAAGCTCGTCTTCATCGTCTTCTTCGTCGCTGGTGGTGTTGAAGTATGCATCCTCTTCGAGATCTGGATCTTTGAGACCTTGCCAGCGGTGGCCACCTCCTGGAATTGTGACGTGTTTTGTGTTGGGTGTTTCCGCATCAGTGGTCATGAATGAAGAGTCTCCTGCACCACCTTCCATTGGAGGAACAAAGTTGGGATCCATGAGTTGGTCGTAACGCATTACGAGGCCTTCGAAAGTATCGATACCTCGAATCTGAATTGCGTCCAACCTTTCGCGATATGTTTCGACGAGATGGATGATAAATGGTTTCAGTCCTTCTTTGCGGATAACCTCAAACAGCTCAAGGCAAGCGGAATTGAGCAGATTGTCTCGTGGTAGTGTTTCGGTTAGGATGTTGAGTATAGGCTCGAAGAGGTTATCTCGAACCAGCTGACGATTGTGGTGCTCATCGTTGATGGCGATGACAGCTTTGAAGTATTTTATGGCGATGAGCTTGAGATGTTTCTGAGGGGCCGAAACGAGCCGAGCAACGTATGTAGCAAGTCCACTTTCTAGGATGAATAGCTTACTCTTGTAAAACTGTGTACGTAGGAAGAAAGACAGAATCTCAATGAGATGTACAAAGAGCGATATTTCGTATATGGTTAGTGTGAATACTGAATTCAGTGTCAGTACATACGTACACAGAATGAAGATGGTTCGCCAAAACTTACAATTCTCACGCTTCGCCAAACCTTTCAGTGGTTGAAACAACTTCTTAGCTGCTGGACCATCAAAAAAGGCTACTATATGCGCTTCATGCTTCACCTGTGCTTGTGGATTCGGCCGCAACTTGGCAGCAAAAGCACCATCTTGGCCAGCGCTTGTTCTTTCTGTTATAGCCGCGGGAGTACTACTTGGTTCGAGAAGGATTTTAATGGCATCCGCAACCTGGGCCTTAACGCCAAGATCCGGTTCTGCCAGGAAAAGGTCGACAAGTGTTTCAAGCATAGATTTTGTCTTGTCGTTGAGAGAGTTGAGGACCAGATTCCTCATGTTGACAGGGTCGTGGTCGATAATGGTAAGAAATATATCCACTCCTGCCACACGCACGGCAGCGTCTTGATTCTGAAGAGCAAATGCAATGATCGAGAAGAGTCCGGTGTTTACTAGACTGGCGTAGAGTTGGCCTCGAGGTTGTACAGCGGCACCTTTGGCGATTGATGTACATTGTTGTATAAGCAGTATTGCGTCCTTTTTTCTTTGTTGTGGTTGGGACGGAGCTATAACGACGGAGAAAATCTCTTTGACAAGTTGTGGATTACTGGTGATATGCGACAATATGTCCATCTGATAATAGTAAATGAGTGAGTTGAGGACGGAGAATGTAGGATCATCGAGGATGCGTGCAAGAACGACATCCTTGAGATATTGTAATCTGAATGTGCCATGTATCCTTGCCCGGATCTTGTCGTCTGCAATAGGCACTACTTCTTTGAATCTCGATTTATCTGCGAGGTACGACCTGTGATTCGCCTTGTGTTCGGGAAAATCCGGATCATCTAACAGACAATAATGAGCGGAAGTTGTCTTTACTGCAGTCTACTTTGGATAACATACATTCCATTGCTCCAACTACACCCATGATCATGTCATCAGTAATGACCTCCTCAATAAATTTGTTGTCGTTGAACAGGATGAGACTCTTGAAAATGTTGCATAGTCTGTGCAAATCAGCAAGCGATTCTTGCTCTTCTGCAATCTTGACTAAAGGCACAAGTCGACCCAGCCAGTTTTCTTGCTCGATATGCTTGATGAACGGATCACGACCTTGCGCAGAGCCTAATGCATTTTTGACAAGGGATTCTATCTCGGGAAGGTGTTCCAGGGTGACTTCTGGCAAGCTCAGCTGAAAACCTTCTGCAGGAGAGATTAGCATGAGAATGACGATGAGATTGTCTCCTCGAACTTTACCTGATCCTTGCCTTGCCTGAACCTCATTGATGGTGTTCCTAGTTCATATAAGCTCCGGTGTGTTCTCTTCCATGCTTGTCCACACTCACCAGACTAATGCACAACCTTCCGACTCCTGAAAACTCAGTGCCATATCCAGGCCATCGGAGTCCGTCCATACTATTAGAGTTTCTGTACACGTTTAGCTGCTTTCCTGTCTGCCAAATGTCGGGTCCACATCTTCTCACCTTGTTGTTTCTGATAGTTGTATTCCTTCTCCACCTTAGTTTGTAACAACGGTCGGCCATTATCTTCAGACTCCACGAAGAGCGCCTCTTCATGCTAATTACTCTCTTAGCACTCTCATCCACATATCACGACTATTGCCGGGCATAACTGAAGCGCAGACTAACCAGTATTGTTTGCACAGCACAAAACCCTGTACCTCTATCCCACCAATCACTATCTTTGAGCTCATAGACCTTGACCCTTTTGCGCTCATTGACCTGAGAGGCTACGAGCGCCATATCGACACGATTTCATTGGTAGAAGAGTGTGAGAAAGCTTGTGCGACTTGGTTTCTCCTGTAAGCGCCACCAGCCGTAAAACGATGGTGCGAAATAAGGATCGTATGGAGGAACGTGTTTCCGTATTCGCCAGCAAGCTGTAGAGAGTAGCTGGGTCCCCGAAGACGAGTAGTATGTCAGGGAGCAGAGGGAATGAGGATAGTAGCTTGGGTGGAGCTGTCGCGTTGTCTCTTGCCGCGCCTGCGCTTGCGTTTGGGATGATGCGCTTTACGGAGCTGTATTTCCGTAGTCTGTGTACACTGTGTGGCAGCCTCCAGCAGCTCGTCGAATGTCACAGATGGTATTAGCAATATGCAGTGTTGATGTGTGGCCAATTGTTTGAGGTGTGCGTCTGATGAAACGTCACGCAATCGCGCTGAAACACGCAGCCAAGACTCAAGGCCCGAGCTTATCGTCTTATCTAATAATGAGGCTCTGCTCCAACTAACTAAACCTCTCTTCAGAATTATTCTCTACATCAATTGCGCTGCTGGTGCACTACCTACTAGTTCCATCAGTTCCCTCCCCACAGTCTGGTATGTTGTAACAGTGTAACTCGATGTTTACAAAGGCCAGGAATACGACGATGGGGTTGTTCATGGTCGGAAGCTATTCCATCGTCTCATCGCTGCGATGGGCAAGGGACTTGCTTCTACCAGGTACAATCCACAACGATGCAACCATTCCACTGGTTCATGCAATTGACCATCCCTGGGTGTCGGAGTGCTAGCAAACAAACCACAAGCGGTTGCTATGTAATCACATCTTTCTATGTTTATTCGAGCACCTGCGTGCCGTCATGAAGCATTGACGTGAATATGCCACCTTTGTTGCAGTGAGCAGTCCTCTGCTTGACCGTGCTTGTGCTTGGAAAGCCACATTCATGACATAGGTCTCTCGTATAAGGAGGACGTGCTCACCGACTTTCTAGTCCTCGTTCAGACTGGTTGTGTTATCAACGGCCCGTTGACTCCTACCGAGGCCGAATGTTTGGCTTCCGAATTGACGTGATGTGTGATAAGGCACAACGTACTCAAATACTCTTGAAGTTTTTATGGCTTATGCAAAAGACTAGGTGATTCCTCGTCAAGATTGCTTATTCAATCTGGACTCGGTTGCGAATAGACTTAAGCGAGCTCGAGTCTACTCCACAAACTTCTATTGAACTGTATGCATGCACGACATGTGTTGATGCTTGACGTATGCGGAGTTTTACTAGATTGAGTTTAGCAGTCGCATTCTTGATCTCGATTCGTACAAGAAAGTTTCTAATGCAGACTAGAAGGAATCTGATCGACGCTGGACATGCTAGTAAACGCGATAGCCACATGGTGAGTATGGAGATAGGCGAGGACGTGTATGGCAACACCAAGCACCAGGCATGCTTCCATGCTCCATTTTAATCCTCCCAACAACCAAATCAGGACGATCACAGCTCGTTATCACCAAAAAACAGGGGCAGATAGCTAAGCCTCATTACGCACAAGGGGCAGTATGACAGTGACCATAAGCGCGATAGAGCTTAGCCTGCAGCCTCTGAAAGTATTGCTCCACGCAATTCCAGCACTAACAAAAACTCTCTTGGCCACACATTAGAATGTCTGTACGAACACAGCAAACAAAGAGCAGGAATCACCGGCAAATCGCTCCGTCATGTATTAATAGACGTTGAGGCTTTTAGACCTCTGGCGGCAGCTCCTCCGCCGTTCGACTTCAAAATCGATAAAGCCACATTAGCGTAGGAGTCCAGAGCGAATGAGGCGAGGTTGGAAAGCTTTTCTGAGCAAGGTCCAATGGCAATCAACCACGATGACTCGACATGCAGTCTCCCGTTAGCGACAACCAGGTACGGAGTCTTATCATAGAGTGCACTCTCCAAAGTATTATGGCGGCAGACGGTACACATGCCGTCTTAAATCAATACACTCGAGGACTTGGCCGCAAGACTTGGCATAGCTCAACTCAAATGATTTTGCATCAGAGCTTATGGACAGTTCGCTCGGACTGGTGGACCGGTAGCTGAGTTTCCATATACATACTCGTTTGTGCCCGACAACGAGTTTGCGTGATCAGGAGCCTTCGTGTAGATGCTTTGCCTTGTCACTTGAATCCCCGGATCGCATCACCTTCTACCATTGTATCTTGATAACGCTCGCCTTTCAACATCCACGGCTACGACATAGGCCTTATCCCCTTGAAATCAGGAGACCACCACTGAGTAACACCTCTCGAGTCTCGATCGCAAACGCATCCATTGGAGGCGTCATCTAGAGTTTCTTGTCAAAACAGTTATCACACATACGATCTTCATCCTGGCGTCCTCAGAGGTCAAGCATAACCTCTCCCCATCTTCCTCTCCACCTCAACCTCCTATATCCTCATCGACCAGCGACCCTACACCCGAGACACACTCACCACCGCGCATGGCCCTCTTCAAGAAGCTAAAGGGCTCTAACAGCAAGAGCTCGCCGGATCTCAAGCAGATCATCGACAGCAACAGCAACAAGCAGGAAGAAGTTGCTCCTGCCTCATCGAAGCAGCAATTTAGCACGAAAGAGGCCCGTGCTTCAAGATCGACAGATAATTTACGATCAACGCCGCCTCCATCGCCTACGAAGTCACAGCCAGATTCACCAGCTACAACACCGAGTACAACACCGAGGAAAGCATGGGTGCCTAAACAAAGAGGACTGGTTCCTCAGCCCGCAATTCCCTACCGCCACGTCCCTACACACGCCGCAACAGATGCATTCCGGACGCTGCAAGGCAGAGGGGAGAAGTCTTCAAACTACTGGCAGAATCTCGGCGTTTTCCCAAGAGGAGGCAGACAACCACCAAGGCGGTCACAGTCTAGTTCAGAAATCTCGACTGGTTCGATTGATTCTGTGCTTTGTAGTTGCGCTGCAATGAAAGCCGATGATGGCTACTACCACCCTCTATTGGCTTCGGAAATGCGTCACTGTAATCATTCTCCGATTAGGAAGATGAGACAAGGATCATCCAGAGGCAGTTCGACTACAAGTATGTCAAGATCATATTCATTAGCTTTCCTTGAGCGATAACTAATGTTTCGTCCTTTACAGGTTCTACACCAGCGTCCTCTGTATACTCGGTTCCAATCAGCACCAGCAGCAAAGCCAGCTCGATGCGAGACTTATCCGGTATGCCTACCTGACACGTCCTACATCCATCCTGCTAAGCTAACATGCGACCTTCAGTCATCAAACCCTCCAAATCCGTGACATTCTCCGACGCCCTACTCAACCGGCTCGAGGAAGAAGTCCAAGCCGCAGTTAACGACCCCGGATATCTCACAGAACCCGTACCCCCAATCCCCGTCGCATTCATGCTCCCCTCCTCCGACGACGACGCCAGCACAGACAGTGGATTACCCTCAATCGCAGAAGCCGTCGTTCTCGAATCTCCACTGGAAGAAAAACAAGAAGAGGTTGTAGCCGAGGCAATAGCGGATGATGACGCTCGATCCGTTCGCGCATTCGAAGTCGACGGAATTGTGTATGCAACGGAATACCTTGGCAATCAATTTGACGAATTACAAATGACTGAACGGCAAGAGAGCGACAGAGGCTGAGAAGATGATCGTCAGGGACGGAAGATCTTATTTCGTCCTCGAATAAACTCAAAAGTAAAAATACTCAAGAGTTCTTGACAACGGAAAAAAGTCACTTCATCCTATCACACTATCAGGTTGTCTGAATGATGAAAGAGATGGAGTCTGGAGCTGAAAGACCCTGCATTGAGACTACAGCCTCGACCTACCAACGGCTTCATTGGATGGTGTTCATGATGTGCCGCAACCGAGACGTCCAATAGCAGTGAAAGGAAGAGGTCTGATACAACATCTTGGCATGTACTCACTACGCAGATATCACATCTGTGCAAATCTTGCTGCACAGCAGCACAGCCTCATGATCTGCGAACGGCGCAGGGCCTGGAGTTCTCAATGTCACTCGATGTCGGCGCGGGAAAAATCGAACTGGACGTGATGTGGTTACGCCCAAAGTCTCACGGAAAGTAAAGTTCCGCATATACAGGTATTCATGTGGCGCCATGGTGGTGAGGAGGAATAGGAGGGAAGGTATTAACGATGAGGTGTACGATCAGATCGACGAAGGCAAAGAAGGACGATCTTAATAAGGTTCTGGCTGAATGGCAGAATCACTGTACTATAGACTTTAGATGTATACCAATGTAAACACGATGACCATTTCTGTACCTGTATAGCAACACCGACGTTCCTACCAAGATTGGAGGTTCTAGCATGCAATGTCAATATGCTCGTCGCCAATAAACGTCTTCCCTCGAATGAGAATGACCTTACCAAAGCGAACAGCCATCCAACTCCTCTGCCGCCAAGCAATACCTCCGACATCCTTACAACAACGACGAGCACATCTTTTTCGTACATTGCATATACACACACTCTCACCAAGCAAGATGATCGCACACCCTCCTGCACACTGCTGCACCGTCGGCTTCAAACACGAAGGTGTTACTGTGGGTGAGGATGTCATGATAGGCAAGAGTACGTGATCTTTGTCTGTATTTTCGAGAGAAAAAGAGCAAGTGCTCGGTGTACCCCGATGGCTTTGTCTAGTCAGCTGAGTGATCGTTCGGTGTTATATGACGCTGCAAAGAATTGTGTCTTTCTGTCTCTCGCACTATTTTTCGTCTTCTCCGTCGCTCGTCAGGCTACTTTGTTTCACCTGTCCCCACTCTCCCAAAGACATATTCGACGTCTCGATATCCTGAACTAATCCCCACCACAGCCGCAACATACATTACCCCTTCCCCGTCTTCCTCCCCATCAACCTCCCAACGCCCTGGCATCCTCATAGTCCCCGACGTAATGGGCCACAAACCCACCGCCATCCGTCTCCTGGCCGACCAATTCGCAACACATGGCTATTTCGTCGTAGTGCTGGATCCGTTCCAGGGGGATCCATGTGAGTTGAATCGACCGAAGGGGTTCGATATGCAAGCGTGGATTAGGGGAGGGGATGGACGACCGAGTAAGGAGGTTGGGAGTGTTGAGTGAGTTTTCTCATTTTACTTTAACACTTTTTTTTTACACCCACCCTCTCGAGGTGAGGTGGGGTGGGGTGGGGATGGGTTGAAGGTTGGGTCATGGGAGGTCGAGAGGGTGGGTGTAAGGGAGTGTGGTGAGTAGGGGGTGCGTGTGTAGTGGCAAGAGGAGAGGAAAGAAAGGAGGATTGACAGCGTATACGTTGCGGGGAAAAGCAGCAGTATATTGCTGGGGTGTTATGTTCGGTGATGAGGCTCTATCACAGAGATAGATAGAGCCTAGTGCTTACCTTGCGAAGGACATGCTAACTCTCATTCCGCCAGCCCCATCATCACGGCTGTGATAAAGGAGATGCATGACAAGTACAAAGTACAGAAATTGGGTATGATTGGTTATTGTTTCGGGGGAAAGGTAAAGTCTCTCTTCTTCCTCTTGTATGCTTCTCTTCCTTCCTCCTCCTTCGTATACAGGCACTCTCGCATCAAGTATCACAAACCACGCATCCGCCTATCTCATACTATACGCTCGTCTTTAACCCTCCTCCTCCAACTCTTCCCACCTTGTCAAACCAGACTATCCCACATTCCCCATTCCACACACAACTTGCACACAATACTCAGACCACACACTCACCTCCTTTCCTATGTCCACATAGTACGTCGTCCGTTTCCTCTCCCCAACCACAAACACAACTCCCCTTCCCATCCTAGCAGGCTACACCGCCCACCCCTCCTGGATCACCTCTACCGAACTGCAAGGCATTCGCGGTCCGCTCTCCGTCTCGGCGGCAGAAACCGATTCTATTTTCCCGGATGAAGAGAGGCATGAGATGGAAGCCATCCTGAGAACGATGTCGACGGATGAGGATAAGAAAATAAGTTATCAAATGACGTTGTATAGTGGTGTAGCGCATGGGTTTGCGACGAGAGCGGATTTGAGCGATGAGAGACAGAGGTGGGCGAAGGAGGAGGCGGCGATGCAGGCGATTAGGTGGATGGATCGGTTTGTTAAGGGGGCGTGATTTTTGTTGCTGAGATAATGGGTGGGATGGGTTGGGATGCGATGGGGGAGTGATAACAGTTTGGATTGACTGAGTGAATGGGGTGGAACGGAAAGGAAAGGAAAAGAAAGGAAAAGAAAGGAGTGATTGGAGAATTAGCTAAGAAAGGAGTGATTGGAGAATTAGCTGTGGATTGGTCAAGGTAGACAATGGTAGAACAACGTCAGCCTGGGGAATTGTGTCTGTCCGAAAAGAAAACTTGCTTACAGCAGCGACAGTGATAGAGGCAAATTGAATAATGACCAATATCCATCACGTTTACTCGGATTACAATACGTAGTATGATGGGTCTTATTTCGTCAGTGTATTGGTGCACTCAGACGATACGAAAGAGGAGGAACGAGATCGATAGACGCAGCAATATCAGCTGGCATATCTAGTCAAATAAGCTAAAATCACAGGCATAATAAACGTTGGTGCACTTCGTATTGTTAACATCCTTCATCACAGCGCCAACAAAGCAGCCAATCTCATGAGTGTAATGAGTCCAGAGACTGCGACAAGACATTGCTTGCTATAGAGCACGTACTATTACTAGCCTGAATGCTTCCATCGGACCCAATACGTGGTGTATGTCAGAATAACCATATCCGCCAGATTGGGCAGGGAAAGCTCGCTTGTATGTTCGATTGATTGCGTACATTAAGATTACAGTATTCCGGCCAATCAACAGAGATGCAATCGTCTTGACATCTGCTCTATGATGTCCAATTGTTTTGCTATTGAAGCTCATCATAGAAGTCCCACCTATCGCCCCGAGAACAGGACTGGGTGACGAATCACGAGTATACCGTCTTAGAATAAGGTGATGACAGTGCAGAAGCGCCAGATGAACATCTTAAGACGAGATTGGTCATACTACGATACATCTGCTGTAGCGAATGTGAGCTCTATGTCAAAAGACTGGTAAATCAGACTCGGCTATACCGAACTCACAAGATTATGCCATCGGTCCAATTGTGCTTGGGTGACAATAGTGTGTGCTTTTTCGTGCGAAGGAGAGCATCATTGACCATCGTCAAAAGCGGGATAGTCGAGTGTCCCGGTACCCACCACACGACGGGAGACTTCAGACAAATCCGAAATGTGCTGCTCAAGTGAAAGCTTCTTTCCAAGACGTCTCGTTTCCTCACTCAACACGCACATAAGCTAAAAGCGAATCAGCATCAACCCCAACCACAACATTCACAGCAGCAACACAGAACTCACTAGCATCAATCTGCTTAATCCTTGGCAAGGCAAGCCGCACCTTATTCCTATACAAAACCATCTGCCTTTTCTGCAGCGGATTCCCCTCGAAATAAACAGTCGTCAATTCTTCTTTATCTGCTAGCACTTTCTCAATCTCCTCGAAGCTTTCAAGCTGACAGTTGCTTGCCCATACTTCTCCGAGATGTGTGTGGGTTTCAAGACCGCTCAGGGAGGAAATTGGATTTGAGGATGCGTCGATAATTCGGAGGTTTTTTGAGGATGCCAGAGGAGCAAGTGAGTCGATGGCGTTGTGGGAGATGTAGAGGTCTGTTAGGTTCGGAAGGGTTGAGAGATGTTCCAGAGATGGTGAGGTGAGACGATTAGATTGAATGGAGATGAGTGTTAGATTCTTGAGCGAGGATAGGTTCTGAAGATGTTGTGTTAGTTGAGTCACGTTACATGATTTGAGTAAAAACATACTTTGAGCTCGGTAATCTTGTTCTTTCCCAGCCACAACTCTTTCAGGTTGATCAAGGCGTCCAAATTCTCAATCTCTCTTATCCTGTTTGCTCCTAGTTCCAGACTTGTCAACCTGGTCAGACTATCCAGGCCTTCAATTTTGCTAATCTTGTTTTGCACAAAGAATATATCCGTCAACTGCTTCATATGATCCACTCTCTTAATATGCTTGATAGCGTTAAAACTCAAATCCAGACTCGTCAACTCTGTAAACTGTTCCAAGCCTTTAATATGACTGATGCCATTATCATACAAATCCAACTCTTTCATAGTCTTCGCGGACGGCCAATCTTCAGGGAATTCAAGATGTGACAGTTCGTTCTGACGTAGACAGAGTCTTTGTAGTTGTGTGAATCGAGCGAGCTGGAGTGGTGGTATAGCTTTGATGCGAGCGTGATTGAGGTCGATATCTGTTTCGTTGTCTTCCACATCGGAGAGGAGGTCTTCGTCGGCGGGAACACTGTAGCCAGGGACTTCGACGACCTGGGTGATCTGTGCCTTTGGCTTGTTGCTGATGGCTTGTTCTTCATCGTTCTCTTCCACGTCGCTGTCTGGTGGTGATGGTGCTTCAGCTTCTTCTGTGTCGTCCATGTCCTTTGTTATGCGCAACTTTCCGTCCCAGCCTTTACTGTTTCGAGGCGATTCACGCATAGCTTCGTTCTCGTCTTCGTTAGAGTGTGGCATGATCGAGCTAGTGTGATGTTGTTGTCGTCTGATGATTGAGTACCGTTTCGTCCTTTGATTTGAAAGTGTGGGGCAACAGGGTCGAAATAAGTGCAAGAGATCGAGTTTCGAGACTCAGATATCACCTCACGGGCAAATAAAAGGCACGTTATGAAGTATAAGTAATTAATGGTGAAAAAGTAGAAGATGTTGTGTGTAGTCATAGTATTCATTATTTACACATAAGGCATCATAATGCCGTTGACCACTTCGTCTATCCTTTTAACTCTAGTAACCAAGTTCCCAAGCTCATTAACCTCACGCTTATGCGAAGCAGAGAAGACCAGGGTGGTCGAGACCGTAGTTGATGGGAGAGTTGAACTTGAGGTTCTTGTCAAGAGCAGAGATCTTCTCAATCTCGGACTGCTCCATATCCCAGCCAGTGACCTCGAGGTTCTGCTGGAGACGGTTCTGGTTGTTGGACTTGGGGATGACAGCAATTCCACGTTGAGTGGCCCATCGGAGGAGGATCTGTGCAGGGGTCTTGTTGTGCTTCTTGGCGAGGCCAGTGATCACCTCGTGCTCAAGGAGGAGAGGGGTGTCCTTGGAGATTTGCATGCCAGTCTCGATGAAGGAAGAAGGACCGAATGAAGAGTAGGCGGTGACGTGAATGTCGTAGGCCTTGCAGATGTCGAGCATGTGCTGTTGGACGAGGTAGGGGTGGTGCTCGATCTGGAGAGTCTGAGGGAGCTTCTTGGCGTAGCGGGTAAGGTCGAGGAGGAGACCACCGTTGTAGTTGGAGATACCAATGTTCTTGGCAAGACCCTTCTCTTGGAGAGACTCGAATGCGGCCCATGTCTCGTGGAGAGGAGCCTTGATGGGGGTGATCTTTCCGTCCTCATCGTTCCAGCTGGGAGGGTAGCGGACCTTGGGGTCAACGTACTTGATGGCGAGGGGGAAGTGGATGATGTAGAGATCGAAGTAGTCGACACCCTGTAAGCGTTTTAGTATCCTGCCGTCCAATGATGCTTGAAAGATCCAAAACATACCCAGTCCTCGAGCTGCTTCTTGCAGATGGGCTCAACGCGCTCCTTCTCGTGGAAAGAGTTCCAGAGCTTGGAGACGATGAAGAGGTCCTCACGCTTTACGATGCCCTCCTTGATAGCACGGGCAACACCCTCACCAGACTCCTTCTCGTTTCCGTAGTCTGCAAACATACAGTATCAGTATATAGCCAACTTCTACTCGTCTAAGATGTAACTTGATCTTGGAGCACAAGAAGCTGGCTTGCAAAAACCAGTTCTCATGTCCTGAAGCGACGGAGCTTTCGATAGTGGAGGAGAGACGTACCGCAGGCGCCGTCGAAGAGACGATACCCAGTCTTGATGGCGTTGTAGACAGTGTCGGCACAGGTTGCGTTGTCGACTTTCCAAAGGCTAAATCAAGGACATGAGCACGGGAATCTTGGAAGTGTTGTATAGAGGGAGGTATACCCGAAACCGACCAATGGCCTACACAATGAACATTAGCTTTGGTTGGCAAGGAGGTTGAATCCTCTTTGCAGCAGGAAGGAAAGCAGAACACTCCTTCGCAGACAGTAGAGTCCAGCTAGTTTACACTTACATCTTGTTTCCGTTGTTGAGAGTGACAGACATGGCGGATGAATCTAGCTTATCGCCGAACTTTCTGAGTAAAGGTGTCGTGGAAAAGGATCTGGGTCTGATTGAGGGAGAGGGAGAGGGAAAGTGTTGATGTTGTGAGAGGAAAGAGGGTGAGTTTCGAAGAGCTGAACGACTTGAAACTTGAAATAAGGGTCTAGTAGCAACGGGAAATAGGCGGCGACAAGACATCTTCTACAAAGGAATGGGGCGATGATGAGAGGGCAAAAAATATATGTGTGCGAAGACAGCCTAATATGAATGGTTCCACGTTTTGCTTTTGTTCCTGGGTTGTGTCTTTTGCCTCTTGCCTCGATTGATCGATAGCTGGGAGGGAAGGTATCCCCGCTCTCCAATGGCTGTTTAGACTTTCTGGCGCGCTGATTTGGCCATTTCTCTCCTCGTCCTATATGGCCTGCTTTTCGCGATTACATGTCTTCAATATCTACGCCTCAATTCACCTTGCCCTTAGCGAACTTGTTACTTGTGCTCAGGTCTGACCATGTCTCATGTCAGTAGAGCTACCTATCCATCTGTGACGCCTTTGATCGAGAGCGGGGTTTCTCGATTCTCGCTTCATACTACCCCGGGCTCATTCAGGCTTAATCTCGAGTCCACTTCAAACGTCCTTCGGCATAGCCTGCCAATGAGGCTGCTCAAAACTCAGCCTCTACACGGGTAATCTGCGCTCAAATAGGCTGCGAAAACAACTTGTTGTCCAAGACGTCTAGCCTCGTGATCACCCCCTTCTAACGAACCACTGCACATCATGCATGGCAAATATACATGGTACTTTGGGGAAAGGTAGATGTTCTCGGCTTTGGATGCTGTTTCATGTTTGCTGGAGATCATAGAAAGTGAGGAGAATGCTCGTAAGAATGATGTCCCTAGAGACTAAGCCTACGAATACACATATCAAATACACCACCACTATGGCACTACCAAAACTCATCAATCGCATAATTCGCTCCTAAACCACGCCAGGACCAGGCGTACCATCCATAGCATCACCGTGTCTCCTGGCATTGCCAACTCCCTCCTCAAGACTAGCAATCTTGCCGCTCCATCCTTTTCCGCGACCACTACCCAAGAAGCCACCACGTTCAGTCTGCAATCGTGCGGTACCTACGCCACTGACTCCTTTCTCCTGGTTCTCGCCGAGCCATGGCTTCTTCGCTTCGCCGAGGACCGATTCTGCCATGAAATAGACGATGTGGCCGAAAATGATCAGAACGAGGGCAGGAGGGTACAACTTGTATATGGTGAGACCGAACACCTTTGTGCCTATTGCAGCACCCCAGAAATTCGCAGTAAGTAGAGACAGATTGAAAAAGGCCGCAGACGATAGTCGGTACATTAGAGGCGCCAACGAATAGAACAATGTCAGAATCAATGTGTATCCAGTAAGGTAACCACCGACAGCGCTGTTCCAGACTGCCGTGCGGAAAGATCCACGATCAAAGATTCCGGCCTGTGTTCCATTGATGAACATGCCGTAAAAAGCGAGCTGTCCAATAACTTCGTACATGGGCCGTTCCGAGACAAGGAATTCCTCGAATATGTTGGAAAGACCGTAGAAGATAGCTCCTCCAAGAGCCCACATGTCTCCTTTGACTGGGGCAGAAGCGAAACCACCATTGGCTCCGGTGATATGGTCGGAACCGATCAGAAGTCCTACACCTCCGATGCAGATGGCGATGCCAGCGTACTTTACGCCATCTATGGTTAGTATAGCTGTTGCTTATTTGCGTAGGAGAGTACGACTTACTTGCGTGAGATGGTAATGGACTCGTAGGAAGATAGCAGAGATTAGAACCACAACTACAATAGCAACAAAGTTGATGCACAAGAAGAGAGTCAGTATGAAGTCTGTATAATCAAGGTGAAGCAACTTACCTGTGCACTCAAAATGGTCGTGTAACGATATGCCAGCACAGTGAAGTAATTCCCTTCAACATCCAGGAAAGCAAGGATAAAATAACGCCAGCCATCCTTGATTATGACCTTCATCCACCCACGAAAGCCGTACTTATATAATGTATAGGACGTATAGATCAGATTGAGAAGGATATAGTTGAACAGTGTTTGGAAGGCAGGGATGTTTGTGCCCTCAATGGCGAGGAGTGTTGAAAGTGTATTGGTGCTTGTGATACAGAGGGACAAAACTTGGCTAAACTCGCGTAAGAAAAAGAGATATCTATAACGATAGATTCAAACTCACCCTAACACCAAGACCAACCAAAAGTCTCTGGTCTTGACATATTGAAACCAGCTTCTTCTCTTGAGCTTGAACCGATCACCTACTGTGATATTTCCCGCTCCAGCTTGTGCCTGATCATCAAGGCCAGTGAATTGTGGTGTGCCGTGCTTGACGTTAGAAGAATCACCAGCCTCACTGGCATTTGCTTGACCGTCTTGATTCTTTGGACGAGCATGTATAGTATCAAACGATATCACCTCAACATCATTGCTCTTACTAGCTCGCCGTTGCGTAGCCATAGTGCGAAACAAGCACTCGTTTTAAACAAAGATATAAAATGATACGGCGCGCACAGCAAATTAGCAATAGGAGCACGAAAAGTCGCAATGGTAATCACTGTTGTTTCAGATAAGAATTGTAAAGACTTTTTCTGGTGTTGGCCAAGAGCTACCTGTTGCTGTCCACCAATGAGAGGTGCGCATTTGTCACACACGTCTTGGCGTTGAAAGAGACTTCCTTCTAGGTGGTGAGGTGTCTTATCAATGATTTGTATTGGTCTGCCTGGAGCCATGTAGCAGCACCGTATGTCTTACTGGATGGTCTGCCTTCTTGGACTCTTCGATCACTGTATCGATTTCAGCCTCCAAGAACACTCCACTCGCAAATATGAACTTCGAGAACCTGTCTTTGCTAGCAACGATTTGGCAGGGCCTTTCAAAGCATCCAGCTCACAGGTTCGATCTGTAGCATTTTCCTCATAGCTGAACAAAGAGTGTTCTGACTTGCAGTGGTGCCCAAATTGAATCGATTTGACGCTAACCATTTTGTGTTTCGGCCTTAGATGCTCCATCCGTAGGTCTGCCCCTCATCCAATTGACATCATGCGGGTAAATCAAAAGCTTCCAAAATGCTACTAACATAGCTCAAGCTGTTGCCCAATCTTATATACGATATCATCAACATACCATAATGGCACCACGCACTATTAGATGGGGCATTCTCGCGACAGGTGAGGAGAATGATTTCTAACTAATATACCTTATAATCTAACTGATTTTCCTATAGGTGGCATTGCTACTACGTTCACCAAGGACCTCCTTTGTGATCCCACCACCAGAGGTGTCGAGAACATCAAGCATACTGTTGCAGCTGCTGCCAGTTCATCTTCTGCCTCCAGGGCCCAGGATTTTCTGAAAGAGGTGAAAGCACCTTCTGACGCCAAAGCTTACGGATCTTATGAAGAGCTGGTCAAAGATTCCAATGTGGAGATTATTTACGTTGCAACACCCCACAGTCATCACTATCAAAATGTGATGCTAGCATTGGAGCATGGGAAGCACGTTCTCTGCGAGAAGGCATTCACAGTCAACGCCGCACAGTTGAAGAAGCTTGTCCAGGTTGCCAGGGAAAAGGTAAGCAGATTCTTACATACAGCTCACGGAAGTCGCAGTATGCTAACAACACCATCTCACCACTAGAACCTCTTCCTGATGGAAGCAGTTTGGACTCGTTACTTTCCACTCTCTTGCTACGTTCGTGATACAATCACCTCCGGTCGCATTGGTCAGGTCCACCGCATTCACGCCGATAATTCTCTATCATTGAATCCCGAAAAGAGCTTCGCAGGCGAGAAGCATCGCATGGTGAATATGGATCTTGCGGGTGGAGCTTTGCTGGATCTCGGAATTTACTCGTTGACCTGGGTGTTCCAATGCGCTTGGACAACACAAGAGAAGAGCAAGAGGCAGAAGCCAAGTGTCTTATCTGCAACCAAGCCATACCACAAGACTGGAGCAGACGAGATGATGACTATACTGCTTACCTTTCCTCGATCAATGGAGGACGGCGGTGACCTTCATGCTATCGCATCTACTGGCATGCGCACTGCTTCTGATCCTACTGGTGATCAAAAGGCTGGTGGCCCAAGCATCAGGATCTGGGGTGACAAGGGAGAGATCCAAGTCTTCCCACCTGCGTTCCGACCTCTGTACACCAAATTGATTCTGCACGATGGCACAGTGGAAGACAAACATTGGTCTATGCCCGGACCAGGCAAGGGCTCAGGCTGGATGAACGGCTTCGGTGACAATCTCAATGCCGAAGGAGAAGGGCACGGTATGTTCTTTGAAGCAGATGAAGCTGGATTCGCTTTACTGGAGGGACGGCTGGAGGGACAATATGAAGATCTAGATGAGAGCATTGTGATTATGGAAGTTATGGATGAAGCTCGTAAGCAGGGCGGGCTCAAGTATCCCGATGCTATTGAGTCGCTGGAATATCCTCTCAAGCTGTAAGTGCTACATATAATGAATGAAATTAAAGAACAATTACATGTCTAGAGCTTGTCGTGACCCGATCCCGACCACGCTGATATGCTCGCAGAAATGAAGGACTGAGTTCCAAGCCTATCAAGACTGGATGAGATAGTCAGAACGACAACATCACGTGTGAAACCGATCTGAAACAAACAAAAGAAGCTTAATATGTTTGGTAGGTCGTCATAATAAGGCTGAGACACCTTGGCAATCTTTGTCTTCATCATCACCTGCACACTTTTTGTGCTTGTTCTCGTACCTGCCTACTTCAACATCATCTCGTTTGCTCCTGCTTGTTTCGTCAGTCGTGTTATTGGCTTAGTTTGCTTTCGATTTGTGATTCTTTACCTTCTCCGTATCTTTGGCTCTTCTACATTGTCAAGATTGCGCGTTCTATTCTGTTTGTTTGGAGATCAATCTTGAAGAGGATTATCAAACTGTCACAATACGCTTAGGCGACACTTCCCACATCGCTATCAGGGACGTTCAATATCACTATTAACAAGTGTTTTAGTTCCGACATTCGCCGCTGGATCTCTGGATATACTCTGGGAGAAGAAGCTTGACCATGGATCCTTCCAGCATTGAAACGATATCGAAATATATCTTCAAACCCTTACGTGCTCCACCACCTCCTCCTCCAGCAAAAGTTCCGGCAAGCCCCACACGTAAAGCGAGGATTGATGTCAGCATGAGACAAGACGAAACATTCGAAGACGAGGATAGTGTTTTGTCCTTGGTATCTCTGATTCGTCAGGACAAACATGGTGGCTCGTTGCGATACCTCACGAAACCACTGTTCTCCATAAGGAATCCTGAAGGATCTACGACAACCACAAGGAATCCTGATGGATTTATCACAACCACGACTCTGATCCCACCTCACTCTTCCGTTGAAGTTGGCCCTGGCACCCATCAGATCCTAGCCGACCTCAACAGCTTACAGTCCAGCAATAGCCACACGGACTTTGCTTGCCATGATCGAATCTACTTGAAAGATGGGAAATACTCAAGGCCAACTAATTACAACTACGAATTGATGCCCTTTGTCAACCTAAAGCTCAGTAGAAGACATCCCTCGGCACGAAAGAAAACAGTACCACAGACTCACCACAGCAAGCCTCTCACGCACCAATGGCCATTATCAAACGTAGTCTTTGTTCCATCCTCTCAATCAATATTCTTCGATCCGAAATCCTTCAACAACATCGATACCCGGCCTGGATACTTTGAAGCCTTCCCAGGCGATGAGTTGATGGATTGGACTCTCCCTCTTCAAGTCCACGAAGAGGCCAACACATTCCCACGCCTTCAGCCAGTAGAAGCTGTTGACAAGCCCTACACCGGTATCATCGCTCGCGACGGCCCAAAACTTGACTCATCCCGTCCCAAACATGTGCGAATAAGGGCTAATCTAAGATACGACAATGCCTACCACAAGAGATGGAACGTTGATCGCAACGAGCCTCGAGGAAAGAAGAATTCCATCTGGCCATTGTGGAACGATTCCAAACGCAACAAGAAAAAGAGATTGGTACAGCTACAACAGTCAACATTGGCTACGATCTGGAATGAGACAGCCGCTATGGATAGAGGTACAATGCATTTTCTGGACGACCCCCTCCATTCAAGCTCGAGAAGAATGCGGCAAGAAATGGAGGAAGATGACGATTCAGATAAGACGGTTGTGCCTGATCAGGAGGATAGAGACGACCAGAGACAATACACAGCGAACTCCACTCCGACGACGACGACGCCGCCTCGTTCAGATGCAGCTCACCAGAACGAGAATCATGGGATGCCTCGCGTTCACCACGATGACGAGGACGAGCATGTTCTGTCCGACTTGGCCCATGATGTTGAGTCAATTCTGCGTGACCTTGAGTCACTCCTGCCAGCCTTCAGACGACTAGAAATCTCTGGCGAAGGTGCAAACTGAGGAATCAGAGAAGAGGGTCAAAGACGACAAAGACACTAGCGAAAGCAACAAGAGAGCGAACTATTTCGCAAAGAACCCATACCCTTAGCGTAAACACGATGACATCCACAATCAATCTTGGACCTGTTTGGTACTGTTTGGTATTCTTGTATATGCATCAACCAAAGCTAGCATCAGTAGAGAATACACTTGTCTACCTCTACCATACGCACTACTCGTGACGTTCATTTCCCATCGTCCTGTTCCAATGCTGTGTAATGTGTAATGTGCTACATACGCCTAGAAAATGCGTGTTTGTTCCATGAATGCGTCTATTCTGAAGAAAGAAAAAACGAAAGAGTTAGATGCCCACATCTTGAAACCTCTCATTTCATCACCATCTTATGCTTCGTTCATACACTTATCCTTCTGAGCTATCCAACAAAGTCCTGTATGCTCAGCTCAGCCTTCCTGGTACAAGTCACAGCAACGTTTGCCAATATGTCTAGCCACCCTTCTTCTCCGCCTCATTGACAGGCATCGGCTCGCCTCTTGAGCGGTCGACTGATAACGATTTGCCTTTGCCTTTCTTCTTGCTCACAGCCTGCTGCCAAGGATTGCTATTGACCGCAGTTGACCGAACGGTCGCAGAAGATGAGGGTAAGATTGGTTGGGTAGACAGTTCAGAAGCGGTCGGAGGCGGTTTGATATTCTCGGTACTGGCGCCCGTAGAACGTGGTTGAGTATATGCAGGCGCTGGCATAGCTCTAGACGCATGTGGTAAGATGCCGTTGGTCTGGACCGCTATAGGCTTCTTTTCGTTAACCTCAGTGCGGTTAGCGGATCGCGTGACGGCTGGCGACTCCGCGGGCGTGTTTGTCTCACGGACAGGAGACAGTACATTGGTCGGCGTTGCAGGGAGTTCGTGCGACGGAGCCTTCTCTTGGTGCGAGGCAGCAAGGTCGAGTGGTGGGATGGGACTACGGGAGTTACCACTGCGATGAGGATCGTTAAGGTTACCATTGGGCAGCAAAGAACTCTGCTCCAGCAGGCCATTCTGCGAGTTGGCTGACACATCTTGCAGGGCTGGCGACATGGTCATGACAGAAGATGTCAAGAAATCAGGCGAAGTTGCTAAGCTCCCGCTCATGAAGGAGTTACTATTGGTCTCTGCAGAGAGTGTAGCTTGTGGAGAAGTAGCATAATATGTTGTTGGATATCCAGGATATGCAGGGGAGAGTGCACCATTTGCAGTTGCTGCTGGAGTCGTAACAAGTTGATCGCCGTATTCGACGCCGTTCGGACTTCGAGAACAAGCTGTATTATCGCGTGTCCTGTCAGGTAAGTCGAGCGTGCGTCGTCGTGGAGGGCTATGCCGAGGTGTCTCAGCCCTTCTTTGTTGACTGCTACTCGAACCATTCACAATGATCGGACCTGATGATACTCTCGGCTGCGATGGGCCAGGTTCGGAGCGTGCAATGTTGTCCACCTGAGCGTCGTAGTCTTCACGTGAGCTCAACCAGGAATCAGGTGCGGAAGAACCCAGGGCTTGATTTGATGATGGCGAAGACCTCTCCTCGCCATGGGTGTCCGGAACAGAAGCACTCGAATCCGGATAGACATTCACGTACGGTGCATAACCGTAACCGAGATATTCGCGAGGAATTTGCTCTATAACTTGGGCGGCTTGAAGAAAGAACTGGGCGCCCAGTTGTCCGTACGGGCCATACAAAGCCTGCCGTTGACCACCGTTTGGCATCTGTACATGCGTCACGGCTGGCAAAGCCCCATACTGATTTCGAGGCAGAGCGTATGGTTGTGGCAGACTTCGTGCTGGTTGCGATTGGCTTCGCGAGGACGTGCTTGATGTAGCTGCAACCGGAGCACGCTGGTATTGTCGCCGTAGAGGCACCGTGGGAGCGGATGGAGAATCCATATTGCTCTCTGATCCTTGGTTATTAGAGGAAGAAGCCATACTGAGGGATGCGTCATATAATGAGGAAAATGTTTGAATGCGGTGTATTGGTGCATTTGCAGGTTCCTCCATTCGAGAGCCACGATACGTTTGCAGAAGTGGTACGGCATGCTGGCGTGTAGGTAACGTCGCGCTTCGACTTTGGCTGGATGCATAGGCTTGCGCTTGCGCTTGCGCCTGCTGAACCTGTTGCAATTGAGCTTGAGCGATCATAATTTGTTGAGCTCGAAGTCGTTGCTCTTCATGAGATAAGCTAGATAATTGCTGCGAGAGGTGGCTTAGATGATCTTGAATACCAGATTGAGGATGCTGGAGTTGTTGAGGCGATGCTCGCATCACGTAATCGTTGGGCGCATATATGAATTGTGGATTCTGGTTAAATGCTGGTGGATTCGAAGCTCGCCGATTATTGGAACCATTGCGCTGACTTGTCTGATAGCGATTGCCCCGGTTGCTACCATTGACTCTAGGAGCACGTCCAGATTGCGATTGACTGCGAAACAGGACAGGTTTTGGCTGAGGTGTTGGTCTCTCGAAGATCGTTCTAGTCCCGCCTTCCGGAAACTCAAATTGCTCGCAGACTCTCGAGTCAATGTCCTGCGCCTCAGAAATGCGCTCAAACGCCTGCCTGAACTCCAAGTGCAAACCTCTGAACGCTGTGTCGTCTGCTGTGTTTGCCAGATTACGTTCGATGTTGAAAGGCTCCTCTACGCAGAGCATGTTGTTCGTCGCCAGTTGCCAATGCTTCTCTGTCTTGGTTAATAAGTTGCCAGCACGAACTGACACTACAGAATTATCGTAGTCAAACTCATGACCATAATGTCGGAAGAATTGAAAGAGAAGTTCGGCCATTGATTCCGTATTTGCGTCACCAAATCCGCGAAATCGTTCAAGGTCGTCAGTAAAGTTATGTCTCGGCTGACCTTCATTGTCAACAAGTGGTATTTTGGGAAGCACTGGTGGTTGACGTGTCTGCAAGAAATTGATGAGTAGCAAAGTCCATGTGTATGAGCTCAAAGTGCCCCCAGAAGCTGTTTCGTAGCACATTAGCATTTGCTCGTATCGTGCTCAAGGACGTATGCGTGTACCTTCATTAATCACCCGCTTCTTTGACCAGTGTTTGACGACCATTGCAATCGGACGTACTCGCTCGTCCAACTCGATATATGTTTTCACTAATTGAGTGTTCTTGACAGCGACTTGGTTGTTGACATTGAGATCGCAGGCAAGTTTCAGCTCTGGATCCCAAATCTTGACGATTGGCACAGCTTTCGCATGTACACAAATCACTTTCTGCATACCATCTATCGTCTTGTCAGCAAAAATTGCAGGTAATGCTTTGACGGTACACACTTTTTGCTAAGAGATCTGCTAGCGCGCATGTCGTTTGTAGTTCATCCATCGTCACGCAGACGTCCACTGAGACCTGTCAGCATTGGATGTCCTCCGAGATGATTTATTAACATACCATCCGAGCGACTCGTGAAGAGCATATTGCCAGAAGAACCAAAAACAGCAACTTGTATAGACTTGCCAGGCCAAGCTTCTGACAGTATCCTTTGCAACTTCTCCACAACGAGCTGACGATTTTGCTGCGAATCTTGCGTTGGCAGCAGCCGATCATACAGCGAATGCATATCATCACTCAATCGTTTCTCCTCATCTGCATTCAGGTTCATTTTGACATCCTCCTCCTTCCCCAGACGATCAGTTCCTATCGTATAAGGAATCCTTCTTCTCGAAGTTTGCGTGCTCATATAGCGACAGTTAGGTGAGACTGCTCGAAATGCAGGTAAAGGACGATTCGACTCTGACGCAACGGATCGTGGCGAATCTCTGGCTAGCCCTTCACCTGGTGACATGGCGCGAATGTCAAAGGCAAAGTCTCGCGGTTGCTGACGTGGTGTTGATGGTACTGAAATAGACTGTTGTGCTAGCAGTCGTGGTTGCGGCATATTATGCAAATGTAATCTATCTTGACCACTACTCGTTGACGTCTCGATCGCCTCCCCGTTATCGCCTAGATTTGACATCTTGGCTATGTGGTATTGCTATTCTTCCCATGGGGAGTATAATGCTGACCAGCAGCAAGTTGAGACTAGAACCGGTAATCACAAAGTCCTAAGAGTCTTGAACTGTGGATGTAATGTTCTTGTACCTGCTTCTGTTTCGAAACGTTGATGAGTATGATGAGTAGAGAAGTCAAGGTAGAGTTAGAATACGTCGTAATAAGAATTGTTGCGGGATAATGTCTTGATAGAATTGAGCGTGGGCGCAAGAGGGTCCTTCAATTGTTGGAAAGTTGATAGTTCATCTGATCATGAAACCGTCTAAGTGTTTCAGGTAAGTTGAGACACGAAAAGGGTATTTCAAGTTGTCGTAGGGTGAGGCGCACAACAAAGGGAGGCACTCGGTCCAAGACAGTGCAGTGTCTCAAACGACTGAACAGACTTTCGTTCGCGTTAACAAGTGGCGTGTGGTATGTGTGTCGATGTTGGAGGAACCGTTCTGGGGTTTGAATGACGGAATTTGATCGTTGTCGATGCGCTGGTGTGAACTCAAGCGTGCGGGACGATTATGGCGGACAGATACTTTCCAGTGGAAGAAGAATAGGCCGGACAGGTTCAGTAATGGTAGTGGTATGGCTGTTCATGAGGTGTGGTGCGTTCGTTGAAACTGAGAGACCTAAGGATCAGACGTCACGAAGTACCTGTATCGTGCCTGCCCCCTTTCATCAGAGAACATGAAACACGCCGACAAAAACAAGCAGGCAACAGTATCATATCATACATTGATCGCACGAGTTGAAGCATGAATATAAAGACTAGAATTGAGATACCACATCCATGGGTCGTCTATTTCAAGCTCACATCTCTAATTCGAGCCTTGCCATGAAGCCTTGCTTCATGCCTGACAGTAGTGTCGCAAAATGACCTTTTATTTAGAAATCAGCCCATTTGCAAGCAAATATGATACAGCCCCAAACTCCACAGTCCCATCTCATCAATGCCCGCATCCCCAAGGAACCTTTTCACGCGTAGAACCTCTTTGTGATCTTGGCAAGGACTACGAGTTGTCAGCCATGATCTGTAGGATGTGGTATTCGTCAATCTTACTGTGCAAAGCTACCACACTGATAATGAAAGCCACTGATAGCGATAAAACAACAAAGGGGTCGACCTTCAGTCCTGGTGATTCATCTGTGTAGAGGCCTGTTCGCAGATATGAGTATCATGCAATAGTCTTCTTCCTAGTACATGACATACGTAGCATAGTACTCGTGCTGCCACCAGCGCCTGCAGCACGGGTGCTGGCTGGGCGGGCATTTGCAATCTTGTCGCTCCTGTCGGCCGCCGCACGTCTGCGGAGGAGTGTTCGTGGACCGCCAGGAGGAGTAGGTGAGCTGGGTCGGGATGAGCCAGAGGCAACGGGAGAATCGACCGCAGGAGAAGACTATACAGTGACATGACCCGTCAGCTATAACTTCTTGAATAGATATCATGCACGCGACCAATCCACACGATCTTTCATGCAATGCATATCTCTCTTCCTCCTTGTTCTTGCTGTATGTGCCTGCATTATGCGCTCCGATCCTCCTATTCTCCCATCGAGTCCGTACGTCCTTGCCCCCTTGACAACATGCTTCATTGCTTTTGGTATTCTTACTACGACGCAATCCTCCTCTTATTCTTGCACGGTACATATTTGTGCACCTTTGAACCTGGGACACAACTATCGGAACAGGATTGCTTACCATCTTAAGAAATCGGGTTCAGATGTAGTGGTCAGATTCGAGAAATGTGAGAAGACCAAAAAGTGTAAGCAGGGGTATCTCTTGTTGTCGATGTGTTCAATGCTCGTGTGGGGAAGCAGAGCCGCATCCTAATTTTAGGGCAGCTCTAGCCGACCATTTCATGTGACTCTCACTTTCTATTCTCACTTGCTAAGCGCTTCTTCCTTCCACCATCTTCTTCGCAGCTTATCCCAACTACAAGTTCCCCCAAGCACACGCCATTTATCCAGTCCAGTCGACGTCGTGAGGAGCAAAAGTCCTAGCAATACCACCAGCTCAACACCATGTCTCGCCATCACCCAGATCTCGTCATGTGCCGCAAGCAACCTGGCATAGCTATCGGCCGCCTCTGCGACAAGTGCGATGGCAAATGCCCAGTCTGCGACTCCTACGTTCGCCCGACCACCCTCACACGTATCTGCGACGAATGCAGTTTCGGCAACTACCAGAACAAGTGTGTTGTTTGTGGTGGTGAAGGAATCTCAGATGCTTTCTACTGCGCAAACTGCACAAGATTGGAAAAGGATAGAGATGGATGTCCTAAGATTATCAATTTAGGAAGTAGTAGGACGGATTTGTTCTATCGTTAGTCTCTTCAAGCAAGGTTGATTAGGGATTGTGTACTGACTGTCCTGTAGAAAAGAAGAATTTCCGAAATCATTAGGCACTTTGTTTCGATACCTGAGCCTTCCGAAAGAACATGGTCAGACTCGGACAGCCGAAAGTGTCCCGGTCAAATCATACACACTGTTTGGCCGACTCTCTCTCCTCTACGTTGTCGTTCTTGTTATGCCAGAGCACGACTGCCCTGGGAACAACAAGTCTTCAGTCATCATACGGTCTGCATCAACGAAGATATCCTCTACGTTGCCGTTCGTGTTATGCCAGATCGTCGCGGCATTTCGGACCGGAGCGACAAGTATTCAAGCGCGATGCAGTCTGCATTGAAGACACTTCTCCCGACAACCTCTCCTACGGATGTGAAACCTGCCACCAAGTACTACAAACTGCTGCAACGTATCAACGGCACCAGTTCCATTGATCCAGCCACAAGATCCCAACATCTGGGAGGTGAAGAAGGCTATCAGACATCAAGCATCAGTGATTTCCCTTGACCTCGATCGTTTCTCGCGACGCACAGTCTGACACAAAGGAAGAATATATTACAGACTATCGTGTTGCTGTTCAGCTATATGTATGATACTTTGACGCCCATACCAATGGTCCGTCTGACCTTCTCCCAGGAGTTCTTGAGCGCCCTTTCCACCCGCTCTCGCACATCTCTTCGCGCGAGTGCTACCACGATCGCAAAAACAAAGAAGACCATTCGCATAAGGGCGAAAGGGTGTCTCCATACACTTCGACCCATGCGCAGTAGGTTCTGCTGCACCGCAAACACCAGGAACGTGGCTCGTTTGTAGAAGCCTGGTGGAGGAGGTTTTGGGCGTTTGGCTGGTTGCGTAGAAGGCTTTACATTGAGTGGTGTCGGCCGTGGTTCAGAAACAGCTTTGGTATTTGGTCGAGTGCTTGGTGGTATCCGCGACTGGCTCCGTTCTGATTGTCTCGATGATATGGAGGACTCACGTTCCCTGCGCTCGGTCTCCTTCGTCTTCTCCGCGATTCGACGCTCTTCCTCGTCTCTCCGCCTGGCGTTGTCAAGTTGTTCCTGGCGTTGTCTCTTCAAGGCCTCCTCTCTCTGTGCTTCATGTTTGGGCTCCTCCTGCAGAGCTTGAAGCGCCTGCAAGAACGCCTCTTTTCGATCTTCATCCAGCACTTCACTCATCTGGATGAACTGTCTTGCATAGTCCCATTCCTGGTTTCTAGGCAGAACATATAGCGTATATATCTCGAGTATCTTCAATCGTTGATTCAGGTCTCTCGGTGTGCTTGTTCCGCTTGCATGGAATGAATGTGTTGTGTTCTTGGTTCGTTGTGATTGAGCCATATGTGATGCGACGTCCAGGTTCGGCTGTCCAGTAACTGCAAGATATGTTTCCAGTCGCTGCTGTGTTGGTCGCTGTGATGGTGCGTGTGCCAGTAATAGTGTAGCTCTGGAAGCTATATTAGCTTCAACCAAGTCTAATCAACGATTACGATGCCTTACAATATCGCTACAACCTCAGCGTCCACGCTTCCCTCGCTGCCATAGTACCCATTCTTCACCACATCCTCCCATACACTACCATCTCTCGTCTTATTTACCAACTCTTTCCACCTTGAACCGCCAAACGCCTTCTTGCCCTCTTCTGCTCCTAGCTCCACCACCTCGTTCAGTATCGATACATACAGTCCCCACACTTTACATCGAGCGTTCTTCGATGCAGACGCAACTGGCGCAGTGGACTTTGTCTCGCTGTCTGGTTCTTGAGGTGGTGGTTCGATGATAGCTTCGAGGACTTCTAGAGCTTCGGGAATGCGGCGAGTGAGGAATAGTTGTGAGGCTTGTTTGTAGATGCGGGGGACGCTTGGAGCTTGATGCTGGGTGGAGGTCAAAGAGGAAATGGAGGAGTACATGGACGGATATTCGCGGTTCGTGAGCGTGGCTGTGGCCGACATGTTGCAGGCGATCTGTGATGATGTTGTTGTTGTCACAAGATAGCAATGAAACGCTAGAGCCCTCCTAATGCGCGTCAGACCACCGCCGAGGCTGAAACATGGCGACATTGGCGAGTCGTGCAAAATATGAAACGGTTTCAGATCTTGACCAGAATTTAGACGCCACTCGTCTGTATTACCCTTCGCTGCATAAACAAATTGACAACCACCGTAGCATGATGAGGAGAAGCCAATCTGTCTTTTGTACTTCTATTTCACGTCTTCAACAGAAAAAGTTCAGCTCATCTCGCTCACTAACAGTTGCCACTCGATCTGTGGCGCGTGCATCTCATTCTCATTGACTATCATCTCCATGGTCTGAGATTTCCAACTACTTTCGAACTCTTCTACCACTCTCACGAACAGCGCCCATCATGGAGGTCGACCGCATTGACTTCTATCCTATGCTGCCAACGATGCTCAAGCACATCTCGACTGCTCACTTCGTCGGCTTCGATCTCGAACTCTCAGGCATTCCAGTCCGTAAGCAGCATGCCAGTGAAGGTCGACAGAATCTACAACAGCGCTACGCGGAAGTCAAGCGAGCAGCAGAGACTTTTCACATCCTCCAGATCGGCTTGACCTGCGTTGAGCAGGATGCGAAGAATGGAAAGTACTTGCTGCGCTCGTTTAACTTCAACCTCAGTCCGATTGTTGGCGATGGGCTTGGGGTGGAGCGAGAGTTCACCTATTCGACTGGAGCTGTCGAGTTTCTTCTTTCTGTTGGATATTCCATGGATTCTCCTTTCAAGGAGGGTGTTCCTTACTTGTCGCGAGAGGAGACTGAAGTCGTTCGCCAAAAGGCTATGGAGAAGTGGGATAGAGCATCTATACCTGATATCAAAATCAGGCCGGACGATCATCAAGCACTGAACTTCATGAAACGTGTGAGATCGGAGATTGATCAGTGGCTGAAGCTTTCAAGGGTATGTTAACATTCTTGTGTGTGATCTTGCTCAATGTATCGTGACATTCTTGGCCGTACCATCCTAGCCGAGACCCTCCCACGAGTTATTATTGCTGTAGTGGAGCAAGTCTTTTCGTTGCGTAGTATTGTATCATTACTGTTATGACGTTGTTGTATAAATCTTTGTCTTGGAAAATTATATCTTATATGCTCGTGTGAGTATGCTTATATGTACTTTACGAGCCACCATCAACACCTCACTAACTTGTCATAGGATGATGCTCCACAATACACAATAGGTGGCAGAATGACCGATAACAACGTCAAACTACCGCTAAATCGTTTCGAAAGGCGGCTTGCACATCAAGTAGTTCGAAGCCATTATCCTGAATTACATACGTACAGTAGCGAAGATTACATCAAAGTCAAGTCTGGCAACAAAGAAAAACAAAGTGAAGAGCGAGAGCAATTAGTCAGACGTCTTAACCGTAGCATGTCGACCAACATTGGCTTCAGATGGCTCACAGAAGCCTTGGCTGGCGAAGATGTGTCAGGAATTGATTTTCACACTGTTCCTTTGGATATTAAGGGTGAGAAAAACGAGTATACTTCAGTGCAACAGTTCCAGGATAGGATTGCTGAGATACGCGAAGTACTTGAGAGTGCCCCTCGTGTTCTAGTTGGACACAATTGTTTCATGGATCTTGTGTTCATCTACCGCTACTTCTATGGGCAACTTCCAGATACTGTAGAAGAGTTTCAGGAAGCCCTGCATGCGATATTTCCCATGATTGTCGACACAAAGTTCCTTTCCACTTCAGGACCAGATGCTCATCATTTCAGAAGTTCACAATTGTCGCAAATCGAGGAGACATTGTCAAATGATCCAACACCAGTATTCGGTATGAAATTGTTAATCTACACACTTTCCCCACCAAGCTGACAGTCTCCTTGACTACCCCCGCGATCACCCAAGATACCTCAACGCAGAAAAGTATCATGAAGCCGGGTTTGACAGTTTCATCACCTCCAAGGTCTTTCTACGACTCACGTCACGTCTCAATACACCTTCACAGCCTTTGCCCAAGACTCTAAAGCCACCGGTTACACAAGAACCAGTCAAGGCAACTCTCGATGCCGAAGAGGATTTCATTGAGAAGCTCAGCAAGAAGAAGAAAGAAAAGCAAGCAACAGACGACGCAGCAGCAGCAGCAAAGAGCAGATTTGGACATTCCAATCCTTTTGAAGCTCTAGCCCAAGCAGCCTCAACACCATCAAGCTCAAGGCCGGCCTCGGCAGCTACACAAACCTCGACCGTCGAATCCAAGGTCGAAATCGACGGCACAGACTCTGACAAACTCATCCCGCAATGGGATAGCGACTTCTGGAAGACCTACGGCAACAAACTACGTGTCTACGGAACACAAGAAGAAGAATGCGACCTCACCGCAAAGAGAAAAGCAATTACAGCAGCAGCGCCAGAAGACTCGGATGAGGCTGAAAACCGAGATCAGGATGGACTTGAACCTGAAACTGCACATCCACGACGCGGGTCAATCATCTCGACGTTGCAAGAATCCATACAATCGCTCTGGCTTGGCAAGAAATGAAAGATTGAAAGATAGAGGCGAGTGCAATCACTATCACATGCCAAAAGCACTTTTTGCCCTATCATGTCGATCAGTGGAAGGCGCACCGCTGATGTGCGACAAATGAAGAGCACGATCGTTATCTTTTCCGAACAGCTTCTTATGGATATCGCTCAGCGAACGAATCAGATGAGGTTTGGATTATGCTTCCTATCGCCAATGATGCTGGGTGAAATGCAACGCGGCTAGACAGCCTGCAGAAAAACATCGTAGAGCAATGCTTGGAGGAATATCCGATAAGAGAGAAAGAATGAGATGAACTACTTATGAGCTCGCCTATGCCCTGCATTCTCAATCGCTGGCATATTCATTCGTCTTGACCTGTTCCTTTCCAACAATACCTCTTTCTTCCGTGACTGTGACGAATTCTATTCTATTTGATTCGAACTCACATCTGAAACAAAAACAAGCTTCTAAATACGCGCCATAAGAGATCTATTTACTAAACCACTCTTCGACTTGGTCTTTGTATCGCTATAATACAGTTGTATCAGCGTCTGGCAAGTCATTGACTTCAGATCAAAAAATAAAAAAACGTGTGGAAGAACCTGCCACAATGGTACTGTAGACTCACTATCCTCGCTCACTCGCTCCCTCGCATTCCTCCTTCCTAACCTTCCTCTTGTCTCCCCACTCGTCCCCTCTCCTTTCCATTCATGAATCCTCCACTCCCGCACCACCACTCCCTCTCCCATTCTCCCCTCTCACAATCCAACTAACACCCCTCCCCCCACTCAAGTCAACAGCCTCCGACACCCAAGGCGAAAAAGCCGCCGCTCAACCCTCCAAATACGGCTCCGGCACTTCCTCCGGCGCCGGCTTCGGCAACAAATCCACTCCATCAGACACTTCCAACCTCGACCACAGCTCCACCCGTCTCGACAAAGCAAAAAGCATCGATCCGTATAGCGGCGCTACTGAGTTTGGCAGCGGTACTACGGCGGGTGCGGGGGCGGGGAATAAGGGGATGGATCATGTGTTTAGTGAGGATGAGAGAGGCGCGGATGGGAGGATGGAGTTGAAGTTGGATAGGGAAGATACGGTTAGTGTTGTGCTTGATTTCCTTGTTTTTCAGTGAGGGGTGGGTTGGTGTTGGGTGGTGTTGGGTGAAGGTGGAGGGAGGTGGGGTGGGAGTGTGAGTGTGCCCAGTGGCCAAGAGACGTTGTCGAACCAACTCATCATCGAGCAGGCGATTGTATGGCCCTTTCACCGAGTGGAGGCTTTGCATAAACTAAAGAGCGTCGAGTTCTTCTCACGTCTTCGTCAGAAAAGAGAACCATAAACTAACCCATTCACACCTCCCACAGAAACCCTACTCAAACTCAACAGGCTACGGCTCTGGCTCAACAGCAGGCGCGGGCTTTGGCAACAAAACAGCCGATGGCTTCGGTGGTGATAGTCATAATGGTAAGACGTCTCTCCTCTTGTCAATCTCCTCCAACTCGCACTTCAAACTGTTTTGTTACGCCGCTAGGATCTCCTCCACTCCAAATTGTTATTCGCCACAAGTCCACGATTTCCACAATCTCAAGCACATCAGTGTTATTCGCCACAAGTCCACGATTTCCACAATCTCAAGCACATCAGCCATCATAAAAAACGCGTGCTAATCACACAAACTCTCACAGATTCCACCCTAGGCAAAATAATGGAAAAAGGCGGCAACACACTCGGTATGAAAAACATAGCAGCCAAGGGACGTGAGAAGAGAGAGGCGTTGGGGTATGGCGAGGACTTGAAGGATATGCCAGGTGCTGAGACTGGTGAGGAAGGGGAGGTGAGGAGGAAGGATAGTATGATTGCGTGAAGCTTGAGCTTGGCCTATGAATAGGGGGATGAGCGAGCTTGTCAGCGGGCGGATCTTGTGAGTGGGCAGGTGAGAGGAGAGTGGGCTGGCGCCATGCAATTTGATGCTGATTATGGTGGATGGAATAATGTGAAGCGTGTCGTGGGTACTGAAACCATGATTCTAGCTTATATGATCTGTGCTGCCATTTCTGATGCTGGTGCAGCATCATAGTGATCGTGCCTTCTCTTTGACTTTTGGACATTCCAGAAAATTGTCATTTAATATGCCGGTGCCAGACCCAAACAGCTCACAGATTCGTTCATTCATTCATGCAGCGGTAAAAGTGAAAGGAAAGGTACATAGCACCAGATAATTTACTTTGAATTGATAATCTTCAATTTCACTCCTTATCTAGGTTGAACATGATGAGCTGAATCTTATAAAGGACAAGCACTTGCGGCTGGACGTATGTAGTGTTGGGACGAGAAGGACATCGTCGAGCAGGAGTTATTGGAGAGGTGAGACGATGGTGTTGATGGTCTGAAGGGATTGTCTCTGCTGGCCGAAATTTCCTAGCGAGAAGAAAATGGGAATGGTAGATTGGACCGATTGACAGTGTGATTGCTACTTATGCTGTAACTGTTGCTGCTTGAACCAGTGCTTCGAGAATCCCTTGCCTTTCACCGACGGATGACCATTGTCACGCCGTTGCAGTTATCTCAATCCCTGTACCACTAGTAATCGGAATCAATGTAGTCTCTAGTGTATATGTGCAAGTTTTTCCAATGGCCATTGTTGGTTCGAATGAGCTTGTCAAGCAATGGCATCAGGTGTGCTGGACGAACCGTGACGGGTCCGTACACGCCGAGGACGTCAAGAGGTATCTGTAGCAGAAGTTTCACAACTTCGTCATTTCTGATGAGAAACTTGTTCATCTCGGCTGGAGGATAAACAAAGATGTAGGCCCCTAGAATCAAGTGGCGAATCTGGGCTAGAGTGGTCAAAGGTAGTGGATTCAGAGCTTGGATCAGATCTTCTGGTCGAGCGAACTCGATTGTAACTTGAGATATCCAACTGGTACCGATCTCTGCTGAAAGGCGATGACATGTGCGTAGAAGGCTCAGCTTTTGGTATGGAGGGTTTCCGTCAGATTCATAGTACTCGAGGGGGGATTTATCAAGGATGGAGGATGAGAAGACGAAGGAATAGATGCGGTCACGTAACTCTTGAGGAAGCCGGAAAAGAGGGCACAAGCTTTGTGGATTGAAATGGTTGATAGCCATGATGTTAGAGAAAGCTGGCACAAGTGTCACTTGCTGTTGATGTTGTTCGCTGATGATGTTGTTGTTTCTGGGAAGAACGCTTGCTTAGTCGGCAGCAAGGCCGGAGCACGCCACAGCCATGTGCCAGCCTAAAGTCTAAGGACAGCGCAGCCGACATGCACGAGAGCGTCATGCTTACAGTTCGATACACAGAAACTACCAGCTCGTCAATGCAACCGAGGATCCGACATGGCGTCTCTAGCGGTATAGATAGCAAGAATAGACATCATTTACCCCGAAGCGAATACATTGAAGCTATGCTTGTTTCATCTGGTCTAATAACAAGACAACACCGGTTGCAATTTCCCCTTCAATTTTCGAACCTTGCCCAGCCACTTGCGACTGCGATCCAAATTGTCCATATTGCCACCCTGACTCTGACTGTCGTCCACGGATCAAAGCTCGCTTCCGTCTTGACCTTCCATCAACACCAACACCTTCAGTTCTCTCTCTCTGCTTTTGCATCCAGTTCTCTTGCAGCCATTTTTCAGCACGAGCAGACGTCGGGCAACCCCAGGTCATTTCTACACACACGTTGAATGCGACACGGCCGGCCCCACTAAATCACCTTGCGCGACATTGCGACGAAACGTCCGTCCGGCGCTCTCCCTCGACCTCAGCTCGACCGACTTCTCTGTTTCATCTTTTAAAATTGCATGCGACATTGAAGAAGCTGCCTCGGACCTGCCCAACGCACACACGCCGAGCCCCGATTCTCATTCATTGATCGACGACATTCCTGTCACATCACTCTCACTACCCTATCGTCTGACACCTTCTTTATACCTTGCTTCCAGCGCTGAAATACTCCCACTTTTCAATGAGTGGTGCCAGCGCGTCCACCACTGACGCAGGTCACGGTCTGCAATACAACAAGCCTACTCCGCCTCGAGCTACTGGCTATTCCCGTACGTTGATGCTGATCTCCGCCTCCTTGCTTCATGCCTTGTTCCTTGCACAAGCCTTGCTACCTTGTTACTCGAGCGCAAATAGCTGATAATCTACGTCCTACCAGATCCAAACTTTGCAGCTGATACTGCACCAACCAACCCTCTAGCAAAGACATCGTCTCGTCAACATCAATCTCCTAGCGATAGTGATGACCTAGGCCCTGGCGTTACTGCCACACAAGGCACTGGTACTACACTCGACAGCCAAGGGCGGCCAGCGCGCAAAAGATCACTCCTGGACGGTCAACAGACGTTCAGTGTTTCAGATAACACAACTAATACTGGTGAACGATCTGTGGGTTCCAACGATAACAACACAACAACTGCCATACCAGCCACAAGAAGGACATCGGGCAGGAAACGGACTGGCAGTGCCGGTAGTTCAGCTCGTGGTATTAGGGCGCAACATGCCCAAGGAGTTCAGAGTAGCCAATCAACCCCTTCCACGGATAGGTCCACTGCCAAACCGAAGAAAAAGGGCGTCGCTCGTTTTCTAGCTCTGTTGTGCTGCGCTTCTCCTGGTGGTGAAGAGGGTACAGACGAGAACTCTCAAGAAGCGGCAAAGAGGATAGCAAAACCTCAACCAGTAACTCAGCCAGCGCCGCAACCAGTGCCAACAATGAATACCACAAGAGAAGAAGATACATCAACAAGCACTGTTGCTGCAGAGCACAAGGAGAAGGCTTCAATTCCAGCAGCAATCCCATCAACTAACCAAAACAGCACAATACCTCTGACAGAAAAGGCGACAACCTCGCAACCACTGGCTAGTCAGCAAGAGACTTTCATGCCGCCTGCAGTACCCGCACCTGTGTTCAATGAGAAATCGGATGATGTGGCGCCTCCCGAACACCTTTTGACTACGCAAAGGTTGCTCAACGAAAAGTTCTTGCCCGCAATACCTATTTCCGCTACTGCATCTTCCAAACCGAAAATGCCCCAATTGCGGAGAAACGAGTCCGAACGTCATGCGCAACAGCTCGCAGCATGGCCACCGACACCACTCGTGTCAGCCGAGCCAATATCTGAGGATGAAGACGAAGTGATCAACGATCGCACACCAGAGCAAGCACGTACAGATGCAGACCTGGAAATGAGCGAGGCACAACCTTCTGTGCCCATTGCGCCTGATGAACTCGCGCCACGTGCACCACCACCAGAGATCAGACGGCAGTCGACAGATAGACCGGGACTGAAGCGCGGTGAAGCGAGCAGTATCGTAAACACTCCTGGCACTCCTAGAAAGAATGAATCCTTATCATCCATTGCTGAGCCACCACAACGAAAATGGCTCTTGCCAGCTATGCGACCAGAGCATAAAGGGCGGAAGTGTCTTGTGCTTGATTTGGATGAGACGCTCGTGCACAGTAGTTTCAAGGTTAACATTGGTTACACATATATCGAGACATCACTAACATGTTGCAGATTTTACATCAAGCCGACTTGACTATTCCAGTTGAGATTGAAGGTTCATATCACAACGTGTATGTCATCAAGAGACCTGGTGTCGATCAGTTTATGAAGAGGGTCGGAGAGCTCTACGAAGTTGTTGTCTTTACTGCTTCTGTTTCCAAGGTCGGTGCTTTTAGTCTGATGTTGGAGCTGTGTTATCATGCTAACTACATTACAGTACGGCGACCCGTTACTCGATCTACTGGACATACATAATGTTATACATCATCGTCTTTTCCGAGAAAGTTGCTACAATCATCAAGGCAATTATGTCAAGGTATGAAGTAATGCTTACATTACATTCATAACTTCTTGCTTACAGATCAACAGGACCTCTCTCAAATCGGTCGTGATCTGAAAGAGACTATCATCATCGACAACTCCCCTACCTCATACATCTTCCATCCACAGCACGCTGTACCGATCAGTTCATGGTTTAGCGACGCTCACGACAATGAATTGCTGGACTTGATCCCAGTGCTTGAAGATCTGGCTGGTAGTAATGTGCGGGACGTCAGTCTTGTGCTGGACGTTGGGTTGTGATGGAGCCTGATCTGCATTGAGATGGGAAAAAAGGACAATAACATTATTACGACGACCCCTTGTATTGACGACTAATTCGAAGATGTACGACTGGAGGACGGATCAGGGTCTGCTTAAAAAAGGATGGGGCATAGAATATTCAGCATGGCGATTATTGTTGTCATCATTACGAAGACATGTAAGAGAGCAGTGAAGCAGGTGGCTCTACTGATTAGCGAAAGTAGAGTATTGCTGGTGTGGTGTTTGTTTGTTTATTGCATAGCATAGCCTGAGCAGAGTAAGAATGAGGAACGAGGTGCTTCTAAACTTCTGTAATTCTTGTCGTTGATGTTGCTTCCCCCTTGTGCATTCGTGGCACATCGGGTCTGTCATCTGTGTCTGTATAGTTCTCTATATTGTCATGTGTTGAGCACAGCAATTACTGCAATAAACATCGTGATTCTTGATAACGATGATTGTTTTAGGTTTGTATCAGACATGTTGCAGGTGGTTAGCCTCTCTCCCAAGAACAACATTGAATTTTTGAGCAACTTCGTCTGAGTTCTCATTGCTAAAATGTCCTGCTCACAAGTTGCGTTACTGATACCATGCAAAACCGCATCCACACTACTAATACAGCCTCGACGAAGCACACGCGAATAGTGACATGACATTGTACCATATACTGAATTTGAGTTGTTGCGATTTCCCGACTTGTGTCTCGTGTAAGCCTATAATATGGAGGAAGATGAGTGCTGGTTATGCTGAAATATCGAGCATGTTACCTCAGTACGATAGTGAGAACTGCCTGCCTGAGCTCGATGCGACGGTCGTGATGTGTGAGATAATGGGAGGGAGAGGGGTGGGTGCTACTGCTAAATGAAGACGGACGGAATGAATTGATGTAAGTATTGCAGGTAAGCTGCAGGATATGGAAATTGGATTGGAAAATTGACCTTGGGAGGGAGGAGGAGGAGGATGAGGAGGAAGAGGAGGAGGAAGAGGAGGAGATGGGACGCTGTCTGTGGATTTTAGCTTTCTGAGATATCTTCTATTTTGTTGCGAAGGATGTGTGCGAGAGGATCTGAGCAACAGAGGTCATAGCATAGGGGACTAAAACGAGGACGAGAATAAAAGAAAGAAGCGCTGGAATGACATCTCAACTTGCTATACATTTGCTAGCTGGTTGTGACTGTGATTGAAATGAAGTGAACATCATGGAATCATGACAGGCGAACCTAACCTCGACGGGTTTAGTGCAATAATTGCTTGGTAACATAGGTTGATGACTTACCTACCACGCTTGTCTTAGGGATTGGTGGTGAACGTGAGAGTACATGATGCCGACCGGTGCTGCAGAGAGAGTAGCTGTAGCTGTCACCGTCTTAGTTCATATGGAGATGATATCGGTCACATATTTTGTTGCCGGTCTGAATTGAAAGTAATGCAATGCGGGAGTGCTGAACCCATATTCACGAGTGATGAAAATGCGAAGTGGATGTTCACAGCTTTCAGCTCACTGCAAGGCATGAGGATCTCGTGGCGGCCAAAGGCATATCAACGGCAACAAACAGCGAAACTCTTGAAGTGCCGGTGATCTACATAGCGCAGCGTCTCATTTCTTGATGCACGTAATCCATGTCGCAGGATATGTATCATGAAGCAAGCACAATCACCTTCGTCCGCACCCCAATCTAAACAAGATGCATTTGTTTTCTACAATACAAGACACAATAGAAGAACATCCTCCACATCTAGATAAGAGCGAGGTCACCAAACTTCTCCTGTAGTGGTTATTAGCATTCGCCACTTCAAGACCAAGAGTTTGTATGTCGCGTACCTTGTATCCGGGCGGCATCCACCTGTGGTTTGAGACCATTGTCTCAACACGCTTTTCGATCTCGGGCTGGGCGGCCATAACTTCGTCCTATATTTACGTATCAGCATTTTTTCTCCCATCAACGCATCACATCCCGGCTGTTCGAAGCGAGAACTCCATAACTCATAACATACCACAGTCAAGTCCTCGAAAGCCCTTGCGCCCTGGATGTTCTGCAGCGTCGCCTCCAAATCCTTCAACTCCTTCTCAACCTGCCCCTTTGTCTCCTCGGCGCTCTTAATGGCAGTAGTCTCAAAGCCTTCAATGGCCTTGATTTGCCTGCTCACGTCGACCTTCTTGACGGTGTAGCCACGGACGGACTTTTCAATCTCGTCAACGATGCTCTGGTTCTTGAGGATGGAGCGGTAGTGGGCGAAGTCGACATCGGTGGATTGGGACTCGAGAACGGTGAGACGGCGCTTGGCGTCGTCGTGGCGCTTCTTGAAAGAGGTGAGGGAGTTCAAGGTGTTACCACGGAGGCCAAGGGCGGTGGTGAGACGGGTCCAGTCAACCTTTGCGGCTGCGTTGCGCTGTAGTTGTTATTAGTGGAGACGTCCGCTGGTGGCAAAGGATTGCATACGGTGGTAGCGGCCATCTTGATAAGCTAGATGGTGATGCTGAAGAGAGGAGAGGTGGGTGCGTGGGCGAGAGCGTCAAGGTGAAGCTTCAATGTGAGGTTGGAGGTTTCCGGCTGCCAAGACTTTGAACCCTAACTTTAGTTTAGTTTTCCAATGGCCCTTTGCAAACAGCATCCTCGTCGCAAACAGTATTAGTGGTAGTGGTAGTAGTGCTCAAAGAGAGATGAAAGCTACAAGAGGATTACGGCCCTTGTTGCTATCTTCACAGGCACCTTTGCGGACATTCACTCCATCCGCTGGGTGCTTGTACAAGCGCAACTTTGCCTATCCCAAAGAGGGTGTGTTTCAGTCAGACTCTCCTCCGCAGGCGCAACAACCACCACAGCATGGTAGACCCAATACCGTCGAATCACCACCACAATCACAGTTCCAATATGGTGCTCCCTTGCCTCCACCACCTCCACCCTTAACTTCTAACCGCTTTCGACCACGTTGGACCACTATCACGATTGCCTTGTTATCCGCGACTCTAGGTTTCTACCAAATGCGTGCAGCAATAGCAGACTTCTCATTGGAGGTTCCGTCTGAAGAGGATCAAGCAAAGGATCTCGCAGAGGCATACAGACTGTTTGACAAACTCGAGCTTGTTCAGAGCCTAAGATCGTCCTGGCATATGGTGGATGGTGAACGACAGCCGGTATGGAAGGAATATACAGCATACCAAGCAATGACAGATCCTCAGGAGCGTGCTGGACGACTCACTTCCGGTCCATTGGGCACTAGCCACGGTGTTGCAGCTCAGAGGGTGTTTACTTCACAAGATGCAATGGTTCACTTCGTATGCTTTGGCAATGGCACAACAGGATGGCCACGAGTGGTTCACGGAGGAGTATTGGCCACAATACTCGACGAATGTTTTGGTCGCTGGGCGGCACGTAACGTCAAAGAACGTACTGCTCTAACAGCATATCTGGAAACAAAGTATCTTGAAAAATGCGAGCCAGGTAGGGACAAAGATTCACGCGTCCACAGCTGCAGCTTATGTTAACCTCGAGGTTAGGACAGTGGTATGTCATCATACTTGGCCTGGACGAAGCACGTAAAGATGACCAAACTGAGCGCAAAAAGTATCTGGCTGGAGCGCTCGCTTGCTGTGGCGGCATCGGGCCTAAATACACTGGCGAGGGATTCGAGAATGTGCATCCACACGTTCTGGCCACTGCACTTTTCGTTGTCCCAAAGGATGTATCCCAGCTGCAACCCATTCCTGACGAGTTCTAAGTCCAAATGAGCATATGTGCATGCCAGTTAATCTCAAGACAGATAAGTTCTGGTTGAGCATTAATGGCATATATTATGTACAACGGTACAAGAAGAAGGATCCTGACTACTAATCATTCATACATGCTGCTTCGCAGACTCTCTTCTCCAAAAGGAACAAGCAGCGGACTCACAACAAATATCCAAGCAAACCCGGCAGGATCAAGCCAAACACACCTGACCCATACTCAACTTTAACAGCAGCACCAGTATAAGTTGCCGCAGCTGCCGACCCAGATTGAGATCCCGAGCTTGCAAAGCTCGTAGGAGACGAAGAAGAGGTCGTTGTAGTTGTCGCACTCCCTGTTGCTTGAGACGACAATGCACCAGATGAACCAACAACCACAAGAGTAGAAGTCGCCGTCGTGGTGGCCATCAATTCAGTGATCATAGGTGAGCTGGAACCAATCATCGCCGAAGTGACCATTATACTACTCGTCCGATTCGCAAACATGCTGCTCGTTGCTTGCAAAGTGCCATTCGTCGCCGAGGCACCATTAAACCACACAATCAACTGTTCCTCCCCAGCCTGTTCACACGACGTGCGGTCATACCAATATCCCGAAGGACAGGGTGTATATACGCAATAGCCCCAGTACTCGAACCAGGCGGAGTCTGTGGGACAGGGTGTTTGCGGGATGAAAATCGTATCTGCGTGTACCTTTCCGTTTTTGTCAGTGTAGGGGCTGCCGAGGGAGTACCAGAGCGTTGTTGGTGTGTGCGAGATCTCGTCGGTGGTTGCTGTTGGTGTGAGACCTGCTGTGCTGCCGCCCGGGATGTATTTGTATGCTGTTGGTCCGTTATAAGCGAGGATGGTTGGGGTCATGGAGAGGAGGGAAAGGAGGGTGTAGAGAGAGGTAGAGAGCATTTTTGAGGGCGGGAAGAATGAACCTGAGTAGTGATGGACGTGATATATGTATATCAAGGTAGTCCCGGACGGGACGACAATCTCAAGATGATAAAGGCCATGTGGCTTAGCAGAAACTTGAAGAGGATAAGCGTTGCTTGGCACTGAACCTTATTTCAATCTCCGACTACATGGACCATTATTGCTTTCGCGGCAGCATAATGCTCAGTTCTTTGGTCCAGTGGCAAGTCTTTCGTTGCTCAAAATACCAGTCCCCGTTGTCTTCCTTACACACGTCTGGTCGCAGCGTCTACTAAGGTAGAAGGACAAACGACACGGGTCGAAAGACGGGAATACCTAGTACCAATCGTGACTTAGCTAATTATAGGGACGCGCTAGAGACCTCCGCTATCGAAAGCGGCTAGTGTCGATAGCTTGTGTTGTCCTTAAGGATGTTTCCCAGCTACAGCCTATTATTCCCAACGAGTCCTAAGTCTGGTCTCGTACGCCACACTTCGTCTACAGCTTTGAAAGCACAGCATCAGCACTGGAAACCTGCAAGTCATGTTAGCCCAGGCCGAAAACATAGCATCAGCAATACACCACATACCCCAATTTCGCGACCCCTGGATATTGTTAGCCTTGGTCTTGAGACACGTATAAGACGACTTACTTCTCCACTTCGGCATAGGTCACTTTGCCGTGGTCAACGACGATAGCGAAGCGCTGGTTCCTGCCCATATCCTTCATATACCAACCGATCTTCTCTGCGAACTTGCTTTCAGTGTCTGCGAGGAAGAGCTTTGGGTCGTTAGTATAACCAGACTCCACTTCAAGAGGGCAAAGCCCATACAATATCATCACCAGTAACGGCGTTGATTTTGCCCCAAGCCGACATGACCCAAGCGTCGTTATACGCTATTACAGCTATCTTATCAATACCCTTGCTCTTTAGCTCGGAAAACTTCTCGATGTATGGAGGGATGTGAGTTCCCTGGCAGCCGGGGGTGAAAGCGCCTGTGGACAAGTAGAGTGTTGTTAGCCAGTGCTGTACTGTATCATCATTGTCCTAGAAAGAGGCTATTTGTACCAGGCACCGAAACGATTACGACTTTCTTATCTGCCCATTCTTTGCTTGCGTTGAGGTCTTGAGGAATCCCGCATGCCTTGGGGTCTTCTGTTGTCCAGGGTACATGCCTGTTTGTGTGGGAATGGATTAGTTCTTGAGGCTTGCTGAGAAGCGTTCGTGGGAGGTGACTTGCTTGAACACAACGTTTTCAGGGAACGCATCGCCGACTTTGAGACCGCTCATCTTGATTGTATGTATGGAGGATGGGAGAATGTGCGAAGAGCAGGTATTGAAGCTTGCAATCGACATCGACACCATCGCCATTGGCTTTCTTTATCGCTTATCGCTAATGTGGGGCTCACTCGGGCCGTCATCGGTCTTGAGCCTTTGGATGACCTTCACTGGACTCATACTCCGCAATGCTTCTATGCTAGTATCTACGTCGTGAGAGTGTCCTTACTTTGATGAAGGCGGGTCTTATATGCTCTATGAAAATGCTTAATCTAGAGATAAGCTTGAAAACTGGTATCAGATACATAAGCTAACTGCTTCCACAAAAACACGTTATCAGCTTGTGTCAGCTTGTGTGAGCTTGTATCAGCTTGTATCAGCTCAGTCAGCCCAGCTCAGTCAGCCCCGAACTGCTACAACACAACCTGTCCCCTATGCACAGCATCATCTAGTGCACACCTTCCTCATCGTTATTCGTGCTGAAACAAGGACGGTATAATGACGACCACAGCACACGTGGCACCTGTACCAATCTGTCCGCCTCCCTGGACGTTACAATGTGAGCAGTACTGGCTGTTCTCATGGCTACCGTCTAGTGCTCTCCCGAAAGGCTGCTATGGACGATTCGAAGAACCAGCCAGATCTTTAGGCGACCCGAAGGGCGGCCTAGTCATTATCATGATAGTGAGATATACTGACACGCCTTGTGGTATGCACACCTTATGACCTGTGACGTGCTTGTGGTGCTGTGACACGATGTATGAAGCATGTCTGAAGGTTATGATATCAGCTCGCTGCAGAACCTACTCAATTTGCTGACACGAAAATATCAATAGGACCTTATGATGAGCTCATCTTGATCCCAGGCAAGTTTGCGAGCTCCATCGAGAAGATTGACAGACGAAGTATATCTGTATGTTACGTGTCTAAAGAAAATACAACATACAATGGTAAGCCACACATTCCAATCTAGACACGAAACGACCATCTTACACCGCATTGCTACCTCGATGCTATGCTCACGCTCCAGCTGATTACATCTAATAATTCTGTCTGACAGGTCGATTGAATTGGAATGTCCCAAAACACCTCGCTCGCTTCGAGTTCTCCTACCCAACCGTATCGTCTACTTCCCCAACACCAAAAGCTCTCGCAGTGGCCGTGTATGCTCCTGGTCTAGAACCCACGACGCCCTTCTTTTCCGTTGCATTGCACCCGTGGCAGGTGTTGCCATCTATTCCATACGCTTCAGCCTACAGTCCAATCGATGTAAATCTGCTTCAGCCTCCACTAGCTACACTGCCAGAAGAGGCTGTGGCAACATCTGGTATGTCTGAGGCACGGACTAGGGAGATTTTGATTCCAACAGATAAATGGGTCAAGGTTTCTGTTCCTGTTAAAAACTGCAGGATGAAGTTCATGTCAGTAGAATATCAAAAGCTTGAAATTGGGTCACTGGAAGCTGAACAAGCTGGAAAGTGGTGGCCACAGGGTTTAGCACCGTTCAGAGTGGGATGTTGGCTGGAACATGCAGAACTTGCATGTCAGACAGAAGAAGTATGGGATGCCTAAGCATATCAGTCGTATGACTTTGATCAGAGGCAGAGGGATGCTGAAGGGACTTCGCATGAAACAGCAAAGCTTGCTAGGATGAGACGATCGTTTGACTATGGCAATTTCGTTGATAGGGCGTGCTCCGCTACCTCCGTACATGTCTGATGTCGTTGTTCACCATGATGTTGCAGCCGCGACAAGGTCCGCCGATGACGAGTGTCGACCCCGCACCGTTTCCCTCTCGCGCGTCTCGCCCTGCCAAGTTTATGCTTGTTTTGCTTCGTGTTTCTTGTTTCATCATCACACGTGGAGCATTCTAGCGTCACTGCCCGCCCTTTCTAGATGTCTACAGCCAATTGAGCAGAATCTTAGATTCAGGCAAATGTCTCTCCTTCATATCCCGTCCCTGCATCAGCACAGCCTCCTGGACTGACGAACTAACCACGTCATGACCTTGGAATCTAGCCGCGAGAAAGAAGCGAAGATCTGCTGGTGGGGCATGGTGATGCTATAAAGCTTGTGGTAGCTTAGCTATATAGCTCAAGCCTCTTCTTGTTCTGTACTTATTCTGTAGTATCTATCAGTCATACATCTCCTCTTTCTCTACCAAATCAATCCGCAACTTCTATTTACTACATCCAATCTACTACACCAACCCTAATCAATCATCATCATGAGTGGACTTCTTAACATGGCAAAGGGAATGATGGGTGGTGGAAACAACAACGACAACCAGCAAGGGTATGTCATACACTCCCTCCCATACCATCTCCTCTCTAACCAATACTAACGCACCACTACAGCGACGACAACTACGACAACAACAACCAATCCTCAGACAACTACGACAACAACCAACAAGGCTCAGGCAACTACGGTGGTCAAGACTCAGACAACTTCGGTGGAGGACGCGGCGGCTTTGGTGGTAACGACAGACAAGACCAAGGCTTCGGCGGCAATCAAGCACAAGGCCAGGGCTTCGGCGGCAGCGACGACTCCTACGGCCAGCAACAGGGCATGGGCGGTGGAATGGGCGGTGGCATGGGAGGTGGCATGGGCGGTGGTCGTGGTGGTCAAGACAACTTCGGTGGTGCAGACTTTAACAACAGTGGCTCTGGTGCCATACAATCGTAAGTCTGCCACACATCTACACATCACCAGCATAACTAAACACATCCATAGCGGCGGCTTCTCCGGCAACGTCGGCGGCGCCCAACAAGGCACCAGCGAGTACAACCAGAACAGAGCTGAAATCTCACAACACGCCAACTCTGGTTTCGGCAGTGGTGTCGAGAACGCTATTCAGTCTGCGATGGGCGGTGGCCAAGGTGGCTCTGGCGGCGGTATGGGAGGTATGATGGGTGGTGGTGGCAGCGGTGGAGGTTTGGCTGGTGGCTTTGAGGATAGGATGGTTGACTCGGAGGTGAACAAGTATATTCCTCAGAGTATGGATAACACTGTTGACCAGGAGGTTAACAAGTTCATCTGAGGAGTGGCCAAGGCTTATGGTATCGGTGCTGATACTTTGATACGATGATGAATAATGGTTGAGTCTCTATAGTGTAGCTCAAGATAATGAACAACTGATGTAATCTCGAAAAACATTAGATGGTATTTCAGTCCTTCGAAGTGCTCAACCTTCCATTCTGCCACGATCAACGAGCGATACGAGTGCCTTTACAAATGATGTCATGAGCATCCGGTATCAATGACCAACCAGCACGAGCTGTTTCCGACTGAGTATCAAAACCACCGGTTGTCTTTCGACGTGTACGAAGTATTCCCGCTCAAAAAGAGGCTTGGCACAAAATGATCGACACTGCCTTGTCTCATCTTCGTTTCAAACCAGATTCCACGCCCTATGATTACAGTTTATAATACATCAAGACACAACTCTAAACACATACGGCCATAGACTGTGGAGAACAAGGCATCCCGTTCGCTCTGCCCTATTTAAGCCACAGATCGACTGCGTAGTAGTATGGTGGGTGACCACATGCGAATTTCAGTTGCTGTATGTT